>JAESGX010000212.1_pt1 | contig 37095 bp, 35 predicted proteins | sample 9269801 | NCBI WGS metagenome assembly JAESGX01 (sample SAMN16773122, study PRJNA677054) | algae metagenome | isolation source: Pleurocapsa minor GSE-CHR-MK-17-07R and co-occurring heterotrophs from wet... | place: USA: Lower Calf Creek Falls, Grand Staircase Escalante National Monument, UT ... | reverse complement strand
ACTTCGCTAAGCACCTCAAGGCGCTTCGATGGCGAACCCCGTTCCAATGCATCTGCGACGCTTGGCAACGCGACCCAGCACCGTTCAAAATCAACCCACACCACCTCATCCCGGGACCAAACACCTAGGACGGAGCCCCGATGCGCAGTATCCTTGCCATGGTCGCCGCGCTGCTGCCCCTGCCGGCGGCGGCGCAGGCCAACGAGCGGCAGGCGGCCGCGTGGTGCACGCAGGCCGGACGGGGCATCTCGTCCGACCAGGCGATTGCCGGCTGCACGTGGTTCATCCGCTCCAGGCAGAGTAGCGCGCTGGTTCTGGCCATCGCCTTTCGCGCCCGCGGCATCGTGCGCGCCGGCCAGGGCGACCGCGCCGGCGCCTTAGCCGACCTCAACGAGGCCATCAGCATCAATCCACGCGACGACGCCGCCTTCTTCAACCGCGGCATCGTGCGCCGCGACGAGGGCGACCGCGCCGGCGCCTTGGCTGACTTCAATGAGGCCATCCGCATAAATCCACGCGACGACGGTGCCTTCTTCAACCGCGGCCTGCTGCGCCGCCAACAGGGCGACCACGTCGGCGCATTGGTCGACGTCAACGAGGCTATCCGCATCGATCCACGCAACGCCTTAGCATTCACCGGCCGCGGCGTACTGCGCCACGAGCAGGACGACCTGCGCACCGCAATCATCGACTACAACCGCGCCATACGGATAGACTCGCGGCATGCCAATGCCCTCGCCAATCGCTGCATCGCGCGCCAGCGGCTGGGTGAGCGGGACGCCGCCCGGCGCGATTGTGCTGCTGCGATCGACGCAGCCGGGCTGCAGAATGGCTGGCCGTACGCCGCGCGCGCCGGGCTGGCCATGCTCGCCAACGACCTGCCCGAGGCGACGCGCGACCTGGAGGAATCGATCATGCGCGACGCGTCCAACCCGCCGGCCCTGCAATTGCGCGCCCTGCTGCGCGGGCGGCAGGGCGATGGCGCGGGCAGCGCCGCCGATGCCGCCGCGGCGCGTGCCTCCAACCCGCGCATCGCAGAGCAGGTCGTCGGCATCTTCGGCCCCGCGATCGCCGCGCGCTGACCGCCCCGGCGGCGCCGGCCCGCTGCTTCCGTGGCGCGGTTCCTGTATGCTGGTGCAATGCCGATCCGCGACACGCCCAGCCCGAACCAGGACGACCGCCCGCCCGGCACGCCGATCGACATGCTGGTGCTGCACTACACCGGCATGCGCTCCGGCGGCGAGGCCATCGCCCGCCTGCGCGACCCCGCCGCGAAGGTGTCGTCGCATTATCTCGTGGAGGAGGATGGCGCGATCTTTCGCCTGGTGCCCGAGGCGCGCCGCGCCGCCCATGCCGGGGTGTCGCATTGGCGCGGCCATACGGCGCTGAATGGGCGGTCGATCGGCATCGAGATCGTCAATCCCGGCCATGAATGGGGCTATCGCGCGTTTCCCGCCTTGCAGATGGCGGCGGTGTGCGAGCTGTGCCTGGATATCCTGGCGCGCCACCCGATCCCTGCGCGCAACGTGGTGGCGCATAGCGACATCGCGCCCGACCGTAAGCAGGACCCGGGCGAGTTGTTCGACTGGGAGGGCCTGGCGCGCAACGGCGTGGGCCTGTGGCCGGATGCCGACCCCGCGCCGCCGCCCGAGGATGCGGTGCCGGCGCTGCTGGCGGCGATCGGCTACCGCACCGACCTGCCGCTGCCGGTTCTGGTCACCGCCTTCCAGCGCCACTGGCTGCCCGGCCGGGCCGATGGCATTGCCGATGCGCCGACGCGCGCGCGGCTTGCGGCGGTCGCTTCCCTGTTGCCGCGGTAACGGGATCCAAGGGCCTTTCGGCCCTTGGCGGGGAGAGTTCGAGAGGGGCGGCGCCCCTCTCGTGCTACCTGTCCCACCACGGCATGACGCGCCGCTGATCTTCCCGCCCTTCGCGGATTGCCTGCATGGCGTTGCCGCGATGGATGCCGATGTCGCGCAGCATGCGGTCGTCCATTTCGCCGATCAGTTTCGCCGCGCGGCGGCGTTCCACTGCCTCCACTGCCGTGACCCACAGGCGCATCAGCACGCCCGGCGCGTCGGTGGCGACGCGCCAGGCCGGGCGCGCTGCGGTCCGGAGGGGGTTGGCGATGGGTTCGACGGACATGGTCGGCTCCTGGCGGTGCGGGTTGCGTGGTGCACCGTGCCGGGGAGCGTGCGCCGCATGGCCGGGCGTGCGGAAGCGCCTCGCGCTCACGGCGGGTGTGAGGAATACTCACACCCATGCGCCCGACCCGCCTGCCCAGCATGGAACAGCTCCGCGCGCTGGATGCCGCGCTTCGCGCGGGCAGCTTCGGCCAGGCGGGCGAGGCGCTGGGCCTGACGCATGGCGCGATCAGCCGGCATGTCGCGGCGTTGGAGGCGATGCTGGGCGCGCCCTTGTTCCGGCGCGGCCCGAAGGGCGCGGAGCCGACCGCGCTGGCGCGGCGCTACCACGGGGAGGTCGCGCCGCTGCTCGCCGGCATCGAGGACGCGACGCGGCGCGCCGCAACCCGCCGCCGGCGCGCGCAGGATGGCGGGGGCGAGGTGCGGATCGGCGTGGTGCCGACCTTCGCCGCGCGCTGGCTGCTGCCGCGCCTGCCGGAGTTCAACGCCGCGCATCCGGCGATCCGCGTCGATGTGGTGGCGACGACCGAATTGCAGGACCCGCGACGGCACGGGCTGGACTTCCTGGTGCGCCACGGCATCCCGCCCTGGCCGGGGCTGGAGGCGGAATTGCTGCTGCCCGAGACGCTGCGCCCGGTGCGCTCGCCGGATTTCAAGCTGCGTGGCACGCCCTCGATCAAGGCGATCGCCGAACGCATCCCGCTGATCTTCGACGTCAACCGCGACCATTGGGCGGCGTGGCTGGCAGCGGCGGGATGGCGCGGGGCGCCGCCCGACAACGGGCCGGTGTTCAGCGATTTCGGCCTGACGCTCGAGGCGGCGGCGGCGGGGCTCGGGCTGGCGTTGGCGCGGGGGGATTTGGCGGATCGGGAGATCGCCTCGGGGCGGCTGGTCTATGCGCATCCCTTCGCGGCGCCCGGGCCGCGCGCGCATCACCTGGCGCGGCCGGCCGGCCCGTTGCGCCGCCCGGCGCAGGTGCTGTGGGACTGGATGCGGGCGCGGGCCGCAGCCTGACGCGCCTCAGCGCAGCAGCGCCGCGTAGCGGTCGCGATAGGCGAAGACCAGCATCGCGGTCAGCACCGTCATCACCGCCGCGATCGGCAGCCCGCCCGGGTTCAGCACCACATGGAACAGCACGATCACCACGATGATCGGCAGCAGCATCAGCAGCGCCAGCGCCGGCGCGCGGTTGAACAGCAGCATCAGCCCGGCCACCAGGTCGATCGACTTCATCAGCGGCCAGATGATGCCGCTGTCGCGCAGCGCGGCTTCGAAGCGCAGGCCGGCATCGGAGGTCGGCGGATGGATCAGGTCGTGCCCGGTGATCATCCAGGCGAAGCCGTTGGCGGCCCCGACCAGGAACAGCAGCGCGAGCAGCACGCGCGGGACATCGGTGGTGAGAACGCGGATCATCGTGCTTCCCCAGGAAACGAACGGCACGCGATGAAGCACAAAGCGCGCGGCGCCGCGAGGCCCCCGCACGCCGCGCCGTGAAGCGGTTCGCTGCTTGACGCGCAGCGCCTTCGCAGCGCACACGACGCGCGGCGTCAGACGGCCGGACGGCCGCTGGTCCGCGAGCGATCGCGGGCTGGAGGAAAGTCCGGGCTCCACGGGACTACGGTGCCGGCTAATGGCCGGCGGGGGCGACCCCAGGGAAAGTGCCACAGAGAACAGACCGCCCGCACGCCGAAAGGCCTGCGGGCAAGGGTGAAACGGTGGGGCAAGAGCCCACCGCGCTTCCGGCAACGGCGGCGGCACGGCAAACCCCACCGGGAGCAAGGCCGAATAGGGGCGGACGGCGAGGCGCGGCAACGCGTTGACGCAGGGGCGGTCCCGCCCTTCCACCCGGGTTGGCCGCGCGAAGCCCGCAGCGATGCGGGTTCCAGAGGAATGGCCGTCCGTGCCCTTCGGGGTGCGACAGAACCCGGCTTACAGGCCGTCTGGCGCCACTTTCGCGAGGCCATCGCGAAAAACCCTTCGTGTTCCCTCAACAGATCGGGCAGCCTCGGCGCGCAAGCGACGGGAAACATAGTGTTTTTGGTGCAACAGCACGCACCCGCAAGATTCTTTCTCGCTTGCTGTCCCAGACTTTCCCGTGTTATCCCATGTCATCCCATGAGGGTCCCAGCGAGCTCGGGGGGGCGAGCGGGATTCGGAGCGGGATGGTCGGGCGAGCCGGCGGGGTCGGGGGGCCTCGCCGGCCGCTGACCCGGGCCGGAACAGCAATCTTTGAGCGGCCCCGACGGGCCGCACGCGGGGGGCGATGACCCGGTTCCTGGGCACGCACAAGGGGAAGTTGGACAAGAAGGGGCGCATCTCCGTGCCCGCCGACTTCCGCAGCGCGCTCGCTCGGACCGGCGACCAGGACCTGGTCTTCTTTCCGTCCTACAAGCTGCCCTGCATCGAATGCTGGCCGGCGAGCGAGTTTGACGCCGCGGCCGACGGGCATGACGGGCTCGCGCTGTTCTCCCCGGATTCCGACGACCTCGGCGGCGCCATCTTCGCCCATGCCGCGGAACTCCGCCCCGATGCCGAGGGCCGCGTCTCGCTGCCCGAACGCCACATCACCATGGCCGGCCTGACCGATGCGCTGCTCTTCGTCGGCCAGCGCCGCCGCTTCCAGATCTGGGACGCCGAGCGCGGCGAGGCCTATCTCAGCGGGTCCGTCGTCAGCGCCCGCGACAAGGGCCTGACGCTGGCACCCGTGGTGCGCCGGGACGCGCGGCCATGACCGGCCACCTGCCCGTCATGCTGGCCGAGGTGCTGGCCAGCCTCGCCCCGCGCGACGATGCCGCGTATCTCGACTGCACCTTCGGCGGCGGCGGCTATGCCACGGCTATCCTCGACTCCGCGCCGCGCTGCACGCTGTTCGCGATGGACCGTGACCCCGACGCGATCGCGCGCGGCGCCGGCCTGGTGGCGCGCTTCGCCCCGCGCCTGCAGCTTGTCGAGGGCCGCTTCGGCGACATGCTCGACCTGCTCGCCGAGCGCGGCGTGAGCACGCTGGACGGCGTGGTGATGGACCTCGGCGTGTCGTCCTTCCAGCTCGACCAGCCAGCGCGCGGCTTCTCCTTCCGCGCCGACGGGCCGCTCGACATGCGGATGGAGAAGACCGGCCGTTCCGCTGCCGACCTGGTGAACACGCTGCCCGAGGAAGACCTCGCGAACATCCTGTATCGCCTGGGCGAGGAACGCTTCTCGCGGCGCATCGCCAAGGCGATCGTGGCGCGCCGCGCGGAACAGCCCTTCACGACCACCGGCGACCTCGCCAGCGTGGTGCGGTCCAAGGTGCCGCGCGACCCGTCGGGCATCGATGGCGCGACACGCTCCTTCCAGGCGCTGCGCCTGGCGGTGAATGACGAACTGGGCGAGGTCGAGCGCGGCCTTGCCGCCGCCGCGCAGCTTCTGGCGCCCGGCGGGCGGCTGGTGGTGGTGGCCTTCCATTCGCTGGAAGACCGCATCGCCAAGCGCTTCATGGCCGAGGCCGCGGGCCGCGGCACAGGCGCGTCCCGCCACGACCCCGGCGCGCTGGCTGCACGCACCGCGCCCCGTTTCCGCCTGCTGACACCCCGCGCGCTGCGGCCTTCCGAGGCCGAGACGCGCGACAACCCCCGTGCCCGTTCCGCCCGCCTGCGCGCGCTGGAACGGCTGGAGGAGGCCGCATGATCCGCCCCCTGACGCTGCTCAGCATGGTCACCGCGGCCGGTGCGGGGCTGTACCTGTACCAGGTGAAGCATTCGGTCGCGCAGCTCGACCGCGAGCTGCGGACGATCAACCGCCAGACGGAACAGGCGCGCGAACGCACCCAGGTGCTGCGCGCCGAATGGGCGCTGCTGAACGAACCGGACCGGCTGCGCCAGGTTGCCCAGCGGCATCTGCCCCTGGAAGCGATGACGCCGGCGCAATTCGTCCGCCCGGCGGACCTCGAGCGCCGCCTGCCGCCGCCGCGGCAATTCGCCGGCATGCCATCCCTGTTCGCGCCGATGGAACCGGCGGGCGATGGCAGCGCCACCGCCATCGCGCTGGCCACCGCCGCGCCACGCACGCCCGCGCCCGCGCCGGCCGTGCCGGTGGCGGCGCCCGCCGTGCCGAACGCCGCGCCGGCGGCCATGGCCGTCGCGGCCGCGCCCACGCCCGACCCGGCAGCGCCGGCAGCCGCGCCCGCCATCGCCCCAGCCCCTCCCCCGGTCGTCGTCGCCGCCGCCGAGGCCCCGCGCCCCGTCACGCCGCGCGCCGTCGCGCCACGCCCCGCGCCGGCACCATCGCCCGCCCCGGTGCGCGCCGCCCTGCATGTGCAGCGCCCGGCCGCCGCCATCGCCCCGCAGAGGGTGGCCGCGCCGGTCGTCACGCCCACCGTGATCTCGGCGCTGGGCGGCACCGGCCCGTCTCTGGCGCCACCGGTGCCGATCTCGCGCGCCGCCGCCGCCACGCTGACCGGCGCACGATAGGCATGGACCCCACCCCGCCCCCGATCCCGATGCGGCCGCCGCAGCCCGATGCGGCGCCGGCAAGCAGCCCGGTGCTGCGCCGCGCGGCCGCCACCCAGGCGCCGAGTGGAACGCTGGTGCGCGTGACGCAGCCGGACCTGGTCCGCCGCGCCATCCTGGAGCGCACGCGCGGACGGCTGGTGATCGCCGCGCTCGGCTTCGCGGGGCTGTTCGGCGTGGTGGCGCTGAAGCTGGCGATGGCCACCGTGATCAGCCCCGCGGAAGGCCGCCGCGCCGCCGCGCTGTCGCGGCCGCCCGCACCGGCCGCGGAGGCGCCCGTCGCACGCGCCACCGTCACCGACCGCAATGGCGAGATCCTGGCGGTCTCGCTGCCGCTGACCGCGCTCTATGCCAATCCGAGCCAGATCGACAATCCGGGCGCGGTGGCCGACCGGCTGCGCCGCGTGCTGCCGCAGCTCGACCGCGAGCGCCTGGTGCAGCGCCTGACCGGCGAACGGCAATTCGCCTACATCGCCCGCGCGCTGACCCCGCGCGAGGTGGCGCAGGTCAATGCGCTCGGCATTCCAGGCCTGTATTTCGAGGAAGCCGAGCGGCGCTACTTCCCGCAGGGGCGCACCGCCGCGCATATCATCGGCGGCGTGGACGTGGACGGGCGCGGCATCGCCGGCGTCGAGCGCTTCCACGACGAACGCCTGCGCGGCGAGGCCAATCAACGCCTGCGCCTGTCGCTCGACATCCGCGTGCAGCTCGCGCTGCGCGACGCGGTGCAGCGCGGCATCACGGAATTCAACGGCATCGGCGGCGCCGGCGTGGTGATGGACGTGCAGACCGGCGAGGTGCTCGCCATGGTCTCGCTGCCCGACTACGACGCCAATGATGTCGGCGCCGCCACGGTGGACCAGCGCTTCAACCGCGTGACGGTGGGCGTGTACGAACCGGGTTCGACCTTCAAGCTGCTGACCGCGGCGATGGCGCTCGACTACGGGACAGTGCAGCCCTGGAGCGGGTACGACGCGTCGCGGCCGATCCGCGTCGGACGCTTCACCATCAACGACTATCGCGGCAAGAACCGCTGGCTCGCGCTGCCCGAGATCCTCGCCTATTCGTCGAACCTCGCCTCGGCGCACATGGCGGCGGCGGTGGGCGTGAACCGGCACCGCGAATTCATGCAGCGCATGGGCATGACCTCGCGCCTGCGGATCGAGATCCCGGAAACCGCGTTGCCGCTGGTGCCCAGCCAGCGCAGCTGGCGCGAACTGAACACCATGACGATCGGCTTCGGCCACGGCATGTCGGTGACGCCGCTGCATGTCGCGACCGCAGGCGCGACCATCGTCAACGGCGGCATCCTGCGCCAGCCCACCATCCTGTGGCAGCAGCCCGGCGTCGAGCGCGAGGGCGTGCGCGTGATCAGCCAGCGCACCTCGGACCTGATGCGCCGCTTCATGCGCCTGGTGGTGACGGATGGGTCGGGCCGCTCCGCCGAGGTGCCGGGGTATTTCGTGGGCGGCAAGACCGGCACGGCGCAGAAGACCGGCCCGCGCGGCGGATACCTGGCGGACAAGCGCATCGCCGCCTTCATCGGCGCCTTCCCGATGCATGCGCCGCGCTACGCCGTCTATGTCATGGTGGATGAACCGCGGCCGAATGCGCGCAGCCACGGCTTCGCCACCGCCGGCTGGGTGGCGGCGCCGGCGGCGGGCATGGTGATCCAGCGCATCGCGCCCATCCTGGGCATGCTGCCCGAACCCGCCACGCCCGAGATCCAGCGCGCGCTGGCGGCGCCGATGAACGGGCGCGGCATTCCCGGAATCGTGGTGCCGACGGCCGCGCCGCGCCCGGCCGGACCGCGCCCCGCCGCCCCGCCCGCTGCCGCCGCGCCGCAGCGGGAGGCCGGCCTTGCGCCTCGGTGAGATGATGCGCCGCGCCGGCCTGCCCGGACTGATGGAGGATGCGGCCATCGCCGGGGTCACGGCCGACAGCCGCGCCGTCGGCCCTGGCATGGTCTTCGCCGCGCTGCCCGGCCTGCGCGCGGATGGGCGCGCCTTCATCGCCGATGCGGTGGAGCGCGGTGCGGCGGCGGTGATCGCGCCGGCCGGCACCGAATGGCCGCCCGGCGTGCCGGTGCGCCCGCTGATCGCTTCCGCAGACCCGCGCCGCACGCTGGCGCTGATGACCGCCGCCTTCCATGGCGCGCAGCCGCGCAGCGTGGTCGCGGTGACCGGCACCAACGGCAAGACCAGCACGGTGGATTTCCTGCGCCAGATCTGGACCACGTGCGGCGAACGCGCGGCGTCGCTCGGCACGCTCGGGCTGGTGGCGGAGGGCTTCCCGCCAGGCCCTTCGCTGACCACGCCGGACCCGGTCGCACTGCATGCGACGCTGGCCGCGCTCGCGCGCGCGGGCTTCGGCGCGGCGGCGATGGAAGCATCGTCGCACGGGCTGGACCAGCGGCGGCTCGATGGCGTGGTGCTGGCGGCGGCGGGGTTCAGCAACCTCACGCGCGACCACCTGGACTACCACGGGTCGATGGAGGATTACCGCGCCGCCAAGCTGCGGCTGTTCGACACGCTGCTGCCGGTCGGCGCGGTGGCGGCGGCCTGCACGGGGATGGATGCGGCCACGCTGGCGGCGCTGCGCGCCATCGCCGCGACGCGCCGGTTGCGCCTGCTGACGGTGGGCGAGGATGGCGAGGCGGTGCGTCTGCTCGACGCACGGCCCCTGCCCGACGGCCAGGCGCTGGTGCTGGAGGCCTTCGGGGCGCGTCACGACATCCACCTGCCGCTGCCCGGCCGCTTCCAGGCGGATAATGCGCTGCTGGCGGCCGCGCTCGCGGTAGGTGCGGGACTGCCGGCGGATCGGGTATTCGCGGCACTGCCGCGGTTCGCGGGGGTGCGGGGGCGGATGGAACGCGCCGCGGTGCTGGGCAACGGCGCCGCCGTCTATGTGGATTACGCGCATACGCCCGATGCTCTGGCGCGCCTGCTGGCCGCGCTGCGCCCGCATACGTCGGGGCGCCTGCATGTTCTGTTCGGCGCCGGCGGCGATCGCGACCCCGGCAAGCGTCCGCTGATGGGCGCCGCCGCGGCGGAGGGCGCCGATCGCGTCTGGATCACCGACGACAATCCGCGCAGCGAGGACCCGGCCGCCATCCGCGCCGCCGTCCTGGCCGGCGCGCCCGGCGCAACCGATGCCGGCGCGCGCGAGGCGGCAATCGCGGCGGCGCTGTCCGACCTGCGCCCCGGCGATGTGCTGGCCGTGGCCGGCAAGGGGCATGAGAGCGGGCAGGAGATCGCCGGCGTCGTCCACCCCTTCGACGATGTCGCGGTGGTGCGTCGCGTCGCGGGGCAGGCGCCATGACCGCGCTGTGGACCGCCGCCGAGCTGCGCGCCGCGACAGGTGGCACGCTTGGCGCCGAGACCGGCGTCACCGGCGTGTCGATCGACACGCGCAGCTTGGCCCCCGGCGACCTGTTCGTCGCACTGCGCGATGCGCGCGACGGGCATGACTTCGTGGCCGCCGCGCTCGCGGGCGGTGCGGCGGTGGCGATGGTGGACCGCGACGTCGGCGGCCTCGGCAGCGATGCGCCGCTGCTGCGCGTGGCGGATACGCTGGCGGGGCTGACGGGGCTCGGCGCCGCGGCGCGGGCGCGCAGCACGGCGCGCGTCATCGCCGTCACCGGGTCGGTCGGCAAGACCAGCACGAAGGAGATGCTGCGCGCGGTGCTCGCCGCCAGCGGGGCCACGCATGCCGCGGTGGCATCCTACAACAACCAGTGGGGCGTGCCGCTGACGCTCGCACGCACGCCACGCGACGCCGCTTTCGCGGTGATCGAGATCGGCATGAACCATCCCGGCGAGATCGCGCCGCTGGCGCGCCTGGCGCGCCCGCATGTCGCGCTGATCACCGCCGTCGAGGCCGCGCATATCGGCCACATGGGCAGCCTGGAGGCGATCGCGCGCGAGAAGGCCGCGATCGCGCAGGGGCTGGAGCCCGGCGGCACCCTCATCCTGCCGGCCGACAGCCCGATGCTGCCGATCCTGCGCGACGCGGCCGGCGACGCACGCGTGCTGACCTTCGGCGAGGGCGGCGACGCGCGCGCCATACGCATCGCGGCGGACGCCGAGGGCAGTGACATCGAGGCCGATATCCTGGGCACGCGGCTGGCCTTCCGGCTCGGCACGCCGGGGCTGCACATGGCGCGCAACGCGATCGCCGCGCTAGCCGCCGCGGCGGCGATCGGCGCCGACATCACCGCCGGCGCGCTGAGCCTGGCAGCCTTCCGCGCCCTGCCCGGCCGCGGCGATCGGGTCCGCATCGCCACCCCCGATGGCGGCACCGCGCTGCTGCTGGACGAGGCCTATAACGGCCAGCCGCCATCCATGCGCGCCGCGCTGGCGCTGCTGGCGCTACTGCCCGGCCGCCGGCGCATAGCAGCACTCGGCCAGATGGGCGAACTCGGCGACTTCGCGGAAGCCGAGCATCGCGACCTCGCGGCGCATCTGCTGGGTTCGGCCGACCTCGTCTTCGCCTGCGCGCCGCTGATGCGCCACACGCTCGATGCGCTGCCGCCCGAGTTGGTGGGCGGCTGGGCGCCGACCTCCGACGACCTCGCGCCGCTGGTCCGCGCTGCCTTGCGCGACGGCGACACCATCCTTGTGAAGGGCAGCCTCGCCACCGGCATGAAGGCCGTGGTGCGCGCGCTGACCGAAAGCGCCGCCGCATGATCTACACCTTCCTGGTTCCCTACGCCGAGCAGTTCCAGCTGTTCAATGTGGCGCGCTACCACACCTTCCGCGCCGGCGCGGCGGCGATGACGGCGCTGCTGATCTGCCTGGTGTTCGGGTCGCCGATCATCCGCTGGCTGCGGTCCTTCCAGCGCGGCGGCCAACCGATCCGCGACGACGGGCCCGAGCGCCACCTGATCGAGAAGAAGGGCACGCCCACCATGGGCGGCGTGATGATCCTGCTCGCGCTGGTGGTCTCGACGCTGCTCTGGGCCGATCTGCGCTCGGGCATGGTGTGGGCGGCGCTGATGGTCACCATCGGCTACGGCGCGCTGGGCTTCGCCGATGACTGGCTGAAGGTGACCAAGCGCAACTCCAAGGGCGTGTCGGGCCGCATGAAGCTGGCGGTGCAGGCCGGGCTCGGGCTGGTGGCGGCGGTCTGGATCACCTGGCTGATGCCCGGGCCGCTCGCGGACACGCTGGCCGTGCCGGTGTTCAAGGAATTGCTGATCCCCTTCGGCTTGTTCTTCCCGCTGGTCGGCATGCTGGTGATGATGGGTTCGTCGAACGCGGTGAACCTGACCGACGGGCTGGATGGGCTGGCGATCGTGCCGGTGATGATCGCCGCGGCGGTCTTCGCGCTGATCGCCTACCTGGTCGGCAACCGGATCTTCGCCGACTACCTGCAACTGCACTACGTGCCCGGCACCGGCGAGTTGTCGGTCTTCGCCTCGGCGGTGATCGGCGCGGCGCTCGGCTTCCTGTGGTTCAACGCGCCGCCGGCGGCGGTGTTCATGGGCGATACCGGGTCGCTGTCGCTGGGCGGCGCGCTTGGCGCGCTGGCGGTGGCGACCAAGCACGAGATCGTGCTGGCGATCGTGGGCGGGCTGTTCGTGGTCGAGACCATCTCGGTCATCATCCAGGTCTTCTGGTTCAAGCGGACCGGGCGGCGCGTGTTTCTCATGGCGCCGCTGCACCACCATTTCGAGAAGAAGGGCTGGGCGGAGGCGACCATCGTCATCCGCTTCTGGATCATCGCGATGATCCTGGCCCTCGTCGGCCTCAGCACGCTGAAGATCCGATGACGCCCCCGGCCCCGCCCTTCACCCCCTTCCTCGGCGCGCGCATCGCGGTGGTCGGGCTCGGCCGCGCCGGGCTGCCGGCCGCGCTGCGCCTGGTCGAATGGGGTGCCGAGGTCGAGGCCTGGGACGACGACGCCGCGCAGCGCCGCGCCGCCACCGTGGCCGGGCTGACGCTGCGCGACCCCACCGAGGGACGCCTGCGCGCCGATGCGCTGCTGCTCTCGCCGGGTATTCCGCACCTTCTGCCGCGGGCGAATTCAGCGGCCGAGGCCGCGCGGGCGGCCGGTGCGCCGATCCTGTGCGACGTCGAATTCCTCTATCGCGCCGTGCTCGCCGCGCAGTCGCGCGCGCGCTTCGTCGGCATCACCGGCACCAACGGCAAGTCCACCACCACGGCGCTGATCCACCATGTCCTGACCGAGGCCGGGCACGATGCGGCGGTCGGGGGCAATCTCGGCCCGCCGGCCCTCTCACTCAACATCTTGGGGTCCGAGGGGGTCTATACCCTCGAAATGTCGTCCTACATGTTGGAGCGAATCGCGACGCTGCGCTTCAACGTGGCGGTCATGCTGAACCTCAGCCCCGACCACCTCGACCGCCATGGCGACATGGCCGGCTATGCCGCTGCCAAGGCGCGACTCTTCGCACGGCAGTCGCGCGAGGACGTGGCCGTGCTCGGCCAGGACGACGCGATGACGGCGGCGATGGCGGGCGGATTGTCAGCGCGGATGGTGCCGATTTCCGGGATCGTTCCGCAGCCGGGCGGCATCTGGGCCGAGGGGCGCGTGCTGCGCGATGATGCAGGCGTCATCATGGACCTGCGCGATGCTTCGGCCTTGCCGGGCAGCCACAATGCCCAGAATGCCGCCGCGGCGGCTGCCGCATGCCGTGCGCTCGGCTTGACGAACAGCGAGATCGCCGCCGGCATCGCGAGCTTCGATGGCCTGCCGCACCGCCTGGAGCGGGTCGCCGAGACGCACGGCGTGGCCTTCGTCAACGACAGCAAGGCAACCAATGCCGACAGCGCGGCGCGCGCGCTGGCTTCCTATGACCGCGTCGTCTGGATCGCCGGGGGCGAGGCGAAGGAAGGCGGCATCGAGAGCCTGGCGCCGTACTTCCCGCGCATCGCGCGCGCATTCCTGATCGGGCGCGACGCGCCGGTGCTGGCGCGCACGCTGGCCGCGCATGGCGTGCCGCACGAGGTCGTGGGCACGCTCGATGCCGCGGTGCCGGCCGCGGCCGCGGCGGCCTTCGGGGGCGCGGCGCCGGTCGTGCTGCTCTCGCCGGCCTGTGCGTCCTGGGACCAGTTCACCGGCTTCGACGCGCGCGGGAGTCGTTTCCGCGACCTCGCGCGCGCCCTCGCCTCCACGAATGGAAGAGCCGCCTGATGGCCTTCTCCCGCGCTGATACCTCCGTACTGGGCCGGTGGTGGTGGACCATCGACCGCTGGACGCTGGCGGCGCTGCTGACGCTGATCGCCTTCGGCTACGTGATGATGCTGGCGGCCTCGCCCGCGGTTGCGGAACGCATCGGCGCCTCGTCGCGCCACATGTTCTTCCTCAGGCAGGTTCTCTACCTCGCGATGGCGGCGGCGCTGATGGTCGGCGTGTCGCTGCTGTCGGTGAAGGGCGTGCGGCGCTTCGCCCTGCTGGGGTTTGCCGCGGCGCTGGTGCTGACGGCAGCGACGCTCGTGATGGGCGTCGAGATCAAGGGTGCGCGGCGCTGGTTGTCGATCCCGGGGATGTCGTTGCAGCCGTCGGAATTCCTCAAGCCGTTCTTCGCCGTGGTGGCCGGCTGGCTGATCGCCGAGGGCAAGCTGCCGGGGTCGAAGGTATGGGGCGCGTCGATCGCGCTCGTGCTGTTCCTGGTGGTGGCGGGGATCCTGAAGGGGCAGCCGGATATCGGCATGCTGCTGGTGGTCGCGGCGGTGTTCTTCGCGCAATTCTTCGTGGCCGGGATGAACCTGTTCCTGGTCGGCGCGGTGGGCGGGATCGGCATCGCCGGTGCTGTCGGCGCCTACCTGATCTTCCCGCATGTGCAGTCGCGCGTGCATCGCTTCCTCGACCCGAGCTCGGGCGATTCCTTCCAGGTCAGCGTGGCGCTGGAAGCCTTCGCCAATGGCGGGCTGCTCGGCCGCGGCCCCGGCGAGGGGCGCGTGAAGAACGTGCTGCCCGACGCCCATGCCGACTTCGTCTTCGCCGTGGCCGGCGAGGAATTCGGCATGGTGGTGTGCCTGGTGATCCTCGCGGTCTTCGCCTTCGTGGTGGTGCGCGGGCTGATGCGGCTGCTGGGCGAGACCGACCTGTTCGTCATGCTGGCCGGCACGGGGCTGCTGACGCAGTTCGGGCTGCAGGCCTTCGTCAACATGGCGTCCACGCTGCACCTGATCCCGACCAAGGGGATGACGCTGCCCTTCGTGTCCTATGGCGGGTCGTCGGTGCTGGCGATCGCGATCGGCATGGGGATGCTGCTCGCGCTGACGCGCCGGCGCACCGGGTCGCGCGCCGGAGAGGATACGGAACACGCCCAGCCCCCCGTCGCGATGGCGGCGGGAGGGGCGCGGTGAGGGGCCCGGCCGTGCGCCCCATCATCATCGCCGCCGGTGGCACCGGCGGGCACCTGTTTCCCGCCGAGGCGCTGGCGGCGGAGCTGCTGCGCCGCGGCGAACGCATCGCGCTGATGACCGATGCGCGCTCCGCCGCCTATGACAGCGCCGCCTTCGCCAATGCCGAGCGCTTCGTGCTGCGCGGCGCCGGGCTGTCCGGGCGCGGGTTGCGCGGTGCGGCGGGCGGCGCGATGGCGCTGGTGGCGGGCACCGCGCAGGCGCGTGGGCACCTGGCGGCGTTGCAGCCATCCGCGGTGGTGGGCTTCGGCGGCTATCCCTCCTTCCCGCCGCTGGCCGCGGCGCGGCTGATGAGCGCGAAGCGTCGCCCGGCGATCGTGCTGCACGAACAGAATGCGGTGCTCGGCCGCGCCAACCGGCTGATGGCGCGGGTGGCGGATGTGCTGGCGCTGTCCTTTCCGAATACGTCGAACGTGCCGGCCGGCGCGAACATCGCGATCGTCGGCAACCCCGTGCGTCCTGCGCTGGCCGCGCTGGCCGGCCAGCCCTATCCCCTGCCGCCCGAAGGCGGCGCGCTGCGCCTGCTGGTGACCGGCGGCAGCCAGGGTGCGCGCATCTTCGCCGATGTCGTGCCGCCGGCCATCGCCGCGCTGCCCGAGGCGATCCGCGCGCGGCTGCTGGTGACGCAGCAATGCCGCGCCGAAGACCTCGCGCGCACCGAAACCGCCTATCGCGCCGCCGGCGTTGTGGCCGACCTCGCGCCGTTCTTCCCCGACATCGCGGGGCGGCTGGCGACCGCGCACCTGGTCATCGCGCGCGCCGGGGCGTCCACCATCGCGGAACTGGAATGCGCCGGGCGGCCCTCGGTGCTGGTGCCGCTGCCTTCGGCCATCGACGACCACCAGAACGCCAATGCGCGCGCGCTGGCGGAGACCGACGCGGCCTGGGTCTATCCGCAGGCTGCCTTCACGGCGCCGGCGCTGGCCGAACGGCTGGTCGGGCTGTTCGGCGTGCCCGCGCGCCTGGCTTCCGCCGCCTCCGCCGCCGCCGCGCTGGCGCGGCCGTATGCGGCGCGGGACCTCGCCGACCGCGTGCTTGCCCTGACCCGCCAGACTGCCATGGGGAACGCCTGATGCGCGCGCTGCCGCTGAATATCGGCGCCATCCACTTCGTCGGCATCGGCGGGATCGGCATGTCCGGCATCGCCGAGGTGCTGCACACGCTGGGCTACCAGGTGCAGGGCAGCGACATCAACGACGGCAGCAACGTGCAGCGGCTGCGCTCGGTGGGGATTCCCGTCGCGGTCGGGCATGACGCGGCCAACCTGGGCGACGCGCAGGTCGTGGTCGTCTCGACCGCGGTGAAGCGCGACAATCCCGAAGTCGCGGCCGCCCGCAAGCGCCTGATCCCGGTGGTGCGCCGCGCCGAGATGCTGGCCGAGCTGATGCGCCTGAAATGGTCGGTCGCGATCGGCGGCACGCATGGCAAGACCACCACGACCTCGCTGGTTGCCGCCGTGCTGGAAGCCGCGCGGCTGGATCCGACAGTGATCAACGGCGGCATCATCAACGCCTATGGCACCAACACGCGCATGGGTGCGGGCGACTGGATGGTGGTGGAGGCCGATGAATCCGACGGCTCCTTCCTGAAGCTGCCCGCCGTGGTCGCCGTTGTCACCAACATGGACCCGGAGCACCTGGACCACTGGGGCACCGGCGATGCCATGAAGGAAGGCTACGCGCAGTTCGTAGGGAACATTCCGTTCTACGGCTTCGCGGTGCTGTGCATGGACCACCCGGAAGTGCAGGCGATGATCCCGCGCCTGTCGGACCGGCGCATCGTGACCTATGGCTTCTCGCCCCAGGCCGATGTGCGCGCCGAGCGCGTCATCACCGACCGCATGGGTGCGACCTTCGAAGTGACCGTCACCGACCGCGCCACCGGCCGCGTGCGGACCATGAAGCCGTTCCGCCTGCCGATGCTGGGGCAGCACAACGTGCAGAACGCGCTGGCGGCGATTGCGATCGGCGTCGAGATGGAAGTGGACGAGGGAACCATCCGCTCCGCGCTCGCCGGCTTCAAGGGGGTGAAGCGCCGCTTCACCCGCACGGGCGAAGCGGGCGGCATCAGCGTGATCGACGACTACGGCCACCACCCGGTCGAGATCGCCGCCGTGCTCAAGGCCGCGCGCCAGGCCGGCGCGCGCGACGTGATCGCGGTGGTGCAGCCGCACCGCTATTCGCGCCTCGCCACGCTGTTCGAGGATTTCTGCACCTGCATGAACGACGCCGGCACGGTGATCATCGCCGACGTCTACGCCGCCGGTGAACAGCCGATCGAGGGCGTGGACAAGGACGCCCTGGTGGAAGGGCTGCGCGCGCGCGGGCATCGCTCGGTCGTGCCGCTGCCCGGGCCGGATTCCCTGCCGGAAATGATCCACGCCATCGCGAAATCCGGCGACTACGTGGTGTGCCTGGGCGCGGGCAACATCACCGCCTGGGCGCATGCGCTGCCGGGGCAGTTGAACGATTTGCAGCAGCGCACGCGCGGGCGGCTGGCGGGGGCGATGAAATGATGGCCGCCGCCGCGCATCGGCATGAGGCGCCGCCGGCCCCGGGCCTGTTCGCAGGCCCGCTGGCGCTGCGCGGGCGCGTCGTGCGCGATGCGCCGTTGGGTGCCACCACCTGGTTCCGCGCGGGCGGGCCGGCGGATGTGCTGGTGCGCCCGGCGGATGCTGATGATGTGGTCGCTCTGCTGCGCGCGCTTCCCGGCGAGACGCCGCTGACCGTGATCGGCGCGGCGTCCAACATGATCATCCGCGATGGCGGGATCGGCGGCGTGACCGTCCGCCTGGCGCGCGGCTTTGGCGATGTGGAGGTCGAGGCCGATGGCATCGTCGCCGGCGCGGCCGCGCTCGACGTCACGGTCGCGGAGACGGCCGCGGCGCGGGCGCTGGGCGGGCTGGAATTCCTGGTCGGCATCCCGGGCACCATCGGCGGCGCGGTGGCGATGAATGCCGGCGCCTACGGGGCCGAGATCAAGGACGTCCTGGATTGGGCCGAGGTCGCGACGGCCGCGGGCGTGCTGCGCCTCGCGGCGGCGGACCTGCACTTCGCCTATCGCCGCGCCGTGCTGCCGCCGCGCGGCGTCGTGGTCCGCGCGCGGCTGCGCGCCGTGAAGGGCGATGCGGCCGCCATCGCCGCGCGGCTGAACGAGATCCGCACCGCGCGCGAAGCCACGCAGCCCGTGCGTGCGCGCACCGGCGGTTCAACCTTCAAGAACCCACCCGGCGAGAAGAAGGCGTGGGAACTGATCGACGAAGCCGGCTGCCGCGGCCTGCGCCTCGGCGCCGCGCAGGTCAGCGAGAAGCACTGCAACTTCCTCATCAACACCGGCGGCGCGACGGCCGCCCAGATCGAAGCCCTCGGCGAGGGTGTGCGCGCGCGCGTGCGCGCCGCCAGCGGCATCGACCTCGAATGGGAAATCCGCCGCATCGGGAGGCCTGCATGACACGGCACGTCGCGGTCCTCTATGGCGGCATCTCCGCCGAACGCGAAGTCTCGCTCTCCTCCGGCAGGCAATGCATCGCAGCCCTGCGCGAGGCCGGCTTCACGGTCACGCCGATCGAGGTCGGCCAGGACCTCACCGCCGTGATCCACGCGCTGACGAATCCGCGCCCCGACGCCGTGTTCAACGCACTGCACGGGCGCTTCGGGGAGGATGGTTGCATCCAGGGCGTGCTCGATTGGCTGTCCCTGCCCTACACGCATTCGGGGCTGCGCGCCTCGGCGCTGGCGATGGACAAGGCGGCGGCGAAGGCGGTATTCCGCCAAGCCGGGCTGCCGGTCGCCGAACATCGCCTGGTGACGCGCGACGAACTCGAAGCGGCCGACCCGTTGCCTCTGCCCTATGTCGTGAAGCCGGTGAACGAGGGATCGTCCGTCGGCGTGCACATCGTGCAGAAGGGCGACAATCGCCGCGCCGAGATCGCGCGCGGCTGGCGCTACGGCGAGCACGCCATGGCGGAAACCTTCATCCCCGGGCGCGAACTCACCGTCGGCGTGATGGGCGACCGCGCGCTGGCCGTCACCGACATCATCGCCGATGCCGGCGCCTTCTACGACTACGAGAGCAAATACGCCGATGGCGGGTCGCGCCATGTGCTGCCGGCGCAGCTGCGCCCCGAGACCTACGCGCAGGCGCTGGACGTCGCGCTGCGCGCGCACCAGGCGCTGGGCTGCCGCGGCGCCTCGCGCGCCGACCTGCGCTACGACGAGGACACCGACCGCCTGGTGCTGCTGGAAGTGAACACCCAGCCCGGGCTGACGCCGACCTCGCTGCTGCCAGAGCAGGCGGCGCATTGCGGCATTCCCTTTCCTGCGCTGTGCGCCTGGATGGTGCAGGAGGCCCGGCATGGAGAGTAAGCCGCTCCGCGGCGGGGCGCGTGAACGCCTGGCCCGCACATCGAAGCCGCAGCGCGAACCCTCGCGCCCGTCGCGTCTGCGGATCTGGGTCAAGCGCCGGCGTTCGCTGGTGCGCCCGGCCATCTATGGCGCGCTGGGCATAGGCGCGATCGGCGTGCTGGTGCTGGCGGTGCGCGCGGTGGACCCGGCCGGGCGCGTGCGCGGCGTGGCCGAGAGCTTCGCGGGTGTGGGCGAGACACTCGGCATGACGGTGCAGCAGGTGATCCTGGAAGGCCGCCGCAACACGCCGACCGACATGATCCGCGCGGCCCTCGGCGTGTCGCGCGGCGACCCGATCCTCGATTTCTCGCCGGAAGGTGCGCGCACGCGGCTCGAGACCATCGCCTGGGTGCAGACCGCGCATGTCGAACGCCGCCTGCCCGGCACCATCCTGGTCCGCATCGAGGAACGCCGCCCCTTCGCCATCTGGCAGAACAACGCCCGCTTCGTGATCATCGACCGCGACGGCCGCGTGGTCGCCGCCGATGGGCTCGACCAGTTCGGCCCGCTGCCGCTGCTGGTGGGTGCGGGCGCCGATACAGTCGGTCCCGCCCTGCACGACATGCTCAAGCGCGAGCCCGAACTGGCCGAGCGCGTGCAAGCCATGGTGCGGATCCACGAGCGCCGCTGGAACCTGCGCCTACACAACGGCACCGACGTGCTGCTGCCGGAGGGCCACGAAGCATCGGCCATCCAGCGGCTGGGCGAATTGCACCGCGAGGCGCGGCTGCTCGACCGTCCGCTGGCTGCGATCGACCTGCGCCTGCCCGACCGCCTGGTGCTGCGCCCGACGCGCCAGGCCGAACCCGCCGAGACCGTCACGCCGCGGCAGACCGGGGCACGCCGCGGATGAACCAGATGGCCCGCCTGCCGCCGCCCCATGAGCCCGGCGCGCCGCCGCGCCGCCGCCGCCATGCGCGCAGCGGCACCTTCGGTGTGCTCGACATCGGATCGACCAAGGCGGTCTGCATGATCGCGCGGATCGAGAGCGACGGCACGCCGCGCGTGCTCGGCTTCGGCTGGCGCCAGGGCCGCGGCATCAAGGGCGGGTCGATCGTCGATCTCGAGGAAGCCGAGCGAGCCATCCGCGCCGCCGTAGGCCAGGCCGAGGAGATGGCCGATACGCGCCTGCAGGGCGTGATCGTGAACCTGTCCTGCGGCCAGCCGGATTCGCGCCAGCTGCACATCCAATGGGGCATCGGCGGGCGCGCCGTGACCGACCAGGATCTGCGCGCCATCCTGCACGAAGGCCGCCGCCGCACCGCCGAGGATGGGCGCGAGACGGTGCACGCCATCCCGCTCGCCTTCACCGTCGATGCCACGCCCGGCGTCGAGGATCCGCGCAGCATGATCTGCGACACGCTGGGCGCGCGGCTGCACATGATCAGCGCCTCCCAGGCGTCGCTGCGGAATCTCGGCGCCTGCCTGCTGCGGTGTGACCTGGAAGTGGAAGAACTGGTCTCCGCCCCCTTCGCCGCCGGCCTCGCCACACTTGTGGATGACGAGAAGCAGCTCGGTGCGACCGTCATCGACATGGGCGGCGGCACCACCTCGCTCGCGGTGTTCAGCGAGGGGCATCTCGTGCATTCCGCGCAGGTCGCGATCGGCGGCGGGCAGGTCACCAACGACCTCGCCACCGTGCTCGCCACGCCGCTGACGCACGCCGAGCGCATCAAGACCCTACATGGCAGCGTGCATGGCGGCGCCGACGACGACCGCGAATTCCTGCCCGTGCCGCTGCTGGGCGAGGACGAGCACGCCATCGCGCGCATCCCGCGATCGATGGTGGTGAACATCATCAAGCCGCGGCTCGAAGAGACCTTCGAGCTGGTGCGCGAACGCCTCGACGCCGCCTCGCTGGGGCGCGAGGGCGGCACGCGCGTGGTGCTGACCGGTGGCGCCAGCCAGATGGTCGGCGTGCGCGAGATGGCCGCGCGAATCCTCGACCGCCAGGTGCGGATCGGCCGCCCGCTGCCGGTGCGCGGCCTTGCGGAAGCGGCCTCCGGCCCGGCCTTCGCATCGGCCATCGGGCTGCTGCTGTGGGGCGCGGGCGAAGGCCGCCCGGTGCTCGACATCGCGCCCGGTCCCGCGCGCTCCGGTGGCGCGTTCAAGCGCTTCGTCAATTGGGTGAAGGACCGCGTGTGATGCGCCTCGCCCCGACTCGAATCCTCAGCGTAGACACGATCATCCAGGAGGCCCGCCCATGACCTTGAACCTGACCGTGCCGCAGCAGCAGCTCACCGATTTCAGCCCGCGCATCACCGTGGTCGGCGTCGGCGGCGGCGGCACCAATGCGGTCAACAACATGATCGCCATGGGGCTCGACGGCGTCGAATTCCTGGTGGCGAATACCGACAGCCAGTCGCTGTTCCATTCGCGTGCCGAACGCCGCGTGCAGCTCGGCCCGCACCTGACGCAGGGCCTGGGCGCCGGCGCGAAGCCCGAGATCGGGCGTGCCGCGGCCGAGGAAGCGATGGACGAGCTCGCCCGCCACATCGAGGGCGTGAACATGGTCTTCATCACCGCCGGCATGGGCGGCGGCACCGGCACGGGCGCGGCGCCGGTGATCGCCCGCATGGCGCGCGAGCGCGGCATCCTGACCGTCGGCGTGGTGACCAAGCCGTTCGACTTCGAAGGGCCGAAGCGCAAGAAGTCGGCCGACAGCGGCATCGAGGAACTGCAATCCTTCGTCGATACGCTGATCGTCATCCCGAACCAGAACCTGTTCAGGCTGGCCAATGAACGCACCACCTTCCAGGAAGCGTTCAAGATGGCCGACAACGTCCTGTACATGGGCGTGCGCGGCGTGACCGACCTGATGGTCAACCCCGGCATGGTGAACCTCGATTTCGCCGACATCCGCACCGTCATGGCCGAGATGGGCAAGGCGATGATGGGCACCGGCGAGGCCGAGGGCGACGACCGCGCCACCAAGGCCGCCGAGGCCGCCATCAACAACCCGCTGCTCGAGGACATCTCGATGGCCGGTGCGCGCGGCGTGCTGATCAACATCACCGGCGGCTACGACATGACGCTGTTCGAGGTCGACGCCGCCGCCAACCGCATCCGCAAGGAAGTGGACGAGGACGCCAACATCATCTTCGGCACCTCGGTCGATGAGAACATGAACGGGCGCGTGCGCGTGTCGGTCGTCGCGACCGGCATCGATGTCGCGCAGGCGAATGGGCGCGGCGAGGTGCCGCTGAAGCTGGTCGCCAATGGCGGCCCGACCCAGGCGGTCGCGACGCAGAACGTGGCACCCGCGCAGCCGGCGCGTGGCCCGCAATCCTTCATCCGCACCGTGGCGGCGTCGTCCGCCATGCCGGCTATGCGCCCGGCCGTGGTGGATGCGACGCCCGAGCCGGCGGCGGAACCCCCCGAGCCCGAAGCCTATGCGCCCGCGCAGCCCGCACCGGTCGAGGCCCCGATCGTGGTCGGCCCCGCCGTGACTGGCATGGAACCCGCACCGCGCACGGCCGAACCGCTGCGCGCCCAGCCCGGCATGATGACCAGCCTGTTCCGCCGCGCGACCAACATCAGCAGCACCATGATGCGCCGCACCCTGCCCGAGGCGCAGTACAGCATGGCGCCGCATGCGATGCGCGTCGAACCCTCGGTGGTGCCGCAGCAGGCCGCGGCGCCCCGGGCCCCGGCGCGCCCGGCCGGCCAGGACGAGATGGGGCTCGAGATCCCGACCTTCCTGCGCCGCCAGCACAATCCCTGAGGCGGGACGGCCGCTTTTTCGCCGTATTTTGCGCCGCACTAACTCAATGAATTCAATGGCTTGCGGCGTAATATAGAGAAACAAGGCTTGAATGGCGCCCCGGCTCGCAGAATGCTTCTGTGGTCCGGGGCGTTGTGTTTCTCCGGTTCGCCGCCGCATCCATCCAGGGCGCGGCACGTTACGGAAGCCATCGCAGCGCCCCGGAAAGGCACGAGGGCCATGGACGGTTTCATTCCCGCGGAGAACGGACGGCGCAGGACGCTGAAGGCACCCATCGGGTGCGTCGGCACCGGGCTGCATTCCGGCCGCCGCGTCGCGCTGACGCTGCGCCCTGCTTCGGCCGGCACCGGCATCGTCTTCCGCCGCACCGACCTCGGCCGCGACATTCCCGCGCTGTTCGATCGCGTGGTCGACACGCGCCTGTGCACCGCGATCGGTGACGGCACCGCCACCGTCTCGACCATCGAGCACGTCATGGCCGCGCTCGCCGGCAGCGGCATCGACGACGCCGTGGTCGAGGTCGACGGCCCCGAAGTGCCAATCATGGACGGCTCCGCCGCCCCCTTCCTGTTCCTGATCGACTGCGCCGGCATCGTCACCACCGCCGCGCCGCGCGTCGCGATCGAGGTGCTGCGCCCGATCCGTGTCGAGGAAGCCGGCGGCGCCTTCGCCGAGCTGCTGCCCGGCCGCGAAGCCGCCTTCGACGCGGAACTCGAGATCGACTTCCCCAACACCGCCATCGGCCGCCAGGCGCTGGCGCTGCGCGTCTCCCCCCTCGCCTTCCGCGAGGCGCTGGCCGATGCACGCACCTTCACCCTGGCCGAGGACGTGGCGCGGCTGCGCGCCGCCGGCCTCGCGCAGGGCGGCAGCCTGGCCAATGCGGTGGTTGTGGACGGCCCCATGATTCTCAACCCCGGCGGGCTGCGCCGGCCTGACGAATTCGTGCGGCACAAGCTGCTCGATGTGGTGGGCGACCTCGCTCTCGCCGGTGCGCCGATTCGCGGGCGCTTCCGTGGGGCGCGCTCGGGCCATGCGCTGAACAACCGCGTGCTGCGCGCGCTGTTCGCCGATGCCTCCGCCTGGCGGATGACCGGGCTTCCCATCATGTCCGAGGGCATGACGGCCACCCCGGTGCGGGCTGCCGCGGCCCCTGCCGTCGCCTGACCGGGCGCCGCTTGGCGCATCCGGGGTCCGCCATGATATACAGCGGCCCGACATCATGGCTTACCCGATGATCCGCCTCGCAACGCCGCTTTTCCTCATGGTCGCGCTGGCTGCCTGCGGCAGCTTCCAGCAGGGCACCGGCGCAGACCCGTCCCAGACGCCCGGCGCCACGGTCGCGAATGCGGCCGACCAGTCGCCGGAGGCGCTCTACGCCGCGGGCATGCAGGAATTGCGCGCCGACCGCTTCCAGCGCGCCGTCGACCTGTTCGACGCGGTCGAGCGCGAGCACCCCTATTCCACCTGGGCCACCAACGCGAAGCTGATGGCCGCCTACGCCGACTACACGCGCAACCGCTACACGGAAGCCATCGGCGCGCTGGACCGCTTCATCCAGTTGCATCCGGCGCATCGCGACATCGCCTATGCCTATTACCTGCGCGCGCTGTCGCAATACGAACAGATCAACGACGCGCAGCGTGACCAGCAGCAGACCATCACCGCGATGGCCGCGCTGCAGGATGTGGTGAACCGCTTTCCGGACACGTCCTATGCCCGCGATGCGCGGCTCAAGATGGACCTGGCGCGCGACCACCTGGCGGGGCGCGAGATGCATGTCGGGCGCTACTACCAACGCCAGGGGCTGCTCTCGGCCGCGATCGGGCGCTTCCGCCGCGTGGTCGACGAATACCAGACCACCAACCATGTCCCCGAGGCGTTGCATCGCCTGACCGAGATCTACATCTCGCTGGGCCTGACGGATGAGGCGCGGCGCACCGCATCGGTGCTCGGCTTCAACTACCCCGGCAGCCCCTGGTACCAGGATTCCTACGCGCTGCTGGTCGAGGGCGCGCAGCCCGCGCCGGCTGACCGCCCCGGCTTCGTGCGCCGCACCGTCAACTGGCTGTTCTGAGAGAAGGGCACGGCAGCCCGTGCTCGCCAGCCTCGCCATCCGCGACGTGGTGCTGATCGAACGGCTCGACCTGGCCTTCGGCGCCGGCCTGACCGCGCTGACCGGCGAGACCGGGGCGGGCAAGTCGATCCTGCTCGACAGCCTGGGTCTGGCACTGGGCGGCCGTGCCGAATCCGGCATGGTGCGCGCCGGGCAGACGCAGGCCTCGGTCGTCGCCGCCTTCCACCCGCCCGCCGGCCACCCGGCCTTCGACATCCTGCGCGAACAGGGCATCGAGCCCGAGGAAGACCTGGTGCTGCGGCGCGTGGTCCAGGCCGATGGCCGGTCGCGCGCCTTCGTCAACGACCAGCCGGTTGGCGTGGCGCTGCTGCGCCGCCTGGGTGCGACGTTGGTGGAAGTCCAGGGCCAGCACGACCAGGTCGGCCTCGCGGACCCGTCCAGCCACTGCGGGCTGCTCGATGCCTTCGGCGCGCTGGAACCGCGCCGCGCTGCCACCGCGGAATCCTGGGGTGCCTGGCGCACCGCGACGAAGCGCCTGGCTGATGCGCGCGAAGCGATCGCCGCCGCCCAGCGCGAAGAGGAATGGCTGCGCCACGCCGTCGCCGAACTGAAGGACCTGAACCCGGAGGAAGGCGAGGAAGACCGCCTCGCCGCCGAGCGCCAGCGCCTCCAGCAGGGCGAACGCCGCGCCGAGGCCATCGCCGCCGCCATCGCCGAACTGACCCCGCGCGACCGCCGCTCGGCCACGCCCGCCCGCGCGCTGCGCGAGGCCGCCCGCGCCCTGGAACGCCTGCCGCCACCCAACGACGAAGCCCAGGCCGCCATTGCTGCCCTCGCCGCCGCGCAGGATGCGCTCGCCGAGGCCGAGACCGCGCTTCAAAACCTGCTCCATGAGGGCGGCCCCGACCCGCGCCGCCTCGAACAGACCGAGGAACGCCTGTTCGCCCTGCGCGCCGCCGCGCGCAAGCACTCCGTCGCGGTGGTGGACCTGCCCGAATTCGCCGCCGGGCTGCGCGCGCGCCTCGAAGCCCTCGACGCCGGATCCGGGCGCGTCGCCGCGCTGGAGCGCGACGAAGCAGCGGCGCGCAAGGCCTACCTCGCCGCCGCCGCCGCGCTGTCCGAAGCGCGCCGCAGCGCCGCCGCGCGGCTGGAGAAGGCAGCGGCGCAGGAGCTCCCGCCGCTCAAGCTCGACCGCGCGCGCCTGGTCATCGGCATTGCGGCCAAGGACGAAGCCGGCTGGGGGCCGGACGGGCAGGACCGCGTGGCCTTCCTGGTCAGCACCAACCCCGGCCAGACGCCGGGTGCGCTCGCCAAGATCGCCTCGGGCGGCGAACTCTCGCGCCTGATGCTCGCGCTGAAGGTCGTGCTGGCACGCGGGTCGCCCGTGCCCACCCTGGTCTTCGACGAGGTCGATTCCGGCATCGGCGGCGCCACCGCGGCGGCCGTGGGCGAGCGCCTGGCGCGCGTGGCCGAACGGCTCCAGGTGCTGGTGGTGACGCACTCGCCGCAGGTCGCGGCCCGCGGGGCGGCGCATCTGCGCGTGGCCAAGCAGGTGAAGGGCGGGCGGGCGGAAACCCGCGTGGAAACCCTGCCCGAGGACGAACGGCGGGAGGAACTGGCACGTATGCTCGCCGGGGAGCGCGTCACGGACGCCGCACGCGCAGCCGCCGAAAGCCTGCTCGCGGATGCGCGGTAGCAGAAAGGTCGGGGGAGGGAACTCCCCCGAACCCCCTCCTTTTTCTGGAACTCCGCCCTCGCGGACAGGCAGCAAAATAAGGCGCGCGACGCGACACGACGCACAGGCACTCAAACACCTGATAACGCAACTGAACCGCGACCAGGGCGACCCCGAAGACATCATCACCGACACGCACGTCGCACGCGACATCATCGACAACCCACGCACCATCGCCATGGTCGCCGAAGCCACGGACGGCACCCTCATCGGCTACGCCACCGCGCACGCCACCTACGAAAGCGGACACGCCGAACACGGCCTGTATGTCGCCGACCTCTACACAGCCCCCACGCATCGCCGCCAAGGCATCGCCCGCGCCCTTCTCGCCGCCATCGCGCGCGCGGGGCACGCCAACGGCGCACGCCACCTCTGGCTGACCGCAAAGGCGCAGAACACCGCCGCCCACGCCTTCTACCGACGCCTCGGTAGTCGCGGCGAGAGCGTCATGGCCTTCGCGGTGGTGCAGCAGGATTTCCTCAACCTCGCCGCGGAACCCCCGCCATGACCCCGCCCCGCGACCCCGCCACCCTCACCGAAGCCGAGGCCGCCGAGGAACTCGCCACCCTCGCCTCCGAGATCGCCCGCCACGACGCGCTCTACCACGGCCAGGACGCGCCCGAGATCTCCGACGCCGCCTACGACGCCCTTGTGCAGCGCAACCGCGCGATCGAGGCGCGCTTCCCCGCGCTGGTGCGCGCCGACAGCCCCTCCCGCCGCGTCGGCGCCGCCACCGCCGAGGGCTTCGCCAAGTCGCGCCATGGCGAACCCATGCTGTCGCTGAACAACGTCTTCGGCGCCGAGGATTTCGCCGAATTCTGCGCCTCCATCCGCCGCTTCCTCGGCCTCGCGCCCGAAGACCCGCTGCGCTTCGTGGCCGAACCCAAGATCGACGGGTTGTCGATCAACCTGCTCTACGAACACGGCGCCTTCGCAAAAGGCACCACCCGCGGCGACGGCATCGAGGGCGAGGACGTCACGCAGAACCTGCTGACCATCGCCGACCTGCCGAAGCGCCTGCACGCGCCCTTCCCCGCCCGCATCGAGATCCGCGGCGAGGTCTTCATGGACAAGGCGGATTTCCTGGCCTTCCGCGCCACGCAGGAACGCGCCCTGGCCGAACGCGAACAGCGCCGCGCGCGCGGCGAGAAGCTCGGCGACGCCATCATCGTGCCCGCCAATCCGCGCAATGCGGCGGCGGGTTCGGTGCGCCAGCTCGATGCGCACATTACCGCCTCCCGCCCGCTGAAGCTGTTCGCCTACGCCATGGGCGCGGCGAGCGAGGCCCCGGCCGACAGCCACCACGCCTTCCTCGCGCGCCTTGAAGCCTGGGGCTTCGCGGTGAACCCGCTCTCGACGCTGCTCGACAACGAAGCCGAAGCGGAAGCCTTCCAGCGCCGCATCGGCGAACAACGCGCGGGCCTCGGCTACGATATCGACGGCGTGGTCTACAAGCTGGACCGGCTCGACTGGCAGAAGCGCCTCGGCTTCGTCGGCCGCGCGCCGCGCTGGGCCGTCGCCTGGAAATTCCCCGCCGAGCAGGCCACCACCATACTGGAAGCCATCGAGATCCAGGTCGGCCGCACCGGCGCGCTGACGCCACGCGCAGTCATGCAGCCCGTGACCGTCGGCGGCGTCGTGGTCCGCCACGCCACGCTCCACAACGAGGACGAGATCGCCCGCAAGGACATCCGCATCGGCGACACCATCCGCATCCAGCGCGCCGGCGATGTCATCCCGCAGGTGGTCGAGGTGCTGCTGGACAAGCGCCCGCCCACCGCGCAGCCCTTCGCCTTCCCCACCACCTGCCCGGCCTGCGGCAGCCACGCCATCCGCGACGGCGAGGACGTGGTGCGCCGCTGCACGGGCGGCCTGGTCTGCCCCGCGCAGGCGGTCGAGCGCCTCAAGCACTTCGCCTCCCGCCGCGCGATGGATATCGAGGGCCTCGGCGAGGAGAACATCCAGACGCTGTTCGACGAGGGCCTGGTGCGTTCCCCCGCCGACATCTTCCGCCTGGCACAGCACGCCGACCGGATGCGGCAATGGGACGGCTGGGGTGCCAAATCCCGCACCGCGGCCGAGGCGCGCAAGGTCGCGAAACTCCTGGAGGGCATCGAGGCGCGTCGCCGCGTACCCCTGGAACGCTTCATCTTCGCGCTGGGCATCCGCCGCATCGGCGAACAGAACGCCAAGCTGCTGGCGCGCCACTACCACACGCTCGATGACTGGCGCGCCGGGATGATCGCCGCCCGCATCATCGGCTCGGAAGCGCGCGAGGAACTCGGCTCCATCCAGGGCATCGGCCCCGCCATCGCCGAGGAGCTGGTGGAATTCTTCGCCGAACCGCGCGCGGTCGCGGCACTCGACGACCTGGCGCGCGAGGCCCCGCCTTTGCCCGCCGAAGCCGCCGCCGTCGCCGACAGCCCCTTCGCCGGCAAAACGCTGGTCTTCACGGGCACGCTGGAAACCCTGTCGCGCGACGAGGCCGAGGCGCAGGCCGAACGCCTCGGCGCCAAGGTCACGAAGTCGGTCTCGAAGAAGACCGACTTCGTGGTGGTCGGCACCGATGCCGGGTCGAAGGCGACCAAGGCAGCGGAACTCGGCCTGCGGATCCTGACCGAGGCGGAGTATCGCGACCTCGCCGGGCTGTAGCCGCCGGGCCGGGGCACGACAGCCCCGGCGTGAGGACAGCCGGCGCAGCGTGCGTGAAGCGCATCAACGCTGCTGATCCAACCCATCACGCCAATGCGTTGGACGAATATCGGCCGGCCAGGGCATCACGCTGGCCATGCCTGTCGATCCCTCCCTGCTTGCCGGATACCTCCTTGCCTGCCTGATCCTGGTGGTGACGCCAGGGCCGGACATGGCCTTCGTGCTGGGCCAGGCGCTGTCGGGCGGCGCGCGACGCGGCTGGGCCGCGACGGCCGGCGTCTATGCGGGGGTGGGCGTGCATATCCTGCTCGCAGCCCTCGGCGTGGCGGCGCTGGTGGCGGCCAACCCCGCCCTGTTCAACGCGCTGCGGATTGCCGGGGCCATCTACCTGCTCTGGCTCGGCGCGCAGGCGATCCGCGCCGCGCTGCGCTGCCCCGGCGCGGACAGCGCCGACCCGCCGCCGGGCATCAGCCTGTCCGCCGCCTTCCGCCAGGGCTTCGTGACCAACCTGCTGAACCCGAAGGTCGGGCTGTTCTTCCTCGCCTTCGTGCCGCTGTTCGTCGACCCGGGCCGCAGCCCGGCCTGGGTGCAGATGCTGATCCTGGGGCCGCTGCTGCCGGCGATCGCGCTACCCTTCTACGCGCTGCTGATCCCGGCTGCGGCGCGCATCGCCGGGCGGCTGCGCGCGTCATCGGCCGGGCGCTGGCTCGATGGCGTTGCGGGCACGCTGTTCGTCGGGCTCGGCGTCAGGATGCTGCTGGGGGCGCCGCGCTGAACAGCGCATCCAGCCCGGCGCGCAGCAGCGCGACCGGATCGCGGCCGGGGCCGCGGCTGACGCTCGCGATATGGCTGCCGGGCAGCACCACATGCCGCGCGCCGGGGATCAGCGCGCTGTCCACCGGCACCAGACCGTCATTGGGGCCATGGCCGCGCTTGTCCATCCATTGCGCGGCGGCCAGGTGCAGCTTCTCGCGCCCGCTCGCGGTGCCCGGCGCCAGCGACGTGGCCAGGCAGGCCACCGGAAGTGCGGCCAGCAGGCGCGTGATAGGCCCCTGCGCCGCCGCCATCCAGTTGCGTCGCACGGCGGTGGTCAGGTCCCGCACGCCCTGTTCGCTGCCGATCCGCAGCATGCGCGCGAAGCCGCCGGCGGCGGCCTCCAGCGGCTTGGCGGCCACCACCACATCGGCCACCGGGCTGCCATGGAAGGGCGACTGCATCGCCAGGAAGCCCGTGCAGCGCGCCTGCGCGGCGGGGTCCAGCAGCGCCGCCAGCGCCTCCAGCCCGCCCTTGCTGTGGGCGATGACCAAAGCGGGGCGCGCGTCGGACAGGATGGCGGCGCGCAGCAGCGCGGCATTCGCCGAAACCGATTCCGCGGTGCGGAGCTTCACCACCGAGGCATCGGCACCCTGCGCGCGCAGCCATTCGGCCAAGGGCTGCATGTATTCCACGCCGAGCGGCTGGAACGCCGCCGCCAATTCGCCCATCAGCCCATAGACGAGCAGCACGCGCAGCCCGCAAAGCCGCTGCGCGTCATTCGCGCTGGGCATCGACCCGATAGGCGATGCCGCCCTTCTCCGACACCAGCCGTCCCGTGGCGCGGCCGTCCTCGCGGCGTTCCAGCACCAGCAGGAAGGGATCGTCGGGATCGGCGGAAATCCGCAGCAGCACCGCCAGCGCCCCCGGCCCGGCCGCCACGGCCAGCCCGGTGCCGCGCGCCGCCACCCATTCGCAGGGTCCGGCATTGGGGTCCTCGCAGATGCCGCGATCGGCGATCCATTGCAGTTCGACCCGCCCGGCGGCGTCGTGCATGACATGCAGCCGCAGCGTGGCGGCGCCGGCGCGGGTGCGGATGCGCGGGTCGTCGCGCAGCACCTGCCAGTTGCCGTTCCACGGGCCTGCCGCGGTGCCCCGCGCGCGCTCGGCCGCCGAAAGGCCGCCGGCAGATTGCGCCGCCGCCGGCCCTGCCAGCACCGCGGCGACAGCGGCGGCCAGGGCGGCCAGCCTCACTGGGGGGTTTCCAGCGCGCCGAGGCCCTGCTGCGTCCAGGCCACCGATTCGCACCGGCGGATGCAGGTCACGGTGGTGACGCGCAGCCGCACCTGGTCGCAGGGCGCACCGACGACCTGAGTCGGCATTGTCGAGTCCTTCGACTGCCCGGCCTCGACGCCTCGGATGCCGACCACGGAGAGTGGGGCCACGAGCGCCGCGCCGCTGCGGATGTCGGTGCCGGCGAATTCGGCGATGAAGGTGCTCAGGCCCACCGTGCCGACATTACGTAGCCGGAAGACCATGCCGCAGCGCGGGGTTGCGCCGCCGGTATCGGTCTGCGCGATGATCTGGACTTCTGCCCGGTTGAGCACCCGGGCCGGCGTCTGCGCGGCCGCCGGCAGCGCCGCCAGCACGACGCCCAGCGCCAGCGCCACGTATCGAACCATCCAGCCGATCTCCCTTGTTGCAGCCGCGCTCACCGCCGGCGCGCGCAGCCTAGATGGCGGGCGGGCGGTGTCACGACTGCATTTCACAGCATGGAATTTCCGCGTCGCCAGGCACGCCATGCGCCTTCGCCCCTACAGCGCCGCGCAGGCCGCCGCCAGCCACGCCGCGGTCGCATCGTCGACCGCCGGGCCGACCTCCGCCAGCACCCGGGCGTGATAGGCGTTCAGCCAGTCGCGCTCGGCCGCGGTCAGCAGCGCCGCGTCGACCAGCGCGCGGTCGAAGGGGGCCAGCGTCAGCGTCTCGAACTCCAGGAAGGGCTTGGCGGCGCCGGGTATCGCGGACGGCACCACCAGCAGCAGGTTTTCCAGCCGGATGCCGTATTCGCCGGTGGCGTAGAAGCCCGGTTCGTCGGACAGGATCATGCCCTTGCGCAGCGGCACCACGCGCGCAGCGCGCGAGAAGGCCGCCGGCCCCTCATGCACCGACAGGAAGGATCCCACGCCATGGCCGGTGCCGTGATCGTAATCGAGCCCGGCATCCCATAGCGGCCGGCGCGCCAGCGCATCCAGGTGCGGCCCCGCGACGCCGGACGGGAAGCGCGCGGTGGCCAGCGCGATGTGTCCCTTGAGCACCCGCGTCGCGCGGTCGCGCAGTTGCGCCGGTGCTTCCCCCGGGCCAGTCCAGAGCGTGCGCGTGATGTCGGTCGTACCGTCCGAATACTGCCCGCCGGAATCGATCAGGTAGCATTCATCCGGCGCGATGCGGCGGTTGCTCTCGGGCGTCACGCGGTAGTGCACGATGGCGCCGTGCTCGCCCGCGCCGGAAATGGCGGAGAAGGATTCGCCGCGGAAGTGCTCGACCTCGCAGCGAAAGGCCAGCAACTGGTCGGCGGCGGAGATCTCGGTCAGCCCGCCCTGCGGGGCTTCGCGCGCGAACCAGGCGAGGAAGCGCGCGATCGCCACCGCGTCGCGACGGTGGGCGGCGCGCGCGCCGTCGCGCTCCGTCGTGTTCTTGCAGGCGCGCGGCAGGCGGCAGGGGTCCTCGCCCGGGCTGACCTCGGCGCCGGCGGCGCGCAGGCGTTCGGCGAACCAGGCGGGCGTCGCCTCGGCGTCGATGCGCACGCGCTTCCCGCGCAGGGCATCGAGCGCGGCGGGCAGCTCCTCGCGCGGGCGCACCACCACCTGGTTGCCCAGATGCGCGCGCGTCTCGGCCGGCACCTTCTGCGGCGCCATGAAGACGTCCACGCGCGCATCGTCATGCAGCAGCACGAAGCCCAGCGCGAGCGGCGTATTCGCCAGGTCCCCGCCGCGGATGTTCAGCAGCCAGGCGAGCGAATGGGGGTCGGCCAGCACGGCGGCGGCCTCGCCGGCATCGCGCAGCGTCGCGGCCGCCTCGGCGCGCTTGTCCTCGGCGGCCTTGCCGGCGAAGGCGATGGGGTGCGGGCGCGCCTCGGCCATCGGGGCGGGCGGGCGGTCGGCCCAGACGGCGTCGATCGGGTTGGCCGCGACCGGCACCAGCGTGACGCCGGGTACGGACAGCCGTTCGATGGCCGGGGCGGCGTGCAGCCAGGGGTCGTAGCCGATCCGCAGGCCCTGGGCATGCGCCTTGAGCCAGTCGGCGGCCGGCTCCTCGGTCAGGTGGCGGCATTCCCACAGGGCGCCGTCGGTCTGCGTGCGGACCTGCAACGTATAGCGCCCATCGGTGAAGACCGCGGCGCGATCCGGCAGCACCACGGCCATGCCGGCGGACCCGGTGAAGCCGGTCAGCCACGCGAGGCGTTCGCCCGAGGGCGGCACGTATTCGCCGATATGCTCGTCCGATCGGGGCACGATGAAGCCCTGGAGGCCGTCCTGGAGCAGGCAGGCGCGGAGGGCGGCGAGGCGGTCGCTGGGTGACAGGGTCGTGATCCTCGTTACCGCAATGTTGCATGTATCCACAGGAAGCTACGCGCCCCCCGCATGGCTCGACTGTGACCTTGGCGCATCACATGTTGCAATGCAGCACCTAGATTGATGCCTGGACGAACCGGCCGGTCGGAACCGCCCGCCGTCCACGACAAGGACATGTATCATGGACGCCCGCATCACCAAGGCCGAGGCCGCTCTCCTGCTGCCCAACGCCGTCATTGCCTCGCGCCGCCAGGCCGAGGTCGAGGCGCTGCGCCTGCACGCCATCGCCGCGCGCGACGCCGCCATCGCCGCCGGCTTCCGCCGCGCCGGCCAGGCCGTGCTGAATGCCGCCGAAGCCTTGGTCCGCGCCGTCGCGACATTCCCGGCCCGCCTGCAGACCTACCACGCGCTTCGCAGCCTGTCGGACCGCGAGCTGCGCGACATCGGCATGAACCGTTTCGACATCCCGCGCGTCTTCGACCCGGCCTTCGCGCCTCGCGCGGCCAATGACAGCGCGCGGTCGCCCCGCGCCGCCTGAAGGCGTCGGTACGGCCGATTCCGTTCCGGCGCGGGATGCGCTACGGTCCCCGCGCACGGTTCTGCGGGGGTAGCGCGATGCGTCGTCTGATCCTGGTCCTCGGCGGATGGCTGGCCCTGGTGGGGTCGGCCGTCGCCCAGGCGCCCTGCCCCGCCAATTTCCAGGGCCAGACCGCGACCCTCATCTGCTCGTGCAGCGCCGAGGCGACCCGCACGGGCACGGTCTGGGGCTCGGGGACCTATACCTCCGACAGCCGCATCTGCCGTGCCGCCGTGCATGCCGGCGCCATTCCGTTCAGCGGCGGGCTGGTGCAGGTCATGCCCGAGCCGGGCCTTGCCGCCTACGAGGCCACCGAAGCGCTTGGCGTCACCTCCGCCCCTTACGGGCCCTGGGGCGCGTCCTTCACCATCTCGGTGCCGGATTCGGTCGCCGTGCGGCCCTCGCCCGAGGCCGCCTGCCCCGCCAATTTCCTCAACCGCACCGCGGCGCTGACCTGCACCTGCAGCGCCGAGGCCGCGATGTCCGGGGCGGTCTGGGGCAGCGGCACCTACACCACCGACAGCCGCATCTGCCGCGCCGCCGTGCATGCCGGCGTGATCCCGGCCAGCGGCGGCGTCGTCGGCGTGGAGCCCGCCCCGGGCCAGCCTTCCTATGCCAGCGAGACGCATAACGGCATCACCACCCAGGCTTTCGGCCCGTGGAACGCATCCTTCACCTTCGGGATGCCCGCCATGCCCGCCGCCGCCGATTGCCCGGCGAATTTCGAGGGCCGCACGGCGCCGCTCAGCTGCATCTGTTCGGCCAGCCAGACGGCCACCGGGGCGGTCTGGGGCACCGGGATCTACACCAGCGACAGCCGCGTCTGCCGCGCCGCGCGCCATGCCGGCGCCATCGGGCCCGAGGGCGGCGCGGTGACGGTGCAGCCGCAAGCCGGGCAGGCGCAGTATTTCGGCAGCCAGGCCAATGGAGTCGCCTCGTCGAATTTCGGGCCCTGGGGCGGTTCCTTCAACTTCCAGCGCTGATCGCGGAAGGGCGGCCGCCATGCGCCTCGGCCTGTTCATGATGCCGCTGCACCCGCCCGCGCGGCCGATGCACGAGACGCTGGCCGAGGACACCGAGAAATCGCTCCTGGCCGACCGGCTCGGCTTCAATGAGCTCTGGGTGGGCGAGCATTTCTCCGCAACGTCCGAGCCCATCGCCTCGCCGCTGATGTTCATGGCCGGGCTGGTGCATCGCACGCGGCTGGCCTTCGGCACCGGCGTGATCAACCTGCCCAACCACCACCCGGCCATCGTCGCCGCCGAGGTCGCGCAATTCGACCACATGTCCGGCGGCCGGCTGATGCTGGGGATCGGCGCCGGCGGCCTGGCGTCAGATTTCGAGCTGTTCGGCGACATCGCGCCGATGGAGCGCGGCAAGCGGATGCTGGAAGCGATCGACACCATCCAGGCGATCTGGGCGGGCGGCCCGCCCTACGACATGCCCGGCCCGACCTGGCCCATCCGCCTGTCGCGCACCGTGCTGCCCGACTACGGCGTCGGCTTCATGCCCAAGCCGTTCCGGCCGGGCGGGCCGTCGGTGCATATCTCCGCCCGCCAGCCCGACAGCTATGGCGTGACCGTCGCGGCGGCGCGCGGCTGGGGCGTGATCAGCGCGAATTTCGTCGCGCATCGCGTGCTCGCCGGGCATTGGCGCAGCATGGCGAAGGGGCTGGCCGAGGCCGGCCGCCCGGTCGATGGCCGCGACTGGCGCGTCGCCCGCAACATGGTGATCGCCGCCACCGATGCCGAGGCGCAGGCCCGCGCCACCGCGCCCGAGGGTGCGACGCGCTACTACTACGACTACCTCGGCTCGCTGGCGAAGCGCGGCGGCCTGGCCGGCACGATGACGCCACGCGACGACATGGACCCGATGACAGCAACGCCCGAGGACATGATCGAGGCCTGCGTCATCGCCGGTTCGCCGGCCACGGTGCTCGACCGCCTGGTGGCGCTGCACGAGGAGGCCGGGCCGTTCGGCCACCTGCTGATGCCGGGGCTGGACTGGTCGGGCGTGAACGCCGCCTGGGAAGCGGAGAGCATGCAGCGCCTGGCGCGGGAGGTGATGCCGCGGCTGCGCCAGCATGCGGAGGCGACGGCGAAGGCGGCGGAATAGCGCGCGGCCATGGCACCGCACTGGGCGTTCGGCATCGGCTGCTGGTTGATCGGCATGAACGTGCTGTCGATGGCGCTGTTCTACCATGACAAGCGCATGGCCGAGCAGCGCGGCTGGCGGATCTCGGAACGCATGCTGCTGACGGTCGCGCTGCTCGGCGGCTCGCCGGGCGCGCTGGTGGCGCGCCGGCGGTTTCGCCACAAGACCCGCAAGCAGCCCTTCAGTAGCGCGCTTTCCGCGGTGTGCCTTTTGCAGGTCGTGGGCGTGGCGTGGCTGGTGGTGAACGGCCCGACCATCCCGCCGGCCGTGGCGCGACAGCTTGGCGCGTTCACCTCACGCTAGAGCGTGCTGTGTTTACACGGAAGCGTAGCCTGAATTGACGAGGTAGTTGGCGCATTCGGCGGTGCTGACGAGGTCGAGGATGGCGCCGGCCTTGCGCCAGGTGGTCTCGACAGTTCGCTGCTCT
>JAESGX010000210.1_pt1 | contig 37514 bp, 35 predicted proteins | sample 9269801 | NCBI WGS metagenome assembly JAESGX01 (sample SAMN16773122, study PRJNA677054) | algae metagenome | isolation source: Pleurocapsa minor GSE-CHR-MK-17-07R and co-occurring heterotrophs from wet... | place: USA: Lower Calf Creek Falls, Grand Staircase Escalante National Monument, UT ... | reverse complement strand
ACAACCCGGCCGACATGCCGGACCCGGTGAAGATCGAGGAGATCGCCGAGCCGTGGATCCGCGCGACGATCCTGACGCCCGACGACTATCTCGGCTCGGTGCTGAAGCTCTGCCAGGAGCGCCGCGGCGTCCAGGTCGACCTCAGCTACGTCGGCAAGCGCGCGATGGCGACCTACGACCTGCCGCTCAACGAGGTGGTGTTCGACTTCTACGACCGGCTGAAGTCGATCTCGAAGGGCTACGCCTCGTTCGACTACCAGCTCACCGACTACCAGCCCGGCGATCTCGTGAAGATGCAGATCCTCGTCAACGCCGAGCCAGTCGACGCGCTGTCGATGCTCGTCCACCGCACCCAGGCGGAGCGGCGAGGCCGGGCGATGTGCGAGAAGCTGAAGGAACTGATCCCGCCGCACATGTTCCAGATCCCGGTGCAGGCGGCGATCGGCGGCAAGATCATCGCCCGCGAGACGATCCGGGCGCTGCGCAAAGACGTCACGGCGAAGTGCTATGGCGGCGACGCCACCCGCAAGCGCAAGCTCCTCGACAAGCAGAAGGAGGGCAAGAAGCGCATGCGCCAGTTCGGCCGCGTCGAAATCCCCCAGGAGGCCTTCATCGCGGCGCTGAAGGTGGACGTTTAGTCAACAAGGCTGGCGCATCGCCACCGCGACGGCGACGCGTGGCCTGAGCGCGCCATTTGAACGCGCCATCTTGCGGGCCGCGCGCCCGCGTCCCAACCGCTCCGCCCCTCACCCTTTCGGGATGCGGGCTCTCGCGTTGTCGACGACGACGGTGAGGCTGGCGCGGACGATCTGCAGGACGGTGCGGTCGATGCGAGAGTCGGCGAGCGCCTCGCGCAGGCCGACGGTCTGCTCGACGAGGTGCAGGGTCGCGTCGAGGGCGGCGTGGGCGCGCTCCGGATCTTGCTCGCCATAGCGAGCGATCGTCTCGATGTAGGATCGTTCCAGAAGGTCGGCGATCAGCACCACCGCCGACGTCTCGAAGGAGATGCGGTCGGCCGAGAAATCGGCCGCCAGATCATTGGACGCGTAGTTTCCCTTCATGTCGCCACCCCCAGCTCATCCGGCAGGGCGCTGGAGCGGGTGTGGTCGCTCCCGCGCGGACAAGGGGTCTTTACGTCGTCTGGCGCGAAACGGATCACGCGGTGCCGAATTTTTGTGCCGAGCATCTGCGGCATTGCCCGCTCCCGGCCGAGACCGGCCGGGAGCGGGCACGCGCGAGGGTGCCGGACGGCTGGCGGATCAGCCGTAGCGATAGGGCGCGCCGGCCTTCTGCATGGTGTCGGCATATTTCTTCAGGATCTCGACGACCTTGGCGTCGCGCGGGCTGCGCTGGGCGATCTCGTCCCAGAACTTCAGCGCCTCTTCCTCGACCTGATGCCACTCCGCCTCGGGAATGGTGGTGAGCTCGAGCTTGCCGCCGGTGACGCGGTAGTGCGCCTCGCCCCACCAGTACCAGTGCTGGCGATAATAGTTGGAGCTGTCCATGGAGAGCTGGAACAGCGTCTTCAGGTGCTCGGGCAGCTCGTTCCAGCGCTCGGAGTTGGCGAAGTAGGAGCCGCACCAGGCGCCGGAGATGTTGTTGGTCAGGTAGTACTTGGTGATGTCGGCCCAGCCGACGGTGTAGGCCTCGGTGGCGCCGCACCAGGCGACGCCGTCGAGCTCGCCGGTCTGGATGGCGACCTCGATGTCCTCCCACGGCAGCGTCACCGGCACGACGCCGAAGCGCTCGAGGAAGCGGCCGCCCGTCGGGAAGGTGAAGACGCGCAGGCCCTTCAGGTCGGCGACGCTGCGGATCGCCTTCGTCGTGACGAAGTTGCACGGGTCCCACGAGCCGGCGCCGAGCCACTTTACGCCCGGCACCTCGGCGTAGGCCTCTTCCCAGATCTGGTTGAGGCCGTAGTTGTGGAACAGCGCCGGGATGTCGAGGCTGTAGCGCGAGGCGAACGGGAAGTAGGCGGCGAACACGGCGACGTCGACCGGCGAGGCCATCGAATCGTCGTCGCTCTGGGCGGCGTCGATGGTGCCCGTCTGCACGGCGCGGAACAGCTCGCCCTGCGGCACCAGCTGGTCGGCGGTGTAGAGCTCGATCGTCATCTCGCCGTTGGCGGCCTTGTTGAAGGCATCAATCGACGGCTTGATGACGTGCTCGGCGAGCGCCGGGCCGGCATAGGTCTGCAGGCGCCACTTGATCGGGCTCTGCGCCTTCACGTAGGGCGCGGCGAGCGTGGTGGCACCGACGGCGCCGGCACCGGCGAGGCCGGCGTTCTTCAGGAACTGGCGTTTGCTGAGGCGCTTGGTTTCGCTCATTGCTCTTCCCCTTTTGTTGCCCGCTTGGCGGGGCCGTGGAGACGGGGGCCGGCGGCCCTCCGTCAAAAAAGGCGGGGGGCCGGCGTCAGCGGCCCATGTAGGCGTTCGGCAGCCACAGGGCGACCTGCGGGAACACCATCAGGATGATGATGGTCAGCACCATCATCAGCGCGAACGGCACCACCGACCGATAGATGTCGCCGAGCGTGATCTCCGGCGGCGCCATCGCCCGCATCAGGAACAGGTTATAGCCGAACGGCGGGGTGATGTAGGCGATCTGGCAGGTGATCGTGTAGAGGATGCCGAACCAGATCGGGTTGAAGCCGAGCTTCAGCACCAGCGGGATGTAGAGCGGCGCGACAATCACCAGCATCGCCGTGTCGTCGAGGAACATCCCCATGACGATGAACGACACCAGCATCAGCACGAGGATCGTCCACGGATCGAGGTCCCAGGTGCCGAGCAGAAGGCTCTCGATCGCCTTGACCGCGCCGAGGCCGTCATAGACGGCGCCGAAGCACAGCGCGGCGAGGATGATCCACAGGAACATGCAGCTGATCGACAGCGTGCCGCGGCTGGTATCGGCCAGCACCTTGAGTGTGAGGCGGCCGGAGACGGCGGCGGCGAGCGTCGCGAGCAGCGCGCCGACGACGGAGCTCTCGACGAGGCTCGTGTAGCCGCCGAGGAACAGCCCCATCATGATGCCGAACACGGCGAGCGGCAGGATGCCGGCGCGCAGCGCGACGAGCTTCTCGCGCGGGGTGATCGCGGCGCGCTCCTCGGCCGGCATCGGCGGGCCCATGTGCGGCTGCAGGCGGCAGCGCACATAGATGTAGATGCCGAAAAGGGTCGCCATCAGGAGGCCGGGGCCGATGCCGGCGAGCCAGAGCTGCAGCACCGGCTGGCGGGCGATCATGGCGTAGAGCACCAAGACGACGCTCGGCGGGATGAGGATGCCGAGCGACGAGCCGCCCTGGATGACGCCGGTGACCATCGTCTTGTCGTAGCCGCGGCGCAGAAGCTCCGGCAGCGCCACGGTGGCGCCGATCGCCATGCCGGCGACGCTGAGGCCGTTCATGCAGGAGATCACCACCATCAGCCCGAGCGTGCCGAGCGCCAGGCCGCCGCGCACCGACCCGAACCAGATGTGGAACATCCGGTAGAGATTGTTGGCGACGCCCGATTCCGAGAACATGAAGCCCATGAAGACGAAGAACGGCACGGTGATCAGCGGGAACCAGTTCATCACCTGGATGGCGGCGTTGAACGGCATCTCCGAGGAGCCGGCCCCCCACAGGGCGAGCGACGCGGCCGCGCCGACGAAACCGATGACACCGAAGACGAACTGCCCGGTCAGGAGCAGCACCATCATCGTCGCGAACATGAAGAGGGTGATCAGCTCCGGCGTCATGCGGTCGGCGTCCCACCGATCGGCGTTCCAATGATCGGCTTGCCGCGCAGGAACGCGATGTCCTTGCACAGGTTGGACAGCGCCTGCAGCAGCATGAGGAGCATGCCGAGGGTCATCACCATCTTGATCGGCCACATGGGCGGCGCCCAGGACGTGTAGTTCTTCTGGTTGTAGGTGAGGGCGTATTCGGTGCTCGAGACGCCGCCGACGACCAGCACGACCAGATAGAAAATGACGAACAGGATGGTGAACACGTCGATCATCGCGCGGGTGCGCGGCGTGCGGCTACCGTAGAGGAGGTCCATGCGGACGTGGCTGCCCATCTGCATCGCGTAGGCGCCGCCGAGCAGGTAGTAGGCCGACAGCACGAACTGCGACATCTCCAGTGCCCAGTTCACCGGAATGCCGAGAAAGGCGCGCGAGGCGACGGCATAGAGCATGATCGCCGCGAGCACGAAGAACAGGCCCATGGCGACATGGCCGACGGCCTTGTTGACGGCATCGACGGCGCGCACGAAGGCGATGATGGGTCTAGGCACGCCGGGCCGTCACGACGTCGATGCCCGCTGGCGGGCACGGAGCAAAACGGTGTGCAGTCCGGGTCGGACACGACCGACCCGGCGACGACGGCAAACGATGCGGCAACCCCGGCTCCTTCATCGAAGACCGGGTGATCTTTTCAGATGGGAACCCACCGTCAAGCCGCATTCGACGCTTGGCGCGTCACCCGAAGGTCGAAGGGCGCCGATCGAAGCTGAAATGGAAAACGGGCGGGAGACGGCGCCGGGTCCGTCAGCCGCCGCGTCCCCTCGCGACCGGGCGCGCGAAGGCGTCGGCCGCGGGGGAGAGCGAGTGGCTTACTCGCAGTGGTTCAGCGGCGGCACGCGGCCGTAGAGCTCCTTGGTCAGGATGCGCGGCGTGCCGGTGGTGGCGCCGACATAGATGGACGCGCCGGTCTTGGCGCTGGTCTTCGGCGCCTGGCAGTTCTTGAAGAAGCTCTTCTCGCACGGATAGGGGCCGACGATCTGGTAGCCGACCTTCGCCGTGTCCGGATCGGCGGTGGTGATCGGGCAGGAACAGACGATCTGGCCCTTGGCGACCTTGCCGAGGCCCGGGAACTCCTGGCCCTGGGTGCTGCGGAAGCAGATGCCGCCGTCGCACTGGGCGTAGGAGCCGGTCGAGGTCTCCGCCGGGCAGGTGTAGATCGCCTTGTCGCCGCCCTTCTTCAAAACCTCCGGCGGCAGACTGAACGTCGACACCATGTAGCCGTTGCCGACGCCGTCGGCGTTGATGTCGCAGACGTTGCCTTCCTTGGTGTTGAACGGGAGGCTGATGCTGTCACCGTTTTTGACGTCGCACTTGCAGTAGGAGACGCCGTCGAAGACGAAGCAGCGCGCCGAGGCGCACAGCGCGTAGGTCTGGTTCTCGCAGATCTGGAAACCCTTGGCGGTCGGCTGTGCCGTGCCGGTTGTGGCGAAAGCCCCGGTCGGGGCGAGCGCCAGGGCCGCCAGCAGCGCCATGCCGCGAAGCAGCGCCGTCACCGGATGAAGCTTCGACATCAACGACTTGATCATGTTTTTCCTCCCGGCGCCCCAAAGGGGAGCATGTGGCCCCGACCCTATACGGCGCAGGGTGCAAAGTCCGTCGCGAGCGGCGGCGAATAATTCACGCCGAAAGCCCCGCGCAAGGGCCGGGCTCGCGCCCCCCCTTCTGCACAACGGGTGGGCTCGCGCCAGCCGCTTTTCGCTGCAGGTCTTTGGCGGCAGGTCTTTGGCGGCAGGCCTTTCGCAGCAAGCCATTTGCGCCGGGTGGTCAGCGCCAGGGGCTCACTCGCAGAGATTGAGCGGCGGCACCTTGCCGTAGAGCGTCTTTGTCGAGGCGCGGGCCGAACCGGTCGGCGCGCCGACATAGATGGTCGAGCCGGTCTTGTCGTTGGCGACCTTGCCGCCGCAGTATTTGAAGAAGCTCTTCTGGCACGGATAGGGGCCGACGATCTGGTAGCCCGTCTTCGCCGTCGACGGATCGGCGGTGGTGATCGGGCAGGAACAGACGATCTCACCCTTGGCGAGCTTGCCGAGGCCCGGGAACTCCTGGCCCTGGGTGCTGCGGAAGCAGATGCCGCCGTCGCACTGGGCATAGGCGCCGGTGGAGGTGTCGGCCGGACATGTGTAGAGCGCCTGGTCGCCGCCCTTGGTCAGGCTCTTCGGCAGGCTGAAGGTCGAGACCATGTAGCCGTTGCCCTTGCCCTGGGCGTTCACCGAGCAGACGTCGCCGCCCCTATAGGTGAGCGGGATGCTGACACTGTCGCCCTTCTTCACGTCGCACTTGCAGTAGGAGACGCCGTCGAAGACGAAGCACTGCGCCGTCAGGCAGAGCGCGTAGGTCTGGTCCTCGCAGATGGTGAGGCCGGCCGCCGGCGGCGCGGGGTCGGTGGCGGCGAAAGCACCGGTCGGACCGAGGGCGAACAGGGCGAAAAGGATGGCGAACACCGGGCGCGACCGCAGGGCGGCGCGCGCGATCGCGGTAGCGAATGTGAACATGGCTCGGATCCCCCCATGAGCGAACAACGACGCTGGCCAAGATCTACGGTCGCCGGGGGGCAAAGTCTTCGCCGAACCGTTCCGAAAATGGAACTTTGGCCGCGCGATCTTGCGCAGTTGCCTCCATTGTGCGCCCGGTCGTCGTGAGGACGAGGCCATCGCCGCATCCGCACCGGCGCGGCACCGAGGCTCGCGGCGGCTCTACCAGTCGGCGAAGGGAGGGGGGGCGGCTTCTGCTGCGTCTCAATGCTTGCAATGAAACGCAATCGAAACTATCTAGATTTTGCCGCGCATGTCGGTCGCCTGGACCGGCGTCCGGCCGGCGGCGCCGAGCCGCCCGCGGGAAGACGAGCACAGGAGTATCCATGGCCGCGACGCCCGAGGTGACCGGCTTCCACGATCCGCGCACCGGCTCGATCCAGTACGTCGTCGCCGATCCGGCGACGAGGGCGTGCGCCATCGTCGATCCGGTCCACGATTTCGACGAAAGGTCCGGCCAGACCGCCACGCGCAGTGCCGACCGCCTGCTCGCCTTCGTCGCCGAGCGAGGCTATCGGCTCGCCTGGATCCTCGACACCCATCCCCACGCCGACCACTTCTCCGCCGCCGCCTATCTGAAGGCGAAGACCGGCGCCCCCACCGCCATCGGCGCCAAGGTCACCGCGGTGCAGGCGCTGTGGAAGGACTACTACAACTGGCCCGACTTCCCGGCCGACGGCTCGCAGTGGGACCGGCTGTTCACCGACGGCGAGCACTTCAGGCTCGGCGACATCGACGTGGCGGTGATGCACTCGCCCGGCCACACGCTGGCCTCGGTCACCTACGTGATCGGCGATGCGGCATTCATCCACGATACCTTGTTCATGCCCGACAGCGGCACGGCGCGCTGCGACTTTCCCGGCGGCAGCGCACCGGCGCTGTGGCGGTCGATCCAGGCGATCCTGGCGCTACCGGACGAGACGCGCCTGTTCACCGGCCACGACTACCAGCCGGGTGGCCGCGCGGCCGCGTGGCAATCGACCGTCGCCGAGCAGGGGGCGCACAACATCCACCTGACGCGTTACCCGACGGAGGAGGCGTTCGTCGCCGCCCGCGAGGCGCGCGACCGCACGTTGCCGATGCCGAAGCTGATCCTGCACGCCCTGCAGGTGAACACCAATGGCGGCCGTCTGCCGGAGCCGGAAGGCAATGGCCGTCGCTACCTGAAGATCCCGCTCGATCTGCTCGGCGGCCCCTGGGAATGACGGCGATGTCGGAAACGCTCTCGACCGAAACGGCGGCGATGAAGGCGAAGGTCGACGAGGCGTCGGCCTTCCTCAAGAAGCTCTCGAACCCGGACCGCCTGCTCGTCTGCTGCGCCCTCGTCGGGGCCGAGCGGTCGGTGCGCGAGCTCGAGGACCTGCTCGGCATCCGCCAGCCGGGGCTGTCGCAGCAGCTCGCCGAGCTGCGCGAGGCCGGCCTGATCGCCGGCCGCAAGGACGGCAAGCACGTCTTCTACCGGCTCGCCGATCCGCGCGTGCGGGGCCTCGTCGAAACCATGCACCAGCTGTTCTGCGACCCCGATCCGCTTCCCCGAACCTTGCGAGACTGACGCCATGACAGAGTTCACGCCCTTCGCCTCGCTCTTCGGCGGCGCGCTGATCGGCCTCGCCGCGGTCCTGCTGATGGCCGTGCACGGCCGCATCGCCGGCATGACCGGCATCATCTCGGGGCTGATGACGCCGCAGGGAACCGACTGGGGCTGGCGCGCCGCCTTCCTCGTCGGTGCCGTCGCCGCGCCCGCCATCATCGTCGCCACGCTCGGGCCGGCCGTCGTGCCGTTCGAGAGCCTGGTGCCGCTGCCCTGGCTGGCGGTGGGCGGCATCCTCGTCGGCGTCGGCGTCACCTTCGCCTCGGGCTGCACCTCCGGTCACGGCGTCTGCGGCCTCGCCCGGCTGTCGCCGCGCTCGCTGGCGGCCGTCCTCACCTTCATGGCGACGACCGGCATCACCGTGTTCCTCGTCCGTCACGGCTTCGGAGGCTTCTGATGGCCCGCATGCTCTTCGCCCTTCTCGCCGGCCTCGTGTTCGGCACCGGCATCGCCGTCGCCGGCATGGCCAATCCCGCCAAGGTGCTCAACTTCTTCGACGTCGCCGGCAGCTGGGACCCCTCGCTCGCCTTCGTGCTGGGCGGCGCGGTGCTCGTCACGGCGATCGGCTACCGGTTCGTGCTGCGGCAGCCGAAGCCGCTCCTCGATGCGAGTTTCCACCTGCCGACCAACCGCCGGCTCGACGCACCGCTCATCGCCGGGTCGGCGGTGTTCGGCATCGGCTGGGGCATCACCGGCTTCTGCCCGGGCGGCTCGATCCCGGCGCTCGGCCTCGGCCAGACCAGCGCCCTCGTCTTCGTCGTCGCGATGGTGACGGGCATCGGGCTCGCCCGCCTCGCCCGCCACGTGCTGACGACCGCTGGGGGCGCCTCGCACCCCGCCTGACGACCCGGCGCCCCCGGCCGGGGACCCTTCGGCGCCGCCGGTGCCGCGGCGGGTCGTGGGCCGCTGTGCCCACCGCGACGGGCGTGGCATGGTCGGGCGGTCGCCGGCGTCGATTCGGATCGCTGCCGGCGATCTTCACGACGGCGGCGATGGTGGCATGAGCGGCTTCGACTGGCAGCACTACTGGCCCCACGTCGTCCTGGCGGCGAGCATCGTCGTCGGCGTCGCCGCCGCCCTGCACGCCGCCATGACGAAGGACGACGTCCGCGCCGCGACCGGCTGGGTGGGCGTCATCGTCTTCTCGCCGATCTTCGGCGCGGTCCTCTATCTCGTCGCGGGCATCAACCGCATCCGCCGGTCGCAGGTCAGCCAGCGCCGCCACGCCGCCGAGCTGCGCCACGCCCATGGCCACGCCGTGGCGTCCCGGGCGCCGGTATCGCCCCCCGTGCCGGCCGTGCCGGCCGTGCCGGCCACAGCCGAGCCGCCGATCCGTCTCGCCGAAGTCGTGGCCGAGCTCGCCTCGCTGCGGCGGCTCGGCGACCACGTCGCCGCCTTTCCGCTCACCGACGGCAACACCGTCCGCCTGCTCGACAGCGGCGATGCCGCCTATCCGGCGATGCTGGCGGCGATCCATGCGGCGACCCGCTCGATCGCCTTGCAGAGCTACATCTTCGACGACGACGCGGTCGGCCGCACCTTCGCCGACGCGCTGGTGGCGGCGCAACGGCGCGGCGTCGCCGTGCGCGTCCTCATCGACGCGGTCGGCGCGCGCTATTCGCGGCCGCCGATCATCCGGCGCCTCTCCGCCGGCGGCGTCACCACGGCCACCTTCATGGGCAACCTGATCGGCTTCCGCCTGCCCTACGCCAACCTGCGCAGCCACCGGAAGGTGCTCGTCGTCGACGGCAGCGTCGGTTTCACCGGCGGAATGAACATCCGTGCCGAATTCATGGCCGGGGCGGATGGCCCGGCGCGCAGCCGCGACACCCACTTCCATGTCGAGGGCCCGGTGGTGGCCCAGCTCGCCACCGCGTTCGCCCAGGACTGGTGCTTCACCACCGAGGAGCGGCTGAGTGGTCCGGAGTGGACGGCGGCGAGTGCGCCACGTCCGGGCGGTGTCACCGCCCGGGTCGTGCCCTCCGGCCCCGACCGCAATCTCTCCAGCAACCACTCCATCATCATGGGCGCGCTGGCGGTGGCGCGTGAGCGCGTGCGGATCGCCTCGCCCTATTTCATCCCCGACCTGCAACTCGTCGGTGCGCTCACCGTCGCCGCCCGCCGTGGCATCACCGTCGATGTGGTGATCCCGGCGGCAAACAACCTGCCGATGGTCGACCATGCGATGACCGCCCAGCTCGACCAGGTGGTGGGGGTGGGCTGCCGGGTCTGGCGCGCCGAGGGGATGTTCAATCATTCCAAGCTGATGGCCATCGACGGCCAGTGGTCCTATGTCGGCTCCTCCAACCTCGATTCGCGCAGCCTGCGGCTCAATTTCGAGCTCGATCTCGAGGTCTATGACCCGGTGCTCGCCGTTGCCGTCGAAGCGCGCATCGACGCGCAGATCGCCCACGCGCGGGCCGAGACGATGGAAACGCTGACGGCGCGCCCGTTCCCGGTCCGCGTCCGCAACCGCGCCGTCTGGCTCGCCTCGCCCTATCTGTGAGGGCCGGTTCTGTCAGGGCCGGCAGTCGCCCGCCGCCGCACCGTTGTCGTTCGCCGAGGTTGCGCTCGTGCGTGTGTAGGGATGGCCGGCGACCGGCGACCGCCCTACCGGGCGACGCGCGTCTGGATGTAGCGGGACGGGCGCTGGCAGATGGCCCTCGGTCAGCAGACCACGCGCACCCGCTGAAGGCCGCGGTGCGCGGCGCTGCCGGATGCCACCAGCGGGATTGCGGTCTACTCGGCCGCCTGGGGCGCGCCGTGCGTGCGGCCGTCGCTGGCGATGGCCTTGCGCATCGCCTTGCGAAGGCGCCGCGCGGCGACCCGCGCGGCCTTGCCGGCATTCCGCTTGCGGGTCCGTGCCTCGCGCGCGTCGGAACCGCCAGCGGCGGCCGCGCCGGGCGAAGGCTCCGCCATCCGTGCTGCGTCCACCGCGGCGACGATGACCGGCTCTCGGCGCCCGGCGATCTCGTTGCGTGTCGCTTGGCTGAAGGTGTCCGTCTCCGCTGCACCCGCTTTATCGTCGGTGACGGCTGTTTCGGTGCCGGCCTTGCGACGGCTGGCGCGCCTGGCCGCCCTCGGGCGGGTCGCCGCCTTCCCGCCGGACGCCACCTCGCTCACGGCCGGCTTGCTCGCTGACTCCTTGCTCACGGCCTGCTCGCTCACGGCCTGCTTGCTCGCTGCCCCCTGGCTCACGGCCTGCTGGCTCGTGGCCTTGGCGAGCCGCATGGCCGCCTTGACGCTCCGCTTTCGCAGCACCTGCAGGCGCGGCTCCAGACCACGCAGGATTTCGCGCAGCCCCTCGTCGTCGGCACACGCTTCGGCTTCGGAGAGCGTGAACCACGCACGGCCACGCTCTGCCATCTCGGGGAACACCTCGAGTTCCTCGCTGACTTCGAGCAGATAAGTGGTGATCTTGCAGTCCTCGATGCCACCGGGGCGTCGCTTGGCATAGACGTAGCGCCCGATCGGCTTGGGCCCGACGCGCCCGCGCACACCGGCCTCCTCGAAGGCCTCCTGGGCGGCGGCCTCGGCGTTGCTGCGCCCACGCATTCGCCAGCCCTTCGGGATGATCCAGCGTTGCGTCTCGCGGGACGTCACCAGCAGCACGCGCAGTTCGTCGCCGATCCACCGAATCGGAAGAGCGCCGACCTGCTGCCGCATGTTGAAGACCGATCCTGCGTTCGTTGTGTGCCGATGCCCACCCATCGACATTGCGTGATTCGCGGCCGGCCTGTCTCCCGCCAGCATTGTAAACTTCAGTGCAACCCGCCCTTGTGTCACCCCGCGCGCGATGGCGCGGCACGGCACGTCGCGACGGTGCATATAGCCGTGCTGGATGTCGCGAGGCTGGACGCCGCGGCAGGACGCGCAGCGGCTGCAAGTGCGGCGTCCAGAAACGCAAAGGCCCGCCCCTGGGGTGAGGGGGCGGGCCCATGCGCTTGCCGTTGGGACCGTTGGGGGAAACGGTCCCTGGCTTCCGCAACGATCCGGGGGAAGACCGTCGCAAATATAATGGTCGGGATCGGTCTTGGTTCCAAGCCCCCAATCATTTTTTTTCTCCCGCCCGACGCGAAAAGATTGTTCTCCACTCGCCCTTTAGGTGGGTTTTCCGACAATCACCGCAACCGCCCCGACCGTTGCCGATGGGCCTTGAAACGCAAAAAGCCCTCCACAGCCGAAAAATGCGGCCGTGGAAGGCTCTCGCAATCTAGGATCGGGAGGGCGAACCGCCCGGCCGACCGGCACCATTTTCAGTCGAGCGGCTCGACCATGCGGACTTCCGGACCCTTCGGGCCCTGTCCGACGGAGACGCGGACGCGCTGGCCCTCGGCGAGGGACGACACGCTGGAGCGCTGCAGGGCGGTGACGTGGACGAAGACGTCCTTGCCGCCGCGATCGGGAGCGATGAAGCCGAACCCCTTTTCGGGATTGTACCACTTCACGGCGCCCATCAGTTCCTCGGTCGGGCCGGTGTCGCGACCGAAGCCGCCACCACCGCCACCGCCGCCACCCTCGCGGGGGCCGGAGGAGGTGCGCGGGCCGGAGCGCGGACGCGCCTCGGCGGTGCTCGCGTCGACGGCGACGACTTCGGTGACCTGGCGGCCCTTCTGGCCGATGCCGACCCGCACGGTCAGCGTCGCGCCGGGGTCGACGGCCTCGTGCCCGGCCGCCTCGAGAGCGCGCGCGTGCATGAAGACATCGCCCGATCCGTCGGTCAGCTCGACGAATCCGAAGCCCTTCTCGGGGTTGAACCATTTGACGATCGCCTGCAGCGTCGGACCGCTCGGGGCGGCGAAGCTCGGGGTATCGTCTGTCCGTGGTCGCTGAAAGCCACGGTCCGGCTGCATGAAGTCGTCGTCGAAACCGCGGCGGCGCGGCTCGCGGAAGTCCCGGTGTCGGCTCATCGGATGTCCATTCGGTCTGGCTGCACTTCATAGGCGTGAGAGAGCGGCAAACGTCAAGCGGCCAGAACGAACTTCAGCACAAACCGGGCCAAAAAGACCCGCTCGCGACGGCTCGACGTGGGACCGGCCCACCCCGCAGAAGAATGCGGGTCGGTCCGGCCGCTAGGATGACGTCGAAACCCCTCCGAGTGCAACTCCTTCGCGCGATCGGAGCGATTTTCATCGGCGTGCGTTTGCCGCCGGCTGACATCTCCCGCCGGCCACCTTTCCCGCCGGCGCACCGTGCGCGAGGAAGTGTCACAGGATGCCATGAAGGGCGGCGGCGGACCACGCCGGCCGCCACCCATCCGTCCACAAGGTCCTGTTCCCGGACGACGACTTGGTTGGCGCCCGGCTTTCGCGTAGCGTCACATCTTCAGGCCGTTCGCTCCCCCCGCCGGCCGATTCCGTCGAACACAGGGTCTGTTGTCCATGTTGGCCGCCATTCGCGAGCTGATCGCCGAACTCTCCGGCGATGCGCCGCGCAAGTCCTTTGCCGAGGACGATCAGCGCATCGCCGTCGCCGCCCTGCTCGTCCACATCGTCTCCGTCGACGGCGTCGTCAGCGAGGCCGAGCGGACGGCGCTGCGCACGGTGCTCAGCGAGCGCTATGGACTGTCGGAGAGCGACACCGAAACCCTCGTGGCGGAGGCGAGCCGGCGCGACGACGAGGCGGTCGACCTCTATGGCTTCACCTCGGTCCTGAAGCGCAGCCTCGACGAGGACGGCCGCAAGCGCGTCATCGAGATGATGTGGGAGGCGGTGTTCGCCGACGGCAGCGTCTCCGAGTTCGAGGACAACACCGTCTGGCGCGTTGCCGAGCTGCTCGGCGTCTCGAGCCGCGACCGCATCGAGCTGAAGCGCGGCGCCGCCCATCGCCACGGCGTCGACGCCGAGGCTGCCGCCCCCGCCGGAGGCGCCGAAAGCAAGGCATGAGCGTCCCGTCGTCCGAGATGCGCGACTTCCCCGCGACCGGGCGTCCGGCGCGGGTGCTGATCGTGCTGCACCAGGAACAGTCGACGCCCGGCCGTGTCGGCAAGGCGCTGCAGGCGCGCGGCTTCCATCTCGACGTCCGCCGCCCGCGCTTCGGCGACACGCTGCCGGCGAGCCTCGACGAGCATGCCGGCGCCGTGGTGTTCGGCGGGCCGATGAGCGCCAACGACGGCGACGCCTACATCCGCCGCGAGATCGACTGGCACGCGGTGCCGCTGAAGGAGGCGGCGCCCTATCTCGGCATCTGCCTCGGCGCGCAGATGCTCGCCCGCCATCTCGGCGCCGAGGTCTATGGCCACCCCGAGGGCCTCGTCGAGATCGGCTATTTTCCGATTGAGCCGACCGAGGCCGGAGCCGCCACCTTCGCGTGGCCGCGCCGCGTCTATCAGTGGCACCGCGAGGGCTTCGACCTGCCGGAGGGCGCCGACCTGCTGGCGAGCGGCGGCGGGCCCTTCCCCAACCAGGCGATCCGCGTCGGGCCGGCGGCCTATGGCGTGCAGTTCCATCCCGAGCTGACGCTCGCCATGGTGCACCGCTGGACGACGATCGGCCACGAGCGGCTGAAGCTGCCGGGCGCACAGCCGCGACCCGTCCACTTCGCCGACCGCCTGCTCTACGACGCGGCCGTGCGCGAGTGGCTGGAGCGCTTCCTCGACCACTGGATCGGCCGCGCCGACGGGGCGCCGGGACGGCAGCCGACGACGCCGGACTGAGCGCACCCGATCCGCGCATCACGATGCGCGATCACGGCGCTTCCCAGATCACGGCGCTTGCCAGATCACGGGGCTGCCGGATGAGGGCGCGCCGAGGATCGGATCAGGGCGTGCTGAGGAACGAGTCCAGCACCTTCTTCGGCTCCGGGCCGGCTTTCTCGAAGGCGACGCGCACCTTGTTGCCGTCGACAGACAGGACCTTGCCGTAGCCGAACTTCTGGTGGAACACGCGCGCCCCGACGGCGAATTTCGCCGCCTCCTCGATCACCGAGCGGGCGACGATCTCGCCCTCGATGAGGCGTACCGGTGCCGGCCGGGCACCGCTCGTGCCGGCGTTCGTCTCGCCGGTGAGCGCCCGCGCCCGCTCCCAGCCGGGCGTCGAGTAGCGCGAGGACTGGAACGGCTCCATGCGGTCGAAGCGGCTCTGGCCGTAGCCGCCATAGCCGCCGGTTCCGCCCTGCTCGCGCACCGCGACGTGCTCGGCCGGCAGCTCGTCGAGAAAGCGCGACGGGATCGAGGCGTTCCACAGGCCGTGGATGCGGCGGTTGGAGGCGAACCAGACGAGGGCGCGCTTGCGCGCGCGCGTCAGCCCGACATAGGCGAGGCGCCGCTCCTCCTCGAGGCCGGCGTGGCCGGATTCGTCGAGTGCCCGCTGGTGCGGGAACAGCCCTTCCTCCCAGCCGGGCAGGAAGACGGTATCGAACTCGAGACCCTTCGCCGCGTGCAGCGTCATCAGCGTCACCGCCTGGACGCCGGCCTCGCTGTCGGTGTCGACCACGAGCGCGATGTGCTCGAGGAAGCTCTGCAGGGTCTCGAAATCCTGCATGGCGCGGACGAGTTCCTTCAGGTTCTCGAGCCGGCCCGGGGCGTCGGGCGAGCGGTCCTGGCGCCACATATCAGTGTAGCCGGACTCGTCGAGGACGATCTCCGCCAGTTCCCCGTGCGGCATCCGCTCGAGGGCGGCCCGCCAGCGCGCGAACGACGACAGCAGGTCGCGCAGCGTCGAGCGCGCCTTCGGCTTCAGCTCCTCCGTCTCGACGATCTCGGCGGCGGCCTGCATCAGCGGCACGCGGCGGGCGCGGGCGGCATCGTGCAGCAGGCGGATGGTGGCGTCGCCGAGGCCGCGCTTCGGCGTGTTGACGATGCGCTCGAAGGCGAGGTCGTCGGCCGGCTGGGCGGTGCAGCGCAGGTAGGCCAGCGCGTCGCGGATCTCGGCGCGCTCGTAGAAGCGCGGGCCGCCGACGACGCGGTAGGGCAGGCCGAGGGTGACGAAGCGGTCCTCGAACTCGCGCATCTGGAAGGAGGCGCGGACGAGAATGGCCACCTCGTCGAGCGCATGGCCCTTGCGCTGCAGGCTCTCGATCTCCTCGCCGATGGCGCGCGCCTCCTCTTGGGAATCCCAGGCGGAGGCGACGGTGACCTGCTCGGCGTCGGCGTCGACGATCTCGGTGAACAGCGTCTTGCCGAGCCGGCCCTTGTTGTTGGCGATGAGGTGGGAGGCGCTCGCCAGGATCGGCGCGGTGGAGCGGTAGTTGCGCTCGAGCCGGACGACGGCGGCGCCCGGGAAGTCGTGCTCGAAGCGCAGGATGTTGTCGACGTCGGCGCCGCGCCAGCCATAGATCGACTGGTCGTCGTCGCCGACGCAGCAGAGGTTCGACTGCCCCTGGGCAAGCAGCCTGAGCCAGAGATACTGCGCCGTGTTGGTGTCCTGGTACTCGTCGACGAGCATGTAGCGGAAACGCCGCTGGTAGTCGGCGAGCACGTCCGGGTGCGCGCGGAACACCTCGATCGGCAGCACCAGCAGGTCGCCGAAATCGGTGGCGTTCAAGGTCTTCAGCCGGTCCTGGTAGGCGGCATAGAGCGCCTGGCCCTTGCCGCCGGCGAACGCCCGGCCCTCGCCCTGCGGCACCGCCGGCGGCAACAGGCCGCGGTTCTTCCAGCCGTCGATGAGGTTGGCGAGCTGGCGCGCCGGCCAGCGCTTCTCGTCGATGCCGTCGGCCTGCAGCAGCTGCTTCATCAGCCGGAGCTGGTCGTCGGTGTCGAGGATGGTGAAGTCGGGCCGGAGACCGACGAGCTCGGCGTTGCGGCGCAGGATGCGCGTGCCGATCGAGTGGAAGGTGCCGAGCCAGCTCATCCCCTCGGCGGAGGGACCGATCAGGGCCGTGATGCGGTGGCGCATCTCGCGCGCCGCCTTGTTGGTGAAGGTGACGGCGAGGATCTGGTAGGGGGCGGCGCGGCCGGTCGCCAGGATGTGGGCGATGCGGGTGGTGAGCACGCGCGTCTTGCCGGTGCCGGCGCCGGCGAGCACCAGCACCGGGCCGTCGAGCGTCTCCACCGCGCGGCGCTGCTCGGGATTGAGTCCGTCGAGATAGCGCGGCCCACCCGCCCCGAGCGCACCCGCCCCGAGCGCCCGCGCGGCGATGCCGCCGGGCTTCGGCGCCAGAGGGGCTGCCTCCGGGGGCGGTGTTTCGCCTGGAACGCGTGGCGCGCGGCCAGCGGGTGACGCCATCGTGGACGGCCTTTCGCCGAGGAGCGGACGGCGGCGATTCGCCGAAGCGCCGAGGATACAGGAAATGGCAAACAGGAACTGCCGCCGAGGGTGGGCAGGCGGGCCTCGTCCCGCCGCCGGCCCTCCTCCGACCTCCTCAGATGGTCGGCGGACGGCGGTCCGGCAAGGCTGAGCGGACGCGTCGGGTCGTCGCCCAGAGCGTGAACGCCGCAAGCCCGAGGGCGGCGACGAACACCGGCAGCGACCACCAGGCCACCTCCACCGCGGCGCCGACGGCGATGCCGGTGATGGCGCCGGCGACCATCTGCAGGAAGCCCATCAGTGAGGAGGCGCTGCCGGCGCGCTGCGGAAACGGCATGATCGCCGCCGCCGTAGCCTGCGGCAAAGCGAGCCCGAGCCCGGCGAGAAAGACCATCATCGGCACGAAGATCTCGGTCGGGTGGCCGGGGCCGGCGAGGGCGGCGACGAGCATCAGCACGCCGCCGATTGCGTTGATGCCCGTGCCGAGGCCCATCACCCGCGACATCCCGAGCCGCATGACGATGCGCTGGCCGGCAAGCGAGCCGGCGGTGAAGGCGAGCGCGCCGGCGCCGAAGGCGAGGCCAAAGCCGAGCGGGCCGATGGCGTAGTGGTCCTGCAGCACGAAGGACGAGCCGGAGATGTAGGCGAACAGCCCGGCATAGACGGCGCAGAGGATCGCGACGTTGGCGCAGAAGGCGCCTGAGCGCAGGATCGTCCTGAAATCACCGACGATGCCGGCGAGCGACAGCGGCGCCGACGGGTCGCCGCCGCGCGTCTCCGGCAGCCGCGTCAGCGCCACGAAGGCGAGGAGGCCGGCGAAGGCGAGGGTGAACACGAAAGAGGAGCGCCAGCCACCGACGCCGTCGAGCAGGCCGCCGATCGTCGGCGCGATCGCCGGCACGACGCCCATGATGGCGCCCATGCGGGCGAGCTCCTGGCCGGCGCGCGGGCCGTCATAGAGATCGCGGACGATCGAGCGGGCGAGGATCACCGGGCCGGCGCCACCGAGCGCCTGGATGAAACGGCCGAGGATCAGCGTCTCGACGGTGGGGGCGAGCGCGCAGGCGAGGGTGCCGAGCATCAGGATGGCGAGGCCGGCGAACAGTACCGGGCGGCGGCCGTAGCGGTCGGCGAGCGGCCCGTAGACGAGCATGCCGGCGGCGAAGCCGACCAGGAACACCGACAGCGTCAGCTGCACGCGGGTGATCGAGGTATCGAAGTCCGCGACGATGCGCGGCAGCGACGGCAGGTACATGTCGGTCGACAGCGGACCGATGGCCGTCAGCAGCGCGAGCAGCACGGTCAGCGCGATCGACCCCGGCCGCAGCATCGCCCTTGGCCTCAGCATCGACCCTGGCCCCGGCAAAGTCCGCCCTCGCGCAAAAACGCCGAGGCACCCGCGCCGCCGTGCAGCGGGGTGCCCCGAATTCCGACGGCGGTGGCCCGCCGCTCTCCCGTCACGACGGCCGCGGCGTCAGGCCGCGGCGCGCAGCCGGATCACTTTGCGGCGGCGACGGGAGCGGTGCGGCCGCGGGCGTCGCGCTTCTCGACGATGCGCGCCGCCTTACCGGTCAGGCCGCGCAGATAATAGAGCTTCGCGCGGCGGACCTTGCCGCGCCGCACGAGATCGACCGACTCGATCATCGGCGAATAGATCGGGAAGACGCGCTCGACGCCCTCGCCATAGGAGATCTTGCGGACCGTGAAGCTCTCGTTCAGCCCGGCGCCGCCGCGGGCGATGCAGACGCCTTCATAGGCCTGCACGCGGGTGCGGGTGCCCTCGGTGACGCGCACGTTCACCTTGACGGTGTCGCCGGGGGAGAAGGCCGGCAGCGTCCGCTTGGCGGTGATCGTCGCCATCTGCTCTTTGTTGAGCTCGTCGATGATGTTCATGACTATCGTCTCTTCACTCGCCGCCGGACACCGCTCGCCCGGACCACGGTGTCCGTGCGGTTCCGAGGCGGCGTACGATCGTTGGAAAACGTCGGCGAGCCATTATACGAATCCCCGAGGCTTGTCGATTCCGATGTGACGGCTTCATGTCGAGTGCATTGACGCCCGCGGCGGCTCCCGCTATAGACCGCGCCGACGGCGGCCGAGGGCTGCCCATTTCGCATTCGGCGGACGCCTCCGATCGGCGCCCCGCCCGAACCGCAAAGATACCGGATCACCATGGCGAACACGTCCTCGGCCAAGAAGATGGCCCGCAAGATCGAGGCCCGCACCGAGATGAATCGGTCGCGCCGCAGCCGCGTGCGCACCTTCCTGCGCAAGGTCGAGGAGGCGATCGCCTCCGGCGACCAGAGCGCCGCGAAGGTAGCGCTGGCGGCGGCCGAGCCGGAGCTGATGCGCGCCGCCTCGAAGGGCGTCGTCCACAAGAACACCGCCTCCCGCAAGGTCTCCCGGCTGTCCGCCCGCGTGAAGGCGATCGCCGTCTGACCCTGCCCGGGGCTGCGTCGGCGGGGCACTCCCGCTGACGGCGCCTCAGAGCACAGCCACCGTCCCGGCGACGGTGGCTAGTCGAAGGCCCGGCCCGCGCCGGGCCTTTTTGCGTCGCAGGGCCCGGCGCAGGCCGGGCCTTTTCTTGCGTTGCAGGGCCCGGCGCAGGCCGGGCCTTTTCTTGCGTTGCAGGATCCGGCACGGGCCTGTTTGCACTCTGCGGGCGACGAGCGGGCGGCCGGCCATCGGCGTCCCGTCGGCGTGGCGGGCGTCCTGTGGGCGTCCCGCGGGCGTTCCGTCCGCGTCCGGGGGCGCGTGCGCCGGGCGGGACCGTGGAGAAGAACGGGTGCCGTCCCCGGCAAGCCCCCCCGCCCTCGCGGCCCGTCGGGGCACCCTCCACGTGTTGTGCCCCCGAAGCTCCCCGAAGCTCTCCGAAGCCCCCTCAAGCAACCCTGCGATGGCCTCCCTTTCTGGTGCCCCCTTGGAGCCTCCCGCGGCAGTGCTGGGCTGGCCCCTGAACACCCTGCTTTTCCGAGTGCTCCCCTGGAACGCCACAGCCTGTCTGGACGTTCGCGGCGGGCGCGCTAGACCAGCGAAGGCGGTCGCGTCAAGGGCCGATCATGGTCGTCCACGGTCGTCCACAGGCGAAGTCGGCTAAGCTTTGCCGGACGGCCACACACTGCTTCGCCGGCTTCCCATCTGACTCGAAAAGTGGCACCTTCCCAAAGCCTTAGCGGCAGGTCGCCGAGGGGCGGTTGTGGTCGGGTGTCGGGGGGGCGAGTCAAGCTGTCCGGCTAATATTTTTTTTACCTTCCGGTGCTTCGAGGGCGTTCGGACAGGGTGGTTTTGGCAAGGCGTTGAGTCTGCACGTTTTGCCCGATGACCGTCACGGGCGTGGCGACCGCCTGCGACGGGCGGAAGCCTGTCAAGGCCCGCGCCGGGCGATTCAAGCTGTTGCGGCGCTGCCCCCCGCTGTGTATTTTCAAGCCATCGGGGGCGTGCCTCCCGGCTCACCAAACATTGAGGATTGTTGCAACGCCTATTTTGGGCGAGGCGATCATTTTGTGCGCGTTCCGGTGTAAAGAAACTAAATCAAGGTTAGGATTTTTCCAGATGAGCACCGACCTGAGCGCAGGCACTAGACTTTAGCGGGCGGCTTCCGTACGTCGCTGCCGACGCATCTCTTCACTTTCCATCCGTAGATCGACAGCGGCGCGCAGCGCCGCGGGGGAACATTCATGCCTGCTGACGCAGCGAACTCCTATGCCGGTGACGTCTCGCCGGACGAGGCCTGGGCCCTGCTCGCCGGCGACCCGAAGGCCGTCCTCGTCGACGTGCGCACGGTGGCCGAGTGGAATTTCGTCGGCACACCGGACCTGCGCCCGCTCGGCAAGCAGGCGCTGCTCGTCGAATGGCAGAGCTTTCCGCCGGCCGGTCCGCGCTCGGACTTCGTCGCTGCCGTCGAGCGCCAGCTCGCCGACCACGGCGTCGCAAAGGACGCGCCGGTGCTGCTCTTGTGCCGGTCCGGTGCGCGCAGCCGCTCGGCGGCGATCGCCCTGACGATGGCCGGCTTTGTGCAGGCCTTCAACATCGACACCGGCTTCGAGGGGCCGCTCGACCCGGAGGGGCACCGGGGCGCCGTCGACGGCTGGAAGGCCCGCGGCCTGCCGTGGGCGCAAAGCTGATGACACGCGCAGCGGCGGCCGCCGCCCAGCGAGACGATTGGAGGAGGAGATCGCAGACCCGGCCCGGCGACGGGGCGGTGCAGGGGCGGGGACAGGCGAAACTAGACGGGACGAAACCGGCGGACGGGTCGGTGGCGACGAGGGCGACGATGGACAGCTTCGCAAACGACAGTGCGGACGACGGCGAGGCGCATGGCGCCCTCGGACCAGTCTCGATGCCGGCCAGCGCGGCGTTCGATGGCGCGGCATCCGACCAACCTGCAGTCGAAGACCCTGCCTCCGATTTCCCTGCCTCCGATATCCAGGCACGCGAAGTCCCGGCACCCGAACTCCCCGCACCCGGCGGCTCGGTGTCGGGCGCGCCGCTGGTCGATGGCGGGCCGGGCCTGGATGGCGGTTCGGACGACGTCGTCGCCAGCCCGGTGCACTCCGGAGAGGCTGCCGTCGAGATCTGGAACCGCGTCAAGGCACGGCTGCGGGCTGAGCTCGGCGAGGCGGTGTTCTCGAGCTGGTTCGCTCGCATCGACTTCGAGGCCTGCGACGCCGCGGCGCTGCGGCTGTCGGTGCCGACGCGCTTCCTGAAGCAGTGGATCCAGGGCAACTACGGCGACCGCATCACCGCGCTGTGGGGCGTCGAGAGCGGCGCGGCACGCCGCGTCGAGATCGCCGTGCGCACCGCCGGCCGTGGCCGCGCCGTCGCCGCGCCGACGGCGGCCGTGGCGGTGCGCGCCCCGGCGCCGGCGCCAGAGCAGCGCCGGTCGGAGGGTCAGCGCCGGTCGACGACCGCCACCGGCGCTGCGCGGCCGTTCTCCGCCCGTCCCGAAGGCGGGCGCAACGAGGGTGGTCGCGCCGAGGGTGGGCGCGACGGTGCGCTCGCCGGCTCGCCGCTCGACCCGCGCTTCACCTTCGAGACCTTCCTTGAGGGCCGCGCCAACGCGCTGGCGCTCGCCGCCGCCCGGCAGGTCGCCGGCGCCCGGCCGGGCGAGGCGGTGCCGTTCAATCCGTTGTTCGTGCAGGCCCCGGTCGGCTTCGGCAAGACGCACCTCCTGCAGGCGATCGCCGGCGAGGCGCAGCGCAATGGCGGGCGGCGGGTGCTCTATCTCACCGCCGAGCACTTCGTTTACCGCTTCGTCGCGGCGCTGCAGGCGCACGCCGCGCTCAACTTCAAGGACGCGCTGCGCGAGATCGACCTGCTCATCATCGACGACATGCAGTTCCTGCAGGGCGACCGCAGCCAGGCCGAGTTCTGTCACACCCTCAACGCGCTGATCGACGGCGCCCGCCAGGTGGTGGTGGCCGGCGACCGGCCGCCGAGCGAGCTCGAATCCCTCGACGCGCGGGTGCGCTCGCGCCTGTCCGGCGGCCTGCTGGTCGAGCTGATGCCGCCGGACGTCGACCTGCGCCGGCGCATCCTCGCCCAGCGCCTCGCCGCCCAGCGCGTCGCCTTTCCAGGCGTCGAGGTGCCGGAGGCGGTGATCGACTTCGTCGCCCGCGCCGTCGCCACCAACGGCCGCGACCTCGAGGGCGCCGCGAACCGCCTCGTCGCCCACAACCAGCTGACCGGCGCGCCGATCTCCATCGAGATGGCGGAGACGGTGCTGCGCGACCTGCTGAAGCAGCGCGAGGCCCGGCGCGTCCGCATCGAGGACATCCAGCGCGTTGTCGCCCGCCACTACTCGATCCCGAAGACCGACCTCGTCTCGGCGCGGCGGACTCAGGCGATCGTGCGGCCGCGGCAGATCGCCATGTATCTCGCCAAGGTGATGACGCCGCGCTCGCTGCCGGAGATCGGCCGGCGTTTCGGCGGCCGCGACCACACCACGGTGCTGCACGCGGTGCGCAAGATCGACGAGCTCGCCAAGACGGACAGCCGTCTCGCCGACGACATCGAGCTCCTGAAGCGGCAGATCGAGGACGAGCCGGCGCGCTGAGCGCCGGTCCGGACCCTCGCGGCGAACAGTTCCGGCACCTCGCTACTTGCATCCGAAGCCGTCAGCGGGCAGTTTCGGCACCCCCGGCGCTGGTCCTCGGCGCCGGTCGCTTTTCCTGACCCAGAAGACGGACCGACATCGATGCGCGCGACCCTGGAGCGGGCTCACCTGCTGAAGACGCTGTCGCACGTGCATCGTGTCGTCGAGCGCCGCAACACCATCCCGATCCTCTCCAACGTGCTGGTGCGCGCGAGCGGCGGCGAGGTTCGCCTGAAGGCGACCGACCTCGACCTCGAGATCACCGAGACGACGCCGGCGGTGGTCGAGCAGCCCGGCGCCACCACCGTGCCGGCGCACCTCCTGCACGACATCGTCCGCAAGCTCCCCGACGGCGCCCAGGTGTCGCTGGAGACGGCGCCCGACGGTGCGAACCTGTCGATCCGTTCGGGGCGCTCGCGCTTCAACCTGCAGATGCTGCCGGAGACCGACTTCCCCGACATCACCGCCGGGCCGTTCACCCACCGCTTCGAGATGAAGGCGGCGGACCTCAGGCGTCTCATCGACCGCACCCAGTTCGCCATCTCCACCGAGGAGACGCGCTACTATCTGAACGGCATCTACCTGCACACGCTCGACGGCCGCGGTGGCCCGACGCTCAGGGCGGTCGCCACCGACGGCCACCGCCTCGCCCAGGCCGACATCGCCGCGCCCGAGGGCTCGGCCGGCATGCCGGGCGTCATCGTGCCGCGCAAGACGGTCGGCGAGATCAAGAACCTCATCGACGATCCCGAGGCGATCACCACGGTGGAATTGTCGGACTCGAAGCTGCGCGTCTCGATCGGCACGGTGGTGCTGACCTCGAAGCTGATCGACGGCACCTTCCCCGACTACGCCCGCGTCATCCCGCAGGGCAACGACAAGGAGCTCGCCGTCGAGCGCGACGACTTCAAGACCGCCGTCGACCGCGTCTCGACGGTGTCGAGCGAGCGCGGCCGGGCGGTGAAGCTGTCGATCTCCGAGGGCAAGCTGGTGCTCGCCGTCAACAATCCGGACTCCGGCTCGGCCACCGAGGAGGTGCCGGCCGACTACGAGGACGAGGCGCTCGAGATCGGCTTCAATGCCAAGTACCTGCTCGACATCGCCGACCAGATCGGCAGCGGCACGATGCGCTTCCGCCTCGCCGATCCGGGCTCGCCGACACTGATCCAGGACGGCGGCGACGAGAGCGCGCTCTTCGTGCTCATGCCGATGCGGGTGTGAGCGAGGCCGACCGGCCCGGCCCTGCCGCGCCGTACCTGTCGACGCGGCGGCTCACCGACTTCCGCAACTATGACCGCCTGGTGCTGGGGCTCGGCCCCGGCGCAGTGGTGCTCGTCGGCGACAACGGCGCCGGCAAGACCAACCTGCTCGAGGCCGTCTCCTTCCTCTCGCCCGGCCGCGGCTTCCGGCGTGCCGCCAACGAGGCGGTGGCGCGGCGCGGCTCCGCCGGCGCCTGGGCGGTGGCGGCGACGCTCACGGGCGCCGACGGCGAGACGGCGGTCGGCACCGGCCTGTCCGAAGGCGATCTCGGCCGGGCCCGGCGCGTGCGCGTCGACGGCGAGGACGCCACCGCCGAGACCTTGTCGCGGCTGCTCTCGGTGCTCTGGCTGACGCCGGCGATGGACGGGCTGTTCACCGGCCCGCCCGGCGACCGCCGCCGTTTCCTCGACCGCCTCGTACTCGCCGTCGATGCCGGCCACGCCGCCCGCGTCGCCGCCTACGAGCGGGCGATGACCGAGCGCAACCGCCTGCTCGAGCAGGGCGGCGAGCCGCGCTGGCTCGATGCGGTGGAGACCCAGCTCGCCGAGACCGGCGTCGCCGTCGCCGCCGCTCGTCGCGAGGTCGTCGGCTGCCTCGAGCGGCTGGCGGCCGCCGCCGACGGCGGCGACTTCCCCGTCGCCGTGCTGGCGCTCGCCGGTGCCGTCGAGGACGACCTCGCCGCCCGTCCCGCCACCGCCGTGGAGGACGGCCTGCGCGCCGCTCTGCGTGCCGGCCGCGCCCGCGACCGCGCCGCCGGCCGCACCCTCGACGGCCCGCACCGGTCGGACCTTCTCGTCAGCCACCGCGAGAAGGCGATGCCGGCGGCGCTGTCGTCGACCGGCGAGCAGAAGGCGCTGCTGATCGGGCTCGTTCTGGCCCACGCCGAGCTCGTCGCGGCACTCACCGGCCGCACGCCGCTCTTGTTGCTCGACGAAGTCGCCGCCCATCTCGACGCCCGCCGGCGCGGCGGCCTGTTCGCCCGCCTCGCCCGCCTCGGCGCCCAGACCTTCATGACCGGCACCGACACCGCTCTGTTCGACCTCGTCGCGGCGCCGGCGCAGCGCTTCACGGTCGCCGCCGGCACCGTCGCGCCGGCCTGAGGCTCAGCCGGCGGTGAGGCCGCCGTCGACGGAGTGCAGCGAGCCGGTGATGAAGCCGGCGCGGTCGGAGGCGAGGAAGGCGACCAGCTCGGCGACGTCCTCGGCCGTGCCGACGCGGCCCGCCGGATAGGTCGCCGCCTCCGCCGCCCAGGCGGCCGCGGGATCGGCCATGCGCTCGAAGATCGCCTGCGTCAGCGGCGTGCGGATGGTGCCCGGGCAGACGGCGTTGACGCGGATGCCGTGCGGGGCGAGGTCGAGCGCCAGGCTCTTCGTCATCTGCCCGAGCGCCCCCTTGGTGAGCCCGTAGACGAGCGAGTTGCGCTTGCCGATCAGCGCCTGGTCGGAGGCGTTGATGACGATGGCGCCGCCGCCCGCCGCCTTGAGCCGCGGCACCGTCTCGGCGAGCGTCCTGACCGTGCCCTTGATGTTGACGTCGATGAGGAGGTCGAGGTCGGCGTCGGTGACGTCGAGGATCGAGTTGAAGCGGTGGACGCCGGCGTTGGCGAAGACGATGCCGAGCGGCCCGAACGCCGCCTCGGTCGCCTTCACCGCCGCGCCGAGATCTGCGCCACGGCGGACGTCGCCGGCGAAGAAGCGGTAGGCGTCGCGCCCGAAGCGGTCTTCCAGCGCCCGCCCGGCGGCGATGTCGGTGTCGAGCACGCCGACCTTGCGGCCGTCGCGGACGAAGGCTGCCACCGCGGCAGCCCCGATGCCGACGGCGCCGCCGGTGACGAACACGGATCTGTCGGACGACATCACGGCGCATCCCCCAACGGCACCCCTCCCGGGTGCGACTGACGGGCCGCTGCCGACGGTGCACGCCGCTGCGGCCTTCTGTCCAGGGTCAGGCTGCGCCCGGCCGCGACCGCCGTCAATCGTCGCCCGTTGACCGGTGCCGGCGACGCGTGGCCCGCGGCGTGCTTCGGCCGTGCCTACTTCTCGACGCCGGCGATGGCGCGGGCGAAGTCGGCGGCGTCGAAGGGGGCGAGGTCGTCGACGCCCTCGCCGACGCCGATGAAGTGCACGGGAATCTTGTGCTTGGCGGCGATCGCCACGAGGATGCCGCCGCGTGCGGTGCCGTCGAGCTTGGTCATCGCGAGGCCGGTGACGCCGGCCATGCGGCCGAAGATCTCCACCTGCTGCAGGGCGTTCTGGCCGGTGGTGGCGTCGAGCACGAGCAGGACGTCGTGCGGCGCCGACGCGTCCTGCTTGCGGATGACGCGGATCACCTTCTCGAGCTCGGCCATCAGCTCCGTGCGGTTCTGCAGACGCCCGGCGGTGTCGATCAGGAGCACGTCGACACCGGCCGCCGTCGCCTCCTTGAAGGCGTCGAAGACGAGCGCCGAGGCTTCCGAGCCCTGCGGCCGCGCCACGACGCTCGAGCCGGTGCGCTCGCCCCAGATCTTCAGCTGCTCAATCGCCGCGGCGCGGAAGGTGTCGCCGGCGGCGAGCATCACCGACTTGCCATCGCGGCGCAGCCGGGCGGCGACCTTGCCGATCGTCGTCGTCTTGCCGGAGCCGTTGACGCCGACGACGAGCACGACGTGCGGCTTGCGCGCCGGGTCGATGACGAGGGGCTTGGCCACCGGCATCAGGCGCGCGGAGACCTCTTCTGCGAGGATGGCGCGCACGTCGTCCTCGCCGATGCCCTTCTCGTAGCGGCCGGCGGAGACGCGAGCGACGATCGCCGCCGCCGTGTCGACGCCGAGGTCGCTCTCGATCAGCAGGTCCTCGAGGTCTTCGAGGGTGGCGGTGTCGAGCTTGCGCTTGGTGAACAGTGCGCCGAGCTTGTCGCCGAACGCCGAGGACGAGCGCTTCAGCCCCTTGCCGAGCCGGGTGATCCAGCTCTCCTTCGGCGCCTCGGGCTGAGGCGCCGGCGGCGGCGCGGGCGCGGCGAAGAACGGGCGGGCCGGGGCGGCGGGCGACGCGGGGGGCGGCGATGCCGCTTCCGCCACCGGTTCGGGGAGGGGTTCCGGCGCGGCCAACGGCGTTTCTGCGGCCGGCGTCGACGGGTCGGCCTTCGCCGTCTCCGGGACCGGGGTCTCTGGCGCCGGCGGCGGCGTCTCGCCGAAGCCGAAGAGGCGGCCGAACAGGCCGGGCTTGCGGGGTTCGCTCATGCTCGCTTTCAGGCGGCTGCGGCCACGAGGGCCTCGGCGATCAGCCGGCCACCGCCGTGGCCGGTGATGCGCGCCGGCACGATCTCGCCGGCGCGCCCGCCGGGGATGAGGGTGGGCGCGAAGTGTTCCGTGCGGCCGACGCCGTCGGTCTCCACCAGCACCTGCCGGTTCTGGCCGACCTCGCCGGCGAGGTGGGCTGAAAGCCGCTGGGCGCCACGGTCGCGCAGCAGCCTGGCCCGCTCGCGGGCGACGTCGCCCGGCACCTGCGGCATGCGGGAGGCCGGCACGCCGGGGCGGGCGGAGAACGGGAAGACGTGCAGGAAGGTCAGCCCGCAGTCGTCGACGTGGGCGAGCGTGTTCTCGAACATCTCGTCCGTCTCGGTCGGGAAGCCGGCGATGAGGTCGGCGCCGAACACCATATCGGGGCGCAGCCGCCGCGCCTCCTCACAGAAGCTGACAGCGTCGGCGGTGAGGTGGCGGCGCTTCATCCGCTTCAGGATCATGTCGTCGCCGGCCTGCAGCGACAGGTGCAGGTGCGGCATCAGCCGCTCCTCGTCGGCGATGGCCTTCAGCAGCGCCGGGTCGGCCTCGACGGAATCGATCGAGGAGATGCGCAGTCGCGGCAGCTCCGGCACGAGCTTGAGGATCTTCGCCACGAGGTCGCCGAGCCGCGGCGTGCCGGGCAGATCCGATCCGTAGGCGGTGAGGTCGACGCCGGTCAGCACCACCTCGGCCGTGCCGGCGAGGGCGATGCGGCGCACCTCGTCGACGACGGCGCCCATCGGCACCGAGCGCGACGGGCCGCGGCCGAACGGGATAATGCAGAAGGTACAGCGGTGGTCACAGCCGTTCTGCACCTGCACGAACGCGCGCGTCCGCCCGTCCAGCCCGTCGATCAGGTGGGCGGCGGTCTCGCGCACGCTCATGATGTCGTCGACGAGCACCTTCTCGGCGCCGCTGAGCCCGAAGTCCGGCCCGGCCACCTTGCGCCACGACGCGCCCGACAGCTTCTCGGCGTTGCCGAGCACGAGGTCGACCTCGTCCATGCCGGCGAAGGTGGCAGGCTCGATCTGGGCGGCGCAGCCGGTGACGACGATGCGGGCACCGGGGTTCTCGCGGCGGGCGCGGCGGATCGCCTGGCGCGCCTGGCGCACCGCCTCGCCGGTGACGGCGCAGGTGTTGACGACGATCGCCGCGCCGATGCCGGCCGCCTCCGCCTCGCGGCGGATGACCTCGGACTCGGCCGTGTTGAGCCGGCAGCCGAAGGTGAGGACGGAGACGCCCATCAGGCCGCCACCCGCCCGAGGTCGACGGTGAGCGTCTCGCGGTCGATGCTGCCGACGGCCTCGGTCTCGACGAGGCCGGTCATCAGGATGTGGCCGTCGGCGGCGCGGATTTCGATGTCGAGGTTGCCGCCGGGCAGCGACACCCGCACATTCGGCCCGGTGCGGCCGCTGCGGGCGGCGAGCGCGGCGATGGCGCAGGCGGCCGAGCCGCAGGCAAGCGTCGCCCCGGCACCGCGCTCCCAGACGCGCGCCGTCACCGCGTCCGGCCCATCGACGCGCACGAACGAGACGTTGACGCGGTCGGGAAACAGCGGGTGCGTCTCGATCATCGGGCCGAGGCGGGCGAGGTCGATCGCCTGCGGGTCCCTCACCCAGAACACCGCGTGCGGGTTGCCCATGCTGGCGCAGGCAGCGGGCCCGAGCAGGGCTGCGTCGTCGCCGCCGAGCGCCACGTCGACCGCGCCGGTGTCGGCGACGGCGTCGGCGAGCGGCACGTCGACCCAGCCGAAGCGGGCCGGCCCCATGTCGATCGTGTAGGTCAGCGGCCGCGGCCCGCGCGTCATGGCGAGCGCGCCGGCCGTCGTCTCGGCGACGAGCCGGTCGGCGTCGGTCTCGGCGAACAGCACGTCGGCGACGCAGCGCATGCCGTTGCCGCAGGCGCCGGCGGGCGTACCGTCGGAATTGTGGATGGCGATGACGACGTCGGCGCCGTCGCGGCCGGGGTGCAGCGCCATCAGCTGGTCGAAGCCGAGCCCGTGGGACGGGCCGGCCAGCGTCCGCGCCTCGGCCTCCGTCAGCGGTGCCCCGCCGGCGCGAAGGTGCGCGCGCAGGTCGACCACCGCGATGCGGTTGCCGATGCCGTTCATCTTGAAGACGGGGAGGCGGTCGCCCATCGCTGGTTCCGGCCTGTCCGGGGTATCGGGACTGTCGGGGCGGGCGACGCCGCGACGCGGCCGGTGCCGCGGTCGATCGGTTGCGCGCTCGCCCTGCGGTGTATATGGCCGAAGGTGGGCCGGAACGGAAGAGGCGGGCGCCCCGACCGCGCGTCCGACGGCCATCTCCAGAGGGCTCCCCCCGGCATGCCGACGCCGCTCACAGCGCCTTCCCGTTCGGGCAGCACCCGCCTTCCCGGCCTCGCCGTCATGCTCGCCGTGCCGCTGCTGGTAGCGCTCGCCTGGTGGGCGCTCGGCCGCCCCGCCGCGCTGCCGCCGCCGCCGCTGGTCCCGGGGGAGAAGATCGCCTGCCTCTCCTACGCGCCCTACGAGGGGACGCAGTCGCCGTTCCAGGCGGGCCTCGTCATCCCGCCCGAGCAGATCGACCGCCAGTTCGAGGCGCTCGCCGCCTCGACCGGGTGCCTGCGCACCTATTCGGTCGGCCAGGGCCTCGACAAGACGCCGGAGATGGCGCGCAAGCACGGCCTGAAGCTCCTGATGGGCATCTGGCTCGGCCGCAACCGCGCCGACAACGCCGCCGAGATCAAGCGTGCCGTCGAGCTGGGCCAGGAGTACCCGGACGTCATCCGGGCGATCGTCGTCGGCAACGAGGTGCTGCTGCGTCGCGACCTGCCGGTCGAGGAACTCGCCGCCGCGATCGCCGAGGTGCGCGCCAACGCCGGCGTGCCGGTCACCTATGCCGACGTCTGGGAGTTCTGGGAGCGCAACGTGCCGCTCGCCGACGGCATCGACTTCGTCACCGTCCACATCCTGCCCTATTGGGAGGACGACCCGGTCGGCGTCGATGGCGCCAAGGCGCACGTCGCCGACATCCGCCGCCACGTCGGCACGCTGTTTCCCGGCCGCGAGATCGTCATCGGCGAGACCGGCTGGCCGAGCGCCGGCCGCATGCGCGAGGACGCGCTGCCGTCGCCGTCGAACCAGGCGCGCTACCTCTCCGACATCATCGCCCTCTCCAAGGAAAACGGCTGGGACTACAACCTCATCGAGGCGAAGGACCAGCCGTGGAAGCGCGCCCTCGAGGGCACCGTCGGCGGTCACTGGGGCCTCTTCGACGACGACCTCGGGCTGAAGTTCGCCTGGGGCGAGCCGCTGCTCGACCGGCCGTTCTGGCTCTGGCAGGGGCTGCTCGGCGTGCTGGCCGCCACGGGGATGCTGGTGATGGGGCGCCGCGCGCTGTCGACCGAGCCGCTCCGGCTCGGCTTCGTCGCCGTCGTCGCCGGCGTGGCGCTGCCGTGGTGGCTGGTCGAGATGCCGCTCGTCAGCCTCGATGCCTGGGACTGGGCCTTCGCCTTCGCCACGCTCGGCCTGACGCTGGCGCTGATGGCCGCCGCCCCGCTGGCGCTCGCCCGCGACGTCCGCTGGCCGCGGCTCGCGGTGGTGCTCGGCGGCGATCGCTCCGGTCCGTCGGGCCTGCTCGCCGGCCTGCTCGGCTGGATGCTGGTCGCCACCGTGCTGCTGCTGTCGGCGGGATTGCTGGCGATGCTGCTCGACCCGCGCTACCGCGATTTCCCCGTCGCCGCCTTCGCGCTGCCGGTGGCGGCGTTTCTGGCGGTACCGGCGGGCGTCGCGCTGACGCGGCCGGAGCGGGTGCTGGCGCCGCTGATCGCCGCGGTCGCCATCGGCGTCGCCATCCGCGAGGGCATCGAGAACTGGCAGGCGCTGGCGTTCGCGGCAGAAGGCGTCCTGTTCGCGCTCGCCCTCAGGCCCTGGCGGGGCGTGCGAGCGTGAGCAGGGCGAGCGTCAGCGCGAGCGCCGCCGGCCAGGCGTTGAACAACATCAGCCCGAGCCCGGCGGCGAGCGCCGTCAGCACCAGCGGCAACGGCCCCGGCCGCCACAGGGCCCAGAGCCCGAGCGCGACCGCGACGACGCCCGGCACCAGCGTCCGGAAGCCCTCATTGACGGCATAGCGCACCGTGCAGGCGAGCGACGTCGCGCCCGCCTCGCAGGCGTGGCCGAGCGGCGTGTTCTCAACGAGCCCATAGCGCGCCGCGGCAGCGGCGGCGATCGCCAGCCCGAAGGCTGCGAGCGTGGCGACGGCGGTGAGCGGCGAGGGCAGGTAGGCGCGGGACATCGGCGTTGCCTCTTCGGGTGTGATCGTCATCGCCGGGCGCGGTGCGGGTGTCAATTCGCTGGGAGTGTGTGCGTTCTTCGCGGGTGGGTTGCTGGCGGCGCGGGCGTTCCTCGCGGCGGCCGTCTGCGTGCCTCGCAGCGCCGAACCCGCGGCGGCCCCCCCTCCCTACCCTCCCCCGCGAGGGGGGAGGGTTCGCGGACGTTTCTGCGTCCCTGACGGAGAAGCTCGAAAGGTCCAACCAGACACCGTGGAGAAGGCCACCACCCTCCCCGCGATCTCGACGCGAACCCTCCCCCCTCGCGGGGGAGGGCAGGGAGGGGGGCCGCCGCGAACTCGACGCGCCTGGCCGCGTGAGGCGTCGCCGCACCGCGAGGCCGACGGCAAAACGCTACCCGCCGCCCTTCAGCGCGTCCGCCAGGCGGTGCGTCGCCGAGCCCGGCTTCAGCGGTTTCGGCTGGCTCTCGTGCGGGGCCCAGCCGGAGAGCGAGACGACGTCGAGCGTCGCCCGTACGCGGCCGTCCGGGTCGGAGAAGCGCTCGGCGTAGATCTCGGCTGCCCGGAGCAGCACGGCGCGCCGCAGCGGCGTGCGCGGACGGTCGGCGAGCGGGCTCGTCGCGCCGGCCTCGCCGAGGTCGCGGGCAAGCGCAAACAGGCTGTCGTAGCGTACCGTCAGGCGGTCGACGTCGGCGACCGGCAGGGCGAAGCCCGCCCGCTGCAACAGCGCCGCGAGGTCCTGCAGGCCGGCGAAGGGGGCGACGCGCGCGGCCGCCCCGCCGGTGAGCTCGGCCTCGGCGGCGATCAGCGCGGTGCGCAGTTCGGTGAGCGTGTCGCCACCGAGGATGGCGGCGAGGAACAGCCCGTCGGGCTTCATCACGCGGCGGATCTGGATGAGTGCGCCGGGCAGGTCGTTCACCGCCTGCAGCGTCAGCGTCGCCACCACGAGATCGAAGCTCGCGGGGGCAAACGGCAGCGCCTCCTCGTCGAGGACAACGTCCGGCCCGCCCCCGGCCTCGGCCGCGAGCGCGTCGGCGCGCACCACCTCAGGCACGCCGCGCGCCCGTAGCAGCGCCGCGACACGGCCACCACTGCCGAGATCGAGGGCGCGGGCGAAGTCGCGCTTCACCGCCGTCAGCCGCTCGGCGAGGTCGTCCGCCACCGCGTCGCGCAGGAAGCCACCGCCGTCGGGATGGCGGGCGAGGGCGCGGCGCCGGCGGGCGGCGAGGTGGGCGCGATCGAAGGGGGCGGCGGTTGGCATCGCCGATGCGCTAGCACCGAAATGCGGCACCGTCGATGGCCGGGGCAACGGTGCCGAACGGTCCGGCCGAACGGTCCAACCGAAGGCGCCACGTTCGCTGGTGGCGAAGGCGGCGCCTCTGCCGTTTACACGGGCCGCGCGCCGGGGCAGGCTCCCCGAGGCTGGCCGGTCCGACGGTCGGCCCGGGGGAGGCGCGACGTGGTTATGACGGGGACCCGGGCGATCTGGCGGGCGGCGTCCGGGGCGGACGGCGGGACCGTGCGGCACCAATGAGTGACGGCACCCGGACGGTCTACGGACCCGACAAGCGCCCGCCGCTCGGCTTGCTCGTCGGCAGCGCCGCCCAGCACGTCGGCGTGCTCACCGCCATCAACATCGCCTTCCCGGTGATCGTGCTCGGTGCCCTGCCGGCCGGCAGCGTCGACGGCGAGCGCTTCATCGGCCTCGCCTTCCTGGTGCTCGGAATCGGCACGCTGCTGCAGTGTCGCGGCCTCGGGCCGCTCGGCTCGCGGCTCCTGGTGCCGACCACCTTCACCGCCGCCTACATGCCGCCGATCCTGCTCGCGGTGGAGCGTGGCGGCCTGCCGTTGATGGCCGGCATGCTGATGATCGCCGCCGTCGTCGAGCTCGGCTCCGGGCTCATCCTGCGGCGCATCCGCCATTTCGTCTCTGTCGAGCTCGCCGGCGTCGTCATCGTCACCATCGGCATCCTGCTCGGCATGGTCGGCTTCCGGCTGATCTTCTCGCTCGACCCGCACGGGGCGGCGATCGACCGTGCCGCCTCGCCGGGCCTCGGGGCGCTGACGGTCATCGTGATGATCTTCGCCGCTGTCTACCTGCCGGGCTCGCTGAAGACGCTCGCCGCGCTCGTCGGCCTCGTCGTCGGCCTCGTCGCCGCGCCGTTCTTCGGCGAGTTCGACGTCTCCCGCCTGCCGCCCTTGCACGAGATCGGCCTCATCGACGTGCCGATGCCGTTCTTCCCGGTGCCGACCTTCGACCTCGCGCTGCTGCCGGGCTTCGTCATCGCCGGCCTCGCCTGCGCGCTGCGCACCGCCGGCGACGTGACGACCGCCCAGCGCGCCGCCACGCCGGGCTGGCGGCGGCCGGACTACCGGCAGATCGCTCGCGGCATCCTGTCGGACGGCGTCTCGACGCTCACCTCGGCGATCCTCGGCTCGCTCGGCACCAACTCGTTTTCCGGCAGCGTCGGCCTGTCGGTGGCGGCGGGCGTGCTGTCGCGCGCCGTCGGCATCCTCGCCGGCCTCATCCTGATCGCCATGAGCCTGCTGCCGCCGGTGCGCGCCGTCGCCCTGATGGTGCCGCAGGAGATCTCCGGGGCGGTGCTTCTGTTCTCGGCCGCCTTCATCATCATGAACGGCCTGTTCGTCATCGCCTCGCGCGCTCTCGACAACCGCCGCATCCTCGTCGTCGGCCTGTCGATCCTGCTGGTGATGGCGCACGACGCCTACCCCGGTTTCTTCGCCGGCCTGCCGCCGGCGCTCGCGGCGCTCACGCGCTCCAGCCTGACGGTGGCGATCGTCTGTGCCGTCGTGCTGACGCTGGTGCTCGGCCTCGGCCAGCGCCGCAAGCGCGCCCGCACCTTCACCGCTGCGGAGCTGCCGGAAATGACTAACTTCGTGCGCGATGCCACCGCCCGCCTCGGCATGGCCCGCGACGTCGCCGGCATGATGGTGCTGGCGGCCGAGGAGGTCGCCGACCTCGTGCGCCGCGAGGGCGGTGGCGAGGGCCTCGACCTGACGGTGGAGGCGACCGACGCCATGGCGGCGCTGACGGCGATGCTGCCGGCCGGCGTCAGCCTCGAGAAGATGCCGCCGCCAAAGCCGCCCGCGAGCCTCGACGACATCGAGGACGTCGATGCCTACATGACGGCCGTGCAGCGCCGGCTGGTCCTCGACCGGGCGGACTGCTCGGAGGTGCAGGACCACGGCGGCCGGCGGCGCCTGCGCATCGTCTTCGACCAGTAGCGGGACGCCCTCGAAAGCGGCGCAACCGCTCGCCGCAGAGCGGGCGCCGCGCTAGGATGCGCCGATGAGCGAATGGCTGCCCGAGGGGACGGCGGCGGAGCCAGCCGTGCGGCAGCCGGTGGCCCTGCGCGCGCGCCTTTCCGCCGCCGGCCGTGCCACGTTGCGCCTCGGCCGCGCCGTGCTTGCCGCCGCCCTGCCGCCGGTCTGCCTCGCCTGCCGCCGCCCGGTCGCCGACGACCATGCGCTGTGCGTGACGTGCTGGGGCGGGCTCGCGCCGATCGAGCGACCGTTCTGCGAGCGGCTCGGCACGCCGTTCTCCTTCGATCTCGGCGAGGGGGCACTGTCGGCCGCCGCCATCGCCGATCCGCCGCCCTATGACCGCGCCCGTGCCGCCGTGCGCTATGGCGACGTCGCCGGCCAACTCGTGCACGCGCTGAAGTACCGCGACCGCGGCGAGGTGGCGGTGCTGATGGGAAAGATGGCCGCGCGCGCCGGCCGCGACCTCCTCGCCGATGCCGACGCGCTGGTGCCGGTGCCGCTGCACCCCCGGCGGCTGTGGACGCGGCGCTTCAACCAGGCGGCTGCGATCGCCCGTGTCGTCGGCCTCAGCGCCGGCGTGACCGTGGACCCGTTCGCGCTCGAGCGCGTGCGGCCGACGCCGCACCAGGTCGGCCTCGACAAGGGCGAGCGCGCCGACAATGTCCGCGGCGCCTTCCGCGTGCCCGCGGCGCGCAAGTCCGCCGTCGCGGGGCGCCGGCTCGTGCTGGTCGACGACGTGCTCACCTCGGGCGCCACCGTGGCGGCGGCGACCCGGGCGCTGAAGCGGGCCGGTGCCGCCCGCATCGACGTGCTCGTCTTCGCCCGGGTGATCCAGGGCGAAGGGATCTGACGACGGCGACGCGGAAGCAGCGCGCCATCTTGCCAGACCCCAGCCGCCTCACCTACTTAGGCAGGACTGAACTTTCCGCGACGCCGCGACGTTGCGAGGGCATCATGGCCAAGGTCGTCATCTACACGCGTCAGGGCTGCGGCTACTGCTCGGCGGCGAAGAGCCTGCTCGAGAAGAAGAACGCCGACTTCCAGGAAATCGACGCCACCGGGCGACCGGAGCTGCGCACCGAGATGATCCAGCGCTCCGGCCGCGCCACCTATCCGCAGATCTTCGTCGGCGACACCCATGTCGGCGGCTGCGACGACCTCTATGCCCTTGATGACGCCGGCAAGCTCACCCCGATGCTCGCGACCTGAAGGAGAGTGCCGATGGCGTCCGAGACCTTCCGCGTCGCCTGCGCGCAGATGCGCTCCGGCCGCACCGTCGCCGACAACATCGCGGCCGCCGAGGCGTTGATCCGCAAGGCGGCGGCCGGTGGTGCGCGCTATGTCGTCACCCCGGAGATGACCAACCTGCTCGACCGCGACCGCGCCGCCGTGCTCGCCAAGATCGCCTCGGAGGCCGACGACCCGACCCTCACCCGCCTCAGCGCCGTGGCGGCCGAACTCGGCATCGTCGTCCACATCGGCTCGCTCGCCATCCACACGCCGGACGGCGTCGCCAACCGCGCCTTCGTCATCGGCCCGGACGGGGCGGTGATCGCCAAGTACGACAAGATCCACATGTTCGACGTCGACCTCGCCAATGGCGAGAGCTGGCGGGAATCGAACACCTACCGGCCGGGCGAGCAGGCGGTGGTGGTCGACCTCCCCGGCGCGCCGGCAGACCTGCGCCTCGGCCTCGCGATCTGCTACGACCTGCGCTTCCCGCACCTGTTCCGCGCGCTCGCCAAGGCCGGCGCCGGGCTGCTGGCGGTGCCGGCCGCCTTCACCCGCCAGACCGGCGAGGCGCACTGGCACGTGCTGTTGCGAGCCCGCGCCATCGAGTGCGGCGCCTACGTCGTCGCGGCCGCCCAGGGCGGCACCCACGAGGACGGCCGCGAGACCTATGGCCACAGCCTGATCGTCGATCCCTGGGGCGTCGTCGTCGCCGAGGCCGGCACCGAGCCGGGCGTCATCTTCGCCGACCTCGACCCGGCCAAGGTGAGCGAGGCGCGGCAGCGCATCCCGGCGCTGAGGAACGACCGGCTGTTCGCCGTCGCCGATGCCCCGCCCGCCGATGCGGCCGGCCGGAGGGCGGCCTCTTGATCCGCTACGCGCTCGAGTGCGAACAGGAACACGGTTTCGAAGCCTGGTTCCGCTCCTCCGACGATTTCGAGCGCCAGCAGGCGGCGGAGCTGTTGTCCTGCCCGGTCTGCGGCTCGCACGCGGTGACGCGCGCCCTGATGGCGCCGGCCGTCTCGACA
>JAESGX010000209.1_pt1 | contig 38618 bp, 31 predicted proteins | sample 9269801 | NCBI WGS metagenome assembly JAESGX01 (sample SAMN16773122, study PRJNA677054) | algae metagenome | isolation source: Pleurocapsa minor GSE-CHR-MK-17-07R and co-occurring heterotrophs from wet... | place: USA: Lower Calf Creek Falls, Grand Staircase Escalante National Monument, UT ... | reverse complement strand
GTAGGACTGGCCATAGGCGACCACGCCGTTGGGCAGCACCACCTTGCCCGCGGCGCTGCCGTCCAGGTATTCGAAGCCCATGCCCATCGGCGCCGACAGGCCGTTGCGGGTGCGGAACTTGCCGCTGGCCTTGTCGATGGCGGTGACGGTCATCGGCGCCCACACGCGGTGCACGTCCTGGTCGATGTAGGAGCCGTCGGTGCTGGCGAAGTATTTCTGCTCGTTGACCAGGAACAGGATGGAGTTGACGAAATCGGCGCCGGCCTTGATCGCATCGGCGTTGACCCCAAGCAGCAGGTCCACCTTGTCCTTGACCGGCACCGCCATCGAGTTCTTCACGATCGGCGTCTTCCACGTCACTTCGCCCACGCCGGCGTTCTTGGCCAGCCGCACTGGCGCGGTCTGGGTCTTGGCGTTGGCCTTGGCGATGGCCGTGGCCTGCTGCGCGGCCTTGGCGATGGCCGCGCTGCTCATGTCGTTGGTCGCGGCGAAGCCCCAGGCGCCGTTGGCGACCACGCGGATGCCGACCCCGGTGGATTCGGTGTTGACCACGTTCTGCACCTTGTCCTCGCGGGTGATCACGAACTGGCGCAGGTAACGGCCGATGCGCACGTCGCAGTAAGTCGCGCCCGCCGCCGTGGCCGCGGCCAGCGCGCCGTCGGCCAGGCCTTTCTTGAGGCCGACGTCGAGCGTGCTCTGCAGTTGCTCGGCGGCGATGGCCTGGCCGAGGAAGGACGGCAGCAGGAAGCCGCCGAGGCTGAGGCCGCTCATGGCCAGGAAGTCACGTCTTTGCAAGGCTGCTCTCCACCGGATAGGCCCGCAGTCGATGCGGGACGGGAACAAATTCGACAAGCGCGCGCGCATCCGCGCGTCGCGCAGACCGTACTTGATGATTGCCGCCGCGACTGGCAACGTCAAATGACTTTTGGCAGGGGTCATGGAAAAAAATTCTTCGCGGCACCGCGTGTTTCGCAATGCAGCATCGCCGCGCGGACGGTTCGTATGAACACGCGGCATAATCCCGCCTCAATCAAGCGTGCCTCAATCGCGCGCGCCTCGATCAAGCAGGCCCATGCTCCGGCTCACCGACCTCAAGCTCCCGCTCGACCACGACGCTGCCGCGCTGCCCGCGGCCATCGTCGCGCGTTTGGGCATCGCCGCCGACGAACTGCGCGGGTTCAGCGTGGCCAAGCGCAGCTACGATGCGCGCAAGCGCGGCGCGATCGTGCTGATCTACGCGGTGGACGCGGACACCCCGCGCGAGGCCGATATCCTGCGGCGGCTGCAGCTGGACGAGGAAGCCGCGGACGGCAAGGTCGTGCCGACGCCGGAGACCGAATACAGGCCGGTCGCCGTCGCCGCTTCGCGGCATTGCTTGCGTCCGATCGTCGTCGGCACCGGACCCTGCGGCCTGTTCGCCGGCCTGATCCTGGCGCAGATGGGCCTGCGCCCGATCATTCTGGAGCGCGGCAAGAACGTGCGCGAGCGCACCGTCGACACCTTCGGCCTGTGGCGCAAGAAGATCCTCAACCCCGAATCCAACGTGCAGTACGGCGAAGGCGGCGCGGGCACGTTTTCCGACGGCAAGCTGTACAGCCAGATCAGCGACAAGCGCCACTACGGGCGCAAGGTGCTGACCGAATTCGTCAAGGCCGGCGCGCCCGAGGAAATCCTGTACGTCAGCAAGCCGCACATCGGCACCTTCCGCCTGGTGTCGATGGTGGAAAGCATGCGCGCCGACATCGAGGCGCTGGGCGGCGAGATCCGCTTCTCGCACCGCGTCGACGACGTGCTGGTGGAAACCGACGCGTCCGGCGCGCGCACGCTGCGCGGCGTAGTGCTGGCCGACGGCAGCGAACTCCGCGCCGACCACGTGGTCATGGCCCTGGGCCACAGCGCGCGCGATACCTTCTTCATGCTGCACGCACGCGGCGTGTTCCTCGAAGCCAAGCCGTTCTCGGTCGGTTTCCGCATCGAGCATCCGCAGTCGCTGATCGACCGCGCGCGCTTCGGTCCGCAGGCCGGGCATCCGCTGCTCGGCGCGGCCGACTACAAACTGGTCCACCACTGCCGCAACGGGCGCTCGGTGTACAGCTTCTGCATGTGCCCGGGCGGCACCGTGGTCGCCGCCGCCAGCGAGCCGGGGCGCGTGGTCACCAACGGCATGAGCCAGTACTCGCGCAACGAACGCAACGCCAACGCCGCGATAGTGGTGGGCATCACCCCGGAGGACTACGCCGAATTCGACCCCGGCGGCAGCCCGCTGGCCGGCATCGCATTGCAGCGGCATTGGGAAGAACAGGCGTTCTTGCTGGGCGGCGAAAGCTATGACGCGCCGGGGCAGTTGGTCGGCGATTTCATGAAGCAGCGCGCCTCGACGCAGTTTGGCGCCGTGCTGCCTTCGTACACCCCGGGCGTGACCCTGGGCGATCTGTCCACCGCGCTGCCGCGCTACGCCATCGACGCGATCCGCGAAGCGCTGCCCGCGTTCGACCAGCAGATCAGGGGCTTCGCCATGGACGATGCGATCCTCACCGGTGTGGAGACGCGCACCTCTTCGCCGGTGCGCATGACCCGCGGCGTGGACGGGCAGAGCTTGAACACGCGGGGCCTGTTTCCCGCAGGCGAGGGCGCGGGCTATGCGGGCGGAATCCTGTCGGCGGCGGTGGATGGGATCAAGGCGGCCGAAGCGGTGGCGATGCAGATGATCGCGGTTGGTTCCGCGCGCGCCGTGTAGCTTGCGTTTTCCTCTCTCTCCTTGTGGAAGAGGGTGGCTGAAGAGCCTGCCCCCGAATGCTTTAGTCGGGGGCCGGGAGAGGGTGAGGCCGGAGCTATTAGGGATGAATGACGAGGGCAACTCGAGTGCCAAAGACCAAAGGCACGCGTCGCTACGCTAGCGCCCCCCTCTCCTGCCCTCCGGGCATCCTCTCCCACAAGGGGAGAGGAGAAAAGCATCGAGCATTTGAGACGAATCTCCAATGACCAACGACAAACCCCATTCCCCCGCCTGCGAACGCAACCGCGATCCGATCCTGGAAGCGCTGCGCATCCGCTTCGCGGACCGGCGCAGCGTGCTCGAAATCGGCAGCGGCACCGGCCAGCATGCGGTGCATTTCGCCGCGGCGATGCCGTGGCTGAGTTGGCAGTGTTCGGATCGCGAAGATGCTCTGCCTGGTATGCGTCTATGGCTGCAGGAAGCCGCCTTGCCGAATACGCCTGCGCCGCTGGCGCTGGATGCGGCGCAGCGACCGTGGCCGGGGCGGCGCTACGATGCGGCGTTCAGCGCCAACACGCTGCATATCATGGCGTGGGAAGAAGTCGAGGCGATGTTCGCGGGCCTTGCTACCACGCTCTCAGAAGATGCGGTGCTGGCCGTGTACGGCCCGTTCAACTACGGGGGCGCCTTCACCAGCGACAGCAACCGCGTGTTCGATGCCTCCCTGCGCGCGCGCGACGCGCGCATGGGCCTGCGCGATTTCGAGGCAGTGGATGCCTTGGCGCGCGGAATCGGCCTCGGCTTGATCGGCGATGTGGCCATGCCGGCCAACAATCGCCTGCTGCTCTGGCGCCGAGGCGTAAGCTAGCCATCCGATGCAACCCGATGACACGCGGAGTGACCCATGCCGTCCGACACCGTGATCGAAGGACTTGACGCACCGGCCAACGCGCTGGTCACCGGCGCCAGCAGCGGCGTGGGCCTGGCGGTGGTGCGGCAGCTCCTGCAGAACGGGCGCGTGGCGCGCGTCGCCGCGATTTCGCGCACGGCGTCAGCGCATCCCGAGCTAGAGGCGCTGGCGCAGGCGCACGGCGAACGCCTGCTGCCGATCTCCCTCGACCTGACCGATGACGCAGCGCTCGCGGCGCTGCCGCAGCGCCTGGGCGCCGCGTTCGCGAACCTGCATCTGCTCTTCAACGCCGCCGGCGTCCTGCATGCGCCCGGGCTGGCGCCCGAGAAATCGCTGTCCTCGCTGCGTCGCGCCTCGCTCGACGCCGTGTTCGCGCTCAACGCATTCGCGCCGATCCTGCTGGCGCAGGCGCTGTCGCCGCTGCTGCGGCACGCGCAGCCGGCCGTGTTCGCGTCGCTGTCGGCGCGGGTGGGTTCCATCGGCGACAACCAGCTCGGCGGCTGGTACGCGTACCGCGCTTCCAAGGCCGCGCAGAACCAGCTGCTGCGCACGCTGAGCGTGGAATGGAAACGCACCCATCCGCGCGCCGCCTGCGTGCTGCTGCATCCGGGCACGGTGGACACGCCGCTGTCGCGCCCGTTCCAGGCGCATGTGCCGCCCGAAAAGTTGTTCGCTCCGCAACGCGCCGCGGAGCAGCTGCTGCGCATCGTGGCGCGCACCACGCCCGAGCACAGCGGCCGCTTCTTCGCCTGGGACGGCAGCGCGATTGCATGGTGAAAGCGGCGGCCTGCACGCCGCGTTGAGGGCGCTGGGCTATCCTCGGCGCATGTTCGAACTACGCCAGGTCAGCAAACGCTACGGCGCCACCGTCGCATTGGACCGCATCGACCTGACCATCGCGCGGCAGCGCACTACCGCGCTGATCGGTCCCAGCGGCGCCGGCAAGTCCAGCGTGCTGCGCATGCTGATCGGGCTGGAGTGGCCGGACGCGGGCGAAGTGCGTTTCGACGATGCGCCGCTGCGGCGCGACACCCTGCTCGCGCAGCGCCGCCGCATCGGCTACGTGATCCAGGAAGGCGGGCTGTTTCCGCATCTCACCGGCGCCGGCAACGCGGCGCTGCTGGCGCGTACGCTGGGCTGGGAGCAGGCGCGCATCGAAGCGCGCCTGCGCGAACTCGCCGAACTCTGCCAACTGCCGTTCGATGCCCTGTCGCGCTATCCGGCCGAACTGTCCGGCGGCCAGCGCCAGCGTGTGGGCCTGATCCGCGCGCTGATGCTGGATCCGCCGGTGCTGCTGCTGGACGAGCCGCTGGGCGCGCTGGATCCGATCGTGCGCCACGAGCTGCAGACGCAGATGCGCGCGCTGTTCGCCAGCCTGGGCAAGACCGCGGTGCTGGTGACCCACGACGTGGCCGAGGCGGCGTATCTGGGCGACACGCTGATCCTGCTGCGCGGGGGCCGCGTGCTGCAGCAGGGCGATGCGCGCGAATTGCTGGACGCGCCGCTGGAGCCGTTCGTGCGTGCGTTCATGACCGCGCAGCGCAGCGTGGAGCCGCGCGCATGAGGCGCATGGCGATCCTGCTGCTCGCGCTGGCTTTGCTCGCGATGTCCGCCGCCGCGCAGGAAAAGAAGCCAGAGACGGTGGTGATCGGCTCCAAGAATTTCACCGAAGCGGTGATCCTGGGCGAGATCGGTGCGGGACTCGCGCGCCAGGCGAACGTGCCGGTGCAGCATCAGCGGCAGCTCGGCGGCACGCGCATCCTGTGGCGCGCGCTGGAGGAAGGCGATATCGATGCCTACGCCGAATACACCGGCACCCTGGCCGAAGAGCTGCTGCAAATGCCGGGCGCGGACCGCGCGGCGCTGGAGCGTGCGCTGGCCGAACGCGGCCTGGCGATGACCGCGACGCTCGGTTTCGACAACACCTATGCGCTGGGCATGCGCGCCGAGCGTGCGCAGGCGTTGGGCATCGCCAGGCTTTCCGATCTGCGTGCGCATCCGGATCTGAAAGTGGGCCTGAGCAACGAATTCATGCAGCGCGCCGACGGCTGGCCGGGGCTGCGCCAGGCCTATGGCCTGCCGCAAAAGCCGGACGGACTGGATCACGACCTGGCCTATCGCGGCCTGGCCAGCGGCGCGATCGATGTCACCGATCTGTACAGCACCGATGCGGAAATTCCGTATTACCGGCTGGTCGTGCTGGAAGACGACCTGAACTACTTCCCCGCATACGAAGCGGTGTATCTCTATCGCGTGGATCTGGCGCAGCGCGCGCCGGTCTGGGTGCGGGCGCTGCGTGGCATGCAGGGGCGCATCGACGCGCGAACCATGCAGCGGCTCAATGCGCAGGTGAAGCTGCAGAAGCGCAAGGAAACGCAGGTGGCGGCCGACTGGCTGGGCATCCGCGCCGCCGCTACCGAAAGCCGCGCAGCGCGACTCGCGCAGCGCACCGGGGAACACCTGGCGCTGGTCGGCGTGTCGCTGGGTCTGGCGCTGCTGGTCGCGCTGCCGCTGGGCGTGTTCGCCGCGCGTCACGCGCGTACCGGGCAGGCGATCCTGTCGCTGACCGGTCTGCTGCAGACGCTGCCCTCGCTGGCCGTGTTCGTGTTCATGATTCCGCTGTTCGGGATCGGCGCCAAGTCGGCCATCGCGGCGCTGTTCCTGTACAGCCTGCTGCCGATCGTGCGCAACACCCAAGCCGGGCTGGCCGGCATTGCGCTGGAGCTGCGCGAAACCGCGGCCGCGATCGGCCTGCCGCCGCGCGTGCGCCTGTGGCGCGTGGAGCTGCCGCTGGCGCTGCGCACGATCCTGGCCGGCATCAAGATCGCCGCGGTGATCAACGTTGGCACCGCCACGCTGGGCGCGTTGATCGGCGCCGGCGGCTACGGCCAGCCGATCCTCACCGGCATCCGCCTCGACGATATCGGCCTGATCCTGGAAGGCGCGGTGCCTGCCGCGCTGCTGGCGTTGGCGGTGCAGGGCGGTTTCGAATTGATCGAACGCGCGCTGACCCCGCGCGGACTGCGTTTGGCCGCGCGACGCTAGGAAAACCACAAAATCGAGGCGCGCGCCGCGCCTGTATCAAGCCGTAGTCAACGCACCGCATCCGCGACGATCCGCGCCACGCGCCGCATGTCGTCGGTGCCGACGTGCAGGTGCGGGGCGATGCGCAGCAGGCCGGCGCGCTGCGTGCAGATCACGCGCTCGCGGCGCAGCGCATCGGCCGCGGCCTGCAGCTGCGCCGGGTCGGGTGCGCGCAGCGCGGTGAAATGCGGCGCATGTCCGGGCGTTCTCCACGCCGACAGTCCGTGCGCGTCGAGCGCCACATCGAACGCAGCGGTGAGCTGGCGCAGGCGCTCGCGAATAGTTTCCACGCCCCAGGCCTGCAGCTGGGTCGAAGCGGCGTCGGCCACCGCCACCCGCAGCGGATCGGTGACGCCGCCGGCATCGAAACGGCGCGCGCCGGCGCGATGGCGCGGGGCGCGGTCGGACCCGAACTGCCACACCTCTGCATCGCGCGCCGACCAGTGCTGTTCGATGGCGATACCCTGCTCCCGCCAGCGCGGCGCCACCCACAGCCAGGCCAGTCCTGCGGATCCGAGCAGCCACTTGTAGCCCACCGCCGCGATGAAGTCCGGCTGCCAGCGCGCAAGGTCGACCTGCAGCGCGCCCAGGCTCTGGCTCAAGTCGAGGACCAATGCGGCGCCGGCAGCGCGCGTGCGCTGCGCCACGCGATCCAGATCCAGCAGGGCGCCGTCGTGCCAGTGCGCATGCTCGACTGCGACGATGCGCAGGCGCGGTTGCGCTTCGATCGTGGCCAGCACCGCGTCGGTCCAGTCCTGTCCCGCCGCGCGCCGCGCGACCACCATGCGCGCGCCGGTCTCGGCGCAGCGCTGTTGCCAGGGCAGTACGTTGGAGGGGAACTGCGCGTCGAGCACCAGCACCGCGTCGCCTGGAACGAGGGCGAGATTGCGCGCCGCGGTGGCGAGTGCATAAGCTGCGGAGGGCACCAGCGCGAGGCCATCCGCGTCGCCATCGAACAGCGCCTGCGCCATGCGCGTGCGCAGCGTTTCGATCCTGATCTCCTGCTCATCGTAGGAAAGTATCCACGGAGAGGTCTCGACATCGAGCATGGCGTGGCCGGCCGCGAGCGCCGCATGCAGACGCGGGCCCTGCGCGGCGCTGTCGAGATACAGCGCATTGGCATCGACAGAAAATTTTTCCGCGAAATGCAACGGTAAATATACGGGCGGGACGCGGTGATCGGGGCTGCTCATGGTCGCGATACTTTACAAGCCTCGGTGCGTGCGCAGCCATAACATCGCTTTCACTTGCGCCGCCTATCCTGCACGCATGTCCGCATCTCCTGCCCGGATCCCCGCAGCAAATGCCGGCATCGGCGCGCCGCGCGCGCTCGCCGAGCGCTATCGCGCGGTGCGCGCGCGTAGCCTGCTTCTGGCCGCGCCGCTGTCGGCGGAAGATGCGATGGTGCAGAGCATGGACGACGCCAGTCCGGCCAAATGGCATCTGGCGCACACCACCTGGTTTTTCGAACGCTTCGTGCTGGCCGCGCGGCCGGACTACGCGCCGGTCGATGCGCAGTGGGATTTCCTGTTCAACAGCTATTACCAGAGCGTCGGGCCGATGCATGCGCGCCCGCGTCGCGGGGTCGTGTCGCGGCCCACGCTGGCCGAAGTGCTGGACTACCGCGCCGAGATCGATACGCGCATGGCGCAGCGGTTCGACAGCGGCGACCTGGACGAATCGCTGGCGCAGGTGACGCTGATGGGCACCCACCACGAGCAGCAGCATCAGGAGCTCCTGCTGACCGACATCAAGCACGCGTTCTGGTGCAATCCGCTGCGCCCGGCCTATCGCAACGACCTCCAGGATGCGCGTGGCGCCGGCGCTGCGGCGCTGCGCTGGATCGCGCGCGACGAGGCCATCGTCGAGATCGGCGCGCCGGCTTGGCCGCAGGCGGGCCGTTTCGCCTACGACAACGAATCGCCGCGGCACCGCGCGCTGGTGCCCGCGCACGCGCTGGCCAGCCGGCCGGTCAGCAACGGCGAGTATCTGCAGTTCATCGCCGACGGCGGCTACCGCAACCCCGCGCTGTGGCTGAGCGAAGGCTGGGAGCGGCTGCAGGCCGAACAGCGCGAACGTCCGCTGTATTGGCATGAGCACGATGCGCGCGCGTTCACCCTGGGCGGGTGGCGCGAACTCGACGCGCATGCGCCGGTCTGCCATTTGGATTATTTCGAAGCCGACGCGTTCGCGCGCTGGGCCGGCTGCCGCCTGCCGACCGAAGCCGAATGGGAGCAGGCCGCCGCCGGCGCCGCCATCGAAGGCAATTTCGCCGATGACGACGCCCTGCATCCGCAGGCGCTGCACGGCGACGACACCGGCGTGCGCCAGCTGTTCGGCGACGTGTGGGAATGGACCTCCACCGCTTACACGCCGTATCCCGGATTCAGGCCGCTGCCCGGTTCGCTGGGCGAATACAACGGCAAATTCATGAGCGGGCAGTGGGTGCTGCGCGGCGGCAGCTGCGCCACGCCACGCGACCACATCCGCGCCAGTTACCGCAATTTCTTTCCCTCACCGGCCCGCTGGCAGTTCTCCGGACTGCGCCTGGCAAAGGACTCTGCATGAATGCCGCTGTCGCCCGCGCGCAGGCCGCGCTCACCGATCTTCGCCCGCAGCCCGACGATATCGCCGGCGACGCGCTGGCCGGGCTGTCGCGTCTGCACAAGCGCCTGCCGTCGAAATACTTCTACGACGCGCAGGGTTCGAAATTGTTCGAGGACATCACCCGCCAGCCCGAGTATTACCCGACCCGCGTGGAGCAGGCGCTGCTGGACGCGCGCATGCCGCAGATCGCGGCGGTGGTGGGGCCGCGCGCGCACGTGGTCGAGTACGGCAGCGGCAGCGGGCGCAAGACCCTGCAGCTGCTGCAGGGTCTGCACGATCCGGTGGCCTATACCCCGATCGAAATCTCGCGCAGCATGCTGCTGGCCAGTACCGCGCGCCTGGCCAGCGCCTTCCCGCACATCGAAATGCTGCCGGTCTGCGCCGACTTCACCCGCGCCGTGCGCCTGCCAGCCGCCACGCACCCGCCACAGCGCACGCTGATGTTTTTCCCGGGATCGACGCTGGGCAACTTCACCCACGACGAGGCGGTAGGCATCCTCGGCGCGATGCGCGACACCATGGGCGCGCACGGCCAGGCGCTGATCGGGATCGACCTGGAGAAGGATCCCGCGCTGCTGGAAGCGGCGTACAACGATGCGGCGGGCGTCACCGCGGAATTCACCTTGAACCTGCTGGTGCGGTTGAACCGCGAGATCGGCAGCGATTTCGATCTAGCGCAGTTCCGCCACCGCGCGGTCTACGTGCGCGCACGAGGCCGCATTGAGACCTTCCTGGTCAGCCAGCGCGAACAGCAGGTGCGCCTGGCCGGGCGCAGCTTCAGCTTCGCCAAAGACGAAGCGATGCAGGTGGAATACAGCCACAAGTACACCGACGGCGGTTTCGCCGCGCTCGCCGCGGCGGCGGGCCTTCAGGTGACCGAACGCTGGAACGATCCGCGCGACTGGTTCGGGCTGCGCCTGCTTCAACCTGCCTGATCGTCGGGCCAATCCTCCGTCTTGAAGACGGCGTCTGGATTCTCAAGCTCAGCGAAAGTTCCGCTGCCGGACCGCACGCGGCAGTCCGCCGGCTTAAGCGGCGGCAATGCCGCACGCAGCCGTATCCGGTCGGTGATGCGCGCCAGCTCGCGCACGTAGGCATCGGTGAACACCGTGGCGCAGCGTTTCGACAGGTGCGACCACTCGGGCAGGTCGAGGCCCTGCATCGACGGATAGTCGTCGAAATGCACGCCACGCACCCCGGCGGCGGCGAGCAGCGGGTCCCACCCCAGGCGGCGCGGAATGCGCTTGTCTTCACGCGTGCGCACCGGCGGCATCGACGGCGGCCGCACGAACACCACGTCGCCGCCGCGCGCGCGGATCGCGGTCACCGCGTCGCGCGTGATCTTCTGCGTGCGCGCGATGACGTCGACGGCCACCGGCCCGGGTTTGACGTCGGGCCGCGGACGCATCCACACGGCGCGCGCGTGATCGCGCAGGCGCACGTCGTGTTCCAGCCGCGCCCACATCCAGCTCTGGCGATCGTCATGCGAAGTGCGGATCTTCCATACGTCGTGCAGCGGGCTTTGCGCCATCGGCCGGGTGTCGCGGTCCAGCCGGTGCACCAGCGTGCTGAGCCGGTATTCGCTGTCGAGGAACGCGAACGCGCGCGACAGCAGGCGCTGCAGCGCATGGCCGCTGCGCTGCGAAGGCGATTCGTAGCGGTAGCGATCCAGCGCGTCGGCGCTACGGCCGGGCTCGTCGCGGAAATAGGAAGTGTCGGCGATGCCGACCACGACCAGACCGCGGAAATCGGGATCGGCGCCGAGTTCGGCCAGGAACGGGCGCGCATTGGTGCCGGCCAGCGCCAGCTGCACCGGGCGCACGCCGGTCAGCGTTTGGAAGCGGTCCAGATCGGTGTCGAACAGGATGCGCGAATCGCCAACGATCGCGACCTGCACGCCGCCCGCGTCTATGCGGCGGCGCTGCTCGGCCCAGGCCGAGGCGCCGTCGCTCAGATCGCCGGCTTCCAGCCCCAGCGCGCGCATGCGCCATTCCCACAGCGCCATCAGCGCGAGGAACAGCAGCGTGGCGACCGGCGCGATCACGGCCCACGGCTTGGCCGGCACCGGCCGCTCCGGCACCGGCTGGGCCACGCCCGGACGGTCGGACGCGGTCAGCCGCTCGGCGCTGGCGATGTGGTGTTGTTCAGAACTGGAAATAGATGAAGGCATTGCCGGTTCCCTGTTCGATGGCGATGGCGAACGCCAATACGCCCCAGATCGCGGCGATCAGCGGCGCGGGCGTGCGGGCGAAGACGGTTTCGAGCGTGGTGCCGCGCATGCGCCAGTGGGTGAACACCAGACCGCCGACGATCAGCGCGACGCTTAGCAGATGCACCAGCGGCAGGATCGCCACCGCCGCAGCGTTCAGGCCGAACATGCCGCGCAGGATCTGCCAGGCCTTGCCGAAGTCGGCCGCGCGGAAGAACACCCAGGTCACGTTGACCAGCGCATACGTCAACAAGCCGAGCGCCAACAACGCGAACGGCCCGGGCCGCCAGCCGTTGAAGCGCGCGCGCAGCAGGCGTTCGACCGACAGATACAGCCCGTGCAGTCCGCCCCAGACCACGAAGGTCCAGCTGGCGCCGTGCCACAGGCCGCCGAGCAGCATCGTGACCATCAAGGCCAGATGCGTGCGCACCTCGCCATGGCGATTGCCGCCCAGCGGGATGTACAGATAGTCGCGCAGCCACGACGACAGGGTGATGTGCCAGCGCCGCCAGAAATCGGAAAAACCCACCGCCGCATACGGAAAGCGGAAGTTGTCGGGCATGGCGAAGCCCAGGCACAGCGCCGCGCCGATCGCGGTGGTGGAATAGCCGGCGAAGTCGCAGAAGATCTGCCCGCTGAAGGCCAGCGTGCCCATCCACGCGTCCAGCGCGCCGGGCGCGGTCTTGCCGTCGAACACCAGCTCCGCCGGGTCGGCCAGGAAGCCGTCGGCCAGCACCACCTTCTGGAACAGGCCCAGGGTCATCAGCGCCAGGCCGAAGTACAGCTGGTTCACGCTCGCGCGCCGCGGCGTGGCGAACTGCGGCACCAGTTCGGTTGGGCGCATGATCGGCCCGGCCACCAGGTGCGGGAAGAAAGTCACGAACAGCGCGTAGTCCAGGAAACTCTTCGCCGGCTGGGCGCGGCGCAGGTAGATGTCCAGGGTATAGGCCAGCGTGGCGAAGGTGTAGAACGAAATGCCGACCGGCAGGATGATGTCGTAATCCGGCGGCACGTACTCGATGCCGACGCTGGCGGCGAGCGCCTGGAAATTGCGCAGCAGGAATTCGCCGTACTTGAAATACGCCAGCATGCCCAGGTTGACCACCACCGACAGCAGCATCCACGCGCGCCGCGCCGCCGGCTTTTGCGCGCGCACCAGCGCCTGCGCCGCGTACCAGTCCACCACGGTGGAAATCCACAGCAACAGGATGAAGGGCGGGTTCCATGCGGCGTAGAACAGATAGCTGGCGATCAGCAGGTTGACCTTCTTGGTGGTCCAGCCCAGCGGCAGCGCATGCAGCGCCAGCACCAGGGCGAAGAACACCATGAAGGTGAGCGAATTGAAGACCATGCCGTCCCCGTGCGGCCGCCGACGCGCGGGCCATACAGTGCAGCAACGCGCATAGCGATCCTCGCAGGCCAGACGGCGGGGAAGCGGCGCTTCACGCGCGGCTGGAGCGCGCCGTGCCTACAATCGGCCCGAATAACGGAGACAGTGCGTATGCGTAGGACAAGTTCGATGGTGGGCGCGGTGCTGGCTGTCTTGGTAGCGACGCCGGCTTGCGCCGACGATCTGGTGTTCGACGACTGCCTGGCGGGATTGCGCGGCAGCGCCATGCAGACGGGTATCTCCGCCGAATCATTCGACGCATACACCGCCGATCTGACGCAGGACATGAGCGTGCTGGCGCTGCTGGACGCGCAGCCCGAATTCACCACGCCGATCTGGGACTATCTGGCGGCGCTGGTCGACCAACAGCGCATCGACGATGGCCGGGCGATGCTGACGACGCATGCGCCAACCCTGGCCCAGGTCTCGCAGCGGTACGGTGTGGACGCGCACACGGTGGTCGCGGTGTGGGGCGTGGAGAGCGACTACGGCAAGACTTTCGGCAAGCGTCCGCTGCTGCAGTCGCTGGCCACGCTGTCGTGCTTCGGCCGGCGCCAGGCCTTCTTCCGCGGCGAGTTCTTCGCCACGCTCGAGCTGCTGCAATCCGGCGACCTGCAAGCCGAAGGCCTGACCGGTTCCTGGGCCGGCGCGTTCGGCCACACCCAGTTCATGCCCACGACCTACGAGCGCATCGCGGTGGATGGCGACGGCGACGGGCGTCGCGATCTGGTCGGCAGCATTCCCGATGCCCTGGCTTCGACTGCGAACTACCTGAAGCAGGCGGGCTGGCGTAGCGGGGAAACATGGGGGCACGAGGTGAAGCTGCCCGCCGGTTTCGATGTCTCGCTCGCCGGCAGGAAAAACAAGCGCGCGTTGTCCGACTGGATCGCGCGCGGCGTGACTCGCGTCGACGCAGCGCCGATCGCGGCTGCGGACACGCAAGCCGGCGTGTTGTTGCCGGCGGGCGCGAGCGGGCCGGCTTTCCTGGTGTTCCGCAACTTCGATGCGATCTATGCCTACAACGCGGCCGAGAGCTATGCTTTGGCCATCGCCACCCTCTCCGACCGCCTGCGCGGCGGCGGCGCGCTAGTCACGCCGTGGCCCACCGACGATCCCGGCCTCGGCCGCGCGCAGCGCAAGCAGCTGCAGATCCTGCTGCTGGCGCGCGGCCACGCCATCGGCGCCGCGGACGGCATGATCGGCACGCTCACCCGTCGCGCGATCGTGCTGGAACAGCAGCGCTTCGGAATGCAGCCGCAGGACGGGCGCGCGGGCATGAAGATCCTGCAGGCGTTGCGTATGGACGGCCCGCCGCTGCGTCTGGTGCCCTGAGCGCGCCCTGGCTTGAAACCTTCATTTCCTGGATGTTGGCGGCGCTTCCTAGCGCTGCCGTGCGATCGCATGAGCCAGCGAAGCAGAGGCGCCTTGCGCCATCCTGCGGAAGGTTTCCGTTACCGTGTCGCTGTCGCCGACCTGCCGCCAGAATGCCGTCGCCAAGGTTGCGGCTATGCGCCAGTCCTCGCGGAATTCAGGCGTGGGTAGCGTCACCGCATATTCACGCGGCACCACCTCGCCGCTGGTGGTGGGGCGGAAGTGCATCGGCAGCATGTCGTAGGCAGGCGCCAGCGCGAGCGGGCGGGCATCGGTCAGCACCAGCGCGGCATTGGCCAAGTGCATGTCGTTGTTGGCGATCAGCGCGCCGAACCACCCGAGTACGCGCAGTCGCTGGGCATTTTCGGCATCGATCCAGCCATCACGTTGCAGCTGCGGCGCGAAGCGCCACCAGTCGATGCGTCCGTGGCCGTAGAAAGCGGCATCCAGCGCCGATAGCGATACCAATCCATGACGGCCCAACTCCGGAGTGCGGTCAAAGCGGGTCGATTGCAGGAACGTGCGGCCATCGGCCTCTACGATCTCGCCGAGGGCGGCAGGCTGGTCATGCGCACGCAGGACTGCCCCGGCGATCTGCTCGCAGCGCAGCAAGTCAGCCCAACGTCGTGCGGCTGGTGTTTCACCGCGTTCGCTGAACTTCACGATCACGGGCTGGAAGCCATCATCCGTGCGCAGTGTTGTCAGGAACTTGGGTTGTTCGCCGCCGGCCGAGGAGCCGATGTTCTCGCCGCGCAGTACGGCCTCGGCGAGTTCGGGATAGCGGTCCTCGCGTTCGGCGATCAGCATGCAACCTTCATGCGCAAGCGCGTTCTGCAGTGCTTGCTGCAAAGCGGATTCGCCAAGAACGAGATCGCCGGGCTGGTCGTCGCCATGACGCAGCAGGCCGAGCACTACGTCATCGGGTCGCCAGCGCGTCAGGTCTTCCGATGCGCCAATGTCGGCGGCGACGCGACGCGCAAAGGTACGACCGAGGAACCCTTGGGGCCGCTGGTCATCCAGAAACCAGGGTAGGCCGGGAAATAGGCCATTGGCGAAATCACCGACCAGGAAAGCGGGTAGCGGCCTCGTAGGTTCGAAGTGGAATTCTTCGCCGTGTAACGCGCGCAACTCGCCCAGAGTTTCTGCCCGGTCGAGCGCGTCGATTCGGTACAGAGGCCAGCGGCGGCCGGCACGGACTATCTCACGGCCTAAAACATAACGCGTCGCTCGCGCATTTCCGACCCGGACGACGTGGTCGCTGGACGCGATCACGCGCGAAAGCGTCGGCTGGCTGATACCCAGGGCGGCTGCCAGCTCCGCCGCAGTTTGCGGGCTGCGCAAGCGCAGAAGATCTTCAAGTTGGCGCGTACGGAGGTCGCCCATGCGGGCTATTGAATAGATTTATGAATAAATAATCAAGTCGATCGCGCTCTTAAAGCAGGGATTATGCAGTGTGAAGATTCGATTTGTGAATAGATGAATGAATAGATAAATGATGAGTCGTTTCATAGATTGTCCGGCCTGAGATTGTCCAGCTGGCCAGCAAATCAAGCTTGCAACAGCCTGCAGCGGCGTCTGCTTCAGGCCGCCTGCGCCAGTGGGATCTCGCGCGGGTTGTTCCACTTGGCCAACAGCGCCGCTTCGCGGGCCTTGGCGGTGTGCAGGTGCGCTTCCTTGACGTGGCCGTAGCCGCGGATGTGTTCGGGAATACTGGCGATCTCGGCGGCCAGCACAAGATTGCCCGCATCCAGCGAAGACAACAGCCCACCGATGGTCTTCTCGTACTCCCCGATCAGCCGCCGCTCGCCCTTGCGTTCTTCGGTGTAGCCGAAAATGTCGAACAGGCCGCCGCGCAAGAACTTGAGTTTGGCCATCAGCTTGAACGCGGTAAGCACCCACGGCCCGAATTCCTGCTTGATCAACCGGCCCTGCGCATCCTTCTTGGCCAGCAGCGGCGGCGCCAGGTGGAAGTGCAGCTTGTAGTCGCCCTCGAACTGCTGCTCCAGCTTGCGCTTGAAATCGCCGCTGGTGTACAGCCGCGCGACTTCGTACTCGTCCTTGTAGGCCATCAGCTTGAAGAAGTAGCGCGCCACCGCCTCGCTTAGCGCGGTCGAACCGGGCGCGCGCGCGTGTTCGGCGTCGCGCACCTTGTCGACCAGCGCGCTGTAGCGCTGCGCGTAGGCCGCGTTCTGATACTCGTTGAGAAAGGCCACGCGGCGCTGGATCAGTTCGTCCAGCGAACGCGACAGACGCAAATCATCCAGCGGAAGGAAAGCGATGCTGCCGTCGCCGCTGTTCGCATCCTGCAGGCCGCGGACTTCGTGCTCGTTGTCGGTGTTGCGCGGCGCGCTGGGGCTGGCGAACTCGCTGGTTTCCCAGCCCCCCGGCGGCAGGATCTGCAGGTTGTGCGGAGTCCGTTCGGATTCGGTCTGGGTGTTTTTGATCACGCCGGCCGCTTCGGCGACCGCCGCGGGATTGACCACGGCCAGACGGCCCCAGGCGAAGGCCTGCCGGTTCATTTCGACCGCGGCGCCGTTCAATTCCACGGCGCGCATGATCGCGTCGTACGAAATCGGCACCAGTCCCTGCTGCCAGGCGTAGCCCAGCATGAACAGGTTCGCGGCGATCGCGTCGCCCATCAGCGCGGTGGCCAGCTGCGTCGCATCGACCTGCAGCGGCGCGCGCCCGCCCAGCGCCTGGGTCACTGCGGAAATAATGCCGGTGGCGGGGAATTCCATATCCGGACGCGTGGTGAAGGTGCCGGGCATGGCCTCGTAGGTGTTCAGCACCACCTGCGAACGCTCGCCGCGCACTTTCGACAGCACCCAGTAGTCGTTGACCACGACCATGTCGCAACCCAGCACCACGTCGGCTTCGCCGGCGGCGATACGCACCGCGTGGATGTCTTCCGGGGTGCGCGCGATGCGGATGTGGGTAGTGACGGCGCCGCCTTTCTGGGCCAGGCCGGTCTGGTCGAGCACGCTGGCGCCCTTGCCTTCCAGGTGCCCGGCCATGCCCAGCAGCGCGCCGATGGTGACCACGCCGGTGCCGCCGACGCCGGTGATGAGGATGTTCCAGGGCTTCTCGAAATCCGCCTTGAACACCGGCGCGGGCAGGCTGGCCAGCAGTTCGGCCGGATCTTTCTTCTTGCCCTTGCGCGGCCCGCCGCCGTGCACGGTGACGAAGCTGGGGCAGAACCCATTGACGCAGGAATAGTCCTTGTTGCAGTTGGACTGGTCGATCTCGCGCTTGCGCCCGAACTCGGTTTCCTTCGGCAGCACCGACACGCAGAAGCTCTTCACCCCGCAGTCGCCGCAGCCTTCGCAGACCAGGGTGTTGACCATCACCCGCTTCTGCGGATCGGCCAGCTTGCCGCGCTTGCGCCGCCGGCGCTTTTCCGTCGCGCAGGTCTGGTCGTAGATCAGGATGCTGGTGCCCTTCACCTCGCGCAGCTGTTTCTGCACTTCATCGAGGCGCTTGCGGTCGAAGAACTCGACGCCGCTCGGGAAGATCTCCGGCTTGGACCACTTCTCGATCTCGTCGCTCACCACCACGATCGTCTGCGCGCCTTCGGCGCGCATCTGGTGGGCGATCTGCGGTACCGACAACGTGCCGTCCACCGGCTGGCCGCCGGTCATCGCCACCGCGTCGTTGTAGAGGATCTTGTAGGTGATGTTGACCCCGGTGGCGATGGACTGGCGGATGGCCAGCGAGCCGCTGTGGAAATAAGTGCCGTCGCCCAGGTTCTGGAACACATGCGGCGTCTCGGTGAACGGCGCCTGCCCGGACCAGGTCACGCCTTCGCCGCCCATGTGGGTGAAGGTGTCGGTGTCGCGGTCCATCCACGTGACCATGTAATGGCAGCCGATGCCGCCCAGCGCGCGCGAACCTTCCGGCACCACCGTGGAAGTGTTGTGCGGACAGCCGCTGCAGTAGTGCGGCACGCGCGGAAAATTGGCGCGGGGCAGCGCCATCTCGGCTTCCTTCTCTTCCATCCAACGCAGGCGCTGCTCGATGGATTCGGTGAACGCGTTTGATGGAAGCGGGAAACGCTGGATGCGCTTGCCGATCACGCCGGCGATGGTTGCGGGCGTCAGTTCACCGGTACTCGGCAGAATCCACTCGCCAGCCTCGTCGTACTTGCCGACGATGGACGGACGCGGCCCCGCACTCGCAGGCCAGTTGTAGAACTGCTCCTTCATCTGCCGCTCGATGAAGGCGCGCTTCTCCTCGACCACCACGATGTCTTCCAGGCCGTGGGCGAAGCGGGCGATGCCCAACGGCTCCAGCGGCCAGGTCATGCCGACCTTGTACACGCGGATGCCGATGTCGGCGCAGGCGGTCTCGTCCAGGCCCAGGTATTCCAGCGCCTGCAGCACGTCCAGGTAACTCTTGCCGGTGGTGACGATGCCCAGGCGCGCGCGTGGCGAATCCAGCACGATCCGGTCCACGTGGTTCGCACGTGCGAACGCCTGCGCCGCCTTGACGGCGTAACGATGCAGGCGCATTTCCTGGTCCAGCGGCGGGTCCGGCCAGCGGATGTTCAGGCCGCCGGACGGCATTTCGAAATCCTCCGGCAGCACGATCCGGCGCGCGAACGGATTCACTTCCACCGACGCCGACGACTCCACCGTTTCGGCGATGGTCTTGAAGCCGACCCAGCGCCCGGTGTAGCGGCTCATCGCCCAGCCGACCAGCCCCAGGTCAAGGATGTCCTGCACGCCGGCGGGATTGAGCACCGGCATCATCGCGCTGACGAATTCGTCTTCCGACCCATGCGGCAACGTGGAACTGCGGCAGTTGTGGTCGTCGGCGGCCATCGCCAGCACGCCGCCGTGTCTGGAGGTGCCGGCGGCGTTGCCATGCTTGAACACGTCGCCGCAGCGGTCCACGCCGGGGCCCTTGCCGTACCACATCGAGTACACGCCCTCGACCTTGGCGCCTGGGAACAGATTCGTTTGCTGCGTGCCCCAGACCATGGTCGCGCCCAGGTCTTCGTTGAGGCCGGGCACGAACTTCACCTGCGCTTCGGCCAGATGTTTCTTCGCCCGCCACAGCTCCAGATCAAAGCCGCCCAGCGGCGAGCCGCGATAGCCGCTGATGAAGCCAGCGGTGTCCAGCCCCGCCGCCTGGTCGCGCAGGCGCTGCATCAGCGGCAGGCGCACCAGCGCCTGCACGCCGCTCAGGTAGATACGGCCATCGGTGCGGGTGTATTTGTGTTCCAGGGTGTAGTCGTGGTCCAGCACGTCGATCTGCGGCGTATTGGCGGACGAAGGCGAGGTCAGTTCGGCGGTGCTGGTCATGGCTGGCCTGGGGGAAAGTGGCGGCTGGCGACGTCCGGCGAACGCCCGACGCGAAGAACTGAATTGTATCAGCGCCGAATTCCGTGACTGCCCGCACTGCCCTTTTGTGCGCTGCAGCGGTTAGGATGCGCGCGGAGGGTAAACAGCTGCGGTCGGGGGACCCATGACTCTATACAGAATCGTTCTGGCCATCGTCTTGGTTATTTACGGCCTCGCCGCCCAGGCCCAGGCCTTGCCGAAACCGAAAGAGTTCTATTTCGACGAAGACCTCAACGCGCGCCCCATCGTCGTGGTCAAGGGCGAGGGCGAAACCCTGACGCAGCAATTGGTGAAAGCGCGCGAACGCGGCCGCAAGACGGTCGAAGCGACCGCGCAGCTGGCGCACATCGCCATGTCCGGCGACCGTGCGCAGCTGGGAAAATCGCTTTACCAGCAGGCGCTGCAGAGTGTCGAAAGCACCAGCGGACTGGCCCGCTCGGTGCGCTGGAACTATGCGTGGGATCTGTTCCGGAACGGCGAACCCGAACCTGCCCTCACGCTGTGGGCGGAACTGGCGCGTGGATACGGTTCCCCTTCCTGGGTGCCGCCCACGCTGGCTCTCGCACTGTGGAGCGCCGGCCGTGAATCCGACGCCGTGCAGTGGTACGCGGCAGCGGTGCGCACCGAACCGAATTTGTGGAACAACCCGGCGAATTTTCCGAAGCTCCTGCCGGGCTGGCGCGACCAGGATCGCGCGCGCTTGGCGGAAGTCCACGCGGCCTGGGCAGCAAAACCGCCTTCCTGGCCGTAAGATTCGCAGCGAAGGCCGGCTGCAGCCGCGCCAAGGTTGAGTCGGTCCATGCGCTATCCACTTGCCGCGGCTTTATTGCTGCTGATTCCCGCCACCCACGCCGCCGACCGCATCACCGGCCGCGCTTTCGCTACCCGCTCCGAGGTGATCGCGCCCCGCGCCATGGCGGCGACTTCGCATCCGCTGGCCACCCAGATCGCACTGGACGTGATGAAGCGCGGCGGCAGCGCGGTGGATGCGGCGATTGCGGCCAATGCGGCGCTGGGCTTGATGGAGCCAACCGGCAACGGCATCGGCGGCGACCTGTTCGCCATCGTCTGGGATCCGAAGACGAAAAAACTGCACGGCTACAACGGCTCGGGACGTTCGCCGAAATCGCTCACGTTCGACCATTTCCAGCAGCAGGGCCTCACCGACATTCCGCCGCTGGGTCCGCTGCCGGTGAGCGTGCCGGGCGCGGTGGACGGCTGGTTCGCGCTGCACGGGCGCTTCGGCAAGCGACCGATGCAGGACGTGCTGGCGCCGACCATCCGCTATGCGCGCGAAGGCCATCCGGTGGCCGAAACCATCGCCTATTATTGGGCGCGCTCGGTGCCGCGCTTGTCCAAATACCCCGGCTTCACCGAACAGTTCACCGTCGGCGGCCGCGCGCCGCGGACCGGCGAAATGTGGAAGAACCCCGCGCTCGCCGACACCCTGCAGCGGATCGCCGACGGCGGCCGCGATTCGTTCTACAAGGGCGCGATCGCGCGCACCATCGACGCCTATTTCAAGGCCAACGGCGGTTTTCTGAGCTATGAGGATCTGGCCACGCACCAGGGCGAATGGGTGGAGCCGGTCAGCACCAACTATCGCGGCTTCGATGTGTGGGAGCTGCCGCCCAACGGCCAGGGCATCGCCGCGCTGCAGATGCTCAACGTGCTGGAAGGCTACGATTTCTCGAAAATCCCCTACGGCAGCGCCGAGCATGTGCACCTGTTCGTGGAAGCCAAGAAGCTGGCGTTCGCCGACCGCGCGCGCTGGTACGCCGATCCGGCGTTCCAGCCGGCGCCGGTGGCGAAACTGATTTCCAAGCCGTACGCGGACGCGCGCCGCAAACTGATTTCGAAGGACAAGCCGCTGCGCGAAGTGCAGCCCGGCACGCCGGCCGAACTCGACGAAGGCGACACCATCTACCTGACCACCGCCGACGCCGACGGCATGATTGTGTCGCTGATCCAGTCCAACTACCGCGGCATGGGCAGCGGCATGACCCCGCCGGGGCTGGGCTTCATCCTGCAGGACCGCGGCGAGATGTTCGTGCTCAAGCCCGGCCATCCCAACACGTTCGAACCCGGCAAGCGCCCGTTCCAGACCATCATTCCGGCTTTCATCACCAAGGACGGAAAACCTTTCGTCAGCTTCGGCCTGATGGGCGGCGCCATGCAGCCGCAGGGACACGTGCAGATCGTGATGAACCTGGTCGACTTCGGCATGAACCTGCAGGAAGCCGGCGACGCGCCGCGTATCCAGCACGAAAACGACACCGAGCCGACCGGGCAGAACACCGCCATGCGCGACGGCGGCGTGGTGCAGCTGGAGAATGGATTCGCGTACGAAACCATCCGCGCGCTGATGGACAAGGGCCACCACGTGGAGTGGGCGCTTGGCCCCTACGGCGGTTACCAGGCGATCCGTCGCGACGCGCAGACCGGCGTGTATTACGGCGCATCGGAAAGCCGCAAGGACGGCCAGGCGGCGGGCTATTGATCTTGTAGGAGCGGGCCTTGCCCGCGATGCTCTTTGTTGGACGTGGCGAAAAGCATCGCGGGCAAGGCCCGCTCCTACCACGTACGTGAATCCTGATCGATGGCCTTTGATGCATTCGCTTTAATCCTCACCATGCTCGCGCTGGGCATGGCATTCGCACGCCTCAAGCTGCTGCCGGCCAACGCGGCCGAAGTGTTGAACCTGGTGGTGCTGTACGTGTGCCTGCCTGCCGCGGTGCTGATCTACGCGCCGCGCCTGCAGGTGGATGCGTCGCTGGCGGGCGTGATCGCCACGCCGTGGCTGCTTGCGCTGGCGACGGTGGCGCTGGCGACGCTGGCGACACGCGTATTTGGATTTCGCCGAGATGAACATGCGGTGCTGCTGCTGTGCGTGGCGCTGGGCAACACCAGCTTCATCGGATACCCGATGGTGCGCGCGCTGCTCGGCGAACACGCGTTGCCTTATGCGGTGGTCTACGACCAGTTCGGCACGTTCTTGCTGCTGTCGACGTTCGGTCTGTACGTGCTGGCGAAGTACGGTGGCGACGCGCCACCAACGACACGCCAGATCCTGCTGCGCATCGCGAAATTTCCGCCGGTGTGGGCGCTGCTGCTCGGCTTGACCGTGATGCCGCAACAGCCGCCAGCGTGGATCGCCGCGGCTTTGCAGAAACTCGCCGACGCGCTGCTGCCGCTGGTGATGCTGGCGGTGGGCCTGTCGATCCAGCTGAAGCTGCCGCGCGACGAAGTGAAACCGCTGGCGGTGGGGCTGCTGCTGAAGCTGCTGGTGATGCCCGCGCTGGCTTGGCCGCTCGCAATACTGTTCGGCATGCAGGGCGTCATGCTGCAGGTCAATGTGCTGGAAGCGGCCATGCCCACCATGATCACCGCGGGCGCGCTGGCCATCGCCCACAACCTGGCGCCGCGGCTGGCGGCGGCGTTGGTGGGCTATGGAATCCTGCTGTCGCTCGTGACGCTGCCGGCGTGGGTATGGGTGTTGGCCCGTACTGCGGATTGAAAATCGCGCGCCGACATGTCAGCTTTAAGGCCGAATGCCATAGAAGGGAATCAAAATGAAACCGAATAGGATCGCGATCAACGTCCTCTTGGCATTTTTCTTCTTGTGCGCAGCGCCGGTTATCGCGCGGGGCGCCACTAAGACGTTGTCTGAGACAGAACCTGTCGCGATAGCGTCACTTGCCGAGGAATCCAAGCTTGAACGCGCGCGCAGTGACTGGAATCAAGCCAGTGCAAAAGCTGTGCAGGCGCATGCGCGCGCACTGGCTGCGCGTGGCGACCCCCAGAGCCTGCTTGCGGCCGCGATTTTTTGGTCTGTGTTTCAGTATCAAGCCAATCAAGCATTCCAATTCCCGGTTCAGCCGGCCCAAGAGTCGCGAGTGTGGTTCGATGCCGCAAGGGCTGCGAGGCCGCGCGACCGCCTAGTGGCGTGGGTAGAGGCCAACGGCTGCGACCTCGCGCTCAGCGACAAGTGCAATCAAGCCGGAGCGCTTGATTTTCTGCTGCGCACCGAGCCGAACAATGCGGCCGTGCACCTGATGGCCATAACCGCCGCCGAGCGTCGCGACGATCACGAGAGCGCGGAGCGTAACTGGAGCGCTGCCGCTTCGGCAGAAGTTTATGAGCTGCATATGCTGGAGTTGGGTACATTGCTGTACACGGCGATGGAGGAAGTGACGCAACCGCCGATGAGCTCCGATCTCGCCCGCGCGGTGGGCGAAGACTTGGCGCTTAACCGTGAAGCCACAGAACAGGATATCAACAGCGTAAGCGCAATGTCGCTATGGACTACCACTGCGCTGCCCTCATTTCCAACCCGTCACCAGCCGCTGTAAACCTGACGTACTTCGGGCTGGGGATGCGCTCAGACAAGCGCAGTGCGAGCGCCTTTTGACTCTGATGGCGGAGGATCAATCAACCTTGATTTTGCCGAGCATAGCCCTGCCTAACATGGTAAAGCTGACGGGCGACAGTTCGGAAGGCCAAGTCTGGCGCGAGCGGCTGCGGGAGTTCTACTGGATCTACGAAAATGCGATGCCGGAACTTGGCGGCAAGCCGACCGCAACGGCCTTGCCAATCGATTACTTGCGCTGGGTAATGACCGAAGGTGAACTGGTGGGCATGCGCCGCCTGCTTGCGCTAAAAGGCCTGCCCGCATTGCCACCGGACGGTTGGCTGCCGAAGGAGCCCAGCCATCGCGCGCGGTTAGCAGGGCGCGATCTGTCTCGCTGAAGTTTGTTCATCCGTTTAAACGCAGCGCCGCTTGCTGTAAGAGCGACGCGAGTCGCGAAGCCCGTAGCCATGAGCTCGATTAAAGCTTCGCGACTCACGTCGCTCCTACGAGAGCAAAAACACGCCGCTCAATCCGCCGGCACCGTCCGCGCGCTGGCCCATTCGCGCAAGGCCGACACCTGTTCGGCCATGATCACCGACAGCGGGCGGCTGTTGCGGATTTCCTGCATCAGCAGATCGGTGTCCAGCGGCTTCCGTTCGGCGTGCGCGGTGTACAGCGCGGCGACGATGGCCTGTTCGATCTCGGCGCCGGAGAAGCCGTTCGCCGCCGCGGCCAGCGCGGGCAGTGCGAAATCGTCGGGCGTCAATTTGCGCCGGCTCAGATGCAGGCCCAGCACTTCCACGCGGGTGTCGGGATCGGGCAGGTCGACGAAGAAGATCTCGTCGAAGCGTCCCTTGCGCAACAGCTCGGCCGGCAGTTCCTGCACCTGGTTGGCGGTGGCGACCAGGAACACCCCACCAGAAGCCGCCTGGCTCTTGCGCTCGGCCATCCAGGTCAGCAGGTAACCCAGCACGCGCCGCGAGACGCCGCCGTCGCCCTCGCCGCTGCCGCTGGCCAGGCCTTTTTCTATCTCGTCGATCCACAGCACGCACGGCGCCAGCTGCTCGGCCGAGGCCAGCGCGCTGCGCAGGTTCTTTTCGGTTTCGCCGTGGTATTTGTCGTACAGCGTGCCGAAATCCAGACGCAGCAGCGGCACGCCGAAACCGCCGGCGGTGGCCTTGGCCAGCATCGATTTGCCGCAGCCCTGCACGCCCAGCAGCAGCACGCCCTTGGGCGGGTCCAGCCCGGGCGGCGCGGTGCCAGACACGAACACCGCGCGGCGCTGCTCGATCCAGCGCTTCAGGCGCCGCGCGCCGGCCACGTCGGCGAAGCGCGCGGTGTCGTATTCGTAGTGCAGGTGGCCGCTGCGGTTGAGCAGTTCGAACTTGAGCTTCGACAGCTGCGGTAGATCGGCGTGGTTCAGCACGCCGTCGTCGTAGATCAGCTGGCGCGCGATGCGGCGCGCATCCACCAGGCTCAGGCCTTGCAGGTTGCGCACGATCTGCTGCACGGCCTCGGCATCGGCTTCCATGCGCCGGCCGCCGTTTTCGCGCGCGTAGTCGGCCGCCTGCTCGCGCACCAGTTTCAGCAGCGCGTTGGCGTCCGGCAGCTGTGGGTTGAAGCGCACCGCTACGGCTTCCAGCTCGGGCGGCAGTTCCATCTTGGCCCCCACCATCACGATCACATGCGGCTGGCAGTGGCGGCGCTGCACGATATCGCGCAGCTGGCGCTGGCTGCCGGCGTAGCCCAGGTAGGGGTGGAAATCCAGCAGCAGGTAGATGCCGCGCTGTTCGGCCTGCTTGATCGCCTGCAGGGCGGCGCTGGCGTCGGGCGGGCCTTCGGCCTCGTCCTCGCGGTCCATGTCGATGCGGCGCAGGCCTTCGGTGCTCGACCAGCGGTACAGCGCGCGCCAGACCTGCGACAGCGCCTGCCGGAACAGGTCGACGATGCGCGTCTCGTCCTGGGTTTCGATAATGATGAGAGGAGTGTTGGCGCGGATCAGCGCGGCCAGATCCTGCAGCTCGCTCACAAGCGGTCCTTGTTCATGGCAGCGCGCACGATAACAGCGGGGAGTGGGAGGCGGGAGGGGCAACAAATGAGAAGTGAGGGTTAGGAGTCAGGAGTGAGTGAAGCGGGAGTCTGGGCGGTATCGGCTGCATGCCACTCTTCGCTCACTCCTGACTCCTGACTCCTCAATCCTCGCCCACCTCCCCCGGTTCCCGACTTAACGCCCCCGGTGTACCCTGCGGCTTCCCCGGGAACGAGGCGTGCGCATGAAGACGATTCTGGTCGCGAGCTCCAAAGGCGGTGCGGGCAAGACCACCTTGGCCACCAACCTGGCGGCGCATTTCGCGCTGGACGGCAAGCGCACCGTGCTGGTGGATGCCGATCCGCAGCATTCCTCGCTGCGCTGGGCCGAGCGCCGGGCCGAAATGGACAGCGCCGTGCTGCCGCTCGACGCGGCCAAAAAGCGCGCCTGGCGGGCGGGGCTGCCGGACGACGCCGAGCGCGTGGTGATCGATGCCCCGGCCGGATCGATGGCCGAAGATCTGGATCATTTCATCGAACATGCGGATGCCATCGTGGTTCCCGTGCTGCCCTCGGCGCTGGATATCGAGGCCACCGTGGGCTTCCTCAACAGCCTGTCCAAGGTGCCGCGCGTGCACAAGCGCAAGCTGCCGGTGGGGCTGGTGATCAACCGCAGCAAGCCGTGGACCAACGCCTCGCAGCAGGCCGTGGAAATGCTGAAGACCTGGCCCTACGCGGTGACGGCGCAGCTGCGCGACACCCAGGCCTATGTGGTGCTGGCCGGGCTGGGGCGCAGCTTGTTCGACTACCGTTCGGCGCAGGTGCGCGATCACCAGGCCGACTGGGACCCCTTATTGAAATGGCTCAAGAAGTCTTGAACGCCATCGGACCGGAGAAGTGCGATGCGTGAACTGATCCTGCTGCGCCATGCCCATGCCGAACCGAACGGCGAGGAACAGCCCGATCTGGACCGGCCGCTGACCGCGCAGGGCCTGGCCGAGGCCCAGGCCGCCGGGCGCTGGCTGGCCGAACAGGGACTGCTGCCGGACCGGGTGCTGTGCTCGCCGGCGCGGCGCGCGCGCGAAACCCTGGAAGCGGTGCTGGACCGCATCGGTCCGGTGGAACAGCGCCTGGAAGCGCGCATGTACGAGGCCACCGCCGGCACTCTCGCTGAACTGGCCGACGCCAACCGCGACGCCGAGCGGCTGCTGATGGTGGGCCATAACCCCGGTTTCGAGCATCTGGCCGCACTGATGCACAGCGGCCAGTCCGGCGATTACCGGGGCATGCCCACGGCCTCGGTGGCGGTGCTGCGGCTGCCGGTCGACACGGCGATCGAACCCGGCGTCGCCACTCTGTCCGCCTTCTGGTGGCCGTGATCCGGGCCAACGCCAGGCGGCGCTGCTGGGGGCTGTGGGGGATGGCCGTGCTGTGCGGCGGCGCGGCGCTGGCGGCATCGGCCGACACCTTCGACCCGGTGAACTCGCGTTTCGGCTTCGAGCTGCGCACGCGCTGGGGGACCAAGCTGGAAGGCGTGTTCCCGCGCTACGAGGGCGAAGTGAAACGCCTGCCCGACGGCCTGCATCAGGTGCGGCTGCGCATGCTTACCCAGTACGTCGAGATCGAGGGCCACCCGCGCTATACCGAATGGACCCGCAGCAGCAAGTTCTTCGAAGCCGAGCGCTATCCGGTGGTGACGTTCGTGTCCAAGCCCTATCCGGAAGCGCTGCTCAAGACCGGCGGTCCGCTGGCCGGCGACCTCAGCATCCGCGGCATCACCCGGCCCAAGACCCTGTCGGTGGCGCCCTCCACCTGCGGCCGGCCGGCGTACGACTGCGACTTGCTGGCTACCGGCGCGGTGCGGCGCAGCGACTACGACATGGACGACTGGATGATGGCGGTCAGCGACCGCGTGGTGTTCGTGCTGCGCGCGCGTCTGCAGGCCGAGGCCGCTCCTTGAGCGCATGGTGGCGTGCCGCGGCGCTGTCGCTGGCGCTGTCGTGCAGCGCCTGCGCCGGGCTGTCCAACGCCCAGCGCGAACGCGCCGCGTCCATCGCCCAAGCCGCGCGTTCGCAGGTGATCGACTGCAGCGCAGCCGACGCCTGCGCGCTGGCCTCGCCGCTGCACGATCTGGGCCAGCGCGCCCATGCGCAGTCCAGCGCGCAGGCGCCGCGGCATTACGCGCTGATCCTGGACCAGGGCCAGGATGCGCTGCTGGCGCGGCTGAACCTGATCCGCAGCGCGAAGCAGCGCATCGACCTGCAGACCTACATCTTCGACACCGACGACAGCGCCCGCCTGGTGCTGGACGAGCTGCTGGCGGCCGCGCGCCGCGGCGTGCAGGTGCGCGTGCTGATCGACCAGCTGGCCGCGATCACCGATCTGCGGATCCTGGCCGCGCTGTCCGGCTCGCACCGCAACTTCGCCATCCGCGTCTACAACCCCACCTTCGGCAAGGCCAAGCTCAACTATTTCGATTACGCCGGCAGCGTGCTGTGCTGCTTCCGCCGCTTCAACCAGCGCATGCACACCAAGCTGATGCTGGTGGACGACGCCATCGGCATCACCGGCGGCCGCAACTACCAGGACGATTATTTCGACTGGGACGCCGAGTACAACTTCCGCGATCGCGACGTGCTGGTGGCCGGGCCGGTGTCGCGCGAGATGGCCGACAACTTCGAGGCGTTCTGGAACGCGCGCCGCAGCGTCCCGGTGGAGCGCCTGAACGATGTCGGCCGCAAGCTGCTGCGCGAAGGCGTGCCGGCGATGCCGCCAACCCTCTATCTGCGCCCGCAGCGCGTGCAGGCGCTGACCGCCGAGGCCAGCGACGCCGCCGTGGTGCAGGAACGCCTGGTACGCGCGGCGATGCCGGTGGGGCCGGTGCAGTACGTGGCCGACCTGCCGCAAAAGCACCGCCGCGAACGCTCCGCCGCCGCCGCGCCGGCGGCGCCGGAACTGAAGGCGCTGATCGAAGGCGCGCGTGAGGAAGTGCTGCTGCAGACGCCCTATCTGGTGGTGTCCGACGCGGCCCAGGATCTGTTCCGCGCCCTGCACCAGCGCCCGCAGCCGCCGCAGGTGATCGTGTCCACCAACAGCCTGGCCGCCACCGACAATCCGGTCGTGTATTCGATGTCGTTCAAGTACAAGCGCCGCTACCTGCGCGAATTCGGCTTCCGCATCTACGAGTACAAGCCGTTTCCGGAAGACGCGCCGGTGGATTACGCCGCATTGATGCCGGACGGGCCGCCGCTGGCCCTGCCGGGGCAACCCGCCGCGGATCCACCGGAAAGCGAGCGGCGCCCACGCGTGGGATCCTCGGGCATGTCGGGCGAAACCGCGCGCCGCCTGCAGCGCACCGAGTCGCGGCCGTCGTTCCTGAGCAGCGGCGCGGCCACCGAACCGCTGCCGCTGAAGCGCGCCGGCGTGCGCATGGGTCTGCACGCCAAGTCGATGGTGGTCGATAACCGCATCGGCGTGATCGGCACGCACAATTTCGATCCGCGTTCGGAAAACTACAACACCGAAAGCGCGGTGATCATCGACGACGCCGCGTTCGCCCAGGCGCTGGCCGCCAGCATCCGCCGCGACATCGCCCCGGAGAACGCCTGGGTGGTCGCGCCGCGCGCCAAGCCGCCGGTGCTGTCCGGGCTGGATTACAGCCTGGGCAAGGTCTCCGAAGCGCTGCCGCTGTTCGACGTGTGGCCCTGGCGCTACGCCACCAGCTACGCCTTCAAGCCCGGCCCCGACTGTCCGGCGCCGCTGCCTATCGGCGACCCCGCGTTCCACGACTGCTACGAAGCGGTGGGCGATTTCCCCGAGGTCAACGTGGGCCCGAAATGGCTGTACACGCGGCTGCTGACCGCATTCGGCGCGGGGCTGGTACCGATTCTTTGACGATTGCGGGGAGGAGGGAGACGGGAGACGGAAAAAAGCGCAGAGCTCAGAGCTGCTCCTGCTTGCCCCCTTTGGAAAAGGGGGGCGGGCGACTGCGCAGCAGTCGACGGGAGATTGGCTCTTGATCTTGTATTCCCCGGAGCAAAAGCAAATCCGCCTCAATCCCCCGTTTCCAAAAGGGGAGATAAAGAACACCCACCACGAACCAAGGCTCACCCATGTCCTTCCGCAATCCGGTCGACCTAGACGCCCTCAACGCCCGCGCCCGCGGCTCGCTGGTCGAACACCTCGGCATCGTCGTCACCGCCGCGGGCGAAGACTGGCTGCGCGGCACCATGGCCGTGGATGCGCGCACCAGGCAGCCTTATGGCCTGCTGCACGGCGGCGCCTCGGTGGTGCTGGCCGAAAGCCTGGGCAGCATGGCCGGCAACCTGTGCGTGGACAGCGCGCGCGAAATGGTGGTGGGTCTGGAAATCAACGCCAACCACCTGCGCGCGGTGCGCGACGGCATCGTCACCGGCACCGCCCGCGCGCTGCATCTGGGCCGCAGCACCCAGGTATGGGAGATCCGCATCGAGAACGAAGCCGGCAAGCCGGTGTGCGTTTCGCGGCTTACTCTGGCGGTGGTGCCGGCGGCATGACGCGCAGCGTGCGATGGAAAAGCTGATCGCGCTTTTGCTGTTTCTGGTTCTTTATGGAATCGGCATGCTCGTCATCTGGGTGTCGCCCGACCGGCTGCAGGCCTGGGCGACCCCGTTGGCCCTGCTGTGGCTGGTGGTGGTGTCCAAACTCGTGGCCATCGTGATGGCGATTCGGCGTAGCCGCCAAGCGGACTGAAGCGGAACTCCAGCCGAGCTTTCCCGCACTCGCGCGCGGCCATGCGCCATCGCGATTCGATACCAAAGCGAGCGCGACGTTAGTGGCCGGACTCCAGAACCATCCGGTATCGTGCGCCCATGACTTCTCCCTTGCCTCACGCCAGCGCAGAGGGTGGACTGGCGCGCGCGTCGCGCTATTTGGTTCGCGTTCCGCTGCTGCTGGTCCACCTGGTCGTTCTGCTGCCGCTGGTGCTGCTGAGTATGGTGCCGCTGTGGTCGGGCGTGCGCGTGGCCGGATTGCGCATGGAACACCAGGCGATCCGGCTGTGGTCGGCCGGGCTGATGCGCATCTTCGGTTTCCGCCTGCGCCGCTTCGGCACGCCGCTGCCGGACCCGGCGATGTTCGTGGCCAATCACGTCAGCTGGGTCGACATCGAGATGCTGCACAGCCAGCGCATGATGGGCTTCGTGGCCAAACGCGAAATCCGCGGCTGGCCGGTGGTGGGCTGGCTGACGGCGCGCGGCGAAACCATCTTCCATCAGCGCGGTAGCCAGGAGTCGCTGGGCGGAGTGATGCACGCGATGCTGCAGCGGCTGCGGGAAGGGCGTTCGGTGGGCGTGTTTCCGGAAGGCCGCACCCGCGACGGACACGCGGTGGGCCCGTTCCATGCGCGCATCTTCCAGCCGGCGGTCGAGGCCGGGGTGCCGATCCAGCCGGTGGCGCTGCGTTACGGCCCACGCGGCAACGCGCAGGCGGTGGTGGCGTTCGCGGCCAACGAAAACTTCCTGGTCAATTTCATGCGCCTGCTGGGCGAACCGGCGCGGTGCGCGGACATCTGTTTCCTGGCGCCGATCCGGACGACCGACCGCGAAGGCCGGCGCGGGATCGCCGAACTGGCGCGCGAGCGCATCGTCGCGGCGATGGACGCCGACCCCTGAGCGGCGTTTGACACACCGCACCAATAGTCGCCAGCATGCCGTCCATGCTCACCGTCTCAGACTACCGACCGCCCAAATGGCTGCGTAATCCGCACCTGCAGTCGGTGCTGAGCTCCAGCACGCTGCGCCGCCGCCGCGGCCTGCAGGCGCTCAACGCCAGCGGCGCGGTCACCGCCGAGCATATCTTCGACGGCGGCAACGGCGTGCGCCTGCAGGGTTGGCACAGCGCCCTGCCCGGCCGCCATGAACCGCGCGGCCTGGCGCTGCTGCTGCACGGCTGGGAAGGCAGTTCGGACTCCAGCTACATGCGCATGACCGCGGCGCGCCTGCTGGAGGCCGGTTTCGAAGTGGTGCGGCTCAATTTCCGCGACCACGGCGACACCCACCATCTCAACGAAGGTTTGTTCCACTCCAACCTGCTGGACGAAGTGCTGCACGCCGCGCGCGACGTGGCGCGGCGTTTTCCGGTGGGACCGATGGCGGTGGCCGGCTATTCGCTGGGCGGCAATTTCGCCCTGCGCCTGGCCCTGCGTGCGCCCGACGCCGGCCTGGCGCTGGCGCGCGCGGTGGCGGTGTGCCCGGTGCTGGACCCGGCCGCGACCATGAACGAAATGGAGCGCGGGCTGCCGCTGTACCACTGGTATTTCCAGCGCAAGTGGCGCATTTCGCTGCAGCGCAAGCGCGAGCTGTTCCCGCAGCTGCACGACTACGACCGCGCCATCCTGTCCAAGGGCCTGCGCGATCTGACCGGCTGGCTGGTGGAGCGGCATACCGAATTCGGCAGCATCGACGCCTACTTCGACGGCTATTCCATCGCCGGCGAACGGCTGGCGCGGCTGCGCGTGCCGGCCGACATCCTGATGGCCGAGGACGATCCGGTGATCCCCTTCGGCACCTTCAAGGATTGGCAGCTGCCCGCTCACGCGCGACTGGAGATCGCGCCTTGGGGCGGGCACTGCGGCTTCATCGAGAACGCGGCCTGCGACGGTTTCGCCGAGCGCTGGGTCACCCAGCGCATGCTGGCGGCCTGCCCGGAGCCGGCCAGGGCCGAGGCTACAATGGCGGTTTGATCCGACCCGAATACCCGTATGTACGATGAAATCCTGGACGCCCTGCGCCGCAATGCGGCCGGCGAAGCCCTGACCGCCGCCCGCGCACTGGTGGCGACTCAGCCGGAGGATGCGCAGGCGCATCGCTGGCTGGCCGCGGCGCTGCAGCAGAACGGGCAAGCGGAGGCCGCGCTGGCCAGTATCGACCAAGCGATCGCACTGGCCCCGGAAGTCGCCAGCCTGCACGTCGCGCGCGCCGGACTGCTGATCGGCGTGCGCCGCACCGAGGCGGCGGAATCGGCCCTGGCCCAGGCCAGCGGCCTGGATCCCAACGAATTCCAGGCCTACATGATGCAGGCGCAGCTGGCCTTCGGCCGCGGCGATCTTGAGGAAACCGCGAGGCTCAGCCGCCTGGCGGCGCGCGTGGCGCCCAACCATCCGCAGCTGGCCGCGATCGACGGCATGCTGGCCCTGCAGCGCGGCGACAGCGACGAGGCCCTGAAGCGGGTGTCGAATGCGCTGCAACGCGCGCCGCAGGACGCCCAGCTGCGCTATGCGCTGGGTTTCATCCATATGCGGATGGGCCATTGGGCTTTCGCCGAACAGGCCTTCCGCAGCCTGGTGGAAAGCGTGCCGAATTCGAATCGCCTGCTGCCGCTGATCGCCGATCTGATCCAGCGCCAGGGCCGTCCGGCCGACGCCGCCGCCGAACTGGCGCCGCTGCTGACCGAAGCGGCCAATCCCACGCCGGCCCTGCAGCGGTTCGCCGGTCAGCTGCGTTTGGCCGCAGGACAAGCGCCGCAGGCGCTGCCGCTGCTGCTGTCCGCACTGTCGTCGCAGCCGGGCGACCGCGCGACCTTGGCCGCGCTGGTGCAGATCGGCCGTTCGCCCGACTACGCCGAGCCGGTGCGCAACGCGTTGGACGCGGCGCTGGCCACTTCTCCCGACGTCACGACGCTCTGGGAGGCGCGGGTGGCGATAGAGCCGGTCGGGGAGGAAGGGCGCGCGCTGGTGCAGCGCTGGGTAACGCAGATGCCCGGCTCCACCGCGGCCTTGACCGCGCTGCTGAATCTGCACCGGCGCCGGGGCGAAAGCGGCGAAGCACAGGCGACGGTGCAGCGCATCCTGGCGCTGGATCCGGAAGATGCGTACGCGCGGCTGCTGCTCCTGGACAAAATGCTGGCCGACGACCCGCAGGCGGCGATCGTGCAGATCGAAGCCTGGCTGTCGCAGACCGAGGATCCGGCCAAGCAGCAGTCCCTGTGCGGATGGCTCGGGCAGGCCCAGGACCGCTGCGGGCGGCACGACGACGCGCTGCTCACCTGGGCCCGTTTCCATGCCCTGGCGTCCGCGCAGCGTGCGCCGTTGCCGCCGGTCAGCGTGCCACCCAAGCAGTTGCCGGAGCTGGGCGCGCCGCCCGAGGCGCCGGCGCCGACCATGTTCCTGTGGGGCGCGCCCGGTTCGGGGGTGGAGCGGCTGGCGGCGGTGTTCGCCGCGTCGGCCGAGTTCTTCCGCAGCGACCGTTTCGGCCCCACGCCGCCGCGCGACGGTCTGCAGGATTACGCGGTGATCGACGCGCTGACTTCGGCGACGCTGTCGGGCGAGGCGCTGGTCGCGCAGTGGCGGCAGGCGCTGCCTTCGCGCAACGTGCACAACGGCGCGATCTTCGACTGGCTGCCGTGGTGGGACAACGCGCTGCTGCTGGCGCTGCGTCCGCATCTGCGCGAAGGCATGCTGATGATCGCCGTGCGCGACCCGCGCGACATGCTGCTGGAATGGCTGGCGTTCGGCACCAGCATGCCGTTCGCCATGCCCGCGCCGCAGCGCGCCGCCGGCTGGCTGGCGATCGTGCTCAACCAGGTCGCCAGCCTGGTCGAGGAACAGTGGTATCCCAACCGCATGGTGCGCACCGATCACATCGGCGACGACCCTCAGGCCGCCGCTGCCGCCATCGGCGAAGCGATGGGATTGGCATCGCCGCCGCCGCCGCCGTCGGTGGGCCCGATGCGCTTCCCCGCCGGCCACTGGCGCCAGTACGCGTCAGCGCTGGCCGAGCCTTTCGCCATGCTCACCCCGGTGGCCAGGCGCCTCGGCTACGCCGAGCATTGATCCGATAGCCAAGGAGCACGCGATGCGAGTGCACAGCGACAGTTTCGAAAACGGCCAACCCATCCCGGCCGAATTCGCCATGGGCCAGCCCGGCGGTTTCGCCGCCAACCGCAATCCTCACCTGGCCTGGGACGAGGTTCCGCAAGGCACGCGTTCCTTCGCTCTGCTGTGCATCGATGCGGACGCGCCGACGGTGGCGGAAACGGTCGGCCGCGACGACCTGGAGATCCCGGTCGATCAGCCGCGCGGCGATTTCGTGCACTGGGCCATGGCCGATATCGCCGCCGATGCACGCGTAATCGCGGCCGGCAGCTGCAGCGACGGCATCGTCGCCAAGGGCAAGCGGGATCCGCCGGGTCCGCCCGGCGCGCGCCAGGGATTGAACAGCTACACTGGCTGGTTCGCCGGCGATGCCGACATGGGCGGCGATTATTTCGGCTACGACGGTCCGTATCCGCCGTTCAACGACCTGCGCACCCACCGCTATTTCTTCCGCGTGTTCGCACTGGACGTCGGCGCGCTCGAACTACCGGAAAAATTCACCGCCGCCGACGTGTTCCGCGCCATGCACGGGCACGTGCTGGGCGAGGCGCTGGTGCATGGGACGTATTCATTGAACAGCAACGCTCCCTGAGTGTGTGGGCCTTACGGCTTCACCGCTTCGGACTCCACCACCATGTCCAGCACATAGGCCAGCGAACTGCCGTCGGCCGGTGGATTCTTGATCGTATAGCGCCTTACCCGCAGCACATTGCGGATGCCCGGTGCGTGGGTATAGCCCTGGATTTCGGCGTAGGCGTTCTGCCATGCGCCGGGCGCGCGCTTGATGCCTTGGCCGTCGTACTGGATCTCGCGCACCTGCAGGCACCGTTTGTCCGGAATCAGCGGGTGGCGGCAGGGTTTGGCCTGCGCGTCGATTTCCAGGAACACGATTTCGCCGGGGCCGCCGTGATAGGTGTCGGCGGTGGGCTCGCCTAGAAAAACCAGGCGCTCGCCGGCGGCGTCGGTCAGGGTCAGCCGCGGCTGCGCGTCGGCCAGCAGCGCGAAAGTCAGCGTGCCCTGCAGGCGCTTGCCGACCGCCTCGTCCAGCGCCATCAGCCTGGGATCGGCGCAGGCCATTTTGGTCGAAACCAAATTGCCGAGTTTCAGCTGCCCGCCGCTGGCCGAGTACGCCCCGCCCATGCGATTGCAGGCGTTGCCGACGGCGAGCCTGCCGTCGCGGAAATCCAGCTGCAGCGGCTTGTCGGCCCGTGCGAACAAGGCGTCGATGGGTTGGCCCTGGGCGTCGCTGGCCTCGCTCAGCCGCCAGTGGTAGGCGCCGAGCAGCGCGGGGTTCGCGGTGCCGGTCGATCGGTCCGCGGGCGCGGCGGGCGATGTGTTCTGAGGCGCTTGCGCGCACGCCAGCAGGAACATCGGAAGCAGCAGCGACGCGCGTTTCATGGCGGACTCCCGGTCGGAATGCGTATGCAAGCGCAGCGGCGCTTATGCGCGGGTGAAGGCATCTTCTTTCCAGTCATTGCCAACGCAGCGAGGAATTTTTTCCGCCGTGGATGAAGCAGCAGCACATTACCTGGCTGCGCTCAAACGAGAGCAGGTCGGCTCAGGCGCCGGTCGGCATCAGCATCAGCAGCAGTGCGCCGAAAACGATGCGATAGATCGCGAATCCGGTGAAACGGTGGTTCTTGATGTAGCCCAGCAGCCACTTCACCACCATGAAGCCGGTCGCCGTGGCCGCGGCGAAAGCCAGGGCGACTTCCGCCCAGTTCTCGCTGCCCAGCGCGTCGTCCTGCCACAGCTCCAGGAAAGCGTAACCGCTGGCGGCGAACATGGTGGGAATGCCGACGAGGAACACGAATTCCGCCGCCGCCGAGCGCCGGCTCGTTCCCGCCAGCATGGCCATGAAGATCGCCGCCGCCGAGCGCGAGGTGCCCGGAAAGATGCCCGCGACCACCTGAGCCAGGCCCACCAGCACCGCGACCTTCCAGGTGATATCGGACCGGTCGCCGTGACGCCCCGCGAAATGCTCCGCCAGCAGCATCCATACCCCGCCGAGAATGAGCGCCCACGCGATCGGGGTTACCGTTTCCGGCAGTTCCCATCCCGTCAGCCGCACCGGCAGGCCTACCAGCGCGGTGACCAGGAAGGCGACCGCGATTTTGGCGGCGTAATCGCGGTTGCCGGCATCGCGCCAGCCCGTGGCCAGCTCCCAGATGCGCTGCCGGTAGACCAGCGTGATGGCCAGGATCGCGCCCGCCTGAATCACGATATTGAAGAAATCCGAGCGCTGTTCCCCCAGCCAGTGCTCGACGATCAGCAGATGCCCGGTGCTGGAAATCGGCAGGAATTCGGTGATGCCTTCGATGATGCCGAGCAACAGGGCGGCGAGCAGGTCGGTCATGGGCGACTGGAAATGGAGGAGGGGGAAGGGAGGCTTTAAGGTTTTTTGGCCAGCAAGGCCTGCGTGGTATCGCAACCCGGGCTGGTATCCGGTAGGCGATCCGGCCTTAGGGCCCAAGGCCAAGCGGCGCCAAGGATAGAGGATTTCGCGCGCGGCATACTGGTGCAAAAGCCAATGCGGTCGCCCCAAAAAGGTGCAATCGGTCTTCCACTCTGCCGCGGCGCACCATATAAAACAGCCACTTACCTCTGCTTTCTCGCTGGCACGCGGTTTGCAATGGAGCCCTCACTCACTTTCAAACTCCGAGGTTTCCAAATGTCTGCGGACAACGTCGAAAAACTGATCAAGGACAACAAGGTCGAATTCGTCGACCTGCGCTTCGCCGACGTGCGCGGCGTGCAGCACCACGTCACCTTCCCGGCCAGTATCGTCGACGAATCGCTGTTCGAGGACGGGCGCATGTTCGACGGCAGCTCGATCAGCGGCTGGAAAGGCATCAACGAATCGGACATGGTGCTGCTGCCCGACGCCAGCACCGCGTACCTGGATCCGTTCACCGCCGACCCGACCGTGGTGCTCACCTGCGACATCCTGGATCCGGCCACCATGCAGGGCTACTCGCGCTGCCCGCGCGGCGTGGCCAAGCGCGCCGAGGCCTATCTGAAATCCAGCGGCATCGCCGAGCAGGCGTTCTTCGGCCCCGAGCCCGAGTTCTTCATCTTCGATTCGGTGCGCTACGCCAACGACATGGGCCACACCTTCTTCAAGATCGAATCCGAGGAAGCGGCCTGGAACACCGGCACCAAATACGAAGGCGGCAACAGCGGCTATCGCCCGGGCGTGAAGGGCGGCTATTTCCCGGTCGCGCCGGCCGACACCCTGCACGACATCCGCGCCGAGATGTGCAAGACCCTGGAGCAGGTCGGCATCGAGGTGGAAGTGCATCACCACGAAGTCGCCACCGCCGGCCAGTGCGAGATCGGCACCAAGTTCAACTCGCTGGTGAAAAAAGCCGACGAGCTGCTGACCATGAAGTACATCGTCAAGAACGTGGCCTTCCGCAACGGCAAGACCGCCACCTTCATGCCCAAGCCGATCGTCGGCGACAACGGTAGCGGCATGCACGTGCATCAGAGCCTGGCCAAGGGCGGCACCAACCTGTTCACCGGCGACGGCTACGGCGGCCTGTCGCAGATGGCGCTGTGGTACATCGGCGGCATCTTCAAGCACGCCAGGGCGATCAACGCCTTCGCCAACTCCGGCACCAACAGCTACAAGCGCCTGGTGCCGGGCTTCGAGGCGCCGGTGATGCTGGCCTATTCGGCGCGCAACCGTTCGGCGAGCTGCCGCATTCCGTGGGTGTCGAATCCGAAGGCGCGGCGCATCGAAATCCGCTTCCCGGA
>JAESGX010000208.1_pt1 | contig 38652 bp, 32 predicted proteins | sample 9269801 | NCBI WGS metagenome assembly JAESGX01 (sample SAMN16773122, study PRJNA677054) | algae metagenome | isolation source: Pleurocapsa minor GSE-CHR-MK-17-07R and co-occurring heterotrophs from wet... | place: USA: Lower Calf Creek Falls, Grand Staircase Escalante National Monument, UT ... | reverse complement strand
TTTCCGATGACCATCTACGAAAACGTCGCCTACGCCATCCGTCACCACGAGAATATCAACAAGGCCGACATGAACGACCGCGTCGAGCACGCGCTGAATCAGGCCGCGCTGTGGGGCGAAGTCAAGGACAAGCTGGGCCAGAGCGCGCTGGGGCTGTCCGGCGGCCAGCAGCAGCGCCTGTGCATCGCCCGCGCGGTAGCGCTAAAGCCGGATGTGCTGCTGCTGGACGAACCGACCTCGGCGCTGGACCCCATTTCCACCAGCCGCATCGAGCAGCTGGTGGAGGAGCTGAAGAAGGATTACACCATCGCCATCGTCACCCACAACATGCAGCAGGCCGCACGCGTGTCCGACTACACCGCCTTCATGTATCTGGGCGACCTGATCGAACACGACGTGACTTCCACCATCTTCTCCAAGCCCAGCAAACAGCAGACCGAAGACTACATCACCGGCCGTTTCGGCTGAATTATCCGACTATCAAACAACGCCAAGAATCGCAGGAACCGACATGAACCAGCCCCACGAACACATCGTCAAGAGCCATGACGAAGAGCAGCGCCGCCTGGTCGACGAGATCCTGCACATGGGCGAGATCGCCGTGGCCCAGCTGGAAGCGGCGCTGGACGTGGTGGAGCGCCGCGACGACCGCGCCGCGCAGCGCATCATCGCCAACGACGAGGCGATCGACCGGCTGGAAGCCAAGATCAGCCACGACGTGATGCAGCTGGCGCTGCGCGGCCCGATGGCGCGCGACCTGCGCACGATCCTGGCCGGCTTGCGCATTCCCGCCGACATCGAGCGCATCGGCGACTACGCCGCCAACGTGGCCAAGCGCTCCATCGCCCTCAACGTGTCGCCGCCGATGCCGCACACCACCAACCTGCGCGCGCTAGGCAGCCTCGCTGCGCGTCAGGTCAGCGACGTGCTGGCCGCCTACCGCGACAACGACGCCGACCGCGCACTGATGGTGCGCGCGCGCGACGCGGAGCTGGACGCGCAGTACACCGCCCTGTTCCGCGAACTGCTGACCTACATGATGGAAGACGCGCGCAGCATCACGCCCTGCACGCACCTGCTGTTCATGGCCAAGAACCTGGAGCGCATCGGCGACCACGCCACTAACATCGCCGAAAACATCTGGTTCCTGGTGCACGGCGACCAGCCGCTGCCGCCGCGCGACAAGCGCGACGACACCAGCACCACCGGCGCGCTCTGATCTAATTGCTCCGTTCTTCCAATTCTCACGCGAAAGAGAGAAGCGTTTTAGGCACAGATCAAGGCGAAAAGGCGAATACAGAAGAAACCATTGCGCACTGTCTTATCAGCTCTTATCCGAGTCGATCCGTGTCTTAAAAAAGCTCGCCGGGCTGCAACCGGCCGCACCAGCCGAATTCGATGAATCCGGCATAACTGAAACTCATGGCGCGAATCTTTTCGTGCCGCACCCCTCTCTATTGGTACTGGAAGAAGTGGCGCGAGCGCGGCATGCTCCGGTCAGGAGAGGGAATGAGCACAGTACTGGCCAACAGCGACGACATCCTCGCAGCGCGCGACGGCGACCGTGCGGCGCTGCAGCGCGTGCTCACCCACTCGCGACAGAACCTGCGCCGTTACGCCGAATACCACTGCGCGATCAATGATGCGGAAGATGCGGTGCAGGAAAGCCTGATCCAGGTGTCGCGCCGCATCGGCGACCTGCGCGTGGTCGCGTCGTTCGCCTCCTGGCTGTTCCGCATCGTCAAGCGCGAATGCAACCGCATGAAACGCGGCATGCGCCTGCTCAGCGGCGACGCCATCAGCGAAGACCTGCAGCCCGTCTGCAGCTTCGAACCGGTGGAATTGCGCTACGACGTGGCGGCCGCGCTGGAGTCGCTGCCGCTCCACTACCGGGAAATCATCCTGCTGCGCGATCTGGAAGGCTTCAGCATCCAGGAGATCGCCGAGCAGCTGGGCGTGAACAGAGAGGCGGCCAAGTCGCGCCTGCACCGCGCCCGCGTGCTGGCGCGCGAATACCTGGATCCCGCCCATGCCGCGTGAATACCGCGCATCCGCTCGTGCGCACATGGCGTATACCACCGCTGCGGCGAACCATCGCTTGCCGCAGTGCACACAACCCCTTGGACCGTCCCGTCCTACACTTGAACCACACCCCGCGGCTCGTCCGCATACTTGGAGCAGCAACATGAGCAAATCCAGCCAGAAACCCGTTTCCCTCGTCCTGTGCACTGCCCTGGTGGGTGGCCTGGCCCTTTCCGGCTCGGCGTTCGCCATGCAGCCGTTGGCCCAAGGCTACCTGTTGACCGCATCGGCCGACGCCGGCGACAAGGCCGCCGAGGGCAAGTGCGGCGAAGGCAAGTGCGGCATGAGCAAGATGGACACCGACAAGGACGGCAAGGCTTCGCTGGCCGAATTCAGCGCCGCCCACCCTGACAAGAAAGCCGATTACTTCGCCGGAATCGATACCAACAAGGACGGTTTCATCGACGCCGCCGAAGACAAGGCTCATCACGAAGGCAAGTGCGGCGAAGGCAAGTGCGGCGCCGACAGCAAAGCCGGCGACGGCAAGGCCAAGGCCGAAGGCAAGTGCGGCGAAGGCAAGTGCGGCGGCAGCGCCTGATCCATCGCGCGCATCGCACCGTTCCCTCTCCTCGCGGAGAGGGAACAGCGGCGCAGCGTCGGCTGCATTCGTACCGGTGAATACGCTCGCCAACGCCACTGCGGGAATCGGCCTGCGACGCGCCCTGCTGGGTGCGCTGCGCAGCGCCGCGCCGGGCGCTTTCGATTTCCTCGAATGCGCGCCGGACAACTGGATCGGCGTGGGCGGGCGCTACGGCGAAGCGCTGGCCGAACTTTCCGCGCGGCATCCGCTCACCTGCCACGGGCTGTCGCTGTCGCTCGGCGGCGTAATCCCGCTGGACGAGACCTTCCTGGCGCGCGTGCGCCGCTTCCTGGACCAGCACAAGGTCAGTCTCTACAGCGAGCACCTGAGCTATTGCACCGACGATGGCCACCTGTACGACCTCATGCCCATCCCCTTCACCGACGAAGCCGTGCACCACGTCGCCGCGCGCATCCGCCGCGTGCAGGACGTGCTGGGGCGCCGCATCGCGGTGGAGAACGTCTCTTACTACGCCGCGCCCTACCAAGCGATGGACGAAGTGGACTTCGTCAACGGGGTGCTGGCCGAAGCCGACTGCGACCTGCTGCTGGACGTCAACAATATCTACGTCAACGCCATCAACCACGGCTACGACGCGCACGATTTTCTGCTGCGCATGCCCAGTGCACGCATCGCCTCGTATCACATCGCCGGTCATTACGACGAAGCCGACGACCTGAAGGTGGACACCCACGGCGCCGCGGTCAGAGAAGAAGTCTGGGCGCTGCTGCGGTCCGCTTACCGCACGCATGGCGTGCATCCCACCCTGCTGGAACGCGATTTCAATTTTCCGGCGATGCCGGTGCTGCTGGCCGAAGTGGAACGCATCCGCAGCCTGCAGCACGAAGCGGGCACGGCCGTGCCGCGTGCCGCCCGTGGCTGACACGCTGCGCCAGCAGCAGTTCCAGTTCGCCCGTCACCTGCGCGACCCGGACGCATTCGCCGCGCCGCCGGATATCGAAGACCGGCGCATGGCGATTTATCGCGACCTGTTCTTCAACAATATCGAAAGCCTTTTGGCCGGCAATTTTCCGGTGATCGTAAAAACGCTGGGCAGCGACCGCTGGCGCACCCTGGCGCGCGCGTTCTACGCGCAGCATCGCAGCCACACGCCGCTGTTCCCCGAAATCGCGCGCGAGTTCATCCGTTTCCTGCAGGACCGCGCCGCAGCGGACGCGGGCGACCCTGCGTGGCTGGCCGAACTGGCGCACTACGAATGGGTGGAGCTGGCGCTGCAGATCTCGGACGAAGCGCTGCCGGCGTTCGATGCGCAGGGCGATTTGCTGACGGATATTCCGGTGCTGTCGCCGCACGCCTGGGCCCTGGCGTACACCTGGCCGGTGCCGCGCATCGGACCCGACTTCCAGCCCGAGACCGCGCCCGAAGCGCCAACCCTGCTGCTGGTGCGCCGCGATGCGCAGGGCGCAGTGCGTTTCGCTGAAATTTCGCCGCTGGTGTACCGGCTGATCGAAATCCTGGGCGGCGAAGACACCGGCCAACAGGCGCTGGAGACCCTGGCGCACGAAGCTAACGCGGGCGATTCGCCCGCGTTCGTCGAACAAGGCAGCGCCATGCTCGCGCGCATGCACGCGGAAGGGACGATCTTGGGCACCCGCCCCGCCTGACTTTTTTGTAGGAGCTGCGTAAGCTGCGACCACAGACCTCGGCTCTCGGATTCTGTGAGACTCTCGCGGCTCAGTCGCAGCTTACGCAGCTCCTACAAGAGCGCAAGTTCTCACTCTGCTACGCTTGTCGCGATGACGAGCCCCGAAGAATCCCCGCCTCCCAGCCCCATGGCCCGCCGCTTTCGCGGCTATCTGCCCGTGGTAGTGGACGTGGAAACCGGCGGCTTCGACTGGAACCGGCATGCGCTGCTGGAGATCGCGGTGGTCCCGATCGATCTGGATGCGGAAGGCGAGTTCGTGCTGGGCGAAACCGCCAGCGCGCATCTGATCCCCGCGCCCGGCACCGACATTGACCCGAAGTCACTGGAAATTACCGGCATCGTGCTGGACCATCCGTTCCGCCTGGCCAAACCGGAGAAGGAAGCGCTGGACCACGTGTTCGCCCCGGTGCGCGCGGCGATGAAGAAGCACGGCTGCCAGCGCGCGATCCTGGTCGGGCACAACGCGCATTTCGATCTCAATTTCCTCAACGCGGCGGTCGCACGCTGCGGCCACAAACGCAATCCGTTCCACCCCTTCAGCGTGTTCGACACGGTGACCCTGGCCGGCATGGCCTACGGCCAGACCGTGCTGGCGCGCGCGGTGCAGGCCGCGGGCATGGAATGGAACGCGGACGACGCGCACTCGGCCGTCTACGACACCGAACAGACTGCGCGCCTGTTCTGCAAGATCGCCAATGCGTGGCCGAAAACGATAACGTAGTCTGGGTAGAGCGCAGCGAAACCCAGGAGCTTTTCGTTTCAATCAGATAAAGAGCCCCGGGTTTCGCTACGCTCTACCCAGGCTACGTATTTTTACAGTTTTCTGGTGCTATTTGCTGCCGCGCTGCCGCACCGCTTCGAACAAAGTCACGCCCGTCGCCACCGATACGTTGAGGCTTTCGATGTCGCCCGGCATCGGAATCCTCATCAGCCCGTCGCAATGCTCGCGCGTCAGGCGACGCATGCCGTCGCCTTCGCCGCCCAGCACCAGCGCGACGTTGCCGCGCAGGTCGACCGAATACAGCGACGCTTCCGCCTCGCCAGCCAGGCCGTAGATCCACACGCCGAGTTTCTGCAGGTCGCGCAGGCAGCGCGCCAGGTTGGTCACCGGGAATACCGGCAGACGATCCGCGGCGCCGGCCGAGGTCTTGCGCACCGTGGCGTTGACCGGCGCGGATTTGTCCTTGGGAATCACCACCGCGGTGACGCCCGCCGCCGCCGCGCTGCGCAGGCAGGCGCCCAGGTTGTGCGGATCCTGCACGCCGTCCAGCACCAGCACCAGCGCCGTGCCTTCGGCCGCCTCGATCAGCGCCGGTAACTCGGCTTCGTCCCAGGTTTTCGCGGCCGCATAGCGCGCGACCACGCCCTGATGACGAACGGCACCGCTGACGCCATCCAATGCCTGTTGAGTAACGCGCCGCACCTCAATGCCTTTGCGGCGCGCGTTCTCCTCGATCTCGGTCAGCCGCGAATTCTTGCTGCCGCCCTCGATCAGCACTTCGCGCACGTTGTCGGCGTCGTTCTCGATGGAGGAAACCACCGCGTTGATGCCGGCGATCCACTGGTTCTGTTTGCTCATTGGGCAGGAATGGGGAATGGGGAATGGGATCGCAGGCGGTGACTCAGTACTTCTGTTTCTTCCGCTTCGCCGGCTGTCCCTGCGGCGGCATGCCCTGCATCTGCTTCTCCTCGGCCAGCTTGAAGTCGATCTTGCGCTCTTCCAGGCTGGCCTTCAGCACGACGATGCGCACCGCGTCGCCGAGCCGGAACGACAGGCCGCGGCGCTCGCCGGCCAGGGTCTTGCGGATCGGATCGAAGTGGTAGTAGTCGTGCGGCAGCTGGGTCACATGGACCAGACCGTTGACCTTGGATTCGTTCAATTCCACGAACAAACCGAAGCTGGTCACGCCGCTGATCACGCCGTCGAACTGCCCGCCCACGTGCTGCTCCATCCATGCGGCGCGGTAGCGCTCGTCGACCTCGCGCTCGGCCTCGTCGGCGCGGCGCGCACGTTCCGAGCACTGCAGCGACAGCGCGGCCATCGAATGGGTGGAATACAGGAATTTCGCCGCCTTGCCGCCGGTCAGCGCGTATTTGATCGCGCGGTGCACCAGCAGATCGGGATAACGGCGGATCGGCGACGTGAAGTGCGCGTAAGCCTCCAGCGCCAGGCCGAAATGGCCGGCGTTGTCGGGCGTGTACACCGCCAGGCTCTGGCTGCGCAGCACCACCGATTCCAGCAAGGCCACGTCCGGGCGTTCGCGGATCTTCTTCAGCAGCTGGGTGAAGTCGCGCGGCTGCACTTTCGGCCAGGGCGGCATGCTCAGCTTGAATTCCTTCAGGAATTCCAGCAGATCGGCGTATTTGGACTCCGGCGGCCGGTCGTGCACGCGGTACGGCGCCGGAATCTGCGCGGCCAGCAGATACTTCGCCGCTTCCACATTGGCGGCGATCATGCATTCCTCGATCAGCTTGTGCGCGTCGTTACGCTGCAGCATGCCGGCCTGGGTGACTTCGCCGCGGTTGTCCAGTTCGAAGCGCACTTCCGAAGTCTCGAACTCGATCGCGCCGCGCTTCTCTCGGGCCTTGGCCAGCAGGCCGTACAGCTCGTAGAGGCGCTCCACCTGCGGCAGCTGCGCGCCGATGGAGTCGCGCGCATCGGCGTCTTTTTCGCCCACCGCGTTCCACACCTGGTCGTAGGTCAGGCGCGCATGCGAGCGCATCACCGCTTCGTAGAACTTGGATTGGGTGACTTCGCCCGCGCTGTTCACCTGCATGTCGCAGACGAAGCACATGCGGTCCACTTTGGGGTTCAGCGAACAGATGCCGTTGGACAGCGTCTCCGGCAGCATCGGCACCACGAAGCCGGGGAAATACACCGAGGTGGCGCGCTTTTGCGCCTCGTCGTCCAGCGGCGTGCCGGGCCGCACGTAGTGCGAGACGTCGGCAATCGCCACCACCAGACGGTAGCCGCTGCGGTTCTTCATGCGCAGACCCTGGCGATTGCTTTCGCAATACACCGCGTCGTCGAAATCCTTGGCGTCGGCGCCGTCGATGGTGACCAGCGGCATGGCGCGCAGGTCCACGCGCCCGGCGACCGTCTTCTCTTCGACCGCCAGCGGCACTGCGGCCGCTTCATCCACTACTTCCTGCGGGAATTCATGCGGAATCTCGTGGCCGTGGATGGCCGCTTCCACCACCAGCGACGGCGTCAGCTTGTCACCCAGCACGGCGATGATCCTGCCCATGGGCGGGCGGCGCGTGTCCGGGGCCTGAGTCAGTTCCGCGACCACCAGCTGGCCGTCGCGCGCCTCGCCGCGCTGGTCCGGCGGAATCAGCACATTGCGCTGCACGCGTTTGTCGTCCGGCACCAGGTAGCTGATGCCGGCTTCCAGGGTGAAGCGCCCGATCAGACGCGACAGACGCCGTTCCAGCACTTCCACGATGCTGCCTTCGCGGCGGCCGCTGCGGTCGATGCCGGTGACGCAGGCCATCACCCGGTCGCCGTGCATGGCCTTGCGCATTTCGTAGGGCGGCAGGAACAGGTCGTCGCCGCCGCCGGCTTCGGGACGCAGGAAGCCGAAGCCGTTCGGATTGGCGATCACCACGCCCGGAATCAGGTCCATCTGCTTGGCCGGGGCGAAACCGCCGCGCCGGTTCTGCAGCAGCTGGCCATCGCGCACCATCGCGCCCAGACGCTTGCCCAGCGCATCGAAACGCTCCGGCGCGGTCAGCTCCAGCGCGGCGGCGATGTCGTCGGCGTTCTGCGGACCTTCGGCCGCGGCCAGCATGGCCAGGATGGCTTCGCGGCTGGCGATGGGGTCGGCGTAGCGCTCGGCTTCGCGCGCGGCGTGCGGATCCGCGCCAATCCGCTGTTGCGCGCGTTGTGGCGGCCGCTGCGGGCGCGACGCCTGCGATTTGTTCGCGCGCGGCGCGGCGGCAGGCAAGTCGGGCATCCACGGCGGCGGCTTGGATTTCGCCGGTTTACCGGGTTTTTGCGGGCCCTGGGCGGCGCTGCGCGGCTTGCCGGATGCGGGTTTGGACCCGCCTTTCGTTGGTTTCTTGGTCATCCGGCCATGGTACACCCCGGCCCGATGCAGGCCGTGTCGACGCGGCGGTGCGTTGACATCTGGCCGCGCAATCCGGAAAATGCGCGCCCTGCACCTGCCCAGGTGGCGGAATTGGTAGACGCACTAGCTTCAGGTGCTAGCGGGGGCAACTTCGTGGAGGTTCGAGTCCTCTTCTGGGCACCAGGATGAAAACAAAACCCTCGCGCAAGCGGGGGTTTTTGTTTGCGCGGATCGCGCGGCGCGCGGCTTCGCGGCGCGCCAATGCGGCGTGCGCTAGTGTGCGCACTTTCGAATTAAGGAACCGCGCCGGCGATGGAAGCGCAGCAAATCGTCTTTTTGGTGATCCTGGGGATCACGCTGGGGTTGTTCGTCAGCGAAAAGCTGCGGGTCGACCTGGTGGCGATGCTGGCCCTGCTGGCGCTGACCCTGACCGGCATCCTGGGTCCGAAGGAGGCGCTGTCCGGCTTCTCCAGCGAACCGGCGATCATCGTCGCGGCGGTGTTCGTGCTGTCCGCAGGGCTGTCGGCTACCGGCATCACCGACCGCATCGGCGCGGTCATCGCGCGGGCGGCGGGCGGCAGCGAATGGCGCACGATCGCGGTGGTGATGCCGGCGACCGCCGCGCTGGCGGCGTTCTCGCACCATGTGATGGTGACGGCGATGATGCTGCCCATCCTGATGCGCCTGGCGCGCGAGCAGAAGCTCGCCACTTCGCGCTTGCTGATGCCGATGTCGCTGGCCGCATCGCTGGGCACCACCCTGACCCTGATCAGCGCGCCCGCGTTTCTGCTGGCCAACGACCTGCTTAAGCGTTCCGGCCAGCCGGGGCTGGATATCTTCGCCATCACGCCGATCGGTGCGGCGCTGGTGCTGCTGGGCACCGTGTACATGCTGCTGGGCCGCTGGCTGGTGCCCAAGCGTAGCGGCGAATCCGGCAGCGCCGACTATCTGCGGCTCGAGCGCTATTACACCGAACTGGTGGTGGAGGAGAAATCCACCTGGATAGGCAAGACGCTGGGCGAGTTCGAGAACTCGTTCAAGGATCGTCTGCAGGTCGTGGACTGGCTGCGGCACGGCATGCGCCGCCGCCAGCAGCAGAGCGAAAGCCCGCTGGCCGCGGGCGACGTGCTGCTGGTGCGCGCTTCGCCGGACGAAATCGCCTCGATCAAGGACGAACCCGGCCTGGCCTTGCACGCCGTGGCCAAATATGGCGAGAAGCCCGGCGAGGGCCACAAGCCGGAGCTGCTGGGTGAAGAGCAGCTGGTGCAGGCGGTGGTCGCGCCGCATTCCGAATTCCTGGGCCGCAGCATCGCCAACATCGATTTCCTGCGCAATCTGGGCGTGGTGGTGGTGGGGCTGTGGCGCAAGGAAGGCTGGCTGCACGGCGAACTGTCGGAGATGGCGCTGCAGGAAGGCGACCTGCTGGTGCTCTGGGGCCGGCAGCAGAATTTCGAACAGCTCGCCGCGCACCACGGTTTTCTGATGCTGATGCCCTTCAGCGCAGAGAAGAAAACGCGCAGCCGCGCGCCGCTGGCGCTGCTCATCATGGTCGCCGCAGTGGCCGCGGCGGCGACCGAGCTGCTGTCGCCGCAGATCGCGTTCCTGGCCGGCGCGGTGGCCATGGTGCTGACCCGCTGCGTGGGCGTTGAGCAGGCCTACCGCGAGATCGACGTGCGCATCTTCGTGATGATCGCCGGAGTGATTCCACTGGGCATCGCCATGGAGCGCACCGGCACCGCGACGCTATTCGCCGATTTCCTGCTCAACCACACCGCGCACTGGTCGCCGCTGGCCTTGCTGTTGGTGATGTTTGGCGCGGCGGCGCTGCTGACCCAGATCCTGTCGGACGCGGCCACCACGGTGCTGCTGTGCCCCATCGCGCTGGCCCTGGCAGAAGGGCTCGGTCTGCCGCCGGTGCCGTTCGTGGTCTGCACGGCGATGGGCGCGGTGGCCTCGTTCCTCACGCCCATTGGCCACCACGGCAACCTGCTGATCCTCAACCCGGGCCAATACACCTTCGGCGATTTCCTGCGCGTAGGCATGCCGCTGACCGCATTGATCGCCATCACCACGGCCTGGCTGGCGCGCTGGATGTGGCTGGGCGGGCCCCTGCTGCCGATGGCAGGCGGTTAAAATCGACGCCTGATCTCAAGAATTCAAGAGTCGATGACCGACACCATCCGCCCCACCTTCCACGGCTTCGAACAGATTCCCCTGCGTGAATACGCCGAACGCGCCTACCTCGACTATTCGATGTACGTGGTCCTGGACCGTGCCCTGCCCTTCATAGGCGACGGCCTCAAGCCCGTGCAGCGCCGCATCATCTACGCGATGAGCGAGCTGGGCCTCAACGCGGGGGCCAAGCCGAAGAAGTCCGCGCGCACCGTGGGCGATGTGATCGGCAAGTTCCATCCGCACGGCGACAGCGCCTGCTACGAGGCGCTGGTGCTGATGGCGCAGCCGTTTTCGTACCGCTATCCGCTGATCGAGGGACAGGGCAACTTCGGTTCGCCGGACGACCCCAAATCCTTCGCGGCCATGCGCTACACCGAATCCAAACTCACGCCCATCGCCGAAGTGCTGCTGGGCGAACTGGGCCACGGCACCGTGGACTGGACGCCGAATTTCGACGGCACCCTGCAGGAACCCACCTGGATGCCGGCGCGGCTGCCGCATCTGCTGTTGAACGGCACCACCGGCATCGCCGTCGGGATGGCCACCGACGTGCCGCCGCACAACCTCAACGAGATCGTCAGCGCGTGCATCCGCCTGCTCGACGACCCGGAAGCGACCGTCGCTGACCTGTGCGAGCACGTGCGCGGGCCGGATTATCCGACCAGCGCGGAAATCATCACGCCTTCGGCCGATCTGCGCGCCCTCTACGAAACCGGCAACGGCAGCGTGCGCGCGCGCGCCACTTTCAGGAAAGAGGGCCAGAACATCGTCATCGACGCGCTGCCCTACCAGGTGTCGCCGTCCAAGGTGATCGAACAGATCGCCGCGCAGATGCGCGCCAAGAAGCTGCCGTGGCTGGAAGACATCCGCGACGAGTCCGATCATCTCAATCCGGTGCGCGTGGTCCTGATCACGCGCTCCAACCGGGTCGATGCCGAGCAGCTGATGGGCCATCTGTTCGCCACCACCGACTTGGAGAAGAGTTACCGGGTCAACCTCAACATCATCGGCCTGGACGGCCGCCCGCAGGTCAAGAACCTGCGCACGCTGCTGAGCGAGTGGCTGGTGTTCCGCGGCGACACGGTCACCCGCCGCCTCAACCATCGCCTGGAAAAAGTCGAACGCCGTCTGCACCTGCTGGAAGGGTTGCTGGTCGCGTTCCTCAATCTGGACGAGGTGATCCGCATCATCCGCACCGAGGACGAGCCGCGCGACGCCTTGATCGCGCGCTTCCAGCTCAGCGGGGAACAGGCCGACTACATCCTCGACACGCGCCTGAGGCAGCTGGCGCGGCTGGAGGAAATGAAGATCCGCGGCGAGCAGGACGAACTGGACGCCGAACGCGACCGCTTGATCTCCACGCTGGCCTCGAAAGCGAAGCTGAAGAAACTGATCAAGGACGAACTGCAGGCCGATGCCAAGAAGTTCGGCGACGCGCGGCGTTCGCCGCTGATCGCGCGCGAAGCGGCGCAGGCGCTGGACGAAACCGAGCTGGTGGCCAGCGAGCCGATGACCATCGTGCTGTCCGAAAAAGGCTGGATCCGCGCGGCCAGGGGCCATGACGTGGACGCGGCCGGCATGTCCTACCGCGACGGCGACGGCCTGCTGGCCGCGGTGCGCGGACGCAGCACCCAGCAGGTCGCGTTCCTGGATACCGAGGGCCGCAGCTATTCGACCGCCGCGCACACGCTGCCTTCGGCGCGCGGCAACGGCGAGCCGCTGACCGGACGCTTTTCGCCCGCGCCGGGCGCTTCGTTCGCGGCGCTGGCCACCGGCGACAACGACGCGCGCTTCGTGCTCGCTTCCTCGCACGGCTACGGTTTCGTCACACGCTTCGAGAACCTGACCGGACGCCAGAAAGCCGGCAAGACCATGTTGAACCTGGCGACGGGCGCGAAAGTGCTGCCGCCGGCGCAGGTATCCAGCACGGCGACCGATCGCGTGGTCGCCGTGACCAGCGCCGGACACCTGCTGGCCTTCGCCCTGTCCGACCTGCCGGAACTCGACAAGGGCAAGGGCAACAAGATCATCGAAATTCCCAAGGCCAAGCTGGGTACCGAACGCGTGGTCGCCGTGGCAGCGGTGGCGCCCGGCGGCATGCTGCTGGTGAAGAGCGGGCAACGCACGATGTCGCTGTCGTTCAAGGATCTGGACGAGTATGTCGGTGCGCGGGCAAGTCGCGGCGGGCTGTTGCCCAGGGGATGGCAGAAAGTGGATGGGTTGGCGGTGGAGTGAGGTGTTTCCTTCTCCCTCCGGGAGAAGGTGCCCGAAGGGCGGACGCCCGCAGCAAGCACCCTTGGGGTGTGAGGGAATAGAGTCTCAGATCGCATCAATATTGCCGTAATGCTCATTCTTCCTCCCTCATCCGTCGCTACGCGCCACCTTCTCCCGGTGGGAGAAGGAAACAAAAACTGGGACATCGAATGCTGAAATGGCTTAAGCGGATCGCAGTGCTGTTGCTGGTCGTCGTGCTCCTGGCGTTCGCCATCGGCTGGTGGCTGATGCGCGGCAGCCTGCCCAGGCTTGAGGGCGATCTGGCGCTTTCCGGCCTGTCGGCTCCGGTTTCCATCCAACGCGACGCGCTGGGCGTGGTCACCATAGATGCCGCCGACGAAGCGGACATGGCGCGCGCGCTCGGCTATGTGCATGCGCAGGAGCGCTATTTCGAGATGGACCTGATGCGTCGCACTTCGGCCGGCGAACTGGCAGAGCTGTTCGGCCCCATCGCCGTGGATCTGGACAAACAGCGCCGCGTGCATCGCATGCGCGCCCGGGTGATGGATAACCTGGATGCCTTCGCCGGCGACAAGCTGGCGCAGCTGCAGGCCTACACCGACGGCGTCAACGCTGGCCTTGACGATTTGAGCGTGCGCCCCTGGCCCTATCTGGCGCTGCGCCAGCGGCCGCGACGCTGGGAACTGGCGGATTCGGCGCTGACCGGCTACGCCATGTATTTCGATCTTCAGGATTCGCAGAACACGCGCGAGCTGGCGCTGTGGAGAATCAGGCCGCATGTGCCGCCGGCCCTGTTCGCGCTGCTGATGCACGACGGCACCGAATGGGACGCGCCGCTGTTCGGCACGGCGCGCGGCAATGCCGTGCTTCCCGGCGTGGACGAGGTCGATCTGCGCAAGCTGGCCATGCCGGTAACCGATAGTCACGCGCGCCTGTCGGACAAGGGCACGCCGGGCAGCAACAACTGGGCGGTGTCCGGCGCGTTGACCGCCGACGGCCGCGCCATCGTCGCCGACGACATGCACCTGGGATTGCGCGCGCCGAACATCTGGTTCCGCGCGCGGCTGCGCTATGCCGATGCGCGCGCGCCGGACGGCAAGGTGGATATTTCCGGATTCACGTTGCCGGGCTTGCCCGCGGTGATCGTGGGCAGCAATGGGCACGTCGCCTGGGGCTTCACCAACAGTTACGGAGATTGGGCGGATTGGGCGGTGATTCCCGCGTGCGCGGCGGACAAGCCTGAATGCGTGAAACGCACTGAATTTCGTGAGGCGATCCAGGTCGCCGGCGCACCGAAGGTTGATTTTGCGGTGCACGAAACCGCATGGGGCCCGATCCTGCACGAATCGAAGGACGGCAGTGCGCTGGCCTTGCGATGGACGCCGCAGCTACGTGGCTCGCTGCGGGTTTCCTTCGCCGATCTTGCGATCGCGAAAGATCTGACCGACGCATTCTCGATCGCCGACCGCAGCGCAATCCCCGCTCAGAATTTCGTGGTCGCCGACGCGGGCGGACGCATCGGGTGGCGCGTGCTCGGCGGATTTCCACAACGCGATCCGGCCTGCGTCGCGACCCAGCCCGATCCCAAGACCGATTCCACCGATCGCCCGCCCGGCTCCGATGCCGCGCCAATCAATGGGTCTGCACTGTGCAGGCCATGGTTGACGGACGCATCGGCGTCGCCACGTCTTTTGGAACCTCGATCGCACCGCCTTTGGACCGCCAACAATCGCACCCTCGACGACGCCGGCCTGGAGTTGGCGGGCGACGGCGGCTACGCCCTCGGCGCGCGCGCCAGGCAAATCCGCGATGGTCTGTTCGCCCAGCAGAAGTTCAACGAAAAAGACATGCTGGCGATCCAGCTCGATGACCGCGCCCTGTTCCAGGACCGCTGGTGGAAACTGCTGCAGAGCGAAGCCGCGCGCGATAAGCAAAGCCCGGCGTTGGTCGCGCTCGCAGAGGCCGGCAAGCGGTGGCAGGGCCGCGCCAGCGTCGATTCGGTCAGCTACCGCATCGTCCGCGCTTGGCGGCTGGCGGTGCACGCGCGCATCGCCGACGGCTTGACCGCGCCGGCGCAGGTCGCGCTGGGCGACGACTTCATCATGCCCGACCTGCCGCAGCTGGAAGGCACGGCTTGGCCGCTGCTGACTCAGCGCCCTGCGCACCTGCTCTCGCGCCGCTACGCGACGTGGGAAGCACTGCTGGAAGACGCCGCGCGCGAAGTGCGCGACGAGCTGACCCAGCGTGGCCCGCTGCAACAGCGCACCTGGGGCGAACGCAACACCGCGAAGATCTGCCACCCGCTGGCCAACGCATTGCCTGCGCTGCTGAAGCCTGCGCTGTGCATGGCGGCCGATCAGCTGCCCGGCGACGGCGCCATGCCGCGCGTGCAGGGCCCGTCGTTCGGCGCGTCCGAACGCATGGTGGTGTCGCCCGGCCACGAAGCAGACGGCATCATCCACATGCCCGGCGGCCAGAGCGGCAATCCGCTGTCGCCGTTCTGGGGCGCGGGACACGACGCCTGGGTGCAGGGGAAACCGACGCCGTTCTTGCCGGGCAAGGCCGAATACACGTTGACGTTGAAGCCGTAGTGCTGTTCCCTTCTCCCACCGGGAGAAGAAAAGAATCACAACGCCGCGTTATGCACCCCCGCGATCGCCCTGCCCGACGGATCGGCCGCAGCGGCGAAACTCGCATCCCACGCAATGGCCGCCGGCGACGAGCATGCGATCGACTTGCCGCCCGGCACCGTTTCCGCAGCGGCCGGACTCGGATAGAACTGTTCGAACAGGCTGCGGTAGTAGTAGGCCTCTTTCGTCGCGGGCGGATTGACCGGAAAACGCTTGCCGGCCGCGGCGAGTTCGCGTTCGCTGACGCGCGCTTCGGCGTGCGCCTTCAGTCCGTCGATCCAGCCATAGCCCACGCCGTCGCTGAACTGTTCCTTCTGCCGCCACAGGATCGAATCCGGCAGATAGCCCTCGAACGCTTCGCGCAGCACCGCCTTCTCGATGCCGCGCCTGTCCGCGCTGCTTTTATCGACCATCTTCGCCTGCGCGTCCATGCGCATCGCCACGTCCATGAACTCCACGTCCAGGAACGGCACGCGCGGCTCCACGCCCCAGGCCATCATCGACTTGTTGGCGCGCAGGCAGTCGTAGTTGTAGAGCGCGTCCAGTTTGCGCACCAGCTCCTCGTGGAATTCGCGCGCGTTCGGCGCCTTGTGGAAATACAGATAGCCCCCGAAGATCTCGTCCGAACCTTCGCCGGACAGCACCATCTTCACCCCCATCGCCTTGATCCGGCGCGCCAGCAGGTACATCGGCGTAGAAGCGCGGATGGTGGTGACATCGTAAGTCTCGATGTGGCGGATGACCTCCGGCAATGCGTCCAGCCCTTCCTCGAAGGTGTATTCGAAGCCGTGGTGCACGGTGCCCAGCGCCTTGCCCGCGATCTCGGCGGCGGCCAGGTCGGGCGATCCTTTCAAGCCGATGGCGAAGGAATGCAGCCGCGGCCACCAGGCTTCGGACTGGTCGTCTTCCTCGATGCGGTGGCGCGCATAGCGTGCGGCGACCGCGGCCACCAGCGAGGAATCCAGGCCGCCCGACAGCAGCACGCCGTACGGCACATCGGTCATCAGCTGGCGATGCACCGCGCGCTCGAAGGCTTCGCGCAGCTCCTGCTTCGTCACCTGCACGCCTTCGACCGCGGCGTAGTCGCGCCACGGCTTGCGGTAGTAACGCGTCAGCGTGGCGCTGCGGCTGTCGTAGTAATGGCCCGGCGGGAACTGCGCCACGTCGGCGCAGCTGTCGGCCAGCGATTTCATTTCCGAAGCCACGCACAGCCTGCCTTCGCGGTCATGGCCCCAGTACAGCGGGCACACGCCCATCGGGTCGCGCGCGATCAGCGCGCTGCCTTTGGTCTTGTCCCACAGCGCGAAGGCGAAGATGCCGTTGAGGCGGTTGAGGAAAGAGCCGGGGTCGTCTTCCCGGTACAGCGCGTTGATGACTTCGCAATCCGAACCGGTGAGGAATCGATACTCGTTGGTCAATTCTTTCTTCAGTTCGCGATGGTTGTAGATCTCGCCGTTCACCGCCAAGGCGAGCTCGCCATCGGCCGAACGCAGCGGCTGCGAACCGCCCGCCGGGTCGACGATGGCCAGGCGCTCGTGCACCAGGATCGCGCCCTCATCTAGATACACGCCGCTCCAGTCGGGCCCGCGATGGCGCTGCCGCTGCGAAAGTTCCAGCGCCTGCCGTCGCAGGCCCTGCAGGTCGTCGCCGGAATGCAGGCCGAAAATGCCGAAGATGGAACACATGCTGGAAACCTCGCTTCAGATGACTGGATGATCGGTGCGCATAAAAAAACCCGCATCTCGCGATGCGGGTTTTCTGGTGATTCGGCTTGTCCCTGTTCGCCTAGTCGCAGACCCGCATTGGCCGCGCACGATTATTCGTCCGCGCAATATTGCGGCGGTTGCGGATGAGCTGGGTGTGGGCGCGAATCATGTGCCGAAGCTAACCGGTTTCAGGGGTGACTGGCAAGCGTTCGCTGCTGATGTAGGAGCGGGCCTTGCCCGCTCCTACATCAGCAGGCGTTCGATCAGGCTCCGGTAAAACCCCGGCAGCGCCTCCAGGTCCGCCACCGCTACGTTTTCATCGACCTTGTGGATGCTGGCGTTGACCGGGCCGATTTCGATGCATTGCGCGCCAAGCGGTGCGATGAAGCGTGCATCCGAAGTGCCGCCCGCGGTGCTTTCCTCGGGCAGCGCGCCAGCGAATTCGCCCAGTACCTCACGCGCCACGGCGCGCAGCCGGCCTTCCGGCGTGTAGAACGGCTCGCCGCCGCGATGCCAGCGCACGTCGTATTCCAGGCCGTGCCCGCGCAACAGCGCCTCGATTTCCGCCTCCAGCTGCGCCGCGCGCCAGAGGGGGTTGTAGCGCAGGTTGAACAGCACCTTCAGTTCGCCCGGAATCACGTTGTTGGCGCCGGTGCCGGCGTTGAAATTGGAAATCTGCAGGCTGGTCGGCGGAAAACTCTCGTAGCCGTCGTCCCAGCGCCGCGCGGCCAGTTCGCCCAACGCGGGCAACGCCTGGTGGATAGGATTGCGCGCCTTGTGCGGATAAGCGACATGACCCTGCACGCCCCTGACCGTCAGGGTCGCCGACAGCGTACCGCGACGGCCCACGCGCAGCAGGTCGCCGAGTTTTTGGGTAGAGGAAGGTTCGCCGGTGATGCACCAGTCGATGGCCTGGCCGCGCTCGCGGAAGACATCGGCGACGCGGCGCACGCCGTCGATAGCGTCGCCTTCCTCGTCCGAGGTCAGCAGCAGGGCCACGGTGCCGGCGTGACCGGGATGCGCGGCGACGAACCGTTCCAGCGCGATTGCGAACGCCGCCACGCTGCCCTTCATGTCGGCGGCGCCGCGTCCGTACAGCGCGCCGTCGCGGATCGCCGGCTCGAACGGATCGCTGGTCCACGCCTTCGCCGGCCCGGAGGGCACCACGTCGGTATGACCCAGCAGCATCAATACCGGGGACCCGGCGCCATGCGTGGCCCACAGGTTGTCGACTTCGCCGAAGCGCAGACGTTCGCATACGAAACCCGCGCGCTGCAGCCGCTCGGCGATCAGCGTTTGGCAGCCGGCATCGTCCGGCGTGACCGAACGGTGGCGGATCAGCTCGCTGGTGAGCGCAAGCACATCGCTCATTGGCCGGCTCCGAACCGTTTCTTGAAGCCGTTGTCGCTGAAGCCTTGGGATATCGCGCCGTCCGCGGTGACGACCACCGGGCGACGGATCAGCTGCGGGTATTCCTTCAGCAGCAGTTTCCATTCGGGGTCGGAACCGGGCGTTTTGCGGCTGCCGGGCAGCTGCCGCCAGGTGGTCGAGGATTTGTTGATCAGCGCGTCCCAGCCGCCCGCCTGTCTCGCCCATTCCACCAGCGTTTCCGCTGGCTGGCGATGGTCGCGATAGTCGACGAAGGCGTACTCGACGCCGAAGCGATCCAGCCATTTCGTGGCTTTCTTGCAGGTGTCGCAGTTTTTGAGGCCGTATAACGTGGTCATGCAAGTACCAGCATTCGATGATCGAGCCCCTCTCCCAACGGGAGAAGGGATGAGGAAGTACTAATCCGCCAATCCGCGCAACAGCTCATTCACGCTGGTCTTGCTGCGGGTCTTTTCATCCACCTGCTTCACGATCACCGCGCAATACAGCGAGTACTTTCCGTCCGCCGAAGGCAGCGAGCCCGACACCACGACGCTGCCCGGCGGCACGTAGCCGTAGCTGATTTCGCCGGTGGCGCGGTCGTAGATGCGCGTGGACTGGCCGATGAACACGCCCATTCCGATCACGCTGTGGTGGCCCACCACCACGCCTTCCACCACTTCCGAACGCGCGCCGATGAAGCAGTGGTCTTCGATGATCGTCGGCGACGCCTGCAGCGGTTCCAGCACGCCGCCGATGCCGGCGCCGCCGGACAGATGGCAATGCGCGCCGATCTGCGCGCACGAGCCTACCGTGGCCCAGGTATCGACCATGGTGCCCTCGCCCACATGCGCGCCGATGTTGACGAAGCTGGGCATCAGCACCACGTCCCGGCCGAAATACGTGCCGCGCCGCGCGATGGCGCCCGGCACCACGCGCACGCCGGCCGCGCGGAACCGGCTTGCGTCGTAGCCGGCGAAGCGCGATTCCACCTTGTCCCAGAACGGCGCGGGTTGCGCGTCGATCACGGCCATGTCGTTGATGCGGAAATACAGCAGCACCGCTTTCTTCAGCCATTCGTTGACCCGCCAGCCACCGCCGCCGTCCGGCTCGGCGACGCGCAGCTCCCCGCTTTCCAGCGCATCGATGGCCTGCGTCACCGCCGGTCCGACCGACTCGCCGATTTCCGGTGCGCTCAATTCCAGGCGTCGGGTAAAAGCGTCGTCGATGGATTGCTTGAGCGTGGGGATATCGTGTTTCTGGCTGGTCATCGAGCTCGAATTCCTAGGGAGTGTTGTTTTCGAAACAGTCGCGCAGCGCCTCGCATAGCGCCTGCTGGGTTTCATCGGCGAGCGGCTGCCCGTTCGCATCGGTGATCTGGAACACGTCCTCGGCGCGTTCGCCGAAGGTAGCGATGCGCGCATCGTGCACGTTCAGCCCCTGCCGGCGCAGCACCTGGGCAATGTCGGAAAGCAGCCCCGGGCGGTCCGGCGCCACCAGGCTCAACAGGGTGCGGCGGCCATCCGGCGTGCGGTCGAACTCGACCCGCGGCGCGAAGCGGAAATGCTTGAGCTGCCGCGGCACCGCGCGGCGCGAGGTGCGCACCTCGTCCAGCGAACCCGCCAACGCTTCGCGCAGGCTGGTTTCAAGCTCGGCCGGATCGGCGCTGGCGTAGCTGTCGGCGGGCAGGACTTCGAACGTATCGAAGATGGTGTCGCCGGGACCATCCAAGACGCGCGCGCGATGAATGCCGAAACCCTTGCGGTCCAACGTGGCCAGGATCGCGGCGAACAGGCCGCTGCGGTCGGGCGAATGCACGAACACTTCCATCGCGCCCGCATCGTCCGCGATGCGGCGCGCGCGCACCTGCACGTCTCCGCGCTGGAGTTCGACCAGCGACTCGGCTTGCCAGGCCAATTGCTCCGGCCGGAAGCGGATGAAGCTGCGCTCGGGCATGGCCGCTAACTGGCGGTCGATGGTGGTGTCGTCGAAGCCGCGCAGCCGCATCATCCCGCGCACCATCATGCGCGCTTCCTCGATCCGCGCCTCGGCCGCGACCGGATGCTCCAGGCCTTCGCCAAGCGCGCGCCGCGCCGCGAAGTACAGATCGGCCAGCAGGCGGTCCTTCCATGCGTTCCACAGCTTGGGGCTGGTGCCGGCGATATCGGCGCAGGTCAGCAGATACAGATAATCCAGGCGCTCGCGGTCTTCCACCAGCGTGGCGAAGCGGTGGATCACGTCGGCATCGGCGATGTCCTGCTTCTGCGCGGTCACCGACATGCGCAGGTGCTGTTCCACCAGCCAGGCGATGAGCGAAGTGTCGGCCTCGCTGAGCCCGTGCGCGATGCAGAATTCGCGCGCATCCACTGCGCCGAGCTCCGAATGATCGCCGCCGCGGCCCTTGGCGATGTCGTGGAACAGGCCGGCCAGCAGCAGCAGTTCCGGCTTGCGCAGACGCGGCCACACTTCGTGGGCGATTGAGAAACGCTCGTCGGCGCGCCCGGAGGAGAACGCCGCGATATTGCGCAACACCATCAGCGTGTGCTGATCGACCGTGTAGACATGGAACAGATCGAACTGCATGCGCCCGGACACGCGCGCGAACGCGGGGATCCACTGCCCCAGCACGCCCAGCCGCGCCATCCGGGTCAGGGTTTCCACCGCGCGCGGCATGCGCAGCAGGGCCATGAAATCGGCGCGCTGCGCCGGCGTCGCGGCGCCGAACGACGGCAGCTTGAGCAACGATTCGGCCAGCGCTCGCGCGGTGCGCGAGTGCAGCCCTCGCACTTCCGGATGCGCAGCCCACATCGCGAACAGCGCGAACACCTGCGCCGGATCCGCCTGCGGCCAGGCCGGGTCGCGCGCGGCCAGGTAGCCGCGGCGCAGGGCGAAGGCCTCGTCCAGCGGTTCGGGCAACGCCTCGCCGTCGAACTGTTCCTCGAAGCGCTGCAGCAGGCGGTCGCCGATGCGGCGCACGATGGCGGCGCTGCGGTAGAAACCCTGCATCATTTTCTCGACGCCCAGGGTTTCCGCGTCGTCGGCGAAGCCCAGGCGTTCGGCCAAGGTTTTTTGATAATCGAAGCGCAGGCGTTCTTCAGGACGTCCGGCGACCAGATGCAGCCCATAGCGCAGGCGACCCAACGCGCGGCGTTCGCGCGCCAACGCGGCGGCTTCGTCCGGACCCAAATGCCCCATGCCGACCAGCGGCTCCAGGTCGCGCACGCCGAACGCGCGCAGCGCCATCCAGCCCAGCGTGTGCAGATCGCGCAGGCTGCCGGGGCCGTCCTTGAGATTCGGCTCCAGGTTGTCGGAGGTGTCGCCGAAACGCGCGTGGCGCAGGCGCTGCTCTTCGCGCTTGGCCACGAAGAAGTCGCGCGGCGGCCAGATCTGCTGCGGCGCGATCGCGGCGGCCAGCGCCGCCTGCGCGGTTTCGTCGGCGCACAGCGCGCGCCATTCGATCAGCGCGGTCAGCACGGTCTGGTCGGACGCCGCTTCGGTGCATTGGCCCGGCGAACGCACCGCATGGCTGACCGGCAGGCCCGCGTCCCACAGCGTGGCGAAAAAGCGCGCCAAAGCCGCATGCTGGATTCGCTGCGCGTCGCTGTCGGCCAGCACCAGCAGATCGATGTCGGACTGCGGGAACAGTTCGCCGCGCCCGTAGCCGCCCACCGCGAACAGCGCCAGCGGCGCCTCCGCCGGCACGCAGCGCGCCCAGGCTTCCTTCAGCATCGGATCCACGGCCCGCGCGCGCAGCGCGACCAGCCGGCCCACTTCCTCGCCCTGGTCGAAACGCTTACCCAGCCTGGCATCGGAGGCGTTGAGCGCGGCGCGCGCCTGCGCCGACCAGGCCGTGTCGTTGTCGCACTGCGCCGGCTGCGTTGGGATTTGGTTCGCGGCGGCGGTTTCGCTCATTACAGGTCGTTGTCGTCGCCAGGCACGCGGGTCAGGATCTCCACGCCATCCTCGGTCACCGCCACGGTGTGTTCCCACTGCGCCGACAGCTTGCGGTCCTTGGTGACCACGGTCCAGCCGTCGGGCAGCAGGCGGGTGTGGCGGGTGCCTTCGTTGATCATCGGCTCGATGGTGAAGGTCATGCCCGGCTTCAGCACCACGCCGTCGCCTGGACGGCCGTAATGCAGGACCTGCGGCTCGTCGTGATAGACCTTGCCGATGCCATGGCCGCAGTACTCGCGCACCACGCTGAAGCGCTGCGATTCGGCGTATTCCTGGATGGCGTGCCCCACGTCGCCCAGGGTAGCGCCGGGCCTGACCGCACGGATGCCGCGGAACATGGCCTCGCGGGTGCTTTCCACCAGACGCCTGGCCATCACCGACGGCGTACCCACGTAGTACATGCGGCTGGTGTCGCCGTGCCAGCCGTCCTTGATCACGGTCACGTCGATGTTGACGGTGTCGCCTTCCTTCAGCACCTTGCCCTCGCTGGGCATGCCGTGGCAAATGACGTTGTTGACCGAAGTGCAGACCGTGAACGGAAACGCAATGCGTCCGTGCCCGCCGCCGTAGCCGATATTGGCCGGAATGGCGTGCTGCACGTTGACGATATGGTCGTGGCAGACCCGGTCCAGTTCGGCCGTGGTAACGCCCGGCTTCACATGCGGGGCGACCACCTGCAGCACTTCGGCGGCCAGCCGGCCGGCGATGCGCATCTGTTCCAGGTCTTCGGGGGATTTGAGGTGTATGGCCATCCCCGGATTATCGCCGATTTGGTTCCGATCCTGAATCAGGAGGCATGTCGACTGGCGCGGCGACCTACCCGATGCCTGATGCGTTCGCGCGCGGTTTCAGCGATGCACACGACCCTGGTTATGGGCACAGGTCAGTTCCAGAACGTGAACCAATAGCAATAAAACAACCTACTACGTCACATTAAATTAACGAAACGCCTCATACTTTCAACTCACACTTTCCTTGCAAGTCTTTGTATTTAAAACATTTTCATTGATTTTAACAAGGTTGGCACGGCATGTGCTTATCCGTTATCCCAGCAGGCGTCATCGGATTCACCAGGACACGGTAATGGAATGCGTGTCGGAGTCAGCCAGGTTCCAAAAAATACCACTCGCATTCAAACCACTCGATTAGCTATTCCAACAGGGGAAACTTTCATGCGTTCGTTCACCAAAGCCGTTCTCGCCACCGCCATCCTCTTCGCTGTGCCGATGCTGGCCCATGCCGAATCCACCTTCGTCAACGGCACCGGCAACGCCAGCGCCCGCCTGGACTTCCAGATCGTCGTGCCGCGCATATTGTTCCTGCGCGTCGGCACCGGCACCAACTTCGCCACCAATCCCACCATCGATCTGATCAGCTTCACCGTGCCGGCCGCCACCATGGGCGACGGCGCGAATGTCGCCGCCTCGGCGGCTTCGGGCGATCTCGGCAACGGCGCGGTCACCGCCCGTGTGCTCGGCAACGGCGGCGCCGTCACGCTGACCTCGGCCACGACCGGCGCGCTGGGCAACGGCGCTGGCAACACCATTTCCTACGCGCAGATCGAAACCGCGGTGACGGCCCTGGCCGGCGCACCGGGTGCGCCCATGCCGCATCCGACCTTGGCCGACACCGGCACCGGCACGCAGCTGCTGGCGGCGACGGCCGGCGTGGTCAATCGCGGTGCGACGTGGACGTATTCATATGGCAACGACGCCGTGGTCGCGCCCGGCACCTACGGCGGTATCGGCGTCAACAACGGCCGCGTGACCTACACTGCCGCAACGCCGTAAGGTCCGTTAGCCGGATCGGAACCGGGGCCGGCAGCCTTCAGGCCGGCCCTTTTACTTTTGGCAGGAGTCGGGAAATGCAGCATCGCCACGCGCTTGGCTTCGCGCTATGTCTGTCGCTGGCAGGCATGACGCCTGCGGCGCAGGCCTTCGTCGCCACCATCAGCAACGGCCTCACGCCTTCGATCTACCTGCGGGTCGGCGATGGCGTCTATACCGGCACTTTCCAGGGCGGTGGCACGCCCGGTTCCGGCGGCGGCATCAACAGGGTGTCCGTCACCGTTCCAGCGGCGGCGCTCATTACCGGCGCCGACCAGGCTATGACCAGCAATGCGACCCAGCCGCAAAGCTTTTACGACAATTTCACCTTCTGCAATTTGCCGGGGCAGGTGTATGTGGGCGGCTACAACCGCAGAAGCGCGACGTCAGGTGGCAACGGCGTGCTTACCGTGACCGCGCCCAGCAGTTTGGTCAACGCCAGCGGCAACACCATTCCGTTCACCCAGATCAGCTGGACCAGCAGCGGCATCGGCGACGCAGGCGCGCAGCCGTTTCCGGCCGGTACTTTCAGCGGTGGACTGCAGACGCTGGCGACCTTCCCGGTCAACACGTGGCGCGAAAGCTGCCATACCTTTTCCTACCGCAACGACAACCTGGTCGCTGCCGGCACTTACACCGGACGTGTGACCTACACGCTCACCGCTCCATGAAACGTTTTTTTTCTCATCCTGCGCTGGCCCTGCTGCTTGCTTTTGCAGCGTCGCCATCCGCCGCGCAGACCTACCCTGTCGACGACAGCGCCAGCCAGGTGCTTGGCGGTACGCTGCGGCTCACGCCGGAATCGCTGCCGGCGCGCGGCGCGCCGATGTACATGGTGGCCGGCGAGATGGCCGTACTGGTGCGTCTTGACGTCTCGCCATGGCGGGGCCGCCGTGGTCGCCTCTACCTGCGCTTGCCGGAACAGTCCGCTGGCGCGATCACCGCGACCTGGACCACGCGCGGCCGCCTGCTGCCCGGCGCGCTGCGCGCCGGCGAACGCGCGCTGGTCTACGCAGGCCTGATCGGCGACGCCTCACTTGAGGACACGCTGCGCATGCGCATCGATGCGGATGGGCGCACGTTGCCGCCGTCCGAACAGCTTGCCTTTTCGTTCGAAATCGAACTGGATTCGCCATGATGTCCCGACTTTTCCGCTTGCCCTCTCTGCTCATCGGATGCCTGCTTTTCACCGGCACTGCCGAGGCGCAGGGCTTTTCGGCGCTGGTGTCGCCGCCGCGTTTCGAAGACAGAGCCAAGGCGGGCGGCACATATCGCAACGTCATCGAGATCAGCAACGTTTCCGCCAGCCCCGCGCATTTCAACGTGCGTACCGCCGACTGGACCTTGAAGCCGGACGCCACGGTGGAGTTCGCCGACGCCTTGTCTAAGGACAGCTGCCGGCCGTGGGTCGGCATCGAAGCGACAGACATCAATCTGGCTGCGAACGGCAAGCGCCGGTACCGGTTCGAAGTGCGCGTGCCCGCCGACGCGCCGAGCGGCGAATGCCGTTTCGCGATCATGATCGAAGGCGATCCGGAAATGGTGCGGGGCGGCGGCCCGGTACCCGTATCCGGGCGAATCGGTGTAATCGTGTATCCGCCATCGGCGACGCTGCGGCGATGCTGGAGGTGGTTGATCAACGCGTGCGCACCGTCGACGGCAACGCGGTCCCGGTGCTGGTGGTGCGTAACGCCGGCAACGCGCACGGACGTCTGCAGGGTTTTCTCGACGGCACCGACGCCAGCGGCAAAACCTATGCTTTGGCGCCTTCAACGCTGCCGATCCTGCCCGGCGAAACCCGCGACATCGCGCTGGAACCGCAGGCGGACAACGCGAATGCGCCGGCACCGATCCTGATCTGGCCGGTGCAGGTGAAAGGCCGGCTGGATTGGGGTTCTCAGCGCCTCGATATCGACCAGACCTTCAGCAGATGATCGCCGACGGCGGTCCCGCACGACTGGCGCTTGCCTTGGCGATCGTCGGCAGCCTGGCGATGTGCGCAGCGCACGCGCAGGAAGCCGACCCGCCGCAGGGCGAAGCGTATGCGGACCGCATCATCGCGCAGCAGCAGCTGCAGGATCTGCCGCTAGAGGAAGAGGAGTCCACCGAGACCGATGGCCTGCCGCGTTCTTTCCGTGTCGAAGCGGTCGTCAGTCGCAACGAATACGGTGATGACGCCTTCGATGAGGCCGGGATTTCAGCAGGCGGCTTTTGGCAAACCGCTGCGTGGGGCGCGTTCTCGCTTGACGCCACGCTGTTTGACAGCGATCGCGCGCGTTTCAACGGACTTGGCGACGACAGCGGCGGCCTGGGCGGCTCGGTCACGCTGTGGCAGCGCGATCTGCACCTCGACGGCGGCTGGCGCGTGAACAACGGCCTGGGCGTGCTCAACACGCCTTCTACGCCGCTGCAGCGCAACCAGTACCGTTTCTTTCTGCCGACCGTGACGTTCGCCGGCGCCAGCAGCGAGTGGATCGGCCAAGATGGTGGCCTGCTGCTGCAGGGCGCGTTGGGACGTGCCGGCCTGTATACCGGCACGCGCCTGGTCGGTTTCGATTTGGCCGACGGCGAGGTCGGCGCAGTGGCGGCGCAGTGGCAATGGGCCCCGCAATGGACCGGGGCCGCCTCGTTTCTCGCCACCCAGGGCCGCATCGTGCCCGACGATCTCGGCGAAGCGGTATTCGAGCAGGGCGCCACGCAAGCGCTGTATGCGGCGACTGCGTGGCAAGGCGAACGCGAACGCATGCAGCTTAATCTGCTGGGTAGCGATATCGATTCCGGAAGCGCGGTCGGCGTCTGGATCGATGCCAGCGCCGTTCGGGGACGCTATCTGCACAACTACGGTGCCTACCGGCTTGAGGAAGATTTGTCGTGGGGTGCGCTGCCGATCAACAACGACGTGGAGGGTGGCTATTACCGCATCAGCTATCAGTACGCGCGCTGGAGCTGGAACGCTGGCCTGGACAGCATCCGCTCGCTGTCGGGCGCGGGTTTCGACGGCCTGTTCGCGACGGGCTATGCGCGCTATCAGGCCAACAGCACGCTCGGCTACGGCGCCAGCCTCAACCTTCGGGACACCGCGAACCGCAGCCACAGCGTGCAGCTGTTCGCCGACAAACGCACCTCGTGGGGTCAGAGCCGCCTGCAATTGGATCAGGCAGGTAGCGGGGGCCGCTCGTCGGACAGCTGGCAGGTGGCGCTGGATCAGGCCTTTCCGATGCAACAGGGCTCACGCCTGTCGGCTTCAGTGGGCTACGGTTCGCTGCGTTACGACGATGACTTGGAGGCGACGCGCACCGCGACGCTGTCGCTCTATGGCGGACACGACCTGAGCGATCGGATCTCCATCGACGGCACCGTGCGCCGGACCCACGGCGAGGGTGGCGAAGCCTTTCGCGGCACCGATTTCAATATCGGCCTGAACTGGGCATTGAGCCCGCGCTGGTCGCTGACCGCGGCGTTCTACCAGAGCCAGGGATCGCGGCGATCGCCGTTCATTCTCGATCCGCTGGTCACCGAAACGCCCTTCATCTCGCTGCCGCGCAACCGTTCGGTGTTCCTGACCCTGCGCTACGCGCGCAGCGCTGGCAGGCCGCAGGGCGTGATCGGAGGGTCGCCGAACAGCGCGACCGGCGCCGTGGCCGGCAGTCTGTTCCTGGACGACAACGACGATGGCGTGCGCTCCGCTTCCGAACAGCCCGCAGCCAACGTGACCGTGGTGCTGGACGGGCGCTATGCCGTGCGCACCGACAGCTTGGGTAATTTCGAGTTCCCGCGGGTGGTGGCCGGGACTCACACGCTTGAAGTAGTCCCGGACAATCTGCCGTTGCCCTGGTTCGTGGAACAAACGGCGGCCAAACGCACTTTCGAGGTACGGGTCAGACAGACGCAGCGCATCGACATTGGCGCCCGCCGGCAGCGCTGAATCGCCGAGCCCGGGTTGCGCGCTTGCCGTAGTTTGCGGTTAAAGATGTTGGCGCGCTATAATCCGCGCGTTTTGTGGGGTCGAGGCCCCATGAATCACGCCCACGCCGGGCGTCACCGGCGAATTCACACCTGTCGCTACAGCCCGTGCCGGGGTGTCCCGAATCGTTATCGATGAGGGATCTGGACACGGAAGCGACAGGGAGGCCCAACCCCGGAACTCCGCCTTCAGTGGCGAGCCGCCTTCATCAGACCGGGCGGCCGGTTCCTACTCAGGAGTCATCCCATGCCCCAAGTCACCATGCGCCAGATGCTGGAAGCCGGCGTCCATTTCGGCCACCAGACCCGTTACTGGAATCCGAAGATGGCCCCGTACATTTTCGGCGCGCGCGGCAAGATCCACATCATCAACCTCGAGAAGACCGTCCCGCTGTTCACCGACGCGATGAATTTTCTCTCCGGCATCGCCCAGCGCCGGGGCATGGTGCTGTTCATCGGCACCAAGCGCAGCGCGCGCGAGCCGATGAAGGAAGAAGCCACCCGTTGCGGCCAGCCGTACATGACCCAGCGCTGGCTGGGCGGCACCCTGACCAACTTCGCCACGGTGAAGAAGTCGGTGGCGCGCCTGAAGGAACTGGAAGCCGGCGAAACCGACGGCAGCTTCGAGAAGCTGGTCAAGCACGAAGTGCTGGGCCTGCGCCGCGAACGCGAAAAACTGCTGGCTTCGCTGGGCGGCATCAAGGAAATGAACCGCCTGCCCGACGCGCTGTTCGTGATCGACATCGGCCATGAGGACATCGCCATCAAGGAAGCCAAGAAGCTCGGCATCCCGGTGATCGCGGTGGTCGACAGCAACTACGACCCGGCCCTGGTCGATTACCCCATCCCGGGCAACGACGACGCCATCCGCGCCGTGCAGCTGTACGCGCGCGCCGCCGCCGACGCCGTGCTGGAAGGCAAGGCCGCCGCGCCGAACTCGGCCACCGTGCGCGAAAGCGAGTTCACCGAGCTCGACGCCGACGGCAACCCGGTCGCCAAGGAAGCCCGCAATAAAGGCCCACGCGATCGCGCTCCGGCCAAGAAGCCGGCCGCTGCGGCCGGAAAACCTGCTGCCGTCGAAGCCGCCAGCGAAGCGCCGACTCCGGCTGCCGAGTAATCGGGGCGCAATGCGGCCACGCCATGCTGCGTGGCTGCATCCCAGCCGTAAGGCGGGTCTCGACCCGCCTTACGGAATTTCGCGACTGCCAAAACGGCGGGTTAAAACCCGCCCTACACACGAACAATTGAGGTAATCCCGTGGAAATCACTGCTTCCCTGGTCAAAGAACTGCGCGAACGCACCGGCGCCGGCATGATGGAGTGCAAGAAGGCGCTCACCGAGAACAGCGGCGACCTGGACGTCTCCGCCGAGTGGCTGCGCAAGCAGGGCCTGGCCAAGGCCGACAAGAAGGCCGGCCGCATCGCCGCCGAAGGCCGCATCGCCGTCGCCCAGAGCGGCGGCAAGGCCGTGCTGGTCGAAATCAATTCCGAAACCGACTTCGTCGCCAAGGACAACAACTTCCTGGCCTTCACCGAAGCCGTGGCCCAAACCGCGCTGTCTTCCGGCGCCGCCGATGCCGACGCGCTGCTGCAGGCCAGACTGGCGTCCGGCGAAACGGTCGAGGAAGCCCGCGCCGCGGTGATCGCCAAGGTCGGCGAGAACGTGCAGGTGCGCCGCCTGGCCAGCATCGACAGCGCCAACAACGTCGCAGCCTACGTGCACGGCGGCCGCATCGGCGTGCTGGTCGAAGTCAAAGGCGGCGATGCCGAGTTGTCGCGCGGTCTGGCCATGCACATCGCCGCGATGAATCCGCCGCACGTCAAGGCGTCCGACGTGCCGGCCGAATTCGTGGCCAAGGAAAAGGAAATCGAACTGGCCAAGATGACCGACAAGGACAAGGCCAAGCCGGCCGACATCCTGGAGAAGATCATCGGCGGCAAGATCGCCAAGATCGTCAACGAAGTCACCCTGTACGGCCAGCCCTACGTGCTGGACACCAACCAGACCGTCGAAGCCGTGCTGAAAACCGCCGGCGCCGACGTCGTCGGCTTCCAGCGCCTGGCCGTGGGCGAAGGCATCGAGAAGGTGGTGGAAGACTACGCCGCCGAGGTGATGAAGCAGGCGGGATTGGCGTAAAGCCTCACCGCAACTTCAAGACAAAAAAAAAGCCGCGTTTTCGCGGCTTTTTTCTGTTTCCGGGCCTTCCGTACTTCACTGAAGATCCACTTCCGTCCCGCTGCGCTGATCGACGGGCGGATCTCCTACTGCTTCGCCTGGAACACCACTTCCTCATACGGCTGCACCACCACCCAGCCTTCGCCAGCGAAGCGCAGCTGCACGCTTTCGCCCGAACCGCGGCCCAATAGCGTGCCCAGGGAAATATCGGTGACGATTTCCGGGGTCAGGCCGCCGGACCAGGCGACGGTGGCGTTGGGATCGGTGAATACCGGGCCGGTCTGCGCGGTCACCGGCAAAGTCAGCGGTTCGTAATGCGAGGTGATGGCGACGATGCCGTGGCCGCTGAGGCGCACGTTGAATAGGCCGCCGGACAGCATGCCGGCCGCTTTGCGCATCATCGTGATCTTGCTTTCGACGCCGGATTCGGTGGCCAGCACGTCGTTGCCGTTGACGAAGATGGCCTCGCCGGCCAGCCGCAGCAGCGTGATCTTCTTGCCGATATCGGCCAGATACACCCGGCCCTCGCCTTCGATCTTCATCAACTGCATGCCTTCGCCGCTGACCACTTTCTTCAGCAGGTTGCCCAGACCCTGCTCCATGATGCCCTGACGGGTGAACTTGACGTTGCCCTTGCGCGCCACCATGGAGCCGGCCTTGGCCCATACCAGCTCAGCCACGCGCACTTCCAGCAAATGCGGGCTTTCCAGTTCGAAAGCATCGGGGCTGACGTCCTTTTCCTTGGACGACGCCAGGAATTCCTGCAGGGTACGAACGCTCATGTGGACTCCTTCGATTGACAGGTCGGCGACAGGCCGATCCCTGCCACATGATAAAGGTCCGAGGGATAAGACAAGGCCGCCATGCCGCGCATTTTCCGCCAGCCGCGCCCGCCATCCACGCGCACGCTTGGCACGTTCTACCAGCTGCAGGCCTGACGTCATGGGTGCGCTCGGCTAGAATGCGTCCGTTTACCCACGCAGAGATGCCCATGACCGCCCCCCTCGCCTTTCGCCGCATCCTGCTTAAACTTTCCGGCGAGGCGTTGATGGGGGCCGAGGACTACGGCATCGACCCGGCCGTGATCGGGCGCATCGCGCGCGAGATCATCGAGGCCCGCGAAGCGGGCGCGGAGATCGGGCTGGTGATCGGCGGCGGCAATATTTTCCGCGGCGCGGGACTGGCCGCGAACGGCATGGATCGGGTCACCGGCGACCAGATGGGCATGCTGGCCACGGTGATCAATGCGCTGGCCATGCAGGACGCGCTGGAAAAACTGGGCGCGCGGGTGCGGGTCATGAGCGCCATCAAGATCAACGACGTGTGCGAGGACTACATCCGCCGCCGCGCGGTGCGCCATCTGGAAAAAGGCCGTATCGCCATCTTCGCCGCGGGTACCGGCAATCCGTTCTTCACCACCGATTCGGGCGCGGCGCTGCGTGCGATCGAGATCGGCGCGGACTTGCTGCTCAAGGCGACCAAGGTCGACGGCGTGTACGACAAGGATCCGGGCAAGTTCCCCGACGCGGTGCGCTACGACCAGCTGACCTATGATGAAGTGCTGAACCGCGACCTGCAGGTCATGGACACCGCCGCCTTCGCCCTGTGCCGCGACAGCGACGTGCCGCTGCGCATCTACGACCTGTCGGTGCCCGGCAATCTGATGCGGATCCTGCGCGGCGAAAACGTGGGCACGCTGGTGAAGGGGCAGTTAGGGCGGTAGCCGGTAGCCGGTAGCCGGTAGCCGGTAGCCGGTAGCCGGTAGATTTTGTATTTGCCTCTTTAGCTAAAAGGGAAGCATTCCCTGTTCCCGCCCGGAGAGCACAAGCATTAGATTTCCGGCTACCGGCTATCGATTACCGGCTCCCCCTCCTCCCTCCTCCCTCCCCACAAGCTATCGCGATGGCGCATTCCCACGCTTCCCACTCGCACCACGGCTCGACCACGCGCGCGTTCGCCTGGGCCACGCTGATCAATCTGGCCTACACGGCGCTGGAGGCCGGCTATGGCTTCCACACCAACTCGCTGGCGCTGCTGTCCGATGCGCTGCATAACCTGGGCGATGTGCTGGGCTTGGGCCTGGCCTGGGCCGCGGCGGCACTGGCCCGGCGGCCGCCCACGCAAAGCCATACGTATGGCTGGCGTCGCGCGACGCTGCTTTCGCCGTTGGCCAATGCGATCCTGCTGATGGTGTTTTCCGGCGCGCTGGGCTGGGAGGCCGTGCGCCGTTTCAGCGCGCCGCCCGCGGTGCCTGCGCTGGCGGTGATGGCGGTAGCCGGCATCGGCATTGCGGTCAATCTGGGCGCGGCTTGGTTGATGCGCGAAGGCCATGCGCACGACCTGAACAAGCGCGGCGCGTTCCTGCACCTGATGGCCGACGCGGCGGTGTCGCTGGTGGCGGTATTGGCCGGCGCGGGCATGCTGGCGTTCGGCTGGGCCTGGCTGGACCCGGCGACCGCGCTGCTGATCGGGCTGGTGATTGCGCTGGGCACCTTCGGGCTGCTGCGCGACAGCTTCAATGCGGCGATGGACGCGGTGCCGGCCAATATCGACAAGGCCGAAGTCAACGCCTTTCTGGCCGCGCAGCCGGGCGTCGCGGCCGTGCATCACCTGCATATCTGGCCGCTGGGCGCGAACGAGATCGCGCTGACCGCGCATCTGATACGCCCGCAAGAACAGGACCACGACGCGTTCATAGACGCCACCGTGCATGCGCTGGACCACCGCTTCGGCATCAATCACGCGACCCTGCAGATCGAGCGCGGCCGGGCGTGCGAGCACGACAAGCACGATGCCGCGCCGCATCATTCGCACGATTGATCCCCGGTGGCCGCGGTGGAGCGGTTACCGGAACCCCTGCCCGCCTCCCGTATAATCGCCGGCTAACCGAATTCAGCACGGAACCGGCGATGCTCAACGAAATCAAGAAAGACGCGCAGGCACGCATGGCCAAGAGCATCGAGGCGTTGCGCCACGATCTGACCAAACTGCGCACCGGGCGCGCCAGCACCGCGCTGGTCGATCATCTGAAGGTGAATTACTACGGCTCCGACATGCTTTTGACCCAGGTGGCCAGCGTGGTGGTGTCCGATGCACGTTCGCTGACCATCACGCCGTGGGAAAAACAGATGGTGTCGGCGGTGGAGAAGGCGATTCTGGCGTCCGACCTGGGCCTGACCCCGAACACCGCGGGCACGGTGATCCGCATCAACATCCCCGCCCTGACCGAGGAGCGCCGCCGCGACCTGTCCAAGCACGTGCACGGCGAAGGCGAGAACGCCAAGATCGCGGTGCGCAACATCCGCCGCGACGCCAACCAGCAGGTCAAGGATCTGCTGAAGGAAAAACAGATCACCGAAGACGAGGAAAGCAGGACCCAGGACGAGATCCAGAAGCTCACCGACAGGGCGATCAAGGACGTGGACGACGTGGTCAAGGCGAAAGAACAGGAACTGATGTCGGTATGAAGGGCCGGCGAGCCGGGAACCGGCAACCGGTAGCCGGAAACCGAAACGGCGCAACTCCCCTCGTCGTGGAGCTTTGCAGGGCCGAGAGATTCCCGCATTCCGGCTACCGGCTACCGGCTACCGGCTACCGCCTCCGCACCTGCCATTGCCCAGCCCACACCCAATGAGCGTCCCCCGGCATATCGCCGTGATCATGGACGGCAACGGGCGCTGGGCCGAGCGCCGCAAGCGTCCGCGCATCATCGGCCACCGCGCCGGCGCGCGCGCGGTCAATGTCTGCATCGATTTCTGCCTGCAGCGCAGCGTGCAGGCGCTGACCCTGTTCGCCTTTTCGAGCGAGAACTGGGGCCGCCCGCAGGAGGAAGTGGGCGCGCTGATGAAGCTGTTCCTCAATGCGCTGGATCGCGAAGTGGACGAACTGCACCGGCGCGGCGTGCGCGTGCGTTTCATCGGCGAGCGCGAACGCTTTTCCGAAGAGCTGCGCGAACGCATGGCCGCCGCGGAAGCGCTGACCGCCGGCAACGCGAAGCTGCACCTGGTGATCGCCGCCAGCTACGGCGGGCGTCAGGACATCGCCCAGGCGGCGCGCGCCCTGGCCACGGACGTGGCCGCCGGCAAGCTGCAGATCGAGAACATCGATGAAACGGCGGTGGCCGCGAAGATGGCGCTGGCCGACCTGCCGCCGCCGGATCTCTTCATCCGCACCGGCGGCGACCACCGCATCAGCAACTTCCTGCTGTGGCAGCTGGCCTATACCGAGCTATGGTTCACCGACATCCTGTGGCCGGAGCTGGACGCCGCCGCATTGCAGAACGCGCTGGACGAGTACGCCCGCCGCGAACGCCGTTTCGGCCTGATCAGCGCGCAAGCGGCTCCCGCCGCCCCGGAGAACGCACCCGCATGACCAAGACCCGTGTCATCGCCGCGCTGGTCATGGCGCCGTTCGCCATCGCCGCGATCCTGCTGCTGCCCACGCCATGGCTGGTGGCGCTGGCGGCGCTGCTGTTCCTGGTCGGGCTGTGGGAATGGTTCAAGCTGGCCGATATCGACGACACCCTGCCGCGCACCGTGCTGCTGGTGGCCAATCTGCTGCTGATGGTGCTGCTGGTGTGGGCCTCGCGCGGATCGATGGTGCTGTTCCAGATCGTGACCCTGGTCGGCGTGCTGTGGTGGTGCGTGGCGCTGCTGTGGCTGCGTTTCTTCCACTTCGCCTCCAACCACCAGACCTATGCGCGCGTGTTCAAGCTCGCCGCCGGCACGCTGGCGGTGATCCCGGCCTGGTGCGCGCTGGGGCTGCTGCACGCCAGCGAACCGAACGGCCATCTGTGGCTGTTCACCGCGCTGTCCATCGTCTGGGCGGCCGACAGCGGCGCTTACTTCACCGGCCGCCGTTTCGGCATGCTCAAGCTGTCGCCGCGCATCAGTCCCAACAAGACGGTCGAAGGCCTGCTCGGCGGGCTGCTGGCGGGCGTGACGGTGGGCCTGGGTTTCGCCTGGCTGGCGGGCATGACCTTGGCGCAGATGCCGGCGGTGATCGGCGTGGCCGCGGCCACGGTGCTGTTTTCGGTGGTCGGCGATCTGTTCGAGAGCCTGCTCAAGCGCCATGTCGGGGCCAAGGATTCGGGCAATCTGATCCCGGGCCACGGTGGCATTCTGGACCGCGTGGACGGCGTGCTGGCGGCGCTGCCGGTGTTCGCGCTGGGCAAGGAACTCTACGGTTTCTGACATGGCTTCCGTGCGCAACGTTGCGGTATTGGGAGCCACCGGCTCGATCGGCGCCTCGGCGCTGGATGTGATCGCGCGCCACCCGCAGCGCCTGCGGGCCACCGTGCTAGCCGCGGGCACGCAGGTCGATGCGCTGCTGGCCTTGTGCGCGGTCCACAGGCCCGCGCATGCGGTCATCGCCGATGCGGGCCGCTTCGCCGCGCTGCGCGATGGCCTGCGCACGGCCGGCCTGCCCACCCAGGCGCACGCCGGCGACGCCGCGCTGCAGGCGTTGGTCTCGGGGGACGCCTGCGACACGGTGGTGGCGGCGATCGTCGGCGCAGCCGGGCTGGCTTCCACCCTGGCGGCGGCGAACGCGGGCAAGCGCCTGCTGCTGGCGAACAAAGAAGCGCTGGTGCTGGCCGGCGAGCTGCTGATGGCCGCGGCGAACGGCGCAAACGCCGAGATCATCCCGATCGACAGCGAGCACAACGCGATTTTCCAGTGCCTGCGTTCACGGCAGACTCAGGGCGACGTGCGGCGTATCGTGCTGACCGCGTCGGGCGGTCCTTTTCGCGGCCGCAGCCGCGAGTCGCTGGCCTCGGTCACGCCGGAACAGGCCGTGGCCCATCCCAAATGGTCGATGGGTTCGAAGATTTCGGTCGATTCGGCGACGCTGATGAACAAGGGTCTGGAGCTGATCGAAGCCCATCACCTGTTCGATATTCCCGGCGAAAAGCTCGGCGTGCTGGTGCATCCGCAGAGCCTGGTGCATTCGCTGGTGGAGTTCGTTGACGGCTCCACCTTGGCGCAGCTGGGCCTGCCGGACATGCGCACGTCGCTGGCGGTGGGTCTGGGCTGGCCGCAGCGGATCGAATCGGGCGTGGCCGGGCTGGATCTGCTGACCCAGGGCCGGCTGGATTTCGAAGCGCCGGATACGCAGGCTTTCCCCTGCCTGCGTCTGGCTTGGCACGCCCTGGCGGCGGGCGGTACCGCGCCGGCCGTGCTGAACGCGGCCAACGAAGTGGCGGTTTCAGCCTTTCTTCAGGGCCGAATCGGTTTCCTAGCCATCCCTGCGTTGGTTGAAGACGCTCTCGCCGCACTGCCCGCCGCACCCGCCGAATCGCTGGAAGCGCTGCTGGCAGCGGACGCGCAGGCACGCCGACTCACCGAACAAGCCGTCCCGCAGCATCCCGTCCCATCGCCGACGCAACTACAGGCCACGCCCTCCGCATGAGTGACATCGTTGGCTCAATCTGGTGGATGATCGTCGCGCTCGGCGTGCTGGTGACGTTCCATGAGTTCGGCCACTACTGGGTGGCCAAGCGCTGCGGAGTGAAGGTGCTGCGCTTCTCGGTGGGTTTCGGTAAGCCGCTGTGGTCGCGCACCGATCGCCATGGCACCGAATTCGCCATCGCCGCGATTCCGCTGGGCGGCTACGTGAAGATGCTGGACGAAGCCGAAGGCGACGTGCCGGCCGCGCAGCTTTCGCAGGCCTTCAACCGCAAACCGGTCCTGCAGCGCATCGCGGTGGTCGCCGCCGGCCCTGCCGCCAATCTGGTGCTGTGCGTGGCGTTCCTGTGGGCGATGTTCGTGATCGGGCGCCAGGACTACAGCGCCACCATCGGTCAAGTGCAGGGCATCGCCGCCCAGGCCGGGTTCACCGCGGGCGACCGCATGCGCAGCATCGAAGGCCAGCCCATCGACACTTGGGGCGACGCGCTGCAGGCGATGACCAAGGCCGCGATGGACCGCCGCGATCTGCGGATCGAGGTCAGCGACCGCGAGGGCGACCTGCGCACGCGCACGCTGCCGCTATCGGATCTGGCCGAAGGCTTCGACCAGGAAAACGTGGCCGGCCTGGCGGGCGTCGCCTGGCAGCATCAGCTGCAGCCGGCGATCGTCGAATCCGTGGCCCCGAACACGCCCGCGGCCGGCCTCTTGCGGCCCGGCGACCGCATCACCGCGCTCGATGGCGCCGTGGTGCGCAGCTTTGGCGAGATCACCCCGCTGGTGCAGAAAATAGGCGAGCGCGGCGGCAAAGGCACGATCGAAGTCGAGCGCAACGGCCAGCGACTTGCGCTGGAGATCAAACCCGCACGCACGACGGGTGCGGCTTCGGGTCGCGAATACTGGGCGTTGGGCATTCCGCCGCCTACACAAGCCAAGTCCGCCGCCTACGATGCCGAACAGCGTTTCGGTCCGCTCGCCGCCATTCCTGCCGCCTTCCGGGAAACCGGCAAGCTCACCGCCGACTCGCTAGGCATGATCCGGCGCATGCTGACCGGGCACGCGTCGGTGAAGAACATTTCCGGACCCATCACCATCGCCCAGGTGGCCAACGCCACCGCCAAGCGCGGGGTCGACTGGTTCCTGTATTTCCTGGCGCTGCTGTCGCTCAGCCTGGCGATCATCAACTTGATGCCGATCCCGGTCTTGGACGGCGGCCACCTGCTGTATTACCTTATCGAGTTGGTCAAGGGCAGTCCGCTGAGCGAACGGGTCATGGCCACCGGGCAATACGTGGGATTGGCGATGCTGGCCAGCCTGATGGGTCTGGCCTTCTACAACGACATCCTGCGCCTGGTGACCTGATGGCTTCGCTTTCCCGCTTTCGCCTGGATTCCAACCGCACGGATTTCCATCGCGCTGCTTCCCCGGACGCCCCTATCCCGGCTGCTCCTAACCCCAATTCTTCGCCGGCAGCTTTCCGGCAACCGCCTGCGTCCTTGCAGGCAACCCACGCACTCACCCAATCGGATGTAACGATGACGCGACTTCCCACCCGCCGCCTGCTCGCCCTCGCCCTGGCCTCGGCCATCGCCTTGCCGGCCTGGGCGCAGACGACGGAACCCGCGCCCGCAGCGGCCGCCACCGCGGGCGCGTTCACCGCCGCCGATATCCGCATCGACGGCCTGCAGCGCATTTCCGCCGGCACGGTGCTGACCTATCTGCCGATCGAGCGCGGCGACACGGTGGATTCGAGCAAGGTGGGCGAGGCGATCCGGGCGCTGTACAAGACCGGTTTCTTCGAGGATGTGAGGCTGGACC
>JAESGX010000207.1_pt1 | contig 39171 bp, 41 predicted proteins | sample 9269801 | NCBI WGS metagenome assembly JAESGX01 (sample SAMN16773122, study PRJNA677054) | algae metagenome | isolation source: Pleurocapsa minor GSE-CHR-MK-17-07R and co-occurring heterotrophs from wet... | place: USA: Lower Calf Creek Falls, Grand Staircase Escalante National Monument, UT ... | reverse complement strand
GTCCACGTAGCTGAAAAGCGCCCCCGTCCTCTCGTCCGTCCCGCGCATGCCAGCACTCCCCACCCAGATACAGGAGTGAATCACGCCAACACGGATGGGACGAGCGACTTCTTCAACAGCCTGCTAGGCCAGCTGATGGGCCTGTTCGAAAACGGTGCGGACCCGGCGCTAGTTGACGTGCTTCGGAACATCGCCGACAGCCGGCTCCTGTCGATCCCGGAAAGCCTACAGCCCAGCGCCCTGCGAAAGACTGCGCACCAAGCGGCCGACGGTGAAGACGAGGAGGCCGACGACGAACGTACCGCCGCGATCGACCAGTTCCTCCAGGCCCCGTTCTGGCAAGTACCTCGATACGACGACTACGTCTCCGGGCGGGCGGCGTTCGACACCCACCAGGGCGTAAAGGGCCTGGAGTTCCCGCGAGTCTTCGTGATCATGGACGACTTGGAAGCTGGCGGCTTTATGTTCAGCTACGAGAAGCTGCTCGGCGTCAAAGGCGAGGCTAACGAGGCCACCCAGCGTCTGTTCTACGTCACCTGCAGCCGAGCCGAGGAGAGCCTGGCGCTCGTGGCCTACAGTACCGATCCCGACGCCGTCCGGCGCAATGTCATTGCCAACGGTTGGTTTGAGGCGCATGAGGTCGAGGTGGTTGATCCGAGCGTTAGCGCCTCCAACTGACGCGCGCCGCCGTCCTCTCGTGTGGGACTTTGGCCTTGCGGCGGCGGATCGAACCGCTTGCCAGCGCCTTAAACCGGTGCGGATGCCCACCGGTCGGTCCCGTTCCTGACGGACCAGGCAATGCTGGCTGTGTTGCGGCTGGTGGATGCGGCGTGCTGCCCATCTGAAATAATCATCGCCATCCTCTCAGCGGCGTCGATATACTCCCCAACATCTCACACATCACTTCTCGTACGGATTTCGGCTCGTTGACTTGGCCAACGACCTGGCTGGCGGCGTAGGTCATCCAGTCCTTGCGATGGGCCCGCCCGGCACGGCGGAACGGCTCGCCCGACAAGATCGACTGGTAGGGGACTCCCAGCGGCGCCGGCGCCTCGTTTGCGGCCCATGCGTCTGTGAATTTTTTGCGGAGGGCACGGCGGGGCTTGCCTGTGTATCCGCCGAAACTGCTGCCGGCGAGCGGCGGCGATGAAGTCGTCGTCTGTCAGTGCGAGACGGTGACGCAGCGCGAGCTCGTGACGGTGACGGCGCCGCGATATCTCGGAGCGGCCGGGGCAGCGCCCGACGGCGCCGTCGGGATGCTGACGGTCGGCGGCCGTCCGAGCCAGAATTCCCTGAAGCGGTTGACGCGCGCCGGCATGGGCCATTGCCAGGGCAAGCGTTGCCGCGACCGCTCGGCGATGCTGCTGGCGCGCGCGGCGAACGTCGCCGTCGGCGACGTCGTTCCCGGCAGCTACCGCGTGCCGGTCCGTCAGATCCCGCTGCGCGTGATGGCCGCGAACGACGAAAGCGTGGAGACGTGGGCGACGTAGCCGGTATGGCTGCATCCGGTGCCTGGCGAGGGCGGCGAGAGCGGCAGTGGCCGATGACGACGGACGCCGGAACGAAGCACGCATGAGAACTGCGGCCGTCGTCATCGTCGGGGCGGGCATCATCGGCCTGTCCGCCGGGTATTGGCTGGCGAAGGCCGGCGCCCGCGTCGTCGTCCTCTACAAGGGCCGGGCGGGTCAGGAGTCCTCGTCACGGGCGACCGGCTTCCTCAGCCTGCGCGGCGAGGAGCCGCGCGAAGCGCCGCTCGCGCTGGTCGCCGAGCGGCTCTGGGAGGAACTCGACGAGGAACTCGGCCACCCGACGGAGTGGCGGCAGAACGGTCGCCTCTGGGTGGCGCTCGGCGAGAGCGAACGGGGAGCCCTCGTCGAGAAGCACGAGGCCTTCCGCACCACCGGCATCTCGTTCGCGCTCGTCGACGGCGACCGCTGCCGCGAGATCGCCCCGTATCTCGCGCCGGACGTCGTCGCTGGCATCCACACGGAGCGGTCCAGGCACGCCAATCCTCAGCGCGCCACGCAGGCCTTTGCCTGGGCGTTCCGCGACCGGGGCGGCGAGATCCTCGAGCAGTGCCCCGTCACCGGCATCCGGGGCGCCGCCGGTGCTGTGGGCGGCGTCGCCACGCCAGACGGGGAGATCGCGGCGCCGGTGGTCGTAGTGGCCGCCGGCGCTCAGACATCGAAGGTCGCGGCGCTGGCGGGCGTCGCCGTGCCGACAGCGACGGTGCGGCTGGAAGGGTGCGTAACGGCGCCGCTGCCGCCGCTGTTCGAGGTAGCGATGGTCGGCGGCGGCTAGTCCCTGCGGCAGACGCGGCGCGGCAACATCTACTTCAACGGCGGCCCGCACGAGTGAGTCGACGTCCAGATGACGATCTTGGAGCGCCTCGGCGACCCGGATGGGCTCGTTATTGCCACATGCTCGGGTCACGGATTGGGGATGGCGCCACGCATGGGACTTGCAATCAGCGAGCTTGGACTCGCGGGTACGACGGGACTTCCAGTTGGCGCACTCGGCCTCGGTCGCTTCGCGGAGCTGCCTCCAGATTGGAGGAACCGCCGTCGGTGGGAGCCAGGCCGCTTCAACACGTGAGCGCGCTCCTGTGCGGCACTGAGGCGCCGGCAGAGGAGCCAAGGCGCCGGCACTTGATTCCAAGGCATCTCAGCCAAGTCGGTGAAACCGCTCGAGCCAATCAACCGCGAAAAGCGGCGGCGTCGCGTGTGAAGATCTCCGGCGCTCCGCCCGTATGGAGGAAGACGACCGGCCCCTCCGGCCCGACAATGCCGGAGCCAGCGCTCGCCACGAGGCCACTCATCGCCTTGCCGGTGTAGGTCGCGTCGAGGACGACGCCCTCCGTGCGTGCAGTTTTGAGGATCGCCGCGATGCCCGCTTCGGACGGCTGAGCGTAGCCGGGGCCGACGAAGGCGTCCGTCACTTCGACCCCATCGAGGGAGGGCTCCGGCAGGCCGAGAAGCGCGGCGCTGTCGGCGGCGCAGCGGCGGATCTCGGCGGTGAGGATGTCGCTCTTCCAGCTTGCACTGACGACTAGGAAGCGTGTCGTCGGCGGCCACAGGGCCGCACCGAGGATGAGACCCGCAGCGGTCGACCCGGTGCCTCCGGCGACGACGAGGGTCATCGGACCGTCCCCCCGCACCGCCGTAACCTGATCCCGGAGCTCCCGGAAGGCGACGACGTAGCCGAGTGTGCCGAGGCCGGTGGCGCCACCCAGGGGGATGGCGACGGCCTTGCGGCCGGCCTTCGCGAGTTCCTCGGCGCGCGCGGCCATCCGCGCGTCGATCTCGTCGTAGCCGACCACGCCGCAGAAGTGGATCTCGGCACCGAACAGGGTGTCGAGCAGGAGGTTGCCGATCCTCGTGCTGGTCGGCTCGCCCTTCAGGAAGAGTTCGCACGATAGCCCCGCCCGCGCCGCGACGGCGGCGGTGAGGCGGGCGTGGTTCGACTGCGCGCCACCGGTCGTCATCAGCGTGTCCGCGCCGGCCGCCAGCGCCTCGGCGAGGATGAACTCCAGCTTCCGTAGCTTGTTGCCGCCAAGGCCGAGGCCGGTGAGGTCGTCGCGCTTGATGAAGAGGTCAAGGCCGAGCGCGTCGCCAAGGCGGGCCGCCGCGTCGAGCGGCGTCGGCAGGGTGACGAGCGGGGTGCGCGGGATCGCGGCGAGTCGTTCCACGGCGGCGCGGTTCAGGTCCGACGGCACAGGGCGGCTCCGGCGATGGTGTAGACATTGGCGGCGGCGACGAGGTCGTCGATCTGCATGCTCTCATCGACGACGTTGATCTGGTCGACCTTGCCCGGCCCGTAGATCACGGTAGCGATGCCGGCACGGTTGAGATGCGAGGCGTCGGTGCCGAAGTAGACCTGCGGAAACAGCGGTCCGACATAGGGGCGCGCACCGAACAGGCTCGCGTGCGCGTCCGCGACGGCGGTCACGACCGGATGCCGGCGATCGACCAGGTACGGGTGCTGCTGGCAGAAGGCGGGCCGCTCGATCAGGGAGACCTCGACGTCGGGCGCCTCGCCGTTCGGCTTGCGTGCAGCGGCGATGGCCGCGCGGACGTCGGCGAGCACGCTCTCCGGTGTCATGCCGGGGACGGTGCGGACGTCGACGAAGGCCTCGGCGTCGGCCGCGTGCATCGAGGCCATGGTGCCGCCGCCAACCTTGCCGACGTTTATCGTCGGCAGCCCCGGATAGTCGGGGTACGGATCGAAGGCGAGGCAACGCTCGTCGAGTGCTGCCACCGCCGGCAGCAACTCGGCGAGGGCGTTGCGGCCTTCGTTCCGTCGGCAGACGTGCACGCCGACCCCGGTGGCGCGGACGCGCAGCTGCGTGACGCCGACGTGGCAGGTCATCACCTGCAGGTCGGTCGGCTCGCCGTTGATGCAGAAGTCGGCGGTGAGGCCGTTCTCCACCAGCGACAAGGTGCCGAGGCCAAGGCTGTCGCACTCGCCCATGACGGTAGAGAGCACGATCCGCCCGGACAGCTGGTCGCGGATCGACGAGAAGACCCGCATGGCGCCGAGCATGCCGGCGACGGCCCCCTTCATGTTGTTGATCTCGGCGCCGTAGAGCCGGCCGTCACGCACGAACGGGCCGAACGGATCGTGGCCGTAGCCGGCTGGGATCGGCAGCGTGTCGAGATGGCCGTTGTAGAGCAGCGTCGGCCCCGGACGGCCGGTGTCGAGTACGCCGACGACGTTGGCGCGTCCTGGCAGCACCTCCTGTCGCCGCGTCTCGAGCCCGAGCCCGCGCATCTCGCCCTCGACCCAGTCGGAGATCGCCCGCTCCTCGCCGGAGACGCTCCTGAGGGCGCAGAGCGCACTCGCGGTGGCGATCAGGTGGTCGGCATCGGGAAGGGCGACCTCCCCGCGCGGAGAAACGACGTCGAGCATCGGACGACCTCAGTGGGCGGAGAGGGTGCGGAAGAGGCGGGTGTCGATCGTCGGCGACGGCGCGATGCGGCCGAGCCGCCAGCAGTGCCAGGCGACGACGAGATTGCTGGTGAGGATCGGCCGGTCGATCTCGCGCTCCAGCGCCGAGACGATCTCGGCGGTGGCGAGACCCGTGCAGCTGACGACGACGCTGTCACCACCGGCGCCGGCAAGCGTGCGGATGAAGTCGGCGAGGCGATCGTCGTCGACGTCCTGCAGCGCGTAGTCGTCGAGCTCGCCGGCGTGCAGGCTGCGGATCGCGGCGGGCTCAACGGCGTGCTCGCGGAGGAATCTGACGAGCCGCTCGTTGATCGACGCCGAGTACGGCGAGCCGACTGCCGGCCGCGTCACGGCCAGGGCCTTCAGCGCCGCCGCCAGGGCGGTGCTGGCGGTCGTCACCGGCACGTCGCCGGCGGCCGCCTGCAGGCGCGCGACCAGCCGCTCGTTGCCGGCCCGCCCTTCCGAGAACGAGCCGCTGGTGCAGGCCCAGGCGATCGCCGATGGCCGGATCGGCAGCAGCTGCTCCACCGCCTCGACGGCTCGGTCAGAGGCGATGGCGAGGTTCTCGGCGGTCACCCGGCGTGGATAGACCACCCGCGCCGCGTGAACCTCGACGCCCTCGGGCAGGATGCGCCGGAGGTCCGGCTCGATGGTCAGATCGCTGTCGAGGACGATCAGGCCGATGCGTCCCTTGCGGCCGTACATGGCGTCGCTCCCTCAGGCGTTGTCGCGGTGGAGGTCGAGGTGGCCCTGCGGGTCGACGGTCATGGTCCACCCGCGCGGCACGAACGTCGTGGCGGTCGGCTCGACGATGACCGCGGGTCCGGGGAAGCCATCGCCCGGCGCAAGGTCGGCACGCTGTGCGAACGCCACCGTCGCGTCGCCCGGCAGCCGGCTGGTGATCCGGCCGACCGGAACCACACCGCCGGACCGCGGGGCGAGGTTCGGCATCGGCGGGGCCTCGACGGCAATCCAGCCGGTGAGGCGCAGGTTCATCATCTCGATCTCGGCGTCGCGCTCGTCGTAGCCGAACTTCGCCCGATGGAGCTCGTGGAAGCGCTCGGCGAGGGCTCCGAGCGACGCCGCGGCCGGATCATCGACCGGGACGATCAACTCCGACGCCTGGCCGACATAGCGAACGTCCGCCCGGACTTCCCAGGCCAAGGGCCTGCCCTTGGCGATCGCCGTCATCTCGCCCGCGACCGCGGCACGGAAGTCCGCGAGCTCCCGCCGCAGCCGCTCGTCGTCAATGGCGGACAGGCGCGTCGGCCAGGCGCGGACGAAGTCGCGCCGAAGGTTCGCCGACAGCAGCCCGAAGGCCGAGAAGGCGCCGGGAAAGCGCGGCACGACGACGTGGATCGCACCGATCTCCTCGGCCACGGCGCAGGCGTGCAGGGGCCCGGCGCCGCCGAAGGCGACGAGTGCGAAGTCGCGCGGGTCGTGGCCCTCGCGCACCGAGACGAGCCGCACCGCGTTCGCCATCTTCACGTTGGCGAGGTGCAGCACCATCGCGGCGACGCGCTCGACCGGCTCGCCGAGCTCGGCGGCGAGCGGCCGGAAGGCGGCTTCGGCGGCCTCCGGCACGAGCTTCATGCGGCCACCGAGGAAGAACTCCGGCCGCAGCAGCCCGAGCACGGAGAGGGCGTCGGTGACGGTCGGCAGCAACCCGCCGCGGCCGTAGCACGCCGGCCCCGGCGTCGAGCCCGCGCTCTCCGGTCCGACCCGCAGCATGCGCCCGACATCGAGCGAGGCGATCGAGCCGCCGCCGGCGCTGACGGTCTCGATGGCGAACATCGGCAGCGTGATCGGCAGACCATCGATCTGAAACTGCGTCGACACCACCGCCGCACAGCCGGCGACGAGGCAGACGTCGGTGCTGGTGCCGCCCATGTCGAAGGAAATGAGGTTCGGCAGGTCCTTCTCGCGCGCCAGGCGCTGCGTCGCGAGGACGCCGCCGGCCGGACCGGACAGGCACGTCGTCGCCGCATGGGCGCCTGCGAGCTCGATCGGCAGCACACCGCCGTTCGAGCCCATCACCGAGATCGCCCCGCCGAAGCCGCGCTCGGCGAAGCGCTCGGTGAAGCGGTCGAGATAGCGCGACACCTTCGGGCCAACATAGCCGGAGATCGTCGTCGTCGAGGTCCGCTCGTATTCGCGAAAATGCGGGGCGATGGCGCTCGAGCGGACGATGTAGCAGTCGAGCGCGGCCCGCAGCCGCCGCTCGGCGGCGATCTCGTTCTCCGGGTTGGCGTAGGCATTGAGGAAGCTCACGGCCACCGCCTCGACCTGGGCCGCCCGCAGCGCCGCGATGACGCCGTCGAGCCCGTCCTCGTCGAGCGGCCGCACGATGGCGCCGCTGGCGGCGGTACGCTCGGTCACCTCGAAGCGCAGGTGCCGCGGCACCAGCGGCTCGACCTTGCGTATGTAGAGGTCCCAGATGTTGCGGCGCTCCTGGCGCTGAAGCTCGAGCACGTCGCGGAAGCCGGCGGTGGTGACGAGCGCCAGCCGCGCGCCATTTCGCTCCAGGATGGCGTTGGTCGCCACCGTCGTGCCGTGCACGATCGAGCGCACGCCGCCGAGCGCCAGGCTGAGGCCCGCCGCAGCGTCGGCGGCGCCGACCGACTGGTCATCGGGCGTCGACAGGCCCTTCGTCACCTCGATGCGGCCGTCGGCGCCGAGCAGCACCACGTCGGTGAAGGTGCCGCCGACGTCGATGCCGATGTCGAAGCTCGTGCCGGCGGCGTCAAAAGCACTGGAAAGGGCACTCATCGTCACGCCTGTCTCGACTGGGGATAGCTGTGCTCGACCGCCGCCGCCGTCGCCTTGCCGGCCAGCAGGTCGGCAGCGATCGCCTCGGCGCTCCGGTCGGACGGTGCTCCGTAGCCGCCGCCACCACCGGCGACGACGCGCACGACGTCGCCGGCCTTGAGCGGGCACGCGGTCTTCGACGGCAGGCGGATTTCCGCGCCGGCGCGCAGGATGGCGAAGCTTCCGGCGGTTCCGGCGCCACCGCCCGCCGCTCCGCGCGGCACCTGCTTGTGGCGGTCGGCGTAACCGAAGAACTCGACGCCGTCGTCCAGCACCTCGAACTCGCGCACCGAGCCGAGCCCGCCGCGGAACCGGCCGGCGCCGCCACTGTCGGGGATCAACTCGTAGCGGGCGACGCGGATGAACGGATGGTCGAACTCGATCGCCTCGGCCGGCGTGATGCGGCAGTTCGACAGCGGCGCATCGAGCATGTCGGCGCCGTCGCCGATCGGCGTGCCGCCCCAGCCGCCGCCGATGTCCTCGATGAAGATCGAATAGGCCTCGCCGTCGCGCCGCGTCAGCCCGACCGTGGTGTTGACGTGGAACCCGAGCCCGGCGGCGCGGTCCGGCAGCGCCTGCTGCAGGGCTAGGAGGATGGCGTCGAAGACGCGGTAGGCGCCGCACATGCGGGCCCGCGTCGCGCTCGGCGCCGTCGGGTTGAGGATCGAGCCGGCCGGCGCGTGGATGTGGATCGGGCGGTAACAGCCATCGTTCGAGGCGATGGTGGCGCGCCCCGCCGTGACCGCCATCTTGATGGCGCTGAAGGCGCTCGAGCAGGTCGAGCCGAACGGCACGTTGAGGAACTCGCGGATCTGCGGCGCCGAGCCGGTGAGGTCGACGTGGATCTCGTCGCCCTTCACCTCGAGAGCGACGCGGATCGGGATCGGCTCGTCGCTGCCGATGCTGTCGTCGATGAAGTCCTCGGCGACATAGAGGCCGGGCGGGATGCGGGCGATCTCCGCCCGCATCAGCCGCTCCGAGTGGTCCATCGAGGCGCCCATGTAGAAGGCGACCGTCTCGCCGCCATAGCGCCCTGCAAGCTCGATGATGCGCCGCTTGCCGACGTCGTTTGCCGCGAGTTGCGCCTGGAGGTCGCCCCAGGTCGTGCGCGGCGCGCGGAAGTTCGAATGGACGAGGTCGTAGAAGACACCGCCCTTGGCGAAGTCGCGCTCGCGGTTGAGCTTCAGCGCGCTGAAGCGCAGGCCCTCCTCGTAGAACTCGCGCGCCCCCAGCGTCAGGCCGGCGCTGCCGCCGCCGATGTCGACGTGGTGGGCGATGCTGGCCGAGAAGCCGAGCAGCGCCCCCGCGTGGAAGATCGGGCTGAAGATCGTGATGTCCTGCAGGTGCTGGCCGCCGAGGAACGGGTCGTTGGTTACGAACACCTCGTCCGCCGCGATCGTCCCGTGCTTGGCGAGGCAGGCGCGCATCGGCAGCGACAGCGACGACATCTGCACGGGGATGTGCTCTGCCTCCGAGACGATCCGCCCCTCGGCGTCGAGCAGTGCGCACGAGCAGTCGCGCGCCTCGCGGATGATCGTCGAGCGGGCGGTGAGGAGGAGGTTCACCCCCATCTCCTCGGCGATGGAGTGGAAGGCGCTCGCCATGACGTTGAGCGTCACCGGATCGGGGGTCACAGCACGGCCTCCTTCAAGCCAGACTCGCGCTCGATGAGGCGCTGCAGGAACGACCGCGTCCGCTCGTGGCGGGGACTGCGGAAGATGGTCTCGGGCACGCCGGTCTCGATGATCCGGCCATGGTCCATGACGACGACCCGGTCGGCGACTTCGCGGGCGAAGCCCATCTCGTGTGTGACGATCACCTTGGTGACGCCGTCGTGAGCGAGGTCCTTCATCACCGCGAGCACCTCGCCGACGAGCTCGGGATCAAGGGCCGAGGTGGGCTCATCGAAGAGCAGGATGTCCGGGCTGAGGGCGAGCGCCCGGGCGATGGCGACGCGCTGCTGCTGGCCGCCCGACATCTGCGCCGGCCAAGCGTCGAGCCGGTCGCCGAGCCCGACCCGGGCGAGCAGACGCTTGCCGATCGCCTCGGCCTCGGCCTTCGGCAGCCGCTTCACCTTGATGAGCCCGATCGTCACGTTCTCGAGCGCCCGCAGGTGCGGAAACAGGTTGAAGCGCTGGAACACCATGGCGCTGTGGCGGCGCGCCCGGGCTGCGGCGCGGTCGACATCGCGAAAATGCGGCGCCTTCGCCCCGGGCTTCCGGTCGAGGACGAGCTCGCCCGCGATCTCCAGACGGCCCTCCGTCGGCACCTCCAGAAGGTTCATGCAACGCAGCAGCGTGCTCTTGCCCGAGCCGCTCGGCCCGATGATCGCCACCACCTCCCCGGCGGCGACGTCGAGATCGATGGCGGCGAGCGCCTCGAGCGCACCGAAGCGCTTGCCGAGCCCGCGCAGCGACAGCATCGGCTTCGGAGCCGTCATGGCAGGTGCACTCCCTGCGAGCTGCGCTTCTCCAGATGGCGAATGAGCAGCGACAGCGCGTATGACATGACGAGGTACATCGCCGCCACCATCAGGTAGATGTCCATCGCGCGGAACGTGATCGCGACGCGCAGCTGGCCGGCCCGCAGCAGCTCGGTGACGCTGATCGTCGCTACGAGCGCCGAGTCCTTCAGCATCGAGATGAAGTAGTTGCCGATCGGCGGCAGGATGGTACGGAAGGCCTGCGGCAGGATGATCTCCCGCATGATCATCGTGCGGCTCATGCCGATCGACGCGGCCGCCTCCCACTGCCCGCGGTCGACGGCCAGGATGCCGGCCCGGTAGACCTCGGAGAGATAGGCGCCGTAGTGGGCCCCGAGCGTGAGGAAGCCGGCCATGAAGGGATCCAGCATGATCCCCACGCTCGGGAGGCCGTAGTAGACGATGAACAGCTGCACCAGCAGCGGCGTGCCGCGGACGACCTCGACATAGACCCCGGCGAGAAACCGCGGCAGCCACATCCGGCTGAGCCGCCCGACGGCGGTGATCAGGCCAAGCACCAGCGCCAGCAGCATCGACAACAGTGAGATCTCGATCGTGACGAGGGCGCCCTTGAGGAGGTAGGGCATCACCTCCCAGAACAGCGACGACTGGATGTCCTGCAGCACGATCGAGATCCCCTTGGGATGCCCCTAGTGGGCCGTCGGGAAGTACGGGACCTTGTAACCCTCGAGAATGGTCTTGATTGTCCCGTCGTCGCGCATCTGGTGGATGGCGGCGTCGATCGCAGCCTTCAGCTCGGTGTCCTCCTGGCGCAGGCCGACGCCGGCATCGAAACGCTCCTCGGGCACGAACTCCTCGACGATGCGCACGTCCAGCGAGGGATCGCCGGTGAGGATCCAGGCCGCCGATGGCGCCTCGAGGTAGGCGGCGTCGATGCGGCCGTTGTTGAGCTCGAGCACGATGGTGTTCTGGTCCGGGTAGACCGCGACGTCGGGGATGCCTTCCTTCTGCAGGTGGTCGACGGTCACCGAACCGGCCAGCGCGCCAACCTTCTTGCCGTGCAGGTCAGCCAGCCCCTTGACCGAGGTGTCCCCTTTGCGGACGAGGATCGTCTCGCCCGAGGCGTAGTAGGGCGTCGAGAAGCTGATCACCTTCTCGCGCTCCGGGGTGATGAACATGCCGTCGACGATAGCGTCGCACCGCTTCGACGTCAGCGCCGGGATCAGAGCATCCCACGACACCCACGTGTACTCGGCCTCGGCCCCGAGCTTCTCGCCGAGCTTCCGGGCGATCTCGACCTCGAAACCGGGGATCTTCGCGTCAGAGCTCGAATAGGGCAGCATCCCGTCGACGCCGCAGACGACGAATTTCTTGGAGCTCTTGATGCCCTCCAGGGCATCAGCTGCGGCGGGGGCCGCCGCCACGACTGCGGCGAGGGAACCGGCGAGCAGGAGCGCGGCGGTGGAGAGGGTGGCACGACGCGTCAGGCCGAGGATCGATTTCATGTGAATTCCCCTGGAAAGCCGCTCTTCAGCGTATGGCGACCGGCGTCCACTCTGGCGCCGGGCGTGCGGACCGGATAGCTGGTATTTGATCAGCCTCATCATAACCGGGGATTATGATGGACCCGCTCCGATCGCTGCCGCCGTCGCGCACCCTCGTCGTCCTGGAGGTCGCCGGCCGCCTGCTCAACTTCAGCGCCGCCGGGCGGCAGCTCGGCATGTCGCAGGCCGCCGTGAGCAAACAGATCCAGAGCCTGGAGGCGGGCCTCGGCATCAAGTTGTTCGTGCGCAGCAACCGCGGGCTGACGCTGACGACGGCCGGTCGCCGCCTGCATCAGGCGGTGTCGTTCGGCCTCAACCACATCGTCGACGCGATGCAGGAGGCCCGGCCGCGCTTCGAGGAGGGGCGCGTCACCATCACGACGACGATCGCGCTCGCCTCGGTTTGGCTGATGCCGCGCATCGCCAAGTTCCGGGCTGAGCATCCCGCCATCGACCTCCGCGTCATCGCCACCGACGCGCTGCTCGACCTGTCGGGCGAAGGGATCGACGTCGGGCTCCGCTACGGGCTTGGGCGCTGGGGCGCCATCAACGCGCAGAAGCTCTTCGGCATCGAGCTCTTTCCAGTCTGCAGCCCCGCCTTCCTCGCCGCCACGCCGCCGATCCGGGCGGTGCCGGACCTCCTGACGACGAAACTCCTCCATGTCGATGAGCCAAATTCGACCGACGCCGACTGGAGCGTCTGGCTGCGCGCAGTTGGACTAGGCCGCGGTGTCCCCTCTGGCGGCATGCACTTCAACAATTACCCACTGCTGATCCAGGCGGCGGTCAATGGTCAGGGCGTCGCCCTCGGCTGGGGCCATCTTGTCGAGGACCTGATCAAGAGCGGTGCCCTGGTGCAGTGCCTGCCGACGACGCTGTTGTTGAAGCCGGCCTTCTTTCTCGTCACGTCGGACAGCGTCCATCTGAGGCCGGAGGTGTCCACCTTCTGCGATTGGATGGTCGCCGAGACCGAGCGGCTCAGAGAATAGCCGCCGGCGCGTTCACACGGCACAAGAAACCCTTCCGCCCGGGAGTCGGGCCGGCGACTACCGAGGGAGCCCGCATGAAAGTCCTTTTGACCTGGCAGGCGACGCCGGAAGAGGTGGCTCGGTTTGCGGCGGCGCTGCCGCGGGATGCGAGCGTCGTCGCGCAGCCCGCGGCACCGTGCTTCTCCCGCTTCGACTGCGACCTCCCAGCGATCGCGCCACTTCTCGCCGAGGCCGACGTCGTCGTCGGCTGGGTGCTGCCGCCGGGCGCCCTCGAGCGGGCCGGGCGGCTGAAACTGCTCGTCTGGATGCACGCCGGCTGCGACGAGCTCGACTTTCCGGCGCTGAAGGCGCGCGGTATCCGCGTCGCCAACATTCGCGGGGCGAATGCCAGCGCCGTGACGGAGCACGCCATCGCGCTGCTGCTCAGCCTCGCCAAGCGGCTTCCGCAGGCGCACGGCGACTTCCTCGCCGGGCGCACTAATCCATACTACGTCGCAGGCGCCCACGCGGCGATGCTGGAGGGGCGGACGGTCGGGATCGTCGGGCTCGGAAACATCGGCACGGCGATTGCGAGGCGGCTGAAGGCGTTCGACATGCGCGTCCTCGCGGCGCGCCGTGACCCGGGCCGCGGCAGCGGGCACGTCGACGCAGTGTTCGGACCGGATGGCCTGCACGAAATGCTCGGTGCGAGCGACTATGTCGTCCTCGCCCTGCCGATGACCACGGAGACCGACAGCCTATTCGGCCCGGCGGAATTCGCCGCGATGAAGCCCGGCGCATTCCTCGTCAACATCGCCCGCGGCAACCTCGTCCAAGAGACAGCCCTCGCAGACGCCCTCGCCTCCGGACGTCTGGCTGGCTACGGCGCCGACGTCTGGTGGTTCTATGCAAACGCCTATCCCGCCAGTTACCACTTCCCGGCGCCCTCGCGCACCGGCGTGCACAGGCTCGCGAACGTGCTCGGAACGGGCGGTCAGGCTTCGAACGCCACCGGCGTCATCGACCAGAGCCTCGCGCAGGCGATCGAGAGTGTCGCGGACTTCGCGGCCGACCGCCAGCCGCGACGGAGCATTGACCTCGACCTCGGCTACTGAGATCGGTCCACGCCTCGAGCACGCGACACTGTTGGCGTCATGGTGGACTTACCGTATTCCAACGACTACTGGGCCTATCGAAGCATTTGGCACTAGTGACCGGCCAGCGCCCCTTAACTCAGCGGGCCTTAATCGCTCAGGAGCCTGTGCATTGGAGAAAGGCATCCCAGGCCGCCATCAAGTTGCGTCGCTTCTCCAGCGCATCGCCACGGCGATATGCCCGCTCTGTCTGATCTCCTACAGTGTGTGCAAGTGACTGCTCGGCAACCTCACGAGGGAAATTGGTCTCTTCGCCCGCCCAATCTCGGAAGGAGGAGCGAAAGCCATGGGTCGTCGCTCGCTCTCCCACTGTCCGCCGAAGCATCATCAAGAGCGTCATCTGTGAGAGCGGACGTCCCCTGCGCGCACCTGGGAAGACATACGCGTCACCCTTCTCGTCGGCTCCGGGTCGCAGCAACGCCATCTGCTCGAGGATCTTGATCGCCCCAGCCGTCAGTGGAACTCGGTGCTCACGGCCGGCCTTCATCCGGCCCGCGGGGATGACCCAAAGTGAGTTGGCGAGGTCGATCTCCTTCCACGTAGCGCCGAGGACTTCACCTGTTCGCGCAGCCGTGAAGATCACGAACAAGAGGCATAGGGCAGAGACCGATCCATTCTCGCTCAGCGTCGCCACGAGCTTCGGTACATCCGGGTAGGGCATCGCTGCATGATGTCCCCGCTGCAGGCGCTGTTGCTTGGGCAGCAGTGCGTCCAGATGGCCGCGCAGTCGAGCAGGATTCTCCCCGGTACGCAGCCCCTTCGCCTTTGCAGCATCGAGCACCCGCTCGAGCCTTCCGCGAACACGTGAAGCGGTCTCCGCCTTCTTTGTCCAGATTGGCTGAAGGATCGCCAAGATGTCCTTGGTGTCGACTTCGTCGCACTGTTTCGAACGCAGAGGCGCAGCATAGTCGCGCATTGAGTTGCGCCACTGCTGGATGTGCTTCGCATTTCGAAAGCCCGGCGAGATTTCCTCAATGAGATTATCCATGAATTCACCGAACGTCGGCGCCGTAGGAAGTGCTGCTGGCGGCTCCGACACTGCACGGCGGACCTCGATGGGGTTCCGTCCATCGGCGAGGACCCGTCGCGCCTCATCGGCTTTCAGACGTGCGTCTGCGAGAGTTACGCTTGTCACGCCGCCCAGCCCCATCTCCTTGAGCTTGCCGTCCCGACGGAACAGGAAGGCCCACCGCTTGGCGCCGGACTTCTCGACTACGAGGTAGAGGCCATTGCCGTCCGCGTGCCTCCCCGGCACGGAGATCGTGGCTACCTTCCGAGCGGTCATCCTGTTCGCCTGCCGAGCCACTGCTACACCTCGCACCCCAACTTTCACCCCAACACGTATCGCGATCTGAGGTGAATGTCCACGAATGCGTCCGTGTGCAACCGTCCCTTTTAATCAGCAAAACCAACATCATATGTGCACGCTAGCGATTGGGGGCGGCCATGTGCGAGCGATAAATCTGGGGACTGCCTCTCCGCCACTACGCACAAGTTCGCGCGACTGCGACGGACTACGCGCTACCCCGAGCAGAATGTCCGCATCGGGTTTCCGGTCCTCCGCCACTACGCACAAGTTCGCAGGACTGCGACGCACTACGCGCTACCCGGAGCAGAATGCCCGCATCGGGTTTCCGGTCCTCCGCCATTCAGCTATTCCAAAGCGTCTTTTTGCCCTTCCGGCGCAGCGAAAACGCCAAAAAAACCAATGCCTTGCCGCAGTGGCCTGTGGCCGGCGGTGCACCGGTCACGGGGCACTTTGTCTCTGTTTCAGCCGTTTCTCTCCCAACCTGTGGACTGCGGGGGCAGAGGTACGGCGCCGCAACCGACTGATATATATAGAGTTTCTTAAGCCCGCGCCGGCGTACTTTTTCACTGGCCCATTGGCTGAGGAAGTGGAAAATGCGACCGCATGCTCCTCCGTCGTTGCGAGTCTCAACTTTTGCCTTCGTCGGCGTGGGTCCTTCTTCTCCCGTCAGGTTCGCATCTTGGATACCGATTTTTGGCGGCTCTCCCGTTTTGAGGCGGAAGTACCTGGGCGGAACGGTCGGGCGCGTACCGGCGACGGAGTGCGCGTGCCACGCCAACGGTGAAAAGGCGAACCGAAAAATTCCTTCCGACTTGGTGGCATTTCGCGGCGACTTGCAACTGCTGCTCGAACATCGAGGGTGCAATACTGCTACGCTCTCGCACAAAACAAGGTTCGCGCCCAATGCGCATTGTAAATCGATCTTAGGGTGCCCTGGTAATTCCGGCACTGACACGACTTTAGCTGAGGATTGGCCAAAGTCAGGTCCCTGGCAAATCAATCCAGAGATGCCCTGCGCTTTGGCGAGAAGGATACCGAGTTTCGTATCCGAATCTGCCTTTCAGCCCGTCGTCATTCCACTTTAGAGTTAGGGGCGAGCGGTAGTTAAAAGCGATAACCTTTTCATGTTTTCCGCAGGCAATGACCTTGGCAACTGAATGATCATCAGGGTGTTCGTGGCGGCGGCCGTCCGTTGAAAACGCGTAAGTCGACGCTATGATAGTCCGCAGCATCGCATTTGTAGTGTTTTTGCGCGCGCCGTGGTGTGAAATTTTGAAAACATCGACGTTCAAACTAGCGCCCGTGGGCGCGGCTAGAGCGGTAGTTAAGTCCTCTGGATGGCAATCCGCGGCGAGTAGCAGCCGCCTCCCGAAAGCCTCCATGATCAGGCCGATGCTGCTGCCGTTCGGCTTCGACGTGTCGATCTCGTCGTCGGCTGCTGCCAGTCCATTCACGTCCAGCGACTGCCCGCCGAACAGCTCAAGGCCCTGCCGTTGATCGATATTCGCCGCACTCTTGGCTTCCCTCCAAGCGGTCACCCACGGCCCGGCCATCGCGGCAAGCTTTTTCTGACTTGGCGAGACAATCCTGACGGCGAACTCCCCTACTCGAAGCCCGGGAACGCTGCTGCCGCTATGGATCGGCCCTCCCACGAAAGCCTCGTTCCAGGGAATCTTAAGTTCCCGCACGAGCTTCGAAAGGCTGTCCGCCTGCGCTACACCGAAAATCTCTCTATCCGGGCCCGGGACCTGCGCCGCCAGGACCTGCGGGTGACCGTTAAACCATACCCCACCGATTTCGAAGCCCCGATCGCGATCGCCGAGCATGGCAAGGATTCCGCCGATATGATCCGCGTCAATGTGAGTAACGACTACGAGGTCGATGAGTCCTCGTGGGCCGAGCAGCCCTTGAACTTTCGGCTTCCAGTTGGGGTAGGTCTCCTCGCGGCCCCCGTCGACTAATACTGTAGTTGTGGCGGCGCCGCACGTATCCAGAGTCCGAAGGAGAAGGCAGTCGCCATCACCAGCAGGCAACATGTGAAACGACACCACTCCGGTCAAAGGCTAACCGTCGTGAATGCTTCGGAGCGGACTGTTCTTGCCGATACGGAACACACCAACTTTGCCGATGCCTTGTGCCTCGGAAGCTCGGTCGCGAGCAGAGACAATCCTTCCGACAGTAAACGGACCCCAAAATTATAGTAAGGCACGCCATTTCTGACCGCGCTTTCGAACAACTCGCCCGCCGTATTCCAGTCGTCTCCGCTTTTCGCCGTCATAAGGGCCCGCCATCCCAGAATGATAAAAGCGTCAGGCAACCACGGGTGACACTTCGCAACCACTGCGAGTGCTTCAGTCCAAGGATTATCGGAAAGTTTTTCGTACTCGGCGTACGCAAAAGCGCAGATCTCAAGCGGACGAGAAGCAATCATCTCGTCGAGCCGCTTGCCGAAAATGTCACGATAAGTACTTGAGGCGTAACGGCGGGCTGCTTCCGCATTACCCGCAGGAAGCAGGTCCGTCATTACGCCCATGTCCGGGTCCACCACGCCGACGAAAGGCACCCCATCGGGATTTGACCGGAGCACGGTCGCCCTCTTCTCCGTTTCGGCAGCCGGAAGGCTTGACACGGACCAGTGGTCGCACGCCCAGTAAACGACCCAACTGCGTTTCAAGCCCTTGGAAAAGGGCACCGAGAGGTCCTCCGCTCTCCGTACGGGACGGTGCTCCGGGGTGATCGAGGTCCGGCGCTCAATCTCATTGTGATCGCAGAGAAGCTTCCAGGTGGCCTCAGGAGTCTCCGACGCGAACACGGAGTAAAAGCCGCCGCCATAGTCTTTTCCGCTATCTACGCGGAACATCCCACTCGCTGACGGTTGCGAGAAATCCCTAGCCATCGACTGCGTCCGCCGTAGCGCCGTTGGAGCCGTCAAAATAACGTCTGTCATGCCCGTATCACTCACGACGCAGTGGTGAGTCGTAAGTGCGCCGTTGCGCCAGTACGCCTCCACGACGTACTGGCCCGGCGGAACCTCGATCGCACGCTCACGGCCGCTCGCAAAACGCACGTCGTGCGGCCCATCGTTGACAGCGACCCCGCGCGGGTCGGCGATCCGTCGAATGCGCGCGGAGATGCGAACTTCGATGCCCCCGGCGTCTAAGCTGATTGAGAGATTCTTCATCGAGCGACGGCTCTCCGCGCCATGTCCACGATGATATCTGCAAAAGGCGGATACACAAGGAACTCAGGGCACTCGAACGGTTCGAACCCGCTGCATATGCAGGCCGTCGCAGCGACTCGATATGATCCAGACTCCAAGGAAAGGTGCCAGGCATCGACATCAAGCTGGCAATTTCCATCAAACTGAATGACGGTCGCGCCACCCCGCCTGATCTCAAGCCGAGCGCTGGAAATGTGCTCCGACGGATCGCAAGAGATCGTTACGGGAATGGCCGGGTTGCCCGTCAGCCGATGCACATCCACGTCGTCACCCTCAAACTGACAAGCTTGACCTCGGAGGAAGCGCTTCATGTGACGTAGGACCAAGTGGGTCCTAATCCACCACCCCCCGCGCTCTTCGGCCGCGCTGCGACACGCTTTAAGGAACTCAGTGGCGAAGATCGAGATTCCATGAGCTGCCCCGAACGCACCCGCTCCCTCGGCAGTCGCTAAAAGGCTGCACTGCTCGACCGGGCCCGAACTGAACTGGCCTGGGCGGGGAGACAAAAATGGCGTAGCCGGCTCACCCGATTTGAGCAGTTCGGGACACTCTGTCCTGCAAGCGTCGAACAGGAAAAGCTGCTGCTTCGGCCCAAACAGCCGCATGGAAGTCACCACACTCGCCCGGTCAAATGCGCCGGAGAGGTGGTTGAACGAATCGTCTCCGAAGGATCGTGAGAGCAGGCAATTGCGATGGCCCGACGAAAGGCCGTGGCCACAAAAATAAAAAATCGCACCGTTCTCGAAGTTACTCCTGGCGCGTTCCGCCCAGTCTCGAACGCATCGCTTAAGGTCGTCGGACGTCCCGCGTGGAACTTCATGTTCCACCCCTGTTACGGGATTGCGATAAAGAAACGGTTCCTCTTCGGAAATGATCAGGGAAACAGAGGCGAGCGGGCGACATGGATTGTTGTATTCACAGATCAGCCAGTCCGCAACGGCGACAGCAGTCCGTGGAGGCGACTTGAGATCCGCGAGCGCCGCGGTCTCGGCAACGTCCCCCCCTGACGGGTAGGTACCGATCCCGATGACGATCGCGTGCGTGCCCGGGGTTCCGTCGACGAGGTCAGTCACATGCACCAGTTCGGTCATCGGCAACGGTTCTTGATTCAGAGTGTCGGCGTCCTTGACGGTTTCCATGTTCGTCCTGGCCCGTCAAGCTTGCCTCAGGGCACACAGGACCTGATAAGGATACGCCCAGAGGGAAAGCGAAAGCTCCTATGCCACGTCTCGATCTAGTGTTGGCCTTGATCCGTGCCGGATCGAGTGGCGATGTGGTGGGCGTACAGTCTGCCACGGAAGCCATCGCGAGTGAGGAGGCCGGCCGCGGTCACGTCGCCGCGGCCGAGCGTCTACGCGGCGCTCTGGCTACGGCGGCCCCCAACACCAGCGCATCGCGGGGCAGCGGGCATGGAGGTGGTTTGCTAGTCGAACTACCAGCCAAGACGAGCCTAAAGGGTCTGGTGCTGGAGGATCGCGTGCGAACCGAACTAGTCGCGTTGGTCCGCGAGCAGAGGCATGCCGCGCAGCTCGCGGCGGAGGGGCTCTCTGCGCGCCACACGATCTTGCTGTCCGGCCCTCCGGGCAACGGGAAGACGTCCGTTGCGGAGGCAATCGCACACGAACTGGGAATCCCGTTCAACGTTGTCAGTTACAGTGCTCTCGTGGGATCACTCCTTGGTGAGACCATCCAGCGGATCGAGCTACTTTTCACCCAAGCCGCAGCCAAGCCTTGCGTCATGTTCTTTGATGAATTCGAAGCGCTCGGGAAGGAGCGCGCCGACCGTCAAGAGGCAGGCGAGATGAAGCGGGCGGTTGCCTCAATGCTCACAGGAATAGACACGCTGCAGCCGTCCGTTGTCGTCGTGGCCGCAACGAACCATCCAGAGATGCTTGACCGTGCGGTTTGGCGCAGATTTGAGGTCAAACTTGTCTTAGGCCCGCCGAACGGCGGAGAGGCGAGCAAATTCTTGATCAGCCAACTTAACCTTACCCCGAACATCAGGACCTTACAGTTGCTCAGTCAATGCTTGCCGTCTCCATCTTATGCCGAGCTGAGAGATTTTGCCTTGGATATTAGGCGGCGGGCGGTCCTGGACGCAATCGACTTGACTGTAGCGTTGCGACTGCAACTGCTGTCACGTTTCCCCGAAATAGACTGGCCCCCCGATGACAACCGATCCGACCAAGCCGTTGCTTCGCCTGGCGCCTCCGAGAAGCGCCGACAGGCTACCCGGAAAACGGCGCGGGCTTCCCGGACTTAAGCGCTTCCCTAAAGCTGCACAGCGCGGAAAGTTCGCTCCCCAGTTCGACGAGGTGTTGAAATTCTTGTCAGACCCGTCCACGCGGGCAGAGCTGACGCGTGATCCCACCTCCCTTCTGCCCGAGACGCTCCTTGTATTCACCGTTAGTGGAGAGATCCAAAACCTCGCGAACGCGCTGAAGAAGATTCCAGGCCTGGACCTCGTCGGTGAAGATCTCGACGAGGCAATAGAGGATGCAGTGCCGGAGAGCGGCGACAATTTCCTCTACCTCATGCTACCCAGCCAATCAGCGCTCGCAGAAATAGAGAGGTTGTGGAGAAGATGGGCCGAGGGGGACACATTCCCCGGCTCAGCACCCATCAGAGACCTTTTCGAGTGTCTAAAATCGATCCGGCGCTGGAGCGCGCAGGACCGGATCTCTGATGCCGACGCACGCGTGTTGATGGCAATTTCCTCCGAAACTCCAACGGCCCAGATCGCAGTGGAAATTGAGCTTGTCTTCCGCGAATCTACCGTTCAAGCGGAAATCGCGCGGGAGGCCGTTCGTGCGGCCGTCCGGGCTGCCGGCGGGCGAGTACTGCACGAAGCTCGCCACGGAGAGTTCGTCTCCGACGCTCTACTCGTGGAACTCCCCGCACGAGAAGTAAACGCAATCGCTAATCATTCGGAGGACTCCCTCGCGGCGCTCGAGCCCATCATGACGATCGGTCCGCAGGCGTCGATTTCACTTCGTACGGAAGTTGCGGGCGGAGACGTTGCTAACGTGCCAGGAGAGATGCCGGATCGCGAACCGATAGCTGCTCTTCTTGACGCTGTTCCCTCTCTCGACCATGAGCTTCTCTCGGACAGAATGCACGTCGACGACCCGGCTGGTCTCGACGCGCGCGCGGTTGGCTTACGGGTCCACGGCACCGCGATGGCCTCGCTCATCATCCACGGCGACCTCAATGAACTAGAACCTCCCGTCAGCCGGCCGCTCTATGTGCGTCCGGTCATGTACGCTAGAACACAAGGCGACGACGATGAGGTTTTTCCAAACGATCGGCTGCTCGTGGACGACTTTTACGACGCCGTAGTCCGCATGAAGAAAGGACTCGCCGGCGAGCCAGCTTCCGCGCCGAGCGTCCTCGTCGTCAACGTGTCCCTCGGAGACAACCGCCGGCGTTTTGCCGGGCGGATGTCGCGTTGGGCCAGGGCTATTGATGACCTAGCTTGGCGCTACGGCATCCTTTTTGTGATCAGCGCGGGGAACCTCGACATCGAGGGTCTCGATGATGTCGCGCTGGAGGGATTCGCTGACGCCCAAACTTTTGCTGCGGCCAGCGCCAACGATCGGGAAGTGGCGGTCGTCGAGGGTATCGCCGCATCAATACGCAATCGAAGCCTCCTGGCCCCGGCGGACTCCATCAACGCGCTGACAGTCGGCGCCGTCAACCGAGACATGGCGGCTGCAGACGCCAGAGGCAGGGTTGGCCTCGCGCCGTACACCGTCGCCGGGTCGATGCCGAATCCCAGCTCCGCGCCAGGGCTCGGGTATGGGCGTAGCATCAAGCCAGACATCCTGATGTCGGGCGGCCAGGAACTGATACTGCCTACCGGCGGTGTGGCGGGTGTGTCAATCCGTCCGGTCCGCATCGAGAAACCGTTCGGGCTGAAAGCGGCGCAGCCACGCTTCTCCCGCACCGACTCTGGGGCCAGGGTCGGATTCGTCGGACAGACAAGCACAGCTGCGGCTCTTGCCACAAGAACCGCTCACCGTCTGCATGACGTTTTGGAAATCGCGTACGGCTCAGCCTTCTTGGCAATACCTTCGCGGCAGCGCGCCCTGCTTCTCAAAGCGCTCCTTGTTCACCGTGCTCGCTGGACTACGATGGTATCCAAGATCGACGCGGCCTTCGGAACTGGGCTTAACTGGCAGAAGCGGCGCGCAAACGCGACCCGCATGCTGGGATACGGCGTGGTAAAACATGAGGACGTGCTATATTGCGTCACGAACCGGGCCACCGCTTGGGCTGTGGGTGAAGTTAAAAAGCTGGGCGCGGCGATCGTTACGTTGCCGTTGCCAGCTTCGCTTTCTGGAAAAGCGGTTGCCAAATCCATTGCAGTAACGCTGGCTTGGTTTTCTCCGACAGCTCCGGGACGGCGAAGTTATAAAACGACACGTCTGATACTTGCCGATCCGCATGGAGACGATTTGGGCCGACTGGGGCTCGACAAGCACGACATGCAACCCGACGTGAACGCCACCCGGCGTGGAACTGTCGCGCATAGGGTGTTCAAGGGGGACAAGGCTGCCGCCTTCGTCGCTAACGACAAGATCGAGTTCCGCGTTCAACGCGAGCGGGACTCCGGGGTGGGTGCGGACGACACGATCTCTTTCGCGGTCGCCATTACGATTGAGACAGAAGCTGATCTGCCGATTTATCAGGAGGTCTCGATCAGCCTGCCAATTAAACCGGCGGTCGCGGTCGTGGCAGCGACTACAGCCTGATGACCACCCCCCTTCCGAGCCCGACGGGAGGATTTCGGGCAGTTTTCGGCGGGACGAATTTGTTCCGGTTACGTGGTAAGAAATACGTCCGGAATATTCGCTGGTGAGTCTGCATGGCTCTGTAGATTGAAATTTCCTGCATGCCGCTCAATGTATGATAGACTTGATTTTTGTCTTTGGTACCACACCACGACACCACTGATAACCGCTGTTTGAGAGTCGGGATAATCGAGCCCTTAGCAGTTACACTTCCGCCATACCGCGAGCCATTAATTCCTGTTGGTCAGCAACCCTGCTTCCGCCACATCACCGAGAACGGCTCCATCAGGCGATCCAGCGTCATGCGCTCCGGATCATGCCTTCCATCAAGAATTGCCTCCACGATGTCGGGTGCGAGCAGTGTCAGGCGCAGGATGCGGGCGACGTAGGACGGGTTGATGCTCTCTGCCTCAGCGAGGTCCCGCACCGTCTGGTAGCGGCCGGCGTCGAGTAGCTTCTGCCAGCGATATGCGCGAGCGAGCGCCTTCACCATCGCGTTGTCGACGCGAGCCCGTGGCGGCGCCCACGCGTCGGCTCCGGTCGGAGAGATGACGAGCTTCCGCCCGCCGCGCTTCCTGAACGTCATCGGCACGGTGACGGTGAGCGAGCCGCCGTCGTGGTGGATGGTGCCCTTCGCCATCACGCTGCCTCCCGCTGGTTCATGGGCGATCGCAGTTCCGCAAGCAGCGCCGTCAGGCCGCCGGTGCGGAGGCGGATGGCGATGCCGTCAGTCTTCACGTCGACGCGCTCGACCAGCAACTGGACAAGGCGCGCCTGCTCCGCCGGGAACAACTCCCCCCATGTTGGATCGAGACGCTCGAACGCCTCGCGGACGTCCGCCTCGGTGATCTGCGCATCATGCTGCCTCGCCGCCCTCCACGTCCTGACGATCAGTTCCGGCGCGCGCAGCAGGCCGCGAAGCTGGTCGACGACGGCTGCCTCGATCTCTGCGGCGGGGAGCCGCCGCACCGGGCAGGTCTCCGGCCCCCGCTTCAGCACCGACTGGGTGACGTAGTAGCGGTAGAGCCGATCGCCCTTGCGAGTGTGGCTCGGCGACATCGCGTCCCCGTTCGGCGAGAAGATGAGGCCGCGCAGGAGCGAGGGGCCAGACAGCCGGGTCTTGTTCGCCCGCATCAGCGGGCTCTCGCCCATGATGGAGTGGACTCGGCTCCAGAGGTCGACGCCGATGATCGCCTGGTGCTCGCCGGGATAGGCGACGCCCTTGTGGACGGCATCACCGATGTAAACCCGGTTGTTGAGAAGTTTGTAGAGCGAGCCTTTGTCGAGGCGATGGCCGCGGCGGCTGCGGATTCCTGCCTCTGCCAGCTCCCGCATCAGCAGCATGATCGAGCCGAGCTTCACGAAGCGATCGAAGATCCGGAGAACCGTGGCCGCCTCCTCCTCGTGGATGAGGAGCTTGCGGTTCTCCACCCGATAGCCGAGCGGCACCGAGCCGCCCATCCACATCCCCTTCTTGCGGGACGCCGCGACCTTGTCGCGGATGCGCTCGCCGATCACCTCCCGCTCGAACTGGGCGAAGGAGAGCAGGACGTTCAGCGTCAGGCGACCCATCGAGGTGGTGGTGTTGAACGACTGCGTGACGCTGACGAAGGTGACGCCGCGCCGCTCGAACACGTCGACCAGCTTGGCAAAATCCATGAGCGAGCGCGACAGGCGGTCGATCTTGTAGACCACCACCACGTCGACCTTGCCGAGCTCAATGTCGGCGATGAGGCGCTTCAGCGCCGGCCGCTCGAGCGTGCCGCCCGAGATGCCGCCGTCGTCGTATCGGTCCGGGACCGCGATCCAGCCTTCAGCCTTCTGGCTCACGACATAGGCCGCACACGCCTCGCGCTGGGCGTCGAGGCTGTTGAACTCCATGTCGAGGCCTTCTTCAGACGATTTGCGGGTGTAGATCGCGCAGCGGACCTTCGAGACGACCTTCCGGGCGGGATGCGAGGCGGCTGCAGTCCTGGTCATGCTCCCCTCCCCGCGCTCTTGAGGCCGAAGAACACCCAGCCGTTCCATTTCACGCCCGTGATGGCGTGAGCGATCGCCGACAGCGACCGGTACGGCCGGCCCTGGTACTCGAAGCCCTCGATGGTCACCGTCACGAGGTGCTCGACGCCCTGAAACTCCCGCAGCAGCCGCGTGCCGGCGATCGGCTTGCGGTCGTTGCGGATGCGCCGCGTCTTCGGGTCCATGTTCTCGACGTTGCGGGCGAGCGCATCGAGGCGCTTCACCGTCTCGGGCTTCAGCCCGCCATAGGCGAGTTCCTGGATCCGGTACGCCAGGCGGCTTTCAAGGTAGCGGCGGTTGTAGGGCGGCGCCTCCACCCCGTTGAGCTCGCGCCACATCGTTTTCAGCTCTGGCGTCGGCGTGGTCTTGATGGCGGCAAGGCGCGCCAGCACGGGGTCATTCATGGTCGGTCTCCGTCGACTTCGGGTCGACATGACCGCTCTGGTCGGGGAGGAAGTGAAGGCAACTTTCTCCACCGTCGCGAGGATATGCCGGGGACACACCGTCGCGGCGCTGGCGCTGGCGGACGACGGCGAGGGCGAGGAGCCCGGCGGCCTCATTGAGCCGCTCGGCATCGCTCATCAGCTCGGGCCGGAGGGCGTTGGGGCCGGGCGGAGTGGAATGTACGGAGACGTTTCGCATAAGGCGACGTTAGCCAGCCTCGCGAAATCCACAAGGTCAAATAATCGATTAGCGAACTACTACGCAATCATTCATGGTCTTTCGCAAATAGCGTCAAGCATGACTCTAAAGCTTTCCCCGTTAGATATGAGATACCCGCCTCGATTTAGTCCTCTTCCGGTATTTATTCGAGCCGAAGCCCCTGCTGCGATCGCGCGCTTCGTGCTGCTCGCCGCCCTATCTTTCTGCTGCTCGGCAGCAGCGACATCTAGAAGCGGAACGCGAGCTACCAAGTGTCGCCTTTGGTGACGGTCGCGGCGCGAATGTGCGCCCCCCAGCTCAACGGCGCGGCCATGGGCGGCTCACACGCATTCCACTTTCATCGGCTCGCATGGAGCACAACGTGGTGCGGGTGCAGGTGATCGAGCACCGCGCTGGTGGGTTCGCCCATGCGTCTCATAACGCTCTCATGTTCGTTTTTTATTCGAAGTCGAGAGTGGCGAGAACGTTGCGCGCGACGCAACACGGCGGTACGGAGGGGGCAGAGATAGTCTAACACCTGAGAGAAGTAGGGCGGCTATGATCGTTAACCCTCCAGACCATGAAACTCTCAATGACATCGCACTTGCTCTATATTTTAAAGCCTGGATGGAGGTTTCGCAGCTTTCATATGATCTTGATGATTTTCTTGACGTCACGAATGACGCGTACGGGAGCGAGGCTTGTGACGCGGAGAAATCTGAATACCTCAGAGCGTGTCGATCCGAGTTGCAAGCGTCATACGCGACATTGCAGCAAGCTAACGAACTTGCATTGAAAGCGCGCATTTGCAGCGTAAGCCCATATTTACTCTTGCTTGGCACCGATCTTAAGGCCTTCAGCCCTAGTACGGATACAGACTTTTCTACGTTGAGGACTATTGATGCTGTTGATCTGCCCCGCCTCGTAAACGCCGTCTGCCGCACCCCCCTGCCGCCGAAATTCATTTCTCAGTACGAGCAGATGCGCTCGCAACGCAACAAAATTGCGCACCTCGGTGACGCCGGATCAACGTTTGATCCGGATGGCATACTAAAAATGATGGTTCTACAGTATATAAATCTCTGGCCGGCACGTTTTTGGTTAAATGACTACCTGCATTTTTCGAGCAAAACGCGGCTAGGACTACTCGCTGATAACAAGAATGTATCGACCCATATGGAAGCCATGAACGAGTGGGTTTGGTGCCAAGGCCGCTTCACCAAAGCTGAGTTTAAGAGTCTTTTTGGAATCGAGAAAAGACAACGTAGATATATTTGCCACTCGTGCCTCGACAATGCTTCCATGCGATACTCCGAGTTCTCCCCTGAGCAGTGCACCACTGCTTATCTTTCGGAAGATAGGAAAAGTCTCACCTGCCTCATGTGCCTTGAAACGTTTCCTGTCACAAACTCAAAATGTCGTCACTGCAAAGGGGACATACTAAACTCACACGTTGGCGCGGATATGGGACGTTGCCACTCCTGCGCCTCTCATCAAAACGACAAGCCCGATTGGGAGTTATGAGGCAACATCGCTCGGCAACGGTGACGCAGTGTCCATGGGTTGTCGCGTTGCTACCGGAGTTTTTGCGCGCGCTCGGCAAAGCATTCAGAGCCGCCGCGACGTCCAAACCACGCGCCCGACGACGCGCACCTCATCTGCGCTTTGTTCATAGGTCTTGTACTCTGGGTTCACCGACCTGATCACCACCATCGGCGGATCGGAGTTCGGCTCGTGCTCAATGCGCTTGGCGACGAGCCCCATCCCGTCCCAGATCACGAAGATGCCTGGCGGCACCGGGATCTGCTGGCTGATGTCGATCAAGACCCGGTCTCCGCTAGCGAGCAGCGGCTCCATGGAGTCGCCGTCGATCGTGATGATGCGCAGGTCTGCTGTGCGAGCCCGGAACTCGTGACGGATCATCCCCTCAGGGAAGAACCACACCTGCTTCACCTCCTCGAGGCCCTCGTGGATGGCGCCGGGACCCGCTGAAGCTCGCACGTCGATTTCGGCCACGCGACCAAAGCCAGCGGGAACCCCGCCGGTCGTCAGGCTGCCGACGGGTGCCAGATCGCTCGACCGCTCAGTCGCTGGCGGCTTACGGCGCCGCTTCCGCGGCGGCACGCTATCGTGGCGCAGTTCGCTGTCGTCGCAGCCAAGGTGCGCCGCGAGCTTGCGACGGTCTTCTTCCGCCAGGACCCGCGGCGTTCCTCGCATCACGAACTGGTGCAGGTAGGCGTCGTTCCTGCCGATCGCGATGGACGCGTTCTTCAGGTTGGTCCCGCGGTCGCGGACCAGCGCCAGCACCTTCAGTCGGATGGGATCGAGATTCATCGGTCGCTGTCCCTGCTCCTGTTGGAGATAGGCAATTAGCAACTTTTTCTGTTTGACGCAATGGGAGGGCCGGGCATTAACTAATCCTATCAGACGGGCGGCCACAGGAACCCTCGATGTCGACGATCAGTAGCCAGTTCCGAGAGCGGGTAGAGGCGTTCCTGGCAGCCTCCGAGTTCAAGCCCACCGAGTTCGGCCGGCAGGCCACAGGCGATCCGACCTTCGTTCTGAACCTCAGGCGGGGTCGATCACCGACGCTGACGACCGTCGACAAGGTGCTGGCCTTCATCGCCGAGATCGAAGCCGATCCGTCCCGGTGCGGCCCCAATAGGAAAGCGGCATGACCATGCCCCCCATTCACCTCAACCAGATCGAACTCGCCAAACGGTGGAAGATCTCGCCGCGCACGCTGGAGCGCTGGCGCTGGGCGGGCCAGGGCCCTGCCTTCGTCAAGCTCGGGGGCCGGGTCGTCTACCAGGTGGACGCCGTCGAGGCCTACGAGCGCGGCCGCGTCTGCCAGAGCACCCAGCAGGGCACGGCCCTTAGGAAGGTCTCCTGAGATGGCCCGCCTGCAATTCGAACAGGGCAGCCTCCCTGCTCCGTACGTTGCCGAGGCCGTCAACGATCTCGCCTTCTACGGCTGGATCGCTCAGGCCGCTCCTGGCGAGACGCTGGTCTATCACCGCGGCTTCCTCGGCATCGACATCGCCCCGGTGATGTCGCGGTTCGGCGAACCCGATCGCCGGCGGCTCCTTGGGCTGGCACAGGCAGCGCTTTCTGCCTTCGAGGCGGATCTCGTCCATCTCGTGCAGGTGCGGCTGGAGCCCGACCGCTTCGCCTACCTCGCCGTGGCGCGCCGCAAACCGGCCCACGCGCCGGCAGCGCTCGCGCGGCTCGTCGCCGCCACGGGTCAGCCTGATCTCGCCGCAGCGGCGTAGCTGGCCGACTGTCACCTCGTTCTTCCTATCGCGGAGCCACTCCGATGCCGTTCCCCTCGAACGTGCCCACCGCTGACGACCTGCCAGGGCTCGCCCTGCAGGAGATCGCCCGACTGCCGATCGTTCTGCTGGCGAACCTGCAGCATGAGGTCGACGAGCGTCTGACGCAGACCAAGGCTACGAAGGCCCGGCTCGACAGCGCTTTGGAAGCCCGCTTCTCCGCCCGCGCCGCCGACCTGCGCCAGGCGCACGCCAAGGACACCGGCACGGTCCGCTTCGACGAGGGCGAGTTCACCATTGTTGCCGATCTGCCGAAGCGGGTCGATTGGGACCAGCTCCAGCTCGCGGCTGTGGTGGAGCGTATCCGTGCCGCCGGCGAGGATCCGGCCGAGTACGTCGACATCGCCTTCAAACTGCCGGAGCGCAAGTACGCCGCCTGGCCAGACGCGATCCGCACCACTTTCGAACCCGCACGCACCGTGCGGCCCGGCGCACTGAAGATCGAGATCGTCCCGCAGGGGAGCGATCGATGAGCCTGCGCATCATCTCTGCCGATGACCGGCTGCGGGAGGCGCACGGCAAGACGACGATGGCGCTGTTCGGACCAACCGGCGCGGGCAAAACCACGCTGCTGAAGACCCTGCCGCCCGGCGAGATGGTATGCATCGATCTCGAAGCGGGTCTGAAGTCGGTTCAGGACTGGCAGGGCGACAGCATCCCGATCCGCCGCTTCAGTGACGCGGTCGACATCGCCTGCCTGATCGGCGGCGCCAACCCTGCCGCTCAGCCCGAGGAGCACTTCTCGGAAGCGCACCACGCCCACCTGCGAGGCCAGCATCCCGAGTTAGCCGCACGGCTCGACGCCAAGCGGATCATCTTCGTCGACAGCATCACCGATCTGACGCGCCAGGCGATGGCGTGGGCGAAGAGCCGGCCGGAGGCACTGTCCGAGCGGACGGGCAAGCCCGACACCCGCGGCGCCTACGGCCTGCTGGCGCGGGAGGTCATTGGCCTCCTGAAGCATCTGCAGCATGCCCCCGGTCGCACCGTCATCTTCGTCGGCATCCTCGAAAAGGTCACCGACGACATGAACCGGGTGGCCTGGCAGCCGCAAATGGACGGCGGGAAGGTCGCACGGGAACTGCCCGGCATCGTCGACCAGGTGCTCACGATGAGCCTGTTCAGCGCCGAGCCCGCCGCCAGTCCAGATGCAGCGCCGACCTGGCGGCACGACCCCGACAAGGGCAGCGCCCGTCACCTCGTCTGCCAGTCCGGCAATCCGTTTGGCCTGCCTGCCAAGGACCGCAGTGGACGGCTCGACGTGCTCGAGCCGCCGGACCTCGGCGCGCTGCTCGCAAAGATCAATCTGAGAGGATCCACGTCATGACCTTCGACATGAACGACGCCCAGCCTCAGCAGTCCGGCGACCTCATTCCGGACGGCACCTTCGCCAAGGTGGTGATGACGCTGCGCAAGGGCGGTACCGACGGCATGAGCGAGGTCGACCGCGGCCTGCTCAAACTCTCGAGCCAGCCTGCCAGCGACGTCCGCATGCTCGATGCCGAGTTCACCGTCGCCGAGGGGCAATACGCGCGCCGGAAGTTCTGGCAAAACTTCACGGTCCAGGGCGGCAAACTCGACGAGCAGGGTCAGTCGATCGGCTGGAAGATCTCGAAGTCGACCTTCCGCGCGATGATCGACAGTGCGCTGGGTCTGAACCCAGACGACATGAGCGACGCCGCCAAGGCCAAGCGGGTGCTGCGCGGCCTCGCCGATCTCGACGGCGTCAGCTTCGTCGCCAAGATCCAGATCGAGGCGAGCAAGAACCCCTCCTACAAGGACGCGAACAAGCTCGAGCACGTGGTGCTGCCGACCGAGCCCGAGTGGAAGAAGGTGATGGCGGGCGAGGCCGTCCCGCCGCAGCCGTCGGCGAAGGCTCGGCCCGCTGCCGCGGCGCCCTCCCTGCCACTGGCTCCCGCGTGGGGCCAGCCACAGGCACCCGCCGCTCCAGCGGCGCCCGCCTGGGGAACGCAGGCTGTAGCCGCGCAGCCTGCGCCCGCTTCGCCGCCGCCCGCTGCAAAACCCGCCGCCGGTCCAGCCTGGCTGAACCCGTGACCGCGGATGAATGGCAGGCGCACGTGACGACGGAGGCGGCGTTGGCGATGGGCGGCTGGCTTGAGGGCCGCGGGCGGCTCGACCGCCCTATCGCCAGCCTGACGCGGCGGGATCTCGAATGCATGGCATCGAACGCGATCAGCCGCTTCATCGTGCTGGCCTCCGAACGGCGGACCGTTGCGGCCAACCGTCAGGAACGCGAAGCGCTGGACCTGTTGCTTCTCGGCTGAGCACGGCCCAGCTCGCTCGGCCGGTGCCCTGCGCTCTCTGCGGCCGCGAGGCTCGCGGCTTTGGCTACTGCCACGGGCTGCGCTGGCAGCGCCACCCCTTCCACCGCTTCTGCTCCATGGCCTGCCTGACGGTGGGCTCGGCAAACGCCTGGAGGAACCTCGGCGTGATCGACAAGACCGACATGGAGGCCCGCGCCATCCGCGAGGCCCGCCGCTCGCTCGCCGAGGCACTGACCGAGATGGGCTTGCTCGAGCCCTTCGTCGATCGGCCTGCGGAGGACATCGACCGCGTCATCGAGGCCTGCGTCGACGGTTTCCAGGCCGCCATGCAGCGCCAGTCGGACGCCGGCAGTGTTCCGTTTTGAGGGGGCGTCTGTGCTCGTCGATCTCAATCACCGCTCGGGCTTCATCTACGGCCGTCCCGCCGACGCGCCAGCCCTGCTAGGCGCGCGCATCAATGCGGCTATCGACGCGGCGCTCACCTTCGAGCGGAACGGCCTGCGGCCACGGGCCTATCTCGGCGCGAGCCGGATCGGCGAGCCCTGTGCGCGGCGTCTCGTCTACGAGGTCCTTCACACGCCGCCCGACCCTGGCAAAGAGACCGAAGGGCGCACTCTCCGCATCTTCGCTGCCGGGCACGTCTTCGAGGACCTGGCCATTCGCTGGCTGCGGCAGGCCGGCTTCGACCTCCGCACGCACACGCCGCAGGGCGGTCAGTTCGGCTTCGAGACAGCCGGCGGCCGGATCCGCGGACACATCGACGGCGTGATCGTCGCTGGCCCCGACATTGGCCTCTCCTGGCCGGTGCTCTGGGAGCACAAGGCGCTGAAGGCGTCGTCCTGGTCAGACACGGCCCGCAAGAGCGTGCAAACCTCGAAGCCCGTCTACTTCGGCCAGATGCAGATCTACATGGCCTACATGGGCCTCGGGTCAGCACTCTTCACCGCGCTGAACAAGGACACCTGCGAGCTTTACCACGAGCATGTGCCGTTCGACCCCGCCACCGCGCAGGCGCTGTCGGACAAGGCTGTCGACGTGCTGCGCGCCGCCGACGCCGGCGATCTGCTGCCGCGCATCGCAAGCAGCTCGGACTTCTTCCTCTGCCGGTTCTGCCCTTACGCCGCTCGCTGCTGGGGGTATCGGGCATGACCGTCACCTTGTCCGACACTCAGAGCCGCGCCATCGCTGCCATCCGCGATTGGTACCTGACGCGGCGGGACGACCAGCAGGTCTTCCGCCTGTTCGGCTATGCCGGCACGGGCAAGACCACCATCACCGCGCTCGCCATCGAGGCGCTCGGCCTCGAACCGATGACGCCCGGCAGCGGCGGCGGCGTGCTGTTCGCCGCCTTCACCGGCAAGGCCGCCCTCGTGATGACGCGCAACGGCACCCCGGCGCAGACCATCCACAGCCTCACCTACCGCGTTTCCGAGGCGACGCCGCAGGAGATCGAGCGGGTCAATGCGGACCTTGCCGCGCTCCGCCACGACCTGCCCCGGACGCCGCCGGCGGAACGGGCCTTCGCACAGACACTGATCGCCCGGCTCGAGCTGCGTCTCCAAGACATTCACCAGCCGAAGTTCCTAATCAACGAGCAGTCGATCCTGCGCGGCGCCGACCTGCTCGTCCTCGATGAGGTCTCGATGGTCGGTGCCGAGATGGCCCACGACCTTCTCGCCTTCGGCAAGCCGATCCTCGTGCTGGGCGATCCTGGCCAGCTGCCGCCGATCAAGGGTGAAGGCTTCTTCACCGAAGCTATGCCGGACGTGATGCTCACCGAGGTGCACCGCCAGGCCGGTGACAGCGCCATCCTGCGGCTTGCGACGCTGGCACGCGAGGGTCTGCCGATCCCGCCTGGCGCCTATGACGCCCACGTCTGGAAGATGTCCCGTCATGATGTCGGGCCTGCCCAGATGCTGCAGGGCGGCCAGGTCATCTGCGGCACCAATGCGACGCGTCGTTGGCTCAACACCGCGATGAAGCACGCGGCCGGCTTCTCCGCAGACTATCCGAGCGGCGCCGGCGAGAAGATCATCTGCCTGAAGAACCGTCACGATCTCGGCCTCGTCAACGGCATGTTCCTGAAGCTCGCCGACGTGCGGCAGGACCACGGCGACGCCTTCGCCTTCAGCGCGACGATCGAGACGGAGGACGGCACCAGCATCGCTGGCCGCCAGAATTTTTGGCGTGGCGAGTACGCCGACCATGCCGCCTTCGATCCCGAGCGAGGGCGCCGTGAGTGGCAGGTTCGGCGCGGGTTGATCGAGACCAGCTGGGGCTACGCGATCACCGGCCACAAATCGCAGGGCAGCCAGTGGGAGAACGTCATCGTCCTCGACGAAGGCTTTGGGCGCACGGCCGCCGACCGCAATCGCTGGCTCTACACCGCGATCACGCGGGCCGAGAGGGGCCTGGTGATCCTTGCTTGACCTCAACGACGCCAAGCCGATCGGCGGCGACGCAACACGCTACGACCTGGACCTGATCGTCCAGAGGCTGCGCGAGACCGCCGAGCAGTGGGTGCCGCAGCTGTTTCCAAACGGCCGGCGCTTGGGCGACGAGTGGCGCCTCGCGAATATCCAGGGCGACGCGCCGCGCAATATGGGCTCGTGCGTCATCACCCTGCGCGGGCCGCATGCCGGTGACTGGATCGACTTCGACGGCAACCAGGGCGGCGGGCCGATCAGCGCCATCGAGGAAGCGACCGGGCTCGACGGCCGCGCAATGATTATCGCAGCGGCCGAGATCGCCGGCGTCGCGCCGGGCCCTCCGGAACGGCGAGCACCACCGTCGCCCCCTCCCCTGAAGCGCGATCCCGCTCTTGAGATTGCCCGTATCCTCTCTGGCGCCGCGCCACTCGTGGGCACGCCCGCCGCCGACTACCTTGCCGGCCGTGGTCTCGATGTTCCGCCGCCGGCCGATCTCCTGTTTCACCCCGACCTGACGCACTGGGAGGCGAAAGCCGGCTACCCAGCACTCGTCGCGCAAGTTCGCGATCGAGCCGGCGCGGTCATCGGCCTGCATCGCACTTGGCTCAACACGGGCTCGGACGGCACCACGCGCCAGGCACCCGTCGAGAAGGCAAAGAAGATGCTCGGCCGCGTCGCCGGCGGCGCCGTGCGGCTCAATGACCTCGGTGACGGCGACCGCCTGGCGCTGTCGGAAGGGATCGAGACCGGGCTCGCGGCGCTGACGGCATGCCCCGACCTGCCGGTCTGGGCCACGCTCTCGACCTCGGGCCTCGAGCAGGTCGATCTGCCCCCCGCCGTCCGACGCGTCGTGATCCTCGCCGATCACGATGTCTCCGGCGCCGGAATGCGTGCCGCGGATGCGGCCGCGCGGCGTCTGCGCGCCCAGGGACGCGACGTCGCCATCGCCCTGCCGCCCGAGGAGGGTGAGGACTTCAACGACCTCCTTCTTCGCGTGGGACCCGAGGCCGTCGCGCGCGTGATCGCCGCGGCAGAGCGCGTCGTCGAGACCGAGGCAGTACTGCAGATCGGCCAACACCGGCCGCTCGACTACCAGGGATCGGGCGACAGCCCGCCGACGAGGGCGATCTCGCACGCTCCGTCGAGCGGGTCTGGAGCCTGCTCATGGCCTCCAACCGGACGCCCTGGGTGTTCCGCTTCGCCGGCCAGCCAACCTGGGTCGTGCCGGACGACGAGGGCCGTCCGGTCGCCACCGCGCTGAACGAGGACAGGCTTCGCCACATGCTGGCGCGGCTTGCCCGCTGGGTGCGCCTGAATGCCAAGGGCGAACTGATGCCGGCCCCGCCGCCCGTCGCCGTCGTCAAATCGGTGCTCGCCACCCCCGATCCGGCGCTGCCGGTGCTGACCGGCATCGTCAGCACGCCGGTGTTCGGTCGGGGCGGGACGCTCATCACTGTGCCCGGGTACCATCCCGATGCGCGGCTGCTCTATGCGCCGACGCCAGGGTTCACCGTCCCAACCATCTCCATGCGGCCGTCCGCGACGGAGATCGGCGCCGCCCGGAACCTCCTGTGCGAGGACCTCCTGGGCGACTTCCCCTTCACCGGCGATGCCGAGCGCGCCCACGTCGTCGCGCTCCTGCTGCTCGGCTTCCTGCGCGGCATGATCGACGGGCCGACACCGCTGCATCTGATCGAGAAGCCGACGCCAGGCTCCGGTGCGACGTTGATGGTCGACGCCGTCGCCACCATCCTCACCGGATCCGGCGCGAGCGTCATGACGGAAGGCCGCGACGACGACGAGTGGCGTAAGCGCGTCACCGCCAAGCTCCGCCAGATCCCCGCGATCGTGCTGATCGACAACCTGCGCGCCAAGCTCGACAGCTCAGCCGTTGCGGCCGCACTCACCGCGCCCTTCTGGGAGGACCGCATCCTCGGTGTCTCGGAGATGGTCCGCCTGCCAATTCGCTGCCTGTGGATCGCCACCGGCAACAATCCCGAGTTCTCCAACGAGATGGCGCGCCGTCTCGTGCGTATCCGGCTCGATCCCCACGAGGAGCGGCCCTGGCAGCGCACCGGCTTCCGACACCCCGACCTGATGACCTGGGTGCGCGCCAACCGCCCTCGCCTCGTCGCTGCTTGCCTCACTCTCTGCCAGGCGTGGATCGCTGCCGGACGACCGCGCGGCACCCGCACAATCGGTTCCTTCGAGAACTGGGCGCACGCCATCGGCGGCGTGCTCGAGGTCACCGGCATCCCCGGCTTCCTGGGCAACCTCGACGAAATGATGGAGGCGTCCGACAGCGAGGGCGCCGGCTGGAGCGCCTTCATCACCGCCTGGTGGGACCGCTTCGGGACGGCCGGGGTCGGCACCGCAGACCTCTTCGACGTCGCCGTGTTCTGCGATCCGGCTCCGCCCATCAGCGGCAACAACGATCAGGCCCGCAAAACCACCTTCGGGTTGGCGATCAAGAGACTGCGCGACCGGGTGTTCCGGGTGGGGGATCTCAATCTGCGGATCGGCAAGGCCGGCACCTTGCGGCGTGCGGTGCGGTGGCAATTGGAGGTCCTCAAGCAGAAGCAACCGAGCTCGCAGGGCCGCGACAACTCCCGAGTGTGTGAGCCTCGGGACGGTTGTGTGAGCCTCGACGCCAAACGCTCACACGCGCAACACACTGAAAACAATGACGAATATGAGCCTTGTGAGGATTGTGAGCGTTTTCCAACCCCTACGCACATGCGCACGCACGCGCGTGTGAAAGAAGATGCCGGAAAAGGCTCACAACCCTCACAAGGCTCACAAAGCCAAACAGTCTCAACCGCTTACGAGTGTGAGCCTCCGTGTGAGCCTCGAACGGCAGGCTCACAACGCTCACCGCGCCCCGACTGGCTGCGGGAGCTCGACCCATGAGCCCCGCCGGCCCCCATCACCTCATCCCGCTGCAAATCGGAAGGAGCCGGTCATGGTCCATCTATCTCTGACCCCAACGCCAATCGCAGTCCCCTACCGCTGCGGGCCCGTCGTCCTTGCCCTCGATCTCGGCACCACCACCGGCTGGGCGCTCAGGACGGCGGATGGGCTGATCACCAGCGGCACGGCATCCTTCCGCCCCCGCCGCTTCGACGGCGGCGGCATGCGCTACCTGCGCTTTGCCAACTGGCTGACCGAGCTCGACCGCATGTCCGGCCCCCTCGCCACCATCTGGTTCGAGGAGGTCCGCCGTCACGCCGGCACTGACGCCAGCCACATCTATGGTGGGCTGATGGCGACGCTCACTGCCTGGGCCGAGCAGCGTGACATCCCCTACGAGGGCGTGCCCGTCGGCACCATCAAGCGACACGCCACAGGCAAGGGCAACGCGCCGAAGGAGGCGATGATCAACGCAGCCAGGGCGCGCGGTTTCTCCCCGGCCGATGACAACGAGGCCGACGCCGTCGCGCTGCTCCTGTGGGCGATCGAGACCAAGGGAGGCATCCGATGAGGTGGGCGCCGCGAGGCTGCGGCGGACACCGCCGCAATCCCGAGCAGGTCAAACAGGAGGGCTGGCTCGAGCAGAAGGTTCTCGTCGTCAGCGAGGGCGATCCCCGCCTCACCTGGCCCGAGCGCGAACTCGTCCGGCAGCTCGGCGACAAGCTCTACGGCATGCGCAAGGAGGCCCGTCATGGACGCCTGGAACCGTGATCAGGTGGAGGAACGGCTTGCCGAGGCCGCCGACGTCTTGAAGCGGCTGCCCGAGTTGAAGGTGCAGGGCTACTTCAGCACGTGGCCCCGCATCGCCTACGAGTTCTCCGATCTCGTCGGGCAGGAGGCGCCGCGTCTGCGTCGCGGACCACCCTCCCCTGATGCCATTTCCCGCATGGAGGCGACGCTGCCCTGGCTGCAGTGGCTGGAGCCGGAGGACGCCAAGCTCGTGTGGGCGCGTGCCGAGCGCACGCCGTGGAAGCCGATCTGCTGGCGCTTCGGCATCTCGCGCGCCACCGCCCATCGCCGCTGGGAGTACGCCCTTAGCGTCATCGTCTGGCGGCTCAGCGGTCGGCGCCCGCCGGCGAGGCGCTCGCAGCGGTTCGTGGTCAAAGGCGCTGCCGCAATTTCGGCGAGTTGAAACCAATACCGAGAGAGACGTCGGGTGTGGTATCGATCCTCATAGGAGGGCTGCATCACCTTGTGTGCCCCCAAACAATATCGACAATGCTGTAGCCGAATGCAACGATCCCATCTATTTTAACGGTGCGACCTGCGTGTCGGGTAGCGAATGAAAAATGTGGGGGAAACAGAGTGTCTGAGCACAGTATCATAATAGAAGAAGGGGCATTGCTCGACCTTCTTCTTCCGGCCCTCGAATGCGCCGTCACTCCCGTTCGCGATGGCGCATCCAAGTGCGGAATAGAAGTAGCTGGAGTCCTTTGGGGGTCAAAGAACAGCGAACAGCAAATATATTCTATTCGAAAAGCTTCCGTCATTAGACTTGGCTATAATGACGAAGAATCAGTTCATTTTTCTGATGAATCTATTGACTTGATGAAACGAGTGGCTGACACATATTGGCCCCATCTGATTTATCTCGGCACTTTTCATAGCCATCCATACCTAAATATATCAGAAGATAAAGTAATAAAAGATGCTCTTTATAAACAGTCAAGTCAGGATAAGATGTCGTTTAAGGATAGCGAAGAGGATCTGCTTAGTATAATCGTATCTATTAGTAAGTACAAAAAGAATGGCCTCGCTGGCGATTACGTAAATGCAGGAACAAATAAACCGGATTATACGGCGTTGGTTATTCGTTTCGGAGGAGTATCCGCAATTATTAAGGCGAACAGTAAAACCGAGAAAGGCAATTCCTCTGAAAAGCTTAGACTCCTCTGCCCCGCAATAATTGGGGCATCTATGCCCATCGGCGACGTTTTCTCTGCGTTTATCGAATCGGTCTAGCGGCATTTAATTTAAACAAACGTGCCGAGGCCGGCGCTTCACGCCCCCTTTCCCGCCTACTGCGACTGCCAATAAAACACCGCTTCCCTGCCACATCCCTGGTTTCGCTGACCTCAAGAACACATACGGCACTGCCGCCGCCACCCGCGCCCACCGCGGAGGTTTAGTTCCAAGACCCCTTAAGGCTGGCCGGTTTGCACGCAGCAACCGCACTGGTTGATGCCCCTAGCAGGCTGTTGAAGAAGTCGCTCGTCCCATCCGTGTTGGCGTGATTCACTCCTGTATCTGGGTGGGGAGTGCTGGCATGCGCGGGACGGACGAGAGGACGGGGGCGCTTTTCAGCTAC
>JAESGX010000206.1_pt1 | contig 39782 bp, 40 predicted proteins | sample 9269801 | NCBI WGS metagenome assembly JAESGX01 (sample SAMN16773122, study PRJNA677054) | algae metagenome | isolation source: Pleurocapsa minor GSE-CHR-MK-17-07R and co-occurring heterotrophs from wet... | place: USA: Lower Calf Creek Falls, Grand Staircase Escalante National Monument, UT ... | reverse complement strand
ATGATTCCCGTGAACATAGACCTAAGGCTGGACCAGGGGCAGCCCCTCTCCGCATGGGAGAGTTGAGGAAATTGGCGCTCTGGATTGGCAACCAGCCACGAAAAAGGGCCGGACAAGCCGGCCCTTTCCCTCGCGCATCGGGCGGGTTCAGCCCTTGAGCGCGCGCACCATGGTGGAACCCAGGCTCGCCGGCGTGTCGGCGATGTGGATGCCGGCCTCGGCCATGGCCGCCATCTTGGCTTCCGCCGTATCACGGCCGCCCGAGATCACGGCACCCGCATGGCCCATGCGGCGGCCCGGAGGGGCCGTGGCGCCGGCGATGAAGCCCACCACCGGCTTGTTCGGCTTGCCCGGCCCGAAATTCTCGGCCTTCAGGAATTCCGCCGCCTGGATCTCGGACTGGCCGCCGATTTCGCCGATCATGATGATGGACTTGGTCTCGTCATCGGCCAGGAAGAGTTCCAGCACGTCAATGAAATCCATGCCCTTCACCGGATCGCCGCCGATGCCGACGCAGGAGGATTGGCCGAGGCCGGCCGCCGTGGTCTGCGCCACCGCCTCATAGGTCAGCGTGCCCGAGCGGGAGACGATGCCCACCGACCCACGACGGTGGATATGCCCCGGCATGATGCCGATCTTGCAGGCGTCGGGCGTGATCACGCCCGGGCCGTTCGGCCCGATCAGCACGGAGGCGGAGCCATCCAGCGCGCGCTTCACCTTCACCATGTCGAGCACGGGAATGCCCTCGGTGATGCAGATGATCAGCGGCATCTCGGCATCAATGGCTTCCAGGATGGAATCGGCCGCGAAGGGTGCGGGCACGTAGATGACCGAGGCATTGGCGCCGGTCGCTTCCTTGCACTCGGCCACCGTGTTGAAGACCGGCAGGTTGAGCGTGGGGTGCATGGTGCCGCCCTTGCCCGGCGTGACACCGCCCACATAGGTGCTGCCATAGGCAATGCCCTGGCTGGCGTGGAAGGTGCCCTGCGCGCCGGTGAAGCCCTGCGTCATCACGCGCGTGTTCTTGTCAACGAGAATGGCCATGGCTCAGGCGCCCTTCACGGCAGCGACGGCCTTCTGGGCGGCGTCGGCAAGGTTGTCGGCCGCGATGATCGCAAGCCCCGATTCCGCCAGGATCTTCTTGCCCAGCTCCACATTCGTGCCCTCGAGCCGCACGACCAGCGGCACCTTGAGGTCCAGGTTCTTCGACGCCTCGACGATGCCGGTCGCAATCATGTCGCACTTGGCGATGCCGCCGAAGATGTTGACCAGGATGGCCTTCACATTCACGTCGCTCGTGATGATGCGGAAGGCCTCGGTCACGCGCGCAGAATCCGCCGTGCCGCCCACATCGAGGAAGTTCGCCGGCGAGGAGCCGTAGAGCTTGATGATGTCCATGGTCGCCATGGCCAGGCCCGCGCCATTCACCATGCAGCCGATCTCGCCATCCAGCGCCACGTAGTTCAAATCGTGGTTGGTGGCGTCCAGCTCCTTCGGGTCCATCTCGCTGTCATCGCGCAGCGCTTCCAGGTCCTTGTGGCGGAACAGCGCGCTGTCATCGAAGGAGACCTTGGCGTCCAGCGCCACCACATCGCCCGCCTTGGTGACGACCAGCGGGTTGATCTCGACGATGGCGCAGTCGAGCTCCAGGAACGCCTTGTACATGGCGTCCACGAACTTCACGAAGCTGCCGACCTGCTTGCCCTCGAGGCCCAGGCCGAAAGCCAGCTTGCGGCCATGGAAGCCGGAAATGCCCGAGGCCGGGTCAATCGCGACCTTCATGATCTTCTCGGGGTGGTTCTCGGCCACCTCCTCGATCTCCATGCCGCCCTCGGTCGAGGCCATGATGACGACGCGCGAGCTGTCGCGGTCCACCAGCAGGGAGAGATACAGCTCACGCGCGATGTCGCAGCCGGCTTCCACATAGACGCGGCTGACGAGCTTGCCCTCGGGCCCGGTCTGCTTGGTGACCAGCGTGGAGCCAATCATGGCAGCCGCGGCGGCCTTGGCCTCCTCGGCCGACTTGGCCAGGCGGACGCCGCCCTTGCCGTTCGGGTCATTGGTGAAACGGCCGGCGCCGCGGCCACCCGCATGGATCTGGCTCTTCACGACATAGATCGGGCCGGGCAGCTTCTTGGCCGCCGCCTCCGCCTCGTCGCCGTTCCAGGCCACATGGCCTTCGAGGACGGCCACGCCGTAGCGGCGCAGCAGCTCCTTCGCCTGGTATTCGTGGATGTTCATGCTCGGGTGTTCCTCGGGGTCAGCTCAGATTTCCTGTGGCGAGCGCGCGCGACCAGTCATCCCGGCCGTGGCGCGCCGCCTCGGACGCGGCAGCGTCCCAGTCATACTCGATGGCGTGGAAATTGACACGCCAGGTGCCGCCGCGCCGCTCCAGCAGCGCCCAGCGGGCATGCGGCGTGCCGGCCTGCATCACATGCGGGAAGGGCACGGTGTCGGTATAGGCGGGCTGGCCGACCGAGCCCGGGTTCACCACCAGCCTTCCGTCGCGCAGCCGCAGGGCATGGGCGCGGTGGGTGTGGGCGGTCAGCACCAGGCTGTCGCCCGCCGCTTTCGGCAGCATCACCTCCACCTCGCCGGGCACGCGCTCGCGGATGCCGTGGCGGGTCGATTCATGCATCACATAGGTGAGGTCGTTCTCCGGCAGGGCGTGCATCGCGAGGATGCCCTCGCCGCGCCAGGTCATCGGCCGGGCGCCCAGCGCCGCGCGCTGCGCCTCGGATAGGCGTGCCTGGGTGAAGCGGTCGGTGGTGCCGAGCGTCTCGGGCGCGCCCGTCGCGACCCAACGGTCGTGATTGCCGCGCACCGCGATGGCGCCGGTCCCGACCAGCATGTCGAAGGTCTCGGAGGGCCAGAGCGGCCCCGAGACCGCATCGCCAAGCTCGATCAGCAGATCGGGCGCGGCGGCGGCGACGGCCTCAAGGACCGCCGCCAGAGCGAGGCGGTTGCCGTGGACATCAGCGATGACGGCAACCCGCATCCCTCAGACGCCGAGCGCCTTGAAGTCCTCGACCAGCTTCTTCACCGCGTCGCAGGACTTGGCGAAGGCGGCCTTCTCTTCCGGCAGGAACTCGACCTCGACGATCTTCTCCACGCCGCCCGCGCCGATCACGACCGGCACGCCGACATAGAAATCCTTCATGCCGTATTCGCCGTTCAGCATCACGGCGCAGGGCAGGACGCGCTTCTTGTCCTTCAGGAAGCTCTCGGCCATCGCGACGGCGGAGGCCGCGGGCGCGTAGAAGGCCGAGCCGCGCTCCAGCAGCTTCACGATCTCGCCGCCGCCATTGGCCGTGCGGTGCACGATCGCGTCGATCTTCTCCTGCGTGGTCCAGCCCATCTTGATCAGGTCGGGCACGGGGATGCCGGCCACGGTGGAGTAGCGCGTCAGCGGCACCATGGTGTCGCCATGGCCGCCCAGCACGAAGGCCGTCACATCCTCGACCGAGACCTTGAACTCTTCGGCCAGGAAGAGGCGGAAGCGCGCGCTGTCCAGCACGCCGGCCATGCCCACCACCATGTGCGGCGGCAGGCCCGACTTCTGCTGCAGCGCCCAGACCATCACGTCCAGCGGGTTGGTGATGCAGATGACGAAGGCGTTGGGGGCGTAGGTCTTGATGCCCTCGGCGACGGTCGCCATCACGCCGGCATTCTTGGTCAGCAGGTCGTCACGGCTCATGCCGGGCATGCGGGGGAAGCCGGCGGTGACGATGATGACATCGGCGCCCGCGATGGCCGCGTAGTCGCTGCCACCGCTGAGGGCCGCGTCGAAGCCGTCCACCGGGCTCGACTGCGCGATGTCCAGCGCCTTGCCGGCCGCGACACCGCCGAAGACGTCGAACATCACGACGTCGCCCAGCTCCTTCAGGCCGATGAGGTGGGCGAGCGTGCCGCCGATATTGCCGGCGCCGATGAGGGCGATCTTGTTGCGGGCCATGGGGATTCCCTGTTCTTTGGCCACACCCTTGCGGCCTTCCTCGATACTGCCCCGGTCAAAGTCCCGGTTCAGCCAGGACAGTTTCCGCCTCGGAGCGCGGCAGAGTTACCGCGTTGCAGCAGGCCTGGAAAGACCCGCCATCGGCCGGAACGATCCCCGCCATCGCCGCCAGCCGATTGCTGGCCTGAACCACCGCATCCTAGGATCGGCACAGCATTGCAACGAACTGGCCTGAAGGAAACGCCCCGTGCTCCGCCCTGCCGCCTTCGCCCTCCTGGCCGTCCTCGCCACGGCACCTGCCTCCGCGCAGATCGCGACCAGCGCCTGCCAGCCGCATCGCAATGGCGAGGTGCGCTGCGCCGTCCGCGTGGATATTCCAGGCGGCAACCGTGTTTATGAGGTCATGATCAACGCCGCCCGCGCCGGGGCCGATGCACGGATCCAGACCGACACCTATGTGAGCAATTGCGGCAGCGCCGGGCGGATGGTCGGGCGCAGCAACATCGCCAATACCGGCACCAGCCGCGTCGCGACCTTCGCCAATGAGCGCAGCTCGCTCGAATTTCCCGTGCAGGCGGTCATGGGCGTCTGCGTGGAGGTTTTCCTGCTGAACTGCACCGTGGCCGGCCAACCCGCGACCTGCGGGAGTGTCCTCAACCTGGGCGGCAGCCGCGTCGAACTGCGCTGAGCCCTCACCCGTAGCGTCGCTGCGCCTCGCGCACATGGCCCGAGGGCAGCGCATCCAGCCCCGGATCGGGCGGCAATTCCACGCCGAAATGGCGCGAGAGCACCTGCTGGATCAGCTCATAGCAGCTGCCGATCCGCACCACCTCCATGGTCGAAAAATCGATCATGGTGGAGGAGCGCTTGTACTGGTGGAATTTCTGCAGCCCGTAATCCACCACGATCTCGGCGCAGCCGCGGATCTCGGGCTGGATGTCCACCGCGCGGAACTTGGTGCCCGTGCCGGTGAGATTGGCGGAGGAGCCGAAGAGCGGTTGCCCCTCCTCCGCCGCCAGCGTCGCCATGCGGTGCTCCAGCGGGCCCACATTCATCAGGATCGCGACGGTGCCGCCATCGGTGCTGGCGGAGAGCGCCTTCTCCCCCAGTTTGCGCAGCAGCGGGTGGTCCGCCCGGAAGGGGCCGATCGCTGAGATCGGCAGGTCGTAATCCTCGACCAGGCAGCGGATCATCGTGTTGGCGCGCTCGGGCAGGGTGTGGACATCCTCATGGATGGCGAGGCTGCCCAGCATGGCGTTGCGCTTGTGCGCGCCGCGCCCCTTGGCCAGGAAGAAACGCGTCAGCGCCGCCTCGCAGCCGGCCGCGCCGGCATAGCCCACATCGGTGGGGAAGACGGCGACACCGCCCGCCTTCACCACATCCACGATGCGCCGGGCATCGCCCGCGATATCCAGTCTTTCCATGGCGTTCAATCCAGTCGGAGGTTGAGGCCGGGCAGGATGGGCGCCCAGCGTTGGTGTTCGGCACGGAGCATTTCCATCGTCTGCTCGGGCGTCGTGGTCATGATGTCGAAGCCCGCGCGGGTGAGTTGTTCGCGCAGGGCAGGCTCTGCCAGGGTTTCGAGCGTTGCGGCGTGCAGCGCCTCGATGATGGGGCGCGGCGTGCCGGCGGGCGCAAACAGCAGGAAGCGCAACGCGTTCACCACGGTGGGGAAGCCCTCCTCCGCCGTGGTCGGGATGTCGGGCGCCGCCGCCGAACGCGCGGGGGAGAGGAGCGCCAGCGGCCTGAGCGTCCCGGCCTGGAAATGCGAGCTGACGGCCCCCAGGCTGAAGACGCCGAGTTGCACATGCCCGGCCAACACATCGTTCAGCGCAGGCCCGCCGCCGCGATACTCCACCTGGATCATCCGCACGCCGGCCTCACGCGCGAAGAGCTCGTAGCCGAGGTGATGCGGCGAGCCGATCGAGGGGTTGGCGAAGGAGTATTTCTCCGGCTCGCGCTTCAGCAGCGCCACGAATTCCCGGAGGTTCCGGACCGGGACGTTCGGGTTGATGCCCAGCACCAAAGGCGACTGCGCGAGGTAGGTGATGGGCGCGAAGTCGCGGAACAGGTCATAGGTCAGGCGCTGATAGAGGTGCGGAAACAGCGCCACATTGTCGGCGTTGATGATCAGCGTCTGGCCATCCGGCGCGGCGCGGGCCGCCATTTCCATGCCGATATTGGTGGCCGCCCCGCCGCGATTCTCGATGACCAGGGGCTGGCCGAGCCGCAGTCGCATGCGCTCGGCCCAGGGGCGGGCCAGCGCATCGGTGCCCCCGCCCGGCGGATAGGGGATGATCAGGCGGATCGGGCGGCTGGGATAGGATTGCGCCCGGGCCAGCCCGGGCAGCAGGGCCACGGCCGTGAGCGCTGTTCTGCGGCGCATCTTGTCTCCTCCTGCATGCCCCCGTCAGGGGAGCATGGCAGGAGGCTAGATCGCCTTGTCCGGACAAGCTAGCCCGGGTTGCGCATGGTTCAGAGCGGAACGCAGCGCGTGATGTCGTTGTGGCCGATCGCCATGGTGGCGATGGTGCCATCCGGGCAGCCCGCCTGGCTCATCGCGGCGGGGGCGAGGCCGCCGGTCCAACGCATGGAGGCGGTGCGCGTCGCGGCCGGCGCGCAGCTGCGGCGGCCATTGCGCGTCGTGCAGCTCGCCACCGCCGTCTGGCGCAGGCCGCGCTGCGTGTGCGCGGCGGGCTGGCGGGCATAGGGAACGGCCGCCATCTGGCGCGAGGTGCCGGACCGCAGCGCCGTCCGGTTGGAGGTCGTGCTGCGCGGCGCCAGCGCCTGGCGATGCGAGGTCGCGGCCGGGCGGCTCGCGGTGGTGGTGCGGGTCACGCCCGGGCGCGGCGCGGCCGGGCGGGCCGCGGTCGCCGTGCGAGCGGAGTTGGAGGATTGCGCCGAAGCACGGGCATCCGTCCGGGCCGAAGCGTCTTGCGGCAGAAGGGCAAGACCTAGGCAGAGGCCCAGAAGGCCACCAATGAAAGAGCGCATGAAACCCCCGTATCCCGTCTCTCGTGTTACGGCGTATTACGTCAGGGGAGATGAGGCAAGCCCAAATACTCCTGGCTCTGCATTTCCATGAGACGCGATGCGGTTCTTTCGAACATCGCCGCGTTGTCGCCACGCTCATAAAGCTCGTCAGGCCCGGCCTCGGCTGAGGCCACCAGCTTGCAGCGATGCTCGTACAGCGCGTCCACCAAAGTGATGAAGCGCCGCGCGCGGTCGAAATTCTCGGGCCCCAGGCGCGGGATGCCGTCCAGCACCAGCGTGTGGAAATGGGTGGCGATGGCCAGGTAGTCGGCCGGACCCAGCGCCCGGCCGCAGATCGCCTCGAAATCGAGTCGCGCCACACCGCGCGCCGCCTCGGCGATCGGGACCGGGTGGCCCAGCACCTGCAGGCTGGTGGGCGTGCCACGCGCCGTGCCGGTCAGTTCCAGGAAGGCGGCATCCAGCGCGCGCTCCGCCCTGCCATCCATCGGGTGGTGCCAGGTGGGCAGGCCGCGGATGCGCTCGCGTCGGTAATCCTGCGCGGATTCGAGGTGCAGCACCTCCACGCGGGACTGGATGAGGGCGATGAACGGCAGGAAGGCATCCCGGCCCGGCTTGCCCTTGAACAGGTCCTGCGGGGCCGTGTTGCTGGTCGCCACCACCACCACGCCGCGAGCAAAAAGCGCCTCGAACAAGCGGCCGAGGATCATCGCATCGGTGATGTCATGCACCTGGAACTCGTCGAAGCAGAGCAGCGCCGCCTCGGCCGCGATGGCATCGGCCAGTGGCGGGATCGGGTCATCGGCGCCCGGATGCGCCTGCTTCCAGCGATGGATGCGCTGGTGCGCCTCCTGCATGAAGGCGTGGAAATGGATGCGCCGCTTCCGCGCCACCTCGGCCGTCTCGAAGAAGAGGTCCATCAGCATGGACTTCCCCCGGCCCACGGCGCCCACGAGGTAGAGTCCCTCCGGCGTGCCAGGAGGGGCCGCGAGGTCGCCCGAGCCGCGCTTGGCCCCGAAAAGCCGGCCGAAGATGCCGCGCGGGGCGGCCAAAGCAGGCTGCGGGTCGTAGTTGCGGAGGATCCGCCACAGGTTCTGCAGCGTCTCGGCCGCATGGGCCTGCGCGGGGTCGGGGTGCAACTGGCCGTCGGCCACGCGCGCGCGATAGGCCGGCAGCGGGCCCTGGTTCACGGGAGACATGGAATTCATGGCCCAAACCGATAGACCCGAAGGCCCGATGGCTCAACCGGGGCGGCGCAGCGCCAGCCGCTTCAGCGCCTCCGCCAGCGCCAGATAACCCAGCACCAGGGCCGCGATCGCGCCCAGCAGCGCGCCGGGCAGCGGGGCGAAGCCCAGCGCCGGTCCCAGCGGCGAGAGGGCCAGCACCAGGGCCAAGGCCAGTGCGCCGAGCGACGAGAACACGAGTCCCGGATGCGGCAGGCTGGCCCAGGCCGGGCCACCCGTGCGGATCACGAAGACGACCAGCACCTGCGTCGCCATGGATTCGACGAACCAGGCGGTGCGGAACACCTCCGGCCCCGCCTCGAAAACGAGGCGCAGGATGGCGAAGGTCGCGATGTCGAAGACCGAGGAGAGCGGGCCCATCACCAGCGTGAAGCGCAGGATGGCCGCCATGTCCCAGCCATGCGGCCGGGCGGTGTCGGCGGCATCCACGGAGTCGAAGGGAATGCCCGTCTCGCTCACATCATAGAGCAGGTTGTTCAGCAGCACCTGCACCGGCGTCAGCGGCAGGAAAGGGATGAACAGCGAGGCCGCCGCCATGGAGAGCATGTTCCCGAAATTCGAGGAGGTGCCCATGCGGATGTATTTCGTGATGTTGGCATCCGTCCGCCGCCCCTCGGCCACGCCATCGACCACCACGGCGAGATCCTGCTCCAGCAGGATCATGTCCGCCGCCGCCTGCGCCACATCCGAGGCATCGGCGACGGAGAGGCCGCAATCCGCCTGGCGGATGGCCGGTGCGTCGTTGATGCCATCCCCCAGAAAACCCACCGTGTGGCCCCGCGCCTGCAGGGCCCGGATCACCCGCGCCTTCTGGTCCGGCGAGATCCGGGCATAGAGGTCGGTCGCTTCCACCCGGGCACTCAGCGCCGCATCGTCCAGCCCGGCCAAGTCCTCGCCGGTCAGCATCCCCCGGGCCGGAATGCCGAGGGCCGCGACCAGATGGGCCAGGACGGGCGCAGCATCGCCCGAGATGATCTTCACCCGCACGCCCGCCGCGGCGAGCCGGGCGATGGCGCCGGCGGCACTGGGCTTGGGCGGGTCCTCGAAGGCGAGCAGCCCGGCCCAGACCAGGCCCCGCTCATCCTCCGGCTCCGGCCGGTCCCGATCGGCCGGCATCTCCCGCCAGGCGACGCCGAGGCAGCGCAGCCCCTGCCCCGCCAGCGCCGCATGCTGCGCCTCCAGGGCCGCGCGCCCGGTGGCATCGAGCGGTTCTGGGCCGCCCGCGCCTTCCACCCGGTCGGCCCGGGCCAGCAGCGCCTCGGGCGCGCCCTTCACCAGCAGAAGCCGCACGCCCGCCTGCTCGACCAGGACGGAGACGCGTCGGCGCTCGAAGTCGAAAGGCACATCGGCGATGCGCGTCCAGCCCTCATGCGGCCCGGGGGCCGCGGCGAGGATCGCGTCATCCAGCGGGCTGCGCACGCCGCTTTCGAAGCGGCTGTTCACGGCCGCCAGCTCCAGCACGCGCGGCTCCTCGCGCCCGTCCGGCGCCACATGCCGGACGAGGGCGATCCGCGCCTCGGTCAGCGTGCCGGTCTTGTCGGTGCAGAAGACGTCCATGGCGCCGAGGTCATGGATGGCGGCGAGCCGCTTCACCACCACCCGGCGCGCCGCCATCCGCCGCGCCCCGCGCGAGAGGGTGACGGTGGTGATCATCGGCAGAAGCTCGGGCGTGAGGCCGACCGCCAGCGCGATGGCGAAGAGAAAGCTCTCCAGCGCCGGCCGCCCAAAGGCGAGATGCGTCAGCAGGACGAAGAGAACCAGGAAACCCGTCAGCCGCAGGATGAGCACGCCCAGGCGATGCAGTCCGATCTGATAGGCGCTGGGCGATGGCTCGACCTCCAGCGCGGTGGCGATGGCGCCGAAGCGCGTGTCGGCGCCGGTCGCGGTGACCAGCATCCGCGCCCCGCCACTGATCAGCGCGGTGCCGGCAAACAGCGCGCTGGCGGCCTCGGCCGGGCCCGTGGCGGCGACGGGCCCCGGGCGCTTTTCCACCGGATAGGGCTCGCCGGTCAGCAGCGCTTCCTGCACATGCGCGTCGGTCCCGCCGAGCACGACGCCATCGGCCGGCACGAGATCGCCCGCGCGCAGCAGCAGCACATCGCCCGGCACCAGCATTTCCGTGGGCAGATCTGTGGCCGCGCCATCGCGCAGCACGCGCGCCCGGAGCGCCACGGAGCGGCGCAGGGCCTCGGCCGCGGCCTCGGCCCGGCCCTCCTGGAACAGGTCGAGCGCGACGGAGAAGCCGAGGATGGCCAGGATGATCAGCATGCTCGCCACATCGCCCGTGGCCCCCGAGAGGATGGCGGCGACGATCAGGATGGCGATCAGCGGCTCGGTCACACGGCGCAGCAGCCGGACGGAAAGCCGCCGGTGGCCGGGCAGCGCCGCGCGGTTCGGGCCGTGCCGCGCGAGGCGCCGCGCCGCCTCCGCTTCCGTCAGGCCTTGTTCGGCGCTCTCCAGGGCGCGGAGCGCCTCGGCGGGCGCCATGGCCCAGAAGGGATCGACCGCGGCATCATCCATGCGGCGGAGCCTAGGCCCCGGCGCATGGCCGGCGCATGGTCATCGCCTGTCGCCCAGGCCATGCGGCTCAGGAGAATTCGCGATAGCGGAAGGCGGTTTCGCCCGCCTCGGCCAGGGCGTCCGCCAGCATCCCGTGATGCGGCGAGAGGGCGCAGGCGGGGTCGGTGGCCGCGGCCTCGCCGGTGAGCGCGAAGGCCTGGCAGCGGCAGCCGCCCCAATCGCGCTCCGCATGCTCGCAGCCCTGGCACGGCTTGGGCATCCAATCCGTGCCGCGAAAGGCGTTGAAGGCGGGGCTTTCGGCCCAGGCAGCGGCGAGGGACGTCTCGCGGATATTGGGGAAGACCATGCCCGTGATGGATTCGGCCGCATGGCAGGGCAGGATGTTGCCGGCCGGCGACACGCCCAGGAACCTGCGCCCCCAGCCCCCCATGCAGGCCTTCGGCCGGGCCGCGTGATAATCCGGCACGACATAGTCGATCACGAGCCGGCCGCGATGCGCGGCGCGTGCCGCCTCCACGATGCGCGTCGCGTCGTCGAGCTGCGCGCGAGTCGGCAGCAGGGCCGCGCGATTGGCCAGCGCCCAGCCGTAATACTGCACATGCGCGACCTCGATGCGGCCAGCGCCCCATTCCAGCCCGATCTCGATCAGGCGCGGCAGATTGTGCAGATTCTGTCGGTGGACCACGGCGTTGAGCGTGAGCGGCAGGCCGGATTGCTTCACCAGCGCCGCCGCCGCCTGCTTGCGGGCCATGGCGCCCTTCATGCCGCCGATGCGCTCGGCCCCGGCTTCCTCGGCGTCCTGCACCGAGAGCTGGACGTGATCGAGCCCGGCTTCCACCAGCCGGCCCATCAGAGCGGCATCCAGCAACACGCCCGCGGTGATGAGGTTGGTGTAGAGCCCCGCCGCGCGCGCGGCGGCCACGATCTCCATGATGTCGCGCCGCGCCGTGGGCTCGCCACCCGAGAGATGCACCTGCAGGCAGCCGAGAGCCGCCGCTTCGGCAAAGATTCGCGCCCATTCATCGGTGGTGAGCTCGCCCGCCGCGCGCGTCAGCTCCTTGGGGTTCGAGCAGTACGGGCAGCGCAATGGGCAGCGATGCGTCAGCTCGGCCAGCAGGGCGAGCGGCGCGTCAGTCACGGCGCAGCGCGCCCCGCGCGATGAGGTCATCCAGCATCGCGGCGACATCGGCGCCGATCACCTCCTCGGGGGCCGCGAATTTCTCCACGAGCGCGGCCACGATCGCCGCTTCGTTGCGCACGCCATCCACGAGGCGCAGCACCTCGAGCGCGATCTCGTCGGGGATGAACATCAGCTCCGGCGCCATGATGATCCAACGGCCGCGTGCCTTGTCCTCATGCAGGCGGACGCCCGGGGCGAATTTCAGGCTCATATCCGGAAGGCGCCCGGCGGCACGAGGCGCGGTTCGACATAGGCGAGATGCAGCGCATCCAGCTGCGCCCAGAGCAGGTCGCACTTGAAGCGCAGCGCGGCGAGGCACTGTTCCTGCTTCTCGCAGGTATCGGCGTGCTGCTTCACATAGGCCAGGGCGAAATCCACATCCTGCGGCGCCTGGGTGAGGCGCGGCTTGAAATAGGCCAGCGTCTCCTCGCTCACGAAGTCGTAGTTTCGCAGCATGCCGGCCACGCGCTGCTGGATGATGTTGGTGGAGAACATCTCGGTCAGCGAGGAGGCGACGGCCTCCAGCACGCTGCGCTCGCGCACGAAATGCACGTAGGCGTCCACGGCGAAGCGCGTGCCCGGCAGGAGACCGCGCAGTGAGGTCACATAGTCCCGATCGAGGCCAAGGCCATCGGTCAGGGCCAGCCAGCGCTCGACGCCGCCGGGCTGGCTGCCATCCCCGTCATGATCCTCGATGCGCCGGCGCCACTCTCGGCGCAGCGCCGTGGTCGGCAAGCGTGCCAGCAGCGAGCCATCCTTCGCGGGGATATTGGCCTGGTAGTAGTAGCGATTGAGCGCCCAGGCCTGGACCTGGCCCTTGCTGAGCTTGCCGTTGTGCAGCAGGTGATGGAACGGGTGCAGGATGTGATACCGCTCAGCGCCTATGCCGCGTAGCGCCGCTTCGAACTCATCCGGGGACATCAGGCTCACAGCGAAATCTCCATCCCGTCCTCAGCGACCTCCCATCCGGCGGCGGCAAGGCGCGCGCGCTCGGGGCTGTCGTCCAGCAAAGCGGGGTTGGTGTTGTTAATATGGATGAAGATGCGCCGCGCCACGCCCAGCGCCGCGAATTCCGCCATGGTATCGACCATGGACATGTGGCCCATGCGCCGCCCGGTCTTGGGGCCGGCGCCGGCCAGGATCATCTCGTCATCGGTGAAGAGCGTGCCGTCGAACATCACGCAGGCCGCGCCCGTCAGGCGCTGGCGCAGCGATTCCGTCATCATCGCGCAGCCCGGGATGTAATGAAGCGCTGCACCACCGGCCGAGATGGCGAGGCCCAGCGCCTCCCCCTCCTCGGCGAGGCCGGGGTCGCCCGCCCCTTCCGCGAAGAGCGGCACCTTGCCAGGGACCGGATAGGCCTCGATGGACAGGCCCAGCGCCTCGCCCTGCCCATCCCGCGGGGCGAAGGCCTGGCCCAGGGGCAGCGCCTCGCGCGTCACGAAATCTGGGTTCAGCGCTCGGAAGATGGGGTTCTCTTCCAGCACGGCGAGGCTCTGGGACGCGCCATAGAGGCGAAAGGCCTGGCGCTCACGCAGGTTCAGGAGGCCCGCGATGGTGTCCACCTCGGCCCCCGTCAGTGCCACGGCCGCGATGGGCGAGTTCCGGAGCGGCGCGGGGCGCGGATGCAAGGCCGGTGTGGCGGCGATCTGGGCGCGCAGATCAGGTGAGGCGTTGACCAGCAGCCACCGCTCGCCATCGGCGCTGACGGCGAGGGAGGCCTGGCTGCGCGGCCTTGCCAACGGGTCGGCCGCCCGCGCTCGGCGGCAACCGGGGCCCGCAGAATTCCACTGCGGAAAGCCGCCTCCGGCCCCCGCGCCCAACACGATTGCGCGCAGCATGATGATTGCCCGGGCGGATTCCGCCCGGGCCGCAGCCTCAGCCGATCTCGGCGCAGGCGTAGCTGTTGATCTCGAGCGCGAGCGAGACGACCGTGATGCGAGGGGTCTTCCAGGCCATGAGGATATTCCTTCCCGAATTTGACCGGCCCAGCGCCGGCAGACGTAACATGGCCGTGGAACAGCCATTCATCAAGCGGGTCCGGCTTTGCTGGACGCAGCACCCCCCAGGGCCTACATCCCAGGCCACAGCGGACGGAGCATTTCCATGGCCTACAAGATTGCCGTCGTGGGCGCCACGGGCGCCGTCGGGCGCGAAATCCTGAAGATCCTGGCCGAGCGGAACTTCCCGGTCAGCGAGGTCTTCGCCCTCGCCTCGCCGCGCTCTACCGGCCAGAGCGTCAGCTTCGGCGACAAGACCGTGCTCAAGATCAAGAATCTCGAGACCTTCGACTTCACCGGCGTGGATATCGCCCTCTTCAGCCCCGGCGCCGCCGTCTCTGCCATCCATGCGCCGCGCGCCGCCGCCCAGGGCTGCGTGGTGATCGACAACACCAGCCAGTTCCGCATGGATCATGACGTTCCGCTGGTGGTGCCCGAGGTGAACCCCCAGGCGCTGAAGCGCTTCCGCAAGCGCGGCATCATCGCCAATCCCAATTGCAGCACCATCCAGATGGTGGTGGCGCTCAAGCCCCTGCACGAGCTGGCGCGCGTGAAGCGCGTGGTGGTCTCGACCTACCAATCCGTCTCCGGCGCGGGGAAGGAGGGCATGGACGAGCTCTTCAACCAGACCAAGGGCAGCTTCGTGCATGACCAGCCGGTGATGGAGCAGTTCACCAAGCCCATCGCCTTCAACGTGATCCCGCACATCGACAAGTTCATGGATGATGGTGCCACGAAGGAGGAGTGGAAGATGTCCGCCGAAACGCGGAAGATCCTCGACCCCGACATCCAGGTCATCGCCACCTGCGTGCGCGTGCCGGTCTTCATCGGCCATGCCGAGGCGGTGCATGTGGAGTTCGAGAACCCGATCACCGTGGCCGAGGCGCGGGCCGCGCTGGGCAAGGCGCCGGGCGTGAACCTCTTCGACAAGCGCGAGGACGCCGGCTACATCACGCCGCTCGATTCGGCTGGAGAGGATGAGGTCTTCATCTCGCGCCTGCGCAAGGACCCGACCGTACCGCATGGCCTCGCTTTCTGGTGCGTGGCCGACAACCTCCGCAAGGGCGCCGCCCTGAACGCCGTGCAGATCGCCGAGGAACTGCATCGCCAGGGTTTGATGATCCGCCAGCCAGCCTGAAGCGGCGCGTTTTCCTGTTGTTTTGAAGAGGCTTTAGGACGTCAGTCCTTTTTATGCTTGCAAATGAGAACAAAATAAGAACATATGAGGGACCATGCTCGGAGGTCCCCCGCCTTGCCCAGCTTCCTCATCCCCCCCATCGCCATCCTTCTCAGCGGCCTCGCCGCCATCGCCGTGCTGCTCGCCGCACGGCTCGCCGGGCTCGGGCTCTCGCCCCTGTCCGCCGCGCCCGCGAGCCTTGCGGCGCTGCTCGTCTTCCTGGTCGGCCTCGGCTTCGCCGGCTTCCTCTGGTGGCTCGCCTCGCGTTGCTTCACCCTGCTGCGCGACCCCGCCACCACGCCCGAACAGCTCTCCGCCCTGCGGGACCTGCCGCTCGCCCTCCCTGAGGGCACGGTGCGTGCGCTGCTGGCGCTGATCGTCGGCGTCATCGGCCTGCCACTCCTGCTGTTCAGCCAGAGCCTCGCGCTGAATGACGCGATCGCAGGCTATGTGAACGGCATCATCGCCGGCGTGTTCGGCTATTATTTCGGCGCCCGCTCCACCGGCCCCGACACCCAGGCCGCCCGCCGCCTGGGCGATGCGCTGGAGGGCCAGACCCGCGCCAATGAGGCGCTCCGCCAGAGTGAAGCCGCCGCCCGCGAAGCCGCCGCACAGGCCACCCAACCCGCCCTCGCCGCCGAGGCGATCGCGCGGCTGGAGCGGCATCTGGGCGTGGCCCGCGTGCTGGTCCAGCGCATCGGCCCGGGCCTGCCCGCCGGCCTGATCCCGCCCCAGGCCGAGGCCCTGCTGTCCCAGGCCGAGCAGGCGCTCGCCGCCGCCCGCACCCTGCCCGACCTCAGCGCGCTGCAGGCCGCGACCGCGGCGCTCACCGGCCGCGACGGACCGCTGCCTGCCTTGCTGCGCGCGGCCGCCCCCCTGCTGCCGGCCGCGGGCCCGCTCGGTGGGCTTGCGTTGCTGCTCGGCCTCGGCTGGAACCTGGGGGCCGCCGCCTGGCGTCGTTTCCGCGCCCGGCTGCTCGACGCACCGCACGACCCCGCGCTGTTCGAGCCCGGCGCCATCAGCCCCGCCTCGGCCGAGCTGCGCCTGGCCAGCTCCCCCATTTTCGCGCGGATCTTCGCGCCGCGCCTCACCGAGCCCGGCTTCCTCGCCACCCTGCTGGATGCCTGCCTGCGCCCCGATGCGGCGGCGCTGCTCTGGGCGCGCTTCCCGGGCTTCGCGAACCCGGCCGAGGCGGAGGCGGGTTTGTCCGAATTCCGTCATGCCCTGCTGGAAGACCGCGTCGAGGCTGACCTTTCGCCCGATCTCGTCGGCCGTGTGGCCGCCGCGCTGGGCCAGCCGGCGGCCACGCCGGCCTTGCCACAGGACGGCCCCGAACCGGCCCGCGCCGCGCTGCAGGCCCTGACCCTGCTGCTGGGCGAGCTGCGCGAGAGCCACACCGACCCGGTCCCCCTGCTGCGGGAGCTGGCGGCATGAGGATCGCCCTTCTCCTCCTGCTCGCGGCCTGCACGCCGATGGCCGCGCTGCTCGACCCGCCGCTGGCCCAGCTCGCCCGCTGGGAGCAGGCCAGCCCCGCCGCGATCGCGGCCGAGCCCGTGGCCTGCCCGGCGGGCCATCCGGCCTGCGCCCGGCTGCACACCCGCCGCGCCGAAGCCTGCATGGGCCTGGCCATGGCCGCCCGCGCGCCCGGTGCCGCTTGCCCGGGCACCGGCGAGCACCTGCCCTGCGCCGCCCAGTCCTACGCCGCCGCCCGCGCGCTGACGCCCGGCCCGGCGCTCGCCGCGGGCGAGGCGCAGGCCCGGCTTTGCCTCGCCGAATTCCTGCCCCCCGCCGAAGCGGCGCAGGAGGTTTCGCTGGCCGCGCCCGCCATCGCCGCCGCGCCCCCGGGCCGCGCGCCCCTGCTCGGCGCCCGCGCCGCGCTCATCGCCGCCCGCCCGGGCGCCGGAAATGACGCGCAACGCTGTGCCGCCGTCCGCGCCGGCCTGCGCGTGGCCCCGCCCGCCTCGCGTGAGGCGCGGGATCTCGCCCTGCGCCTCGCCACCCTCCCCGATTGCGGAGCCACGCCATGACCCTCGCCCGCCCCCTCGCCTTCCGCCTGCCGCTCGCCACCGGCCCCGATGTCCGCACCGCCCAGCTCGCGCTCATCCGCGCCGGCGCGCTGCGCGGCGAGCCCGATGGCGTCTATGGCCCCGCCACGCGCGATGCCGTGGCCGGGTTCCAGCGCCGCGAGGGCCTGCCCGCCGATGGCGTGGTCGGCCCCGAGACCTGGGCGCGCCTGACCGGCCAGCCCACCCTCGCCCGCCCGCGCCCCTGGCCCGAGGCGCTGCGCCCCTTCCTGCCCCCGCTCCTGGACTGGCATGGCGCCCGCGGCGTGCGGCGCTGGCGCCTCACGCCCGAGGGCATCGCCATCGAGGGCGAGGACGCGCCCGGCAACACGCCGCCCCGCATCGCCACCGCCTGCTGGGCGCGGCACCAGATCCCGCTGGAGGCCGCCGCGCGCCGCTTCGCCGTGCCGGTGGAACTCCTGCTCGCCACCGCCTGCACCGAGAGCGGCGGCCGCGCGGATGCGGTGCGGGAGGAGCCCGGCTTCACCTCCGATGCCGCGACGCCGCACCGCGTCTCGCCCGGTCTGATGCAGACGCTGATCTCCTCCGCGCGGGAGGCACTGGGCGAACCCAAGCTCGACCGGGCCGCCCTGCTGGACCCGGGCGTCTCGGCCGCGGCGGGCGCCGCCTTCATCGCCCGCCAGGCGCGGGTGACGGGCTTCGACCCGCCGCTGGTCGCCATCGCCTACAATGCCGGCAGCCTGCGCCCGGCGAGCAACCCCTGGGGCCTGGTGCAGACGCAGCGCGGCAGCGGCCACTTCCACGCGGATTCCTTCTGCGCCTTCTTCAATGACGCCCTCACCGTCAGCCCCGCGCCCGCCGCCGATGTGCCGAGCTTCCGGGCGCTGCTGTCATGAGCGCCTGCGCCATCGCGCTGGTGCTCCTGCTCGATGCCAGCGCCTCCATCTTCCCGGCCGAATGGCAGCTCCAGGCCGAAGGTCATGCCGCCGCCTTCGAGGATGCGGCGGTGCTGCGCGCCATCGAGCGCGGACCCGGCATCGCCGTCACCGCCCTCTCCTTCAGGGATGACGCACGGGACATGGTGCCCTGGCGCCTCCTGCGCAGCGCCGGCGATGCCCAGGCCTTCGCCGCCGCCCTGCGCGAGGCGCCGCGCGGCGAGGCGGCCGGCACCGATATCGGCGGCGCCATCTTCGCCGCGCTCGATCGGCTCGCCGCGCCGCCCTGCGCGCCGGAGGAGGAAGTGATCGACCTCGTCACCGATGGCGAAGCCGCCGAGGCCCGCACCCAGCAGGCCCGCGCCTATGCCGAGGTGCAGGGCGTGCGCGTCAACGCGCTGGGCGTCGGCACGGATGATGCGGGCGACTGGCTGCGCGAGAACGCCATCACACCGGGCGGCTTCGCCATGGAAGCACCCGACTGGGCGAGCTTCGCCGCCGCGATCCGCCGCAAGGTGACGCTGGAACTGGCGCAGGCCGGGCTTCGGTGATCCAATGCGCGCCGAACGAGGAGGCCCACAGGGAGACAACGCATGCTCACCATCCGCCCCATCCGGCGCGAGGACCACGCCGCCTGGCTGCCGCTCTGGGAGGGCTACAACGCCTTCTACGAGCGTATCGGCCCCACGGCCCTCGACCCCGCCATCACCGCGATGACCTGGGCGCGCTTCTTCGACCCCTATGAGCCGGTCTTCGCCCTCGTGGCGGAGCGCGATGGCAAGCTGCTCGGCCTCACGCATTTCATCTATCACCGGACCACGACGGCGATCGCGCCCAATTGCTACCTGCAGGACCTCTTCACCGTGCCGGAATCGCGCGGCCAGGGCGTCGGCCGCGCGCTGATCGAGGCGGTGGCCGAGCGCGCGACGCAGGACGGGGCGGCGCGGGTCTATTGGCAGACGCAGGTGACCAACACGGCGGGCCGGCTGCTCTACGACAAGGTCGCGAAGCATCTCGGCTTCATCGTCTATACGCGCTTCCTCTAGCATGCATCCCGTCGTCACGCGGCTCGCGCGCGCGCGGGTCATCCCGGTCATCCGCACCAGCACCGCCGCTTATGCCGCGACCGCCGTGGAATGGCTGCGCGGGGCCGGGATCTCCACCATCGAGATCACGCTGACCACGCCCGGCGCGATCGATCTGATCCGGACACTCGCAGCCGATCCGGACCTGCTGGTGGGCGCGGGCACGGTGCCCGATGCGGCGGCGGCGCAAGCCTGCCTCGCGGCCGGCGCCCAATTCCTCGTGACCCCCTGGGTGGACCCGGCGGTCTGCGCCGTGGCGCGGGCGGCGGGGGCGGCCATGCTGCCCGGCGCCTTCACGCCGACCGAGGTGCGCGCGGCGCTCAGCGCGGGCGCCGATGCGGTGAAGATCTTCCCGGCCTCCAGCGGCGGCACCTCGCACCTGAAGGCGCTGCGCTCGGTCTTCCCCGGCGTCGCCTTCTGCCCGACCGGCGGCGTGGAGCCGCGCAACACCGCCGAGTGGTTCGCGGCCGGCGCCGCCTTTGTCGGCATGGGCGGCAAGCTGGCCGATGAGGCGCTGATCGCCGCCGGCGACAAGGCCGCGCTGCAGGCGGCCGCGCGCGCCGCACTCGCATGACGCCGGAATTGCTCTGCCTGGGCGAGCCGATGCTGGAGCTGAACCGCCAGCCGGCCGATGTAGCGGGCCGCTCACTCTACCTGGAGGGCTTCGGCGGCGACACCTCCAACGCCGCCATCGCCGCGGCGCGCCAGGGCGCCTCGGTCGGCTATGTTTCTGCCATCGGCGATGACCCGGCCGGCCGCGCGTTCCGCGCGCTGTGGGATGCGGAGGGCGTGGATCACCGGTTCGTCCGCACCGATCCGGGGGCGCCCACAGGGCTTTACCTCGTCACGCATGATGCGGCGGGACATCACTTCGCCTTTTTCCGCAGCGGCTCCGCGGCCAGCCGCCTGGGGCCGGAGGATATGCCGGCGGAAGCGATCGCGGGTGCCCGCATCCTGCATCTCTCCGGCATCAGCCAGGCCATTTCCGATGCCGCCTGCGATGCCGGCTTCCACGCTATCGCGCTGGCCCGGGCGGCAGGGGCGCGCGTCTCCTACGACACGAATTTGCGCCTCCGGCTCTGGCCGGCAGCGCGGGCGGCGGCGGTGATCCATGCGGCCATCGCCAGCGCCGACATCGCGCTGCCCTCGCTGGAGGACGCGACGGCGCTGACCGGCCTCGCCGACCCGGATGCGGTCGCGGATTTCTACCTGCGGCTCTGCCCGCTGGTCGTGCTGAAATGCGGTGCGGCCGGCGCGCTGGTGGCAACGCGCGAGGAGCGCCAGCGCATCGCGGCGCATCGCGTGGCGAGCCTGGATGCGACCGGCGCGGGCGATACGTTCTGCGGCGCCTTCCTCGCCCGCACCCTCGCCGGCGATGATCCCTTCACGGCCGCGACCTACGCGAATGCGGCGGCCGCGCTGGCGACGACGGGCTACGGCGCGGTGGCGCCGATCCCACGCCCCGACGCGGTGCAGGCTCTGCTCGGCGCCTGATGTTCAGCCGTTCGCCTCGATGAGCGCGAGGAGGCCCTCCAGGATCTGCTCCGGCGCCGGCGGGCAGCCGGGGATGACGAGGTCCACCGGCAGCGCGGCCTCGACGCCGCCCAGCACGGCATAGCTGCCGCGAAACACGCCGCCATCCGCCGCGCAATCGCCCAGCGCCACCACCCAGCAGGGCTCGGGCGTGGCGGCACGGGCGCGTTGCAGCGCCTCGGCCATGTTGCGCGTCAGCGGCCCGGTGACGAGGAGGATGTCGGCATGGCGCGGGCTCGCCACGAAGCGCAGGCCGAAGCGCTCCAGGTCATGCGCCACATTCTGCAGCGCGTTCACCTCCAGCTCGCACCCATTGCAGCTGCCGGCATCCACCTGGCGGATGGCCAGCGAACGACCAAGCCGCGCTTCGGCGGCTTCCGCGAGGCGCAGGCGGAGTTCCTCGACGATCTCGGGCGGCGTCGGCGGCGGCGCCGCATCGGTCAGCGGGCGCGAGACGAGGTTTCGCAGCAGTCGCGGGATGAGCATCAGGCGGCCTCCTCCATCGCTTCGGTGTGGCGGGGCATCACAGGTCCACCCCGCTGTAGCTGCCATTGATGCTTTTGTTGATCAGCGGGAAGTCGGCCACGATGTTGCCGATCACCGCAGCCTCCAGCAGCGGCCAATGCAGCCAGGAGGGGTCGCGCAGCATGCAGGCCTCGATGCCGCCCGCGCCGTCGAGGCGCATCCAGGCCAGGCATTCCCCGCGGAAGCCCTCGACCAAGGCGACGCCTTCGCCCCCACGCGGCGGGAGTTGCACGGTGAGTTCGCCCTCGGGCAGGCGGGGCAGGATGTCGCGCAGGAAGGCGATGGATTGCAGCGCCTCGCCATGGCGTTGCCGCCAGCGCGCATCCACATCGGCGCCGGCCTGCGTGATCAGCGCCTCGGGTGCCAATTCGCCGGTCAGCAGACGCGCGTCGAAGGCCCTCCCCGCCGCGCGACCGACCACGCCGCCGGGCGCGAAGCCCGCAACGAGCCTGGGCTCCATGATGCCGGTGCCTAGCACGCGGTCCTGCAGGCTGGCATGGCCTTCGTAGAGGCGAAGCAGCGCGGGCAACTCGGCCGCGATGGGGTCGAGCGCGGCGAGCAGAGCCGTGATCCCCTCGGGCGCCAGGTCCTGCGCGACGCCACCGGGCAGCACGCGGTCCATCATCAGCCTATGGCCGAAGGCGTCGCGCTGGCCGCGCAGCAGCCCCTCGCGCAGCCAGCCGCAGCAGGCATGGATCGCCGCGAAGGCGGCGTCATTGGCGATGAAGCCGAGGTCATTCAGGTGGTTGTGCAGCCGCTCCAGCTCGAGCATGGCGGCACGGAGTGCCAGCGCGCGCGGCGGCGCCTCCACACCCAATGCAGTCTCGGCCGCGCGGGCGAAGGCCAGCGAATGGGCGACGGTCGTATCGCCCGAAAGGCGCGCCGCGAAGCGGGCCGCGGCGCGCGGCGGCTTGCCCTGCATGAGCGAGAGCGTGCCCTTGTGCGTGTAGCCAAGCCGCGCCTCCAGCCGGACGATGATCTCGCCCTGCACATGGAAGCGGAAATGCCCGGGCTCGATCACGCCCGCATGGATGGGGCCGACGGGGATGATGTGCACGCCATCGCCCGTGGCCGGCAGGAATTCCATCGGCGTCGCCTCGGGCGCGTGCGGCGCCGGGCGGGCGGAGAGCGGCGCCAGCAGCGGCCAGCGGCCGTGGTCGAGGAAGGGGCGCGCATCCGTGCCGCCCTCGGCCGCGATACCCCAGAGGTCCATCAGCATGCGCTCGAACAGCGCAGCGGAGGGCCAGAGCGGCGAAAGGGCGGGGATCCGCCCCTCCTCGGCCGGAACACTGGCGATCAGGACGTCGCGCTGCGTCTCATCCAGGAAGGCCGCATGCGCGGCGCCGGCCTCGCCCCAGAGGCCGAGCAAGGCGAGGCCCGGCGCGGGGGCGAGGGCCGCCCAGCGCCGTCCATCCAGCAGAAAGCGCGGCCAGGGCGCGCAGCCCATCCGCATGCCGGATTCGATGATGGCGCGCGTCATGCAAGCCCCCGCGCCGCGTCCAGCAGCATGCGTGCCAGCGGCCCGGGCAGCGCCACGCCCAGGATCATCGCCAGCAGCAGATGCCCCCAGAGCGGCAGCAGCGTGGCAAGCCCCGCCGCCATGGGTGCCGGCTGCGGCGTGGGCTGGCCGAAGCAGAGGCGCTGCATCGCGTGCAGCAGCGCCGTGCCAGCCACCAGCAGGCCCAGGATCAGCAGCGGCAGCAGCCAGGGCGCCTCACGCCCCATGGCGGTCGCCAGCAGCAATTCGGAGGCGAAGAGGCTGAAGGGGGGCAGGCCGGCCAGCGCCGCCATCGCCAGCGCCAGTCCCCAGCCCAAGGCGGGATGCGAGGTGGCCAGCCCGCCGATCGCCGCCATGTGCTGCGCGCCCTTGATCCGCACCGCGCGACCGATCGCGAAGAACGCCGCCGACTTCACCAGCGAATGGCCCCAGAGGTGCAGCAGACCCGCCATATGCCCGGCCACGCCGCCGATGCCGAAGGCGATGGCCGCGATGCCCATGTGCTCGATGCTGCTCCAGCCGAAGAGCCGCTTCGCGTCCCGCCGCCGCCAGAGCGAGAAGCCGGCCAGCAGCAGCGTGACCAGGCCCATGACGATGAGGAAGGTGCCCGGCGGGATCGTCCCGGGATGCGCGGCCACGATGCTCTTGCCGCGGAGGATGGCGAGCATCGCGGCGTTCAGCAGCAGGCCCGAGAGCACGGCGGCGATGGGCGTCGGCCCTTCGGCATGCGCATCGGGAAGCCAGGAGTGCAAGGGCGCCAGCCCAGCCTTGGTGCCGAAGCCCACCAGCAGGAAGACGAAGGCGAGGTTGAGCAGGCCCGGATCCGCCTGCGCGGCCAGCGCACGCAGCGCCGTGTAGGAGAGCTGGCCCTCGGCATGCCCGGCCACCGGCTGCGCCGCCAGCGCCAGCACGATCAGCCCGAAGAGGGCGAGGGCGATGCCCACGCCGCAGAGGATGAAGAACTTCCATGCGGCCTCGATCGCCGCGGGCGTGCGGTGAAGGGCGACCATCAGCACGCAGGCCAGCGTCCCCGCCTCGATCGCGACCCACATGACGCCGAGATTGTCGGCCAGAAGCGCCAGGAAATGCGCGGCCATGAAGCCCTGGAAGGCGGCGTGGTAAGCCCGGTTCTGCCCGGCGTCGAAGCCATCGCCCGCGATATCCTGTGCGGAGAAGATGGCCGTGCCGAAGCCCACGATAGCCGCGATGAGGACGAGGGGCGTGTTCAGCGCATCGGCGCGCAGCCAGCCTGTGCCGGTGGGCTCGCCCAGCAGCGACAGCGCCAGCAACAACGTGACGCCCGAGGCCAGGATGTTCAGCCGCGCCGCCTGCGCCGGCAGCGCCGCGCACAGGGCCGCCGCCAAGGCCGGCGTGAGGATGAGCCAGAGCGTCATGCGCCCTCCCCGCGATGCGGATCGAGCACGGAGGTGTCCAGGCTGTCGAAGCGCTCATGCAGCACGCGCGCGAAGACACCGGCGATGACGGCAATGACGAGGACGAGGCCCGCGGTCGAGAGTTCCACCACCAGCGGCATGCCCGCCACGCCGACGGCGGCCAGCACCAGCCCGTTCTCCAGCGTCATCAGCCCCGCGATCTGCGCCAGTGCGGTGCGCCGGGTCACCATCATCAGCAGGCCGAGCAGCACGACGGAGAGCGCGATGGCCAGGTCCTCCCGCGCCAGCGCCCGCGCGCCGGCGGTGGCGGGCAGCACGACGAGGATGCTCAGCCCCACCAACAGGAAGCCCGCGATCATGCTGGCCCCGATGCCCGAGGCGGGCTCGGCCCGGCGCGCCGGCGGCAATTGCTGCACGAGGCGCCGCAGGTAGATCGGGATCAGCACGCCCTTGGCCGCGAGCGCGATGGCGGCGGTGACGTAAAGCTGCGGCGCGCCCTGCACATAGGCCTGCCAGATCGCGGCCAGCGCGAGCACCACGCCCTGCAGCGCCAGCGCATTCACCAGCGCGAAGATGCGCCGCTGGTAGAGCAGCACGAAGGAAATGAGCAGCATGGCGCCGCCCAGCACATGCGCCACATCGTAGGAGGTGTCGCCGAAGCCCATCAGGCCAATCCTGTGGAAACAAAGATGAGGGCCGCGGCCAGCAGCGCCAGCATCAGCGCGCCGCCCAGGAATTCCGGCACGCGGAAGACGCGCATCTTGGCGATGGCGCTCTCGAACACGGCCAGCGCAAGCGCCAGCAGCCCGATCTTCGCCGACCAGAGCACGAGGCCCATGCCCCAGGCGAAGGGCCCGCTGCCGGGCGCGGCCGTGCCATAGGGCAGGAAGAGCGTGGCGAGCAGGCCGAGCCAGACCAGCAGCTTCAGCGCCGCCTGCATTTCCCACAGCGCCAGGTGCCGGCCCGAGGCCTCCAGCAGCATCGCCTCATGCACCATGGTGAGTTCGAGATGCGTCGCCGGATTGTCCACGGGCACGCGGGCATTCTCGGCCAGGGCCACCGCCGCCAGGGCCACGGCGGCGAAGACGAGGGAGACGCGCAGGCCGAGCTGCCCATCGGCCAGCCCGAAGCCGATGGCGTTCAGGTTGGTGCTGCCGATCAGCACGGCGAAGACCATGACGCAGACCATGAGCGCGGGCTCGGCGAAGACGGCGAAGGTCATCTCCCGCGCGGCACCCAGGCCGCCGAAGGGCGTGCCCGCGTCATGCCCGTTCAGCGCCAGCGCCACGCGCGAAAGCGCCAGCAATCCGGCGATGAGCAGCAGATCCGCCACCGGCGCCAGCGCCATGCCGAAGGCGAAGCTCGGCACCAGCGCCGCCGCAAGCAGCGTGGCGCCGAGCGCGAGGTAGGGCGCCACGCGCGAGACGAGGCTCGCGCCATCGGCCAGCACCGGCCGCTTGCGCAGCAGCTTGAGCAGATCGCGCCAGGGCTGCATCGGATGGGCCCCGCGCCGGCCCAGCAGGCGTGACTTCAGCCAGCGCACCACGCCGACCAGCAGCGGCGCGGCTGCGAGCATGAGGCCGATGTGCAGCAATTGGGTGAGCAGGCTGCCGAGTGTCGCCATCACCCGCGCTCCAGCACGGCGACCAGCGCCAGCAGCGAAACCAGCGTGCCGAAGGTCAGGCCGAGATAGAACCGCAGGCTGAGCCCGCGCAGCAGTTCGGCCTGGCGCGCCAGGGCCTGGCGGGTGCGGGCCAGCGGATAGAGCATGCGGGTGAAGCCGCGATCCCGCCCCTCGACGCGCAGCCAGGCGGCGGCGGGCGCCCCGGGCGGCTGGTTCACGAGCGCCTCGCGCGGGGCGATGGCGAGGTGGCCGAGGCTGCGGCGGATGGGCTGGCCCAACCCCTGCGCGCTGACCTGGCTCAGCGGATCGCCGAAGGGCATGTGCGGGGGCGGCGGCATGAAGCCACAATCCCAGGCCGGGCCTCGGCTCGGTGCCCGCGTCGAGCGCCGCCGCACCAGGAGGAACAGCCCCCCCACGGCGACCGCCAGCAGCACCGCCACCAGTCCCGGCAAATACCGCGAGCCGCCATCGCCGAGCGCCAGCTCCAGCCCGAAGCGCGGCGCCGCCGCCTGCGGCCCGAGGACGAGGCGAATCGGCCCATCCAGAACCCCTAGCGCCAGCGCGGCGAAGGGGCCGAGCGCCAGGGTCAGGGCGGTCGGCAGCACCAGGGCCACGCGCATCAGTCCCGAAGCATCCGGTGCGCCCGCGACCCGGGGGGTGCGCGGCCGGCCGAGGAAGACGAGGCCAATGAGGCGCACCATCGCCGCCGCCGCCAGGCCGATCGCCATGCCCACCACCGCCAGCGAGGCGGCCGCGATGAGCTGGACCGACATGTCGGAAACCCGGAACCCCTGGATCAGCGCCTGCAACAGCAGCCATTCGCTGGCGAAGCCCGAGAGCGGCGGCAGGGCGGCGGCCGAGAGCGCGCCCAGCATGGCGCAGCCCGCCACCCAGGGCATGCGGTGGATCAGCCCCCCCAGCCGATCCGGGTCGCGGCTGCCGGCCAGGCTGTAGACCGCGCCGACGCACAGGAAGAGCTGCGTCTTGAAGGCCGCGTGGTTCAACGCGTGCAGCAGCGCCGCCGCCAGGGCGACGGAGGCCAGGGGCAGCAGGTCCGCCCCGCGATAGGCCAGCGCCAGTCCGAGCGCCGCCACCATCAGCCCCATATTCTCCAGCGTGGAGCAGGCGAGAATGGCCTTGGTGTCGCGCTCCAGATTGGCGCGCAGCGCGCCGACCAGCGCGGTCGCGACCCCCAGGCCCACCAGCGGCAGGCCCCACCAGGCCGGCTGCGCGGCGCCGGGCAGGTCGAACAACAGGCGGGTCATGACGTAGAGCGCGATCTTCACCATCGCCCCCGACATCAGGGCCGAGACGGGGGTGGCGGCCGCCGGATGGGCCAGTGGCAGCCAGACGTGGAACGGCACCAGGCCCGCCTTGGACCCCGCCCCCAGCAGCACCAGCAGCAGCACGGCCGCCGCGCGCCAGCCCTCGGGCGGGGCGGCCCGCATGGCGGCGAAGCCGAGCCCGCCACCGGCCAGCAGGCCCACGGCGCCGATGAGGCAAAGGCCGGAGAAGGCCGCGAAGGCCAGATAAAGCCGCGCCGCCCGGCGCCCCGCCCCCGTCGCATGCCGCGCCGCGACCAGCGCCCAGGAGGCGAGCGACATCAGCTCGAAGCCGAGGATGAGGGTGAAGCCGTCGGCTGCGATCAGGGTGAGCGCCATGCCGGCCAGGAAGAGCGGAAAGCCCGCCCCCTCCGCCCGGGGCGGCGGGGGCGATGCGGCAGCGAAGAGGCAGGCGGGCACCGCCGCCACCGCCAGGATGGCCAGGAACCAGCCCCCCAGCGCATCCACAGCGACCTGGGCACCGCCCCAGGGCGGGCCGAAGCCGAGCGTGGTCGGGGGCAGCCCGACCAGACCGACCAGGCCCAGCCCGGCGCTGGCGAGCCCACAGCCCAGGAACATCAGCCGGGGCGCGCGGCCAGAGGCGCCAAGGGCCGAGAGCGCCAGCAGGGCGAGGAAGCTCGCGCCCAGCAGCGTCAGCATCGCCGCGCCCCGGGCGCCCGGATTTCGATTCGCCTTGCCATCGGACGGAGCTTAACAGCCCGGGCGGCCAGGGCGAGGCCCAAAGGGCGGCATCATCGAGGCTGGACAAGCCGGAACTTATGTTTAGGGAGCGTCGAGCAGGCGCGCGGGCGCCATTCCGGCGGGGGAGGTCGCGATGGGTGTGCTTCTGGCCTTCAGCGGGGCCGTGGATTGGATGAATGAGAAATTCGGCCGCCTGGCCGATTGGTGCATCCTCCTGGCCTGCGCCATCAGCGCCGGCAACGCGCTCAGCCGCTACGGCTTCAACGTGTCCTCCAACGCCTGGCTCGAGGTGCAGTGGTACTTCTTCGCCGCCGTGGTCATGCTCGGCGCCAGCTACACGCTGTTCCGCAACGAACATGTCCGGGTGGACCTGTTCTACGGCTGGATGAGCGAGCGCGGCCGCCTCTACGTGGACATCTTCGGCCTCATCGTCTTCCTGCTGCCGGGCATGATCCTGCTGACCTGGATGACCTGGCCCTTTTTCATGGACAGCCTGATGCGCAACGAAGGCTCGGCGAGCCCGGGCGGATTGCTGCGCTGGCCGGCCAAGCTCCTGCTTCCGCTCGGCTTCTTCCTGCTGGTGTTGCAGGGCCTCTCGGAGCTGATCAAACGCATCGCCCTGCTGCGCGGCCCGGTCGAGGGCGTCGCCGTCGTCACCGAATATCAGCGGCCCGAACAGTGAGAGCCGGTCCATGACCCTGGACATCATGCCGCCGCTCATGTTCGGCGGCCTCGTCATCTTCCTTCTCCTGGGCTTCCCGGTGGCCTTCTCGCTCTGCGCGGTGGGCCTGTTCTTCGGGTTCCTCTCGATCGAGCTCGGCTTCTTCACCACCGCCTATCTCGGCAACCTGCCGCTGCGCGTCTTCGGCATCCTCTCGAACGACCTGCTGCTGGCTATCCCCTTCTTCACGCTCATGGGCGCGATCCTGGAGCGCTGCGGCCTGGCAGAGGACCTGCTGGAGGGCACCGGGCAGCTCTTCGGCAAGATCCCGGGCGGCCTCGCCTATGCGGTGATCCTGGTGGGCGCGGTGCTCGGCGCCATCACCGGCACGGTCGCGGCCTCGGTCATCGCCATGGGCATGATCTCGCTGCCCATCATGATCCGCTACGGCTACGACATGCGGATCGCGACGGGCGTGATCGCGGCGTCCGGCACCATCACCCAGCTCATCCCGCCCTCGCTCGTGCTGATCGTCCTGGGCGACCAGCTCGGCAAGTCCGTGGGCGACATGTATGCCGGCGCCATCGGCCCCTCGGTCCTGCAGATCCTGCTTTTCATCGGCTTCATCGCGGTGGTGTCCATCGTGGCACCCCACAAGGTGCCGCCGCTCCCGCCCGAGGCGCTGATGCCGCGCGGCTGGCCGCTCTACCGGCGGGTCCTGAAGGGCATGGTGCCCTCGATCGGCCTGATCTTCCTCGTGCTCGGGACCATCTTCATGGGCCTCGCCACGCCGACCGAGGCGGGCGCGATGGGGGCCGTCGGCGCCGTGCTGCTGGCGATGATGAACGGCACCTTCACCTGGAAGCTGCTGCGCGAGGCGATGGGCAACACCATGCGCATCACCTCCATGGTCATCTTCATCCTGATCGGGGCCACCGTGTTCAGCCTGGTCTTCCAGGGCGTGGACGGCTCGCACTGGGTGGAGCACCTGCTGAGCCACCTGCCGGGCGGGCAGACGGGCTTCCTGATCTTCGTCAACGTCTTCATCTTCTTCCTGGCGTTCTTCCTCGACTTCTTCGAGATCGCCTTCATCGTGGTGCCGCTGCTGGCGCCCGTCGCCGCCAAGCTCGACATCGACCTCGTCTGGTTCGGCGTGCTGCTCTGCATCAACCTGCAGACGAGCTTCATGCATCCGCCCTTCGGCTTCGCGCTGTTCTACCTGCGCTCCATCGCGCCGAAATCGGTGCTGACGAAGGATATCTACTTGGGCGCCATCCCCTGGCTCGGCCTGCAGCTCATCCTGGTCGCCATCGTCATCTTCTGGCCGGCCAGCGTGACCTTCTTCCTGGACAGCGGAACCGGCGTGGACCCGGCCTCGGTCACCATCGAAGTGCCGCCGCCCCCGCCCGCGGATGACGACGCGGTGCCCGTCTTCAGGTAGCGCATCAGCGGCGGGCATCCGGGTTGCGGATGCGACCCCAGAGGCCCAGCAGCGCCCGGCGGAAATCCCCGGTGCCCGCGATGTTCTCCGGCGCCTGGGAGAACAGGGCCGCGATCAGGCGGCGGCGTTCCGGCGCCTCCATCTCCCAGACGAGGCCAAGCATCCCCCCTTGGCCGATCCGCACCACGCGGCCGCGCAGCGGGTCCAGCCCAGAGAATTCGCACCAGATCAGGCTGCCGACCGCGGGCGGCGGAAGCCGCTCGGGCAAGGCGATGCGCGCGCCCCCGGCCGAGATGTCGCAAAGCGTGGCCCCTTCCCGGAGCGGGCCCGGTTGCCGTTCGAGGCGGATGCGCGTCGGCCGGTTCAGCTGGAACCGCTCCTCCGAGCGCGGGCGCGGCAATTCGCAACAGACCAGCAGGCAGACGATGGCCAGGATGATGGCGATCGAGGCCCAGACGATGTTCATCAGATCCTCGGCCGGAACCTCCACCGGCTGGCTGGGACCCAGCAGCGACCAGGTGATGCCGCCGAGATTGGCCACGATGATGGCGCCGAAGCCCAGCGCGAAGTTCCGGTTGAAGCGCATCGCCGTGCGGGAACTGCCCTTGGCGGTCACCTTGAAGGGCCGCCCGAAGGGCCTGAGCAGCGCGGAGGCCAGCGCGATGGAGACCGGCAGCGCCGCCACCGCATGCGCCGCCTCGGTGAAGATCGGCAGCGAGCGGCCGCGCGAGATCCAGGCGCTGTGCAGCCAGAAGCAGACCAGCGCCGGCACGCCGTAGCGCACGAAATCCACGTGGTCGGTCTGGAAGGCCGGCACGCCGAACACCCAGTAGATCGCGGGGCCGATCAGCAGCAGCGGCAGGAAGGGCTTGGAGAGCCAGTGCAGCAGGCCGTGCAGGTAGTGCAGCCGCTGGTTCAGCGTGTAGCCGCGGCCGCGCATCGGCCCGTCGGGCAGCAGCGCCACCTGAATGGTGCCGAGGCACCATCGCGCCCGCTGCGTGCAGTATTCCGCGATATCCTCGGCCGAAAGCCCGATGGAGAGCCGCTCATTCAGCCAGCGCGTCTCATAGCCATGCCGCATCAGGCCGTAGGTGAGATAGATGTCCTCGCTGACCGCCCCCTCGGGGAAGCCACCCAGCCGATCCAGCAGGTCGCGGCGGACCATGAAGCCGGTGCCCACGCAGAAGGCGCAGCCCCAGGCATCCTTGGCAGGCTGGAACAGGTCGAAGAACATCCGCTGGTCATCCACCCAGGCGGCGGTGACACCCAGATTGTGCTGGATCGGGTCGGGATTGTAGTAGAATTGCGGGGTCTGGACGACGCCCACGCGCGCATCGCCGAACAGCCCCACCATCCGGCGCAGCATCCGGCGCTGCGGCGCGAAATCGGCGTCCAGCACCAGGATCAGCGGCGCATTGGTCTCGCCCGCCGTCACCCGCCAGCCATTGTTGAGGTTGCCCGCCTTGGCGGCGCGGTTGTCGGCCCGGGTGATGTAGCGCGCCCCCACCTCGGCGCAGTAGTCGCGCAGCCAGGCGCGGCGCGTATCGTCCAGCACCCAGATCGTCACGCGGTCCGGCGGATAATCGAGCGAGAGTGCGGCGAGGATGGATTTCTCCAGCACGGGCAGCGGCTCGTTATAGGTGCAGATCATCACATCCACCGCGGGCCAGTCGCCGCTTGCGGCCAGCGCAGCCTCCGCCGCATCCGCCTCCGCCTTCACCCGCGCTTCGGAATTGCGCAGCGTGATGAGCACGGCCCCCAGCGAATAGATGATGGACAGCGCCTCGAAGGTGAAGAAGAGCCGCGCCCAGATCGGCTCGAAGGCGAAGTCATAGGCGGGCAGCGTCTGGCTGTAGCGCCAATGCAGGTAGATCAGGATCGGCGGCGTCGTCACCAACGCCATCAGCGCGCGGTCGAAGGCGCGGCGCGGCGTGAGCAGGAGGGCGAGGAGCGCCACCGCGATCAGGACGCCGAGGCCGGCCCGCAAGGCCTCCAGCAGGTCCGGCGGGCCCGGCATGGCGGGCTCAGCCGCCCAAGGCGGGGCCGGGGGTGGCGCGGGCCTGGCCGAAGATCATGGCCAGCGCATGGCGCGAGAAGCGCAGCGCGGCGCTGGCCAGCCCCGCGAAGACGCCGCCCTCGATCTCGACGCTGACCCAGCGGCCGATATCGCAAGGCACGGCGGGCCGGCCCCTTCCCTCCCGGACACCGCGCAAGGGCGTGGCGGGGTCCAGGTCGATCATCACATACATTTCTCGCCGCTCCATCGGCGGGAAGGGCACGGCGTAGTTGGTGTCCACGAGGTCCGTCGTGCGCGGCAGAACCTGGCGCACCCAGCCGGTGCGCGCCGCCGACCAGCCATCCGCCTCCACCACCACAGGCGCGCCGACGGCCAGCCGATGCGCCTGGCGGACCGAGAAGATGCCCACCACGAAGGCGTTGCGGCACTCGACCGTGCCGGCGATCGTGTCCCCCGCATTCAGCCGCTGCCCCGGGCTCGCGAAGGCGCGCAGGACATGGCTGTTGCTGGGCGCGGGCACATCGGCGTCGAGCAGCCGCGCGAGGCGGGCCGTCTCGCTCGCGGTCTGGGCGGAAAGCGCATTGAGATTATTGTTGAGCTGCGCCTCGTCCACGCGCAGGCGCGACAATTCGAGCTCGGCGTCGCGTCGCCGTTCGATCAGGGCGCCGAGCGCGCTCTGGGACTCACCCGCATAGCTCCCGGCCTCGATGGAGCGGCGCTCCGCCTCCCGCCGGGCCAGCGTCGCCTGCGCGGCCAGCATGTCTTCCTGCGCGGCGCGTTCCCGATGCTGAGCGATGACCAGCACCTCGCGCGTCACCACGCCGGCGTCGAGCAGCCGGCGCTGACGGGCGACGAGCGCGGATTGCTCGGCCAGCGTGGCGGCCGCGCTGGCGGCCTTGGCGCGCGCCTCGCTTTCCACCTCGCGCACGACGTTGAGGGCGACCTCGCGCTGGAGGGCGATGGAACGGTCGAGCGTGTTCACCCAGTTGGTGAGCACCGTGATCCGCTCGCGCAGACCATTGAGGCTGATGCGGGTGCCCTGCGTCTGGTTCTCGAGGCCGATCAGGGTGGACCGATCCAGCCGGTCATTCCGCATGCGCGCGATGACTTCGCCGCTGCCCACGGGATCGCCCGGCTCCGCCAGCAGCTTGTCGAGTTCGCCATCAATCGGCGCAGTCACCAGCACCACGGGGGCGTTGACCACGGCGCGGGTGCTGGTGTCGGCCAGGATGGGCGGCAGGCTGGCCAGCAGCAGGCTGCCGGCCAGCAGGATCGCCCCGCCATAGGTGACGCCGCGCAGGGCATTCCCGGCCCATTCCGGGCCGCCCAGCCCATGCCGGCGCCAGCCTTCCCGCAGCGCCGCGCCCAGGTCCCGCCAGGGCCGCGCGCGCAGCCAGGCGATGGCTTTCATCGCGGCGTCCGCCAGCCGGCGCCAAGCCAGGCGTGCCGTCAGGCGGGCGGTTGCGGCAGGGGCGGGGGATGGGGAGGCAGAAGGCGAGATCGGTGGCGGGGCCTGGGGCTCGGCGTCGAGGCGCGCGGCTGGCGGCGGGCCGGGGCCAAGGCGCGGCGCCGCAAGGCGTGGACCGGCGGCGAGGCCACGGACCGACTCCGGCGCCAGCTGGGGCTCCACCCGGGTCGGCATCGCGGGGGTGGGTGGAAGCGGCTGGAGGCTGGGTGCCAGGCGCGGCGGTATGGGCACGGGCGCGCCCGCAACCCGGGATGGCGAGGCAGGCCGGGGTGCCTCCGTCTCGCTTGCAGTCACGGAAGCGACACGGTCTTTGGCCGACGGAGTGGGCGGCTCCATGCGTGGAGTGGCGGGGCCTTCCGCGACGCGGCTCCTTGCCTCCGCCTGCGTCGCCCATGATCCGCCGGGCGGGGAAGCCGGCCGCGGGGGCAGCGGCGCGCTGCCGGGCGGGCGCTGCGGTGACGGCGCCAGGGAAGGCGGGCGGGCCGGCGCCTCCGGTCCCGGGGCCACGCCCTTAGGAGTTGGGATCGAAGCTGACGCCGCGGCGGCGGGCGGCGGGATCGGGGGCGCCGCGAGGGGCGACGCAACCTCCAGATCCGGTTTCGCAGCCAACGGAGGACCCGGTGCCATCGCCGCTGGTGGCGCTGACGCCAGCCTTGCCTCGGCCTTCTCGGCGGGCAGCGCGGCGGGTTTTTCGGGAGGGGCCGCGCGGGCGCGGCCGAACAGCGGCAAGGTCACGGGGCGCGAGGCGGGCGGCATGGGGCGACCATCCCCACCCCGAAGCGGGTGAGGCACGCCGGAGCCGGCCTTCAGCCTCGATCCCTCACCTTCGGAGGCCATCTCTCACTACCTTGAACCCAACAACGCCCGGCCCATCCGGAACAAGACGCCGGCAATGACGGGAAGATGAGTTTTTTAGACAAAATTTGAGAGATGTGAAGCTTAAATTAACGTAGGTGCATATCCGGAATGATATCCGGCACCAGTGCTCTATTGGCTGGCCCAGAGAATACGGTGCAGCCAGGCGATATCCGGCAGGTCGAAGCTGTAATCGGGATGGGCCGGATTGAGGCTGGCCAATTCGATCCGCTTGGCACTTTGCCGCTTCAATTCCTTCGCCATCACCTCACCGAGCCGTGTCCGCACCACCACCCGGTCACCCCGCCGCACGGGCGAAGCGGGCGAGACGATCACCACATCGCCATCACGAAACACCGGCTCCATCGAATCGCCGGAGATCTCCAGTGCATAGGCGTTGGGATCGCCGATCTCGGGCAGGCTGATCTCATCCCAGCTCCCGCCCACCGGGAAGCCCGCATCGTCGAAGAAGCCCTCCCCCCCCGCCTGCGCCAGGCCGATGAGCGGAATCCGGCGCGAAGGCCGCGGCCCGCGCGAGAGGCTGGGCAGCGCCGCCTGGCCCGAGACGAGGGCCGCGAAGGCCTCGACACCGGCGCCCGTGGCGTTCAGCACCTTGGCCACGCTCTCGGTGGAAGGCCAGCGCGCGCGACCATCCGGTCCGATCCGCTTCGACGGATTGAACGCGGTCGGATCCAGCCCGGCCTTGCGGGCAAGGCCCGAGGCGGAAAGGCCGTTTTCGGCGGCGAGCGAATCAATCGCGCGCCAGATGTCGTCATGTCGCATAGCAGCAAGACCATCATAGGTGTGGCGTCATCGCGCAATAGGAAAATGTTGCTCATTTCCCTTGCGCGCCAGGGAAGCTTCGCCTTATGTTCCCTAAATGTTCTCATCCAGGACCACGAAAGGACACGTCCAGATGCCCCCCGCCCCCCGCGCCAGCCATGCCCCACGCTTCGCTTCCATGATCCGGACCGAGCCTTTCACCTCCGCCGAGGAAGCCTGGTTCTGGACCATGTCGGCCCTGGTCGCCCGGCGCGACGGTGCGCGCATCGCCGCCGGCAAGGGCGTCGCCGCCCGTCCCTGCGAGCCCGATGACGTGATCAAGTGCCTCGACCGCCTGTACCGGCAGCGGCGCATTGAACTGGCCCATGCGCGCGTCATGCGGATCTGGGGCGAGCGCGGCGTCGCCCCCTGCCCGCATCACATCGGGGAACGCGGGGACAGCCGGCTCTGGCGGGAGGCGATGAACCGCCTGGAATGGCCGCTCCGGGTCAAGGGCATCGTGGCCGGCGCGCGCGGCCTCGGTGTCCATGAGGCTGAGATCATTCCGTTTTCGGGCAGATCCGAATGAGTGGCGGGCACGCGCCCCCGAAGCCTGCCCATCGCCGCCACCACGGCATCCAAAGCGTCTGGATCGTGTTCTCCGGGCGCGCCGACCATGCCTGGCAGCGCCTGTTGCGGCCGGGCTTCCGGCACTGCTTCGCGGCCCTGGAGGACGAGGCGGGCTGGCTCGTTCTCGACCCGCTTTCGGGTCGCCTTCTCCTCGCGCGGGTCGGCGTGCCCGCGGGCTATGACCTGCCGGCCTTCTACCGCCGCGCCGGCCTCCTGCCCCTCGGGCCCTTCGCGCTGCCGGAACAGGCGCTCGGCACGCCGCTCAGGGGCGCGCCCCTGAATTGCGTCTCCATCTGCCGCGCCGTGCTTGGCCCCCATGCCCCCTTCGCGGTCACGCCGGCCGGGCTTTACCGCGGCCTGACCCGAATGATTGAATCTAGGAAAAGATACTTGACTTTGGCGAATGACTAGGCGTAAAAGACTTCTGCCAAGGGGCGAATTGCGTCCAGCCCTTTTGCACCGGCCACGGAAAGGGCCGGCGCCTCCACCTCCAGGGTGGCAGGCGCCGGCCCTTTCCGCGTTCCAGCCCCCCTCATCCCCGCCCCCTTTGTCCAGCCCCCCTTTGTCCAGCAAGGAGATCGCCGCGCATGGCAGGCCTGTTCCGTGCTCCGAAGCCTGTGGTGGTCCCACCCCAGCCGGCGCCCCCCACGCCCGAACCCGCTCCCGGCAACGCCCCCCAGGCCGCCGAGGTCGCGCGCACCGAGACCCGCGCGAGCGCCCGGCAGGGCATCCAGGGCACCATCGCCACTTCGGCGCGTGGCGTGCTCACGCCGCTGCCCTTGGCGCTCACCCGCAAATCCCTGCTGGGCGAGTGACGGCCATGACCCCCGCCCAGATCCTCGCCCGGCATGATGCCGCCATCAGCCGCCGCCGGCCCCATGAATCCAACTGGCGTGACGCCTATGCCCATGTGCTGCCCGCGCCGCACGAAGCCGCGACGCTCTATGACGCCACCGCCGCCGACGCGACGGAACAGCTCGCCGCATCGCTGCTCGCCGAGCTGACGCCGCCCTGGTCCCGCTGGTTCGGCCTCGCCCCCGCCCGCGGCCATGCCGAGGCCGAGGAAGCCGCCGCCCTCGAAGCCACGGCCGAGACGCTGCAGGCGCATCTCGACCGCTCCAACTTCGCGGTCGAGATGCACCAGGCCTTCCTCGACCTCGTCATCACCGGCACCGGCATCATGCTGGTGGAAGAAGCCCCGCCGGGCGAGGCCACGGCGCTGCGCTTCACCGCCGTCCCCGTGCGCACCGCCGTGCTGGAGGAAGGCCCGGCCGGCCGCCTCGACACCGTATTCCGCGAGGCCCGCCTCAGCACGGCCGAGATGCTGCGCCGCTTTCCCTTCGCCGAAATCCCGCCCGCCATGCAGCGCGAGGCGGCCGCCGAGGCGGATGAGCCGGACCCCGTGAAGCACCGCCTGGTCGAAGCGGTCTGGCCCGACGGCATGGGCCATCGCTACGCCGCGGTCTTCGACGCGCCCGGACTGAAGGCGCCGATCTTCGTGGCCCAGGGCCGCTTCGCCGATGCGCCCTTCATCGCCTTCCGCTGGCTGAAGGCGCCGGGCGAGGTCTATGGCCGCGGCCCCGTCATCAAGGCCCTGCCCGATATCCGCACCGCGAACCGCGTCGTCGAACTCGTCCTGAAGAACGCTTCCATCGCCGTCACCGGCATCTGGCAGGCGGAGGATGACGGGGTGCTGAACCCCGCCACCGTGCAGCTGACGCCCGGCGCCATCATCCCGAAGGCGCCGGGCAGCGCGGGGCTCACGCCGCTCGCCGCCCCCGGCAATTTCGACGTCTCGCAACTCGTGCTGAACGACCTGCGCGCCCGGATCCGCACCGCCCTGCTGGCCGATCGGCTCGGCGTCATCCGCGACCAGCGCATGACGGCGACCGAGGTGCTGGAGCGCAGCGCCGAGACGGCGCGGCTGCTGGGCGCCACCTATGGCCGGCTGCAGAGCGAGCTGCTGACGCCGCTGGTCGCGCGCTGCCTCTCCATCCTCGCACGCCGCGGCGAGGTGCCGCCGGTGCTGCTGGAGGAGGGGCGCGTGACCCTGCGCTACGAAAGCCCGCTCGCCCGCGTCCAGGGTCGCGCCGATGCGGCGAACACGCTGCTCTTCCTCGATGCCGTCTCGAAGATGGGCACCGATGCGGTGGCCCAGGTGGATGCCCCGGCCGCCGCCCGCTGGCTCGCCCGCACGCTCGGCGCGCCCGCCGAGATCTTGGCACCCTCCCCCTCAGTCCAACCGGAGTGATCCCGAACATGCCCGATAACCTGCTCGACACCGCCCTCTCCCCCGCGGACGCCCCGGCCACCGGACAACGCCCGGCCGAGGTGCCGGAAAAGTTCTGGCATGCGGAGCGCGGCGAGCTGCGCGTGGACGCCCTGCTGAAAAGCTATCGCGAGCTGGAGCGCCGCATGTCCCAGCGCACCACCCGCCCGGCGCCCGACGCGGATGAGGAGGAGCGCCGCCGCTGGCGTGAAATGATGAACATCCCCGAGACGCCGGATGGCTATCAGGTCGAACCGAAGCATGAGCTCTGCGGCCCGGATTCGGAGATCAACCAGCGCCTGCACGAGGCGGGCTTCTCCTGCGAGCAGGTGCAGCTGGTCTATGACCTCGCTTCCGAGCGGCTGCTGCCTTTGGTGGCGGAGGCCGCGCAGCAATTCGAGGCGGACCGCCAGGCCGAGAAGCTGCGCGCCCATTTCGGCGGCGAGGAGCGCTTCCGCCGCGTGGCCGCGCAGCTCAAGGCCTGGGGTGCCGCGAACCTGCCGCCCGGCGTGCTCGACGCGCTCTCCACCACCGAGGAGGGCGTGTTGGCGCTGGAGCGGATGATGCGCGGCAACGAGCCCCGCATGGAGCGCGACGCCCCGCCGCCCGAGGCGCTGGACGAGGGCGAACTGCGCCGCCTGATGCGCGACCCCCGCTACTGGCGCACGCGCGAGCCGGAATTCGTGAAGCGCGTGACCGAAGGCTTCCGCAAGCTGGTCGGCGGTTAACTCACCGCCGACCAGACAAGAGATGCAGGGTGAGCGCCGCGCAGACGCGATGACGTCGCGCGCCCGCCCTGCCTGGCCGCCGATCCGCCCCCCTCCTCTCCGGATCGGCGACCGCGCCCGCCGCAGGCATGCGGACCCATGCTCCGCGCCGCGGCGGGCGCCCCCTTTCATCCGCGCAAAACCCCCCTTCCCGATCGGGCGGGCGGGCGCGCGGATGCGGCGCGTGCGCGCGGCCCGGTGACGGCCAACCGCGCGTCGCGCCTTTCCCGAAACCCTCCTTCTGGAGTTCTCCCATGTCCGGTTCCATCGACCAGGCCTTCGTGACCCAGTTCCAGGCCGAAGTGCATGAGGCCTACCAGCGCCAGGGCAGCAAGCTGCGCCCGGCCATCCGCAGCAAGTCCAACGTGAAGGGCGCCAGCACCATCTTCCAGCGCGTCGGCCGCGGCACCGCCAGCTCCAAGGCGCGCAACAACGCCGTGCCCGTGATGAACCTCGAATACTCCGCCGTCTCCTGCTTCATGCAGGACCATTATGCGGGCGACTGGATCGACAAGCTCGACGAGCTGAAGACCAATGCCGACGAGATCGGCGTCCTCGCCTCGGCCGGCGCCCATGCGCTCGGCCGCAAGACGGATGAGCTGATCATCACGGCACTCGACCTCGGCACGCGCGAGGCGGTGGGGACTCAGTCGGGCCAAACCGACAATGACGGCATGACGCGCGCGAAGGTGCTGCTCGCCTTCGAGATGCTGGGCGCCATGGACGTGCCCGATGACGGCAACCGCTACGCCGTGGTCGGCTGGAAGCAGTGGAGCGAGCTGCTGACGCTGCCCGAATTCTCCAACGCGGACTATGTCGGCGACGCCAACCTTCCCTGGCGCGGCATGCAGGCGAAGCAGTGGCTCGGCGCCACCTGGATCCCGCATTCGGGCCTGACCATCACCGGCACGATCCGCTCCTGCTACTTCTTCCACAAGACCGCGATCGGCCATGCCGCCGCCTCCGAGATCGTCACCGATGTGACCTGGCACGGCGACCGCGCGGCGCATTTCGTCAACAGCATGATGAGCCAGGGGGCTTGTCTCATCGACGACGCCGGCGTCGTCAGGATGCGTTGTAAAGAATAACGCCCTCAGGCGCCGGGCGCGCGCTCCGCGCGCTTGGCTTCGCCGCGCGACTGTTGCGCTGGGCCATGCGCTCAGTTGGGCGGCGCCGGCCGCCTTGCGGCCGGATTCTGCTGGG
>JAESGX010000204.1_pt1 | contig 39995 bp, 37 predicted proteins | sample 9269801 | NCBI WGS metagenome assembly JAESGX01 (sample SAMN16773122, study PRJNA677054) | algae metagenome | isolation source: Pleurocapsa minor GSE-CHR-MK-17-07R and co-occurring heterotrophs from wet... | place: USA: Lower Calf Creek Falls, Grand Staircase Escalante National Monument, UT ... | reverse complement strand
ACCGCGACCGCCTCGGGCACGGCCGCGGGCGACGACGAGCGCGTCCGCCGCTTCGAGACGATCCCCTACCTGTCGATGGTGGTGACGCCGTCCGAGCTCGAGCGGCTGATCGCCGACGGCCGCGTCACGACCATCCAGGAGGACATCCCCGTCCCGCCGACGCTCGTCCAGAGCGTGCCGCTGATCCAGGCCGACGTCACCCGCGCCGCCGGCTTCACTGGGCGCGGCTTCGCCGTGGCGGTGCTCGACACCGGCGTCGACATCAATCACCCGACGTTCGGCAATCGCATCAAGTCGGAGGCGTGCTTCTCCTCGACCGTCTCCAGCTCGTTCGAATCGAAGTCCGTCTGCAAGAAGGGCGCGCAGTCTTCGACGAGCACCGGCTCGGGCAAGAACTGCAAGGTCAGCATCTCCGGCTGCAATCATGGCACCCACGTCGCCTCCATCGCCGTCGGCGGTGGGGGCGGCGTGCGCGGCGTCGCGCCGAAGGCCAACCTGATCGCGGTCCAGGTGTTCAGCCGCTTCGACAACCAGGGCGACTGCGGCTCGTCGCCGGCGCCGTGCGTGCTGAGCTTCACCAGCGATCAGATCGCCGGCCTCGAGCGCGTCTTCGCGCTGCGCAAGACGATGAACATCGCCTCGGTCAACATGAGCCTCGGCGGCGGCCAGCACTTCGACCACTGCGACGACGATAACCCGGCCTTCACCGCCATCGTCAGGAAGCTGCGCAAGAACGGCATCGCCACCGTCATCGCCGCCGGCAACAACGGCTTTGACGGCTCGATCTCCTCGCCGGCCTGCGTGTCGGCGGCCGTGGCGGTCGGCTCGACGACGAAGGAGGACGCCGTCTCGAGCTTCTCCAACCACTCGGAGCTCGTCGACGTGATGGCGCCCGGCTCGTTCATCACCGCCGCCGTGCCCGGCGGATCGGCGACCCTCAGCGGCACCTCGATGGCGGCACCGCACATCGCTGGCTCCTTCGCCGTGCTGAAGCAGTCGATCCCCGCCGCAGACGTCAAGGTGATCGAAAAGGTGATCAAGGCCACCGGCTTGCTGGTCACCCGCGCCGGCGTCGCCAAGCCGCGCGTCCTGCTGAATGACGCCCTCCTGGAGCTGCAGGCTCAGTTCGAGGCGGAACAACAGGCCGCCGCCAACTGACCGACGCGCCACCGTCCTTCCACCGCTGTCCGGGGCCGCTCGTCGCAAGACGATGCTGCCCTTTCGCGTGTCCCGCCGTCCGGCGCTGCTGCCCTCCGGGCACGGCCATCGCTACGGTGGCCCGCTCGAGACCACCTCAGGGTGCAGCCGGCCGCCGAAGCGAGTATAGAGAAGCTCCAGATCACCCGGTGGATGCGTTCTCTATGGCGAAGACCTCGAGCAACTGGTTCACATCTCGCGCGCTGGCGGCCCTCGCCGCCGTGGCGATCGTCCTGATCCCGGCCGGCGCGTCGGCCGCCGAACCATGGGAGCGCAATCCGGCCTTCCTTGACAAGCGTGAACCGGTCGCCCAGGCGTCCGGCGAAGCGCGGGCCGACGGCGGCCTCGCCGCCCAGGCGCGCATGGCGGGCCGCATCCGCGTGCTGGTCGAGCTCGACGTGCCCGCCATCGCCGCGACCGCGGACGACGCCGCGGCCTCGTCGGCGCTCGCCGCCGTGCAGGATGCGGTGATCGCCGCCACCTTCGGCGCCTCCCCGTCGGCCACGAGCGCCGGCGCGGCGTCCGAGGCCGGCATCCGGCGCTACGAGGTCATTCCGTTCCTGTCGCTGTCGGTGACGCCGGCCGAGCTCGAGCGGTTGATCGCCGACCGGCGCGTTCTCTCCATCCAGGAAGACGTGCCGGTGCCGCCGCAACTGCACGAGGCGCTGCGCATCATCCACGCCATCGAGGCCCAGGAAGCTGGCTTCGACGGCCGCGGCTTCGCCGTCGCGGTGCTCGACACCGGCGCCGAGGCGAAGCATCCGATGCTGAAGGGACACGTCAAGGCGGAGGCGTGCTTCTCGTCCAACGTGAGGGGCGTTGCGAAGACGGTCTGCCCGAACGGCAAGGAGCGCCAGCAGGGCGGCGGCGCTGCGCGGCCGTGCGCGAAGACGATCAACGGATGCGACCACGGCACCCACGTCGCCTCGATCGCCGTCGGCTCGTCCGGGAAACGCGATGGCGTCGCCCCGCGCGCCAATCTGGTGGCCGTGCAGGTCTTCAGCCGCTTCGACAAAAAAGAATCGTGTGGCTCGATCCCGGTGCCCTGCGCGTTGAGCTATTGGAGCGATCAGGTCTCGGCGCTCGAATATGTCTACAAGCAGCGCAAGACGTATGACGTCGCGGCCGTCAACATCAGCATCGGCGGCGGCGCCTACAAGGCCAATTGCGACAAGGTTCTGCCGGCGATGACGGACATCATCCGCAGACTGCGGAAGGCGGACGTGGCGACGGTCGCGGCGGCTGGCAACGGCGGCAACGAGAACGCCATTTCCGGGCCGGCCTGCATCTCGGCCGCCATCGCCGTCGCGGCGTCCAGTGACCGCGACAAGATCCCGTCCTGGTCGAACTACGGCGCCCTCGTCGCTCTCGTCGCGCCCGGCGTCGACATTCGGGCGGCAGTGCCTGGCGGCGGCTACGACACCAAGAGCGGCACCTCGATGGCGACGCCGATGGTCGCCGGCGCCTTTGCCGTCCTGCGACAGGCCGATCCGTCAGCCAGCGTCGGCACGATCCTCGATGTGCTCGCAGCGACCGGAAAGTCCGTCTCCCGCGATGGCCGTCGCAAGCCGCGCATCGACGTCAACGCCGCTCGCAAGGCGCTGGAGGAGGCCGGGAGCTGATCGCTCCCGCCGGCGGCGCCAGGCGCCCACCGCCGGCCCTCGGGCCGGCGCGCTGATCAACTCGCGCCCACAGCCGGCCCTCGGGCCGGCGGGCTGATCAACTGGCGGCGTCGAGCGCTGCCGCGCCGGTCTCGAACTGCAGGCGGGCGAGGCGGGCATAGAGGCCGCCGCGGGCGACGAGTTCGCGGTGGGTGCCGGTCTCGACGATGCGGCCGCCGTCCATGACGACGATGCGGTCGGCCGTCAGCACGGTGGCGAGCCGGTGGGCGATGACGATCGTCGTGCGGCCCGCCTTCAGCTTCTCGAGCGCCGCCTGCACCGCCGCCTCGCTCTCCGCGTCGAGCGCGCTCGTCGCCTCGTCGAGGAGCAGGATCGGCGCGTCTTCGAGCAGCGCCCGGGCGATGGCGAGCCGCTGCCGCTCGCCGCCCGACAGCGTCTGGCCGCGCTCGCCGACGATTGTGTCGAGGCCCTTCGGCAGCACGGCGGCGAAGCGGTCGACGCGGGCGGCGATGGCGGCCTCGCGCACCGCCGCCGCATCGGCGTCCGGCCGGCCGCGGCGGATATTGTCGAGGATGGTGCCGGCGAACACCACGGTGTCCTGCGGCACCAGCGCGATGCGGCCGCGCAGGTCGGCAAGCCGCGCCTCGCGCAAGTCGACGCCGTCGAGCAGCACGCGCCCGCCGGTCGGGTCGTAGAAGCGCAGCGCCAGGGCGAACAGCGTCGACTTGCCGGCGCCCGACGGCCCGACGATCGCCACCGTCTCGCCGGGCGCGACGGCAAGGTCGATGTGGTTGAGCGTCGGGCCGTCGCCCGTCGGGTAGGCGAACGAAACGCCCTCGAAGGCGAGCCGGCCCTGCGGCGGCTCAGGCAGCGCCCGCGGCTCACGCGGATCGGCGACGGCGGGCACGGTCGCCAGGAGCTCGCCGAGCCGCTCGGCGGCGCCGGCGGTCTGGGCGAGCTCGCCGCCGACCTGCGACAGCTCGCCGAGCGTGCCGGCGGCGAACACCGCATAGAGCACGAACTGGCCGAGCGTGCCGGGGCTCATCTCGCCGGCGAGCACGTCGGTGGCGCCCATCCACAGCACCGCGACGACGCTCGAGAACACCAGGAAGACGCCGACGGCGGTCAGCGCGGCGCGCGCCACCGTCGCCCCGCGCAACGCCTCGAACGCCGCCTCGAGCCGCCGGCGGTAGCGCGTCGTCGCGTCGGTCTCGCCGCGGAAGGCCTGCAGCGCCCGCATCGCCCCGATCGCCTCGGTGGCGTCGGCGGACGCCTCGGCGATCAGGTCCTGGGCGAGGCGCGAGCGCCGCCGCACCGAGCGGGCGAAGCCGTAGAGCGGCAGCACGATCACCGGGATCGCCAGGATGACGAGCAGCGACAGCCCGGGGCTCGTCACCACCATCATGGCGATCGCGCCGACGCAGAGCACGAAGTTGCGCAGCGCCGAGAAGATCGTCGTGCCGACGGCGCTCTTGATCTGTGTCGCGTCGGCCGTCAGCCGCGAGACGATCTCGCCGGAATGGGTGCGGTCGAAGAAGCCGGCGTCGAGGTGGGCGACGTGGGCGAAGACATCGGCGCGCAGGTCGGCGACGACGCGCTCGCCGAGCCAGGTGACGAGGTAGAAGCGGGCGGCACTCGCCAGCGCCAGCACGCCGACGATCACCACCAGCATGCCGAAATAGCGGTCGATGAAGCTGACATCGTCGGCGCCGAAGCCGAGGTCGATCATCCGCCGCACCGCGAGCGGGATCGTCAGCGTCGCTGCCGCGGCGACGAACAAAGCGCCGGCGGCGAGCAGGAGGCGGCCACGGTGGCGGGCGATGTAGGGCGTCAGCATCTTCAGCGTGCCGAGCCGAGGGCGTGCCGCCCCGGTGGCCGTGCCCTCGGTCTCGCTGGTCGTGCGCCGGCGTCGCGCCACCCGTGGCCCTCCTTGCTGAACGTTTTCTTCGTGGGCAGTGAAATCACGTCGCGGGGCGTCGGCACAAGCGGCGGTCGGCCTTGTGGGCGGGGGCGCCGTGGGATATATCGTCGCCCCGATCACCGGCCGGGCCTCCGTTTGGGGGCGCGAACCGGCTTGCTTGCCGTGCGCGAGTGCGGACCTCGAAGACCTCAGCGGCCGGCAGCGGCTGCGCCCAGCCAGCGGACGACCGGCGATGAAGAATGACATTCACCCCGACTATCACCGCATCAAGGTGGTGATGACCGACGGCAGCGAGTACTGGACGCGCTCCACCTATGGCGCCGAAGGCGACACCCTGACCCTCGACATCGACCCGCGCACCCATCCGGCTTGGACCGGCGGCCAGCAGCACCTGCTCGATCGCGGCGGCCGGCTGTCGCGCTTCAAGAACAAGTACGGCGGCTTCCTGGGCTGACCCCGGCGGCGGGCTCGCGGCGCGTCTCCCGCGCCGACGCCACCGACGATCGCCCGGACGACCGGCGGCGGGACGGCCGACGGTCAGAAACGAGCCGGCGACACGGCGGTTCGGTCGACGGCCCTGCCGGCGCGGCAGCGGCGTCGACGAAAAAATGCGAGACGCGCTGGGCGCGCCGGATGCGCCGACGACAAGCTTGAGCCGCGCTGGGCGCGACAGACGCGTCGACGACAAAAAAGAGCCGCGCTGGGCGCGGCAGACGCGTCGACGACAAAAAAGAGCCGCGCTGGGCGCGGCAGACGCGTCGACGACAAAAAAGAGCCGCGCTGGGCGCGGCTCGAAAGTCGACAGGGAGGCTCGGGGTGGAAGGGGAACCACCTCGCGTCCGCATGCGGACGCCTCCGTTGATAAATCGGAAAGGCTAATATCGGGTTAACGGCGGCAAGCATCGCCGTTCCGCGCCGCCGTGCAGCGTCGCCTTGACGATGTGCCGTCCGCCCCGCGGGCGTCATTGCGGCCGGCCGATCCCGCCGACCCCGGCCGCCCCGTCACCAGCCGCCCGCCTTGCTGCCCGTGATCCGTCCATTCAGAGCCGGAAGACGGCGTCGGCCGCCGCGGCGCTGGCGCGCTTCGATGCCATCGCCGCCTCGATGCGGGCGATCTCGTCGCGCAGCATCACCAACCGGTCTGCCAACTCGTCGAGCGACAGCGCCGACAGGTCCCGCCCGATCACGTGTGCCGCCGGCTTCGGCCGCGGCTGCTCCTCCTCGAACGCCATCCTTGTCCTCCCTCGTCCCCCGGCATATCGATGCACAGCATATCGATGCACAACATGTCGATACTCAGCATGCCGATCCTGCCCGAGCCTGCCGCCGCTTGCCACCCCGCCGGCACCGGCCGGTTTGCCAGCACCCCGTCGCAACGGCTACACCGCCCTTCGACGAGCTCGGGAGACCGCTGATGCACACGCTGCCGCCGACCATGACCGTCATCGCCTGTCGCACCCCCGGCGGGCCGGAGGTGCTGAAGCCGGAGACGCGCGAGCTTCGTGCCCCGTCCGACGGCGAGATCCTCGTGCGCGTCGTCGCCGCCGGCGTCAACCGGCCGGACGTGGTGCAGCGCCAGGGCCACTATCCGCCGCCGAAGGGCGTCACCGACGTGCCCGGCCTCGAGATCGCCGGTACCGTCGTCGCCGTCGGCGAGGGCGTCGCCCGCCATGCCGTCGGCGACCGCGTCACCGCCCTCGTCCCCGGCGGCGGCTATGCCGAATACTGCCCCGTCCACGCCGACAACGCCCTGCCGCTGCCCGCCGGCCTGTCGATGATCGAGGCGGCGGCGCTGCCGGAAACCTTCTTCACCGTCTGGAACAACGTCTTCTGGCGCGGCGGCCTGAAGGCCGACGAGTGGATCCTCGTGCACGGCGGCACGTCCGGCATCGGCACCACCGCGATCATGCTCGCCAAGGCGTTCGGCGCGAAGGTGATCGCCACCGCCGGCACCGACGAGAAGTGCGACGCCTGCCGCGGCCTCGGCGCCGACTTCGCCGTCAACTACCGCACCACCGATTTCGTCGAGGCGGTCAAGTCCGCCACCGACGGCCACGGCGCCGACGTGATCCTCGACATCGTCGCCGGCTCCTATGTGGAGCGCAACTGGCAGGCCGCCGCCATCGACGGCCGCATCCTGCAGGTCTCGGTGCTGGAGGGGCCGGCCACCGTCGACTTCCGCCGCCTGATGATGAAGCGCCTCACCCACACCGGCTCGACGCTGCGCATCCGCGACGTCGCCTTCAAGGCGGCGATCGCCCGCGAGCTCGAGGAGAAGGTCTGGCCACTGATCGCCGAAGGCCGCATCCGGCCGGTGATCGATTCGACCTTCCCGCTCGCCGAGGCCGCCGCCGCCCACGCCCGCATGGAAAGCTCGGCCCACATCGGCAAGATCGTGCTGACGGTGGCCGACGAGGCCTGATCGGGTGGGGCTCAGGTGCCGCTCCGGCCGCCGGACGGGCGGGCAAAGCGAGAACACGTCCAATTTGCATCCCGTCCCATCGCGCCGTATATGGGTGACAATCCCGCAAGCCGACAAAGTCGACACCGGGCTCCCGCGGCTGAAACCGCAGGACGCGGACGGGAACGTCATAGCCTTTGAGGACGACGTCGATGATGAACGGACCGCTGATGCCGAAGGCCACCGCCGTGTGGCTGGTCGAAAACACGGCGCTGAGCTTCGAGCAGATCGCCGCCTTCTGCCGCATGCATCCGCTGGAGGTGAAGGCGATCGCCGATGGTGACGCCGCCCAGGGCATCAAGGGTCTCGATCCGGTGCTCACCGGCCAGCTGTCGCGCCAGGACATCGACCGCGCGCAGGCCGATCCGAGCGTTCGCCTGAAGGTCGCCGACCCGAAGGTGAAGGTGCCGGAGAGCAAGCGCCGCGGCCCGCGCTACACGCCGGTGTCGAAGCGCCAGGACCGGCCGAACGCCATCCTGTGGCTCTTGCGCAATCACGGTGAGTTGAAGGACGCGCAGATCATGCGCCTCGTCGGCACAACGAAGACGACGATCGAGGCGATCCGCAGCCGCAGCCACTGGAACGCCCAGAACCTGCAGCCGATGGACCCGGTGACGCTCGGGCTGTGCAGCCAGATCGAACTCGACATCGAGGTCGAGCGCGCCTCCCGGTCCGCGCCGAAGCGTGAAGACGGCGCACCAGGCGCCGCCACGCTGCTGCCGGTGCAGGAGACGACGGCGCCGACCGCCATGGAAGCGTTCCGGTCCGAGCCGCCGCGCCGTGGCGAGGACGACGATCTCGATGCCGCGGCCGTCTTCGCCAAGCTGAAGGCGATGACGCGTGAGACGCCGGACGACGACGACGAGGCGTGAGACAAGGCGAGGCTTCGGCCCCGCGCCGGAGCCACCGGGCGACGCCCGGGTGTCTGTCAGTTCGTTTCTTGCCCGGGCCGCCTTTGCGGCCCGTGCTGTTTTCGCGAGAGCGATCCGCCCGTGGCGGGCCGTCAGCGCCGCTCGAACACCAGTTCGATGCGGCCGACCGGCACGCCGAACTTCGACACCACCGCGATGTTGCGCACCCGCCGTGGGCCTTCCGGTACCAGCACGTCCTCGAAGCGCAGCCGGGTGACGTTGCCGTCCTTGCCCTTCACGTCGGCGTCGTAGCTGAGGCGGATGGTGTTGCCGTCGGCGCGCACGTCGGCGGTGCCGATGACGTCCTCGCGGCGGCCGATCCAGCGGCCCTCGCCGGCCTTTTCGAAGACCCAGGTCTTGCGGTCGATCTCGCCGTCGGCGAAGACGAAATCCTCTATCAGCGTCAGCGTCTTGCCGTCGAAGCGGCCGCGCGTCGTCACCGTGAAGGCGCGGTCGACGCCGCCGATGCCGCTGACGAAGCTGCCCTCGCCGACGGTGCGGCCGGTGAAGAAGCGCTCGAGCTGCAAAGGCGGCCCCTCGGCGCCGGCGGGCACCGGCGGTACCGTGGCGCAGCCGGCGAGGACGAGAAGCGTCGCCAGCGCCAGCGCGAGGCGGGCGACGGGCGAGGATGATCGCGACGACGATCGCGAAGACGACCGCATGGGGAAACCTCCGAAGCGGGCGAGGGCTGCGCGCGCAGGGGTTGCGGGCGCCGGCAGTTCGCACCGGAATGATGCTGATACGTCGCACCGTCGTCGGCGGACCAGTCGTCCCGAGCGGCCCGCGATCGCGGCGCTCCCCGCCCTGTCGCCATGGACGCCGCTTGCCCCCGCGGGAGCTGCGTGCGACGAGGCGGCATCATGAACTATCGCCACGCCTTCCATGCCGGGAACTTCGGCGACGTCCTCAAGCATGTCGTGCTGGCGCGCGTGCTCGTCCATCTCGCCCAGAAGGCGGCGCCCTACCGCCTGATCGACACCCACGCCGGCATTGGCCGCTACGATCTCCTCACCGGCGAGGCCGAGCGCACCGGCGAGTGGCGCGACGGTGTCGCCCGGGTCTGGGCCGCCGACCCGCCGATGGAGGTCGCCTCGCTGCTTTCGCCGTGGTGGGCGGCGGTGGCGGCGGAGAACCCCGGCGGCGGCCTCGCCGTCTATCCGGGCTCGCCGGCGTTGGCGCTGACGCTGATGCGGCCGCAGGACCGGCTCACCGCCGTCGAGCTCCACCCCGAGGACGCCGTGACGCTGAAGCGCGCCATCGGCCGCGACGGCCGCGCCCGCGTCGTCGCCCAGGATGGCTGGCAGGCGCTCACCGGCTCCGTGCCGCCGCCGGAGCGCCGCGGCGTCGTGCTCGTCGACCCGCCCTACGAGGCGACGGACGAGTTCGACCGTCTGGCCGACGGGCTGATCGCCGCCGCGGCGAAGTGGCCGACCGGCTGCTTCCTCGCCTGGTATCCGATCAAGTCGTTCGGCCCGGTCGACATCCTGCACGCCCGCCTCGCGAGCGCCGGGCCGAAGCGCCTCGTCGCCGCCGACCTCTTCGTGCGCACGCCGGACCGCTGGGTGCCCGGCCTGCCGGGGGCGGGCATCGTCGCGATCAACCCGCCCTACACGCTGGCGGAGGAACTCGCCGTGTTGCTGCCCTGGCTCACCACGACGCTCGCGCAAGCGGAAGGCGCCCACCACCGCCTCCTGGTGCTCGCCGACGGCTGAGCGCTGAGAAGGCCTGCACCGGGGTGATGCAGCCCGGCGACAGCGCCGTGAAACCGCACCCGTCGTCCCCCGCTGCGGGCGGCGGCCGTCGCACGGTGCCTTGACCCGGCCGGCCGGGTCGCCCAAGGTCGGCCCGGTCCGTCCGAGCCGTCTGTCGGTGCGTCCGTCCGGGAGCCGTCCATGTCCCCTCGTCGTCGTGCCCGCCCTCTCCCCGGTGCGCTGCTCTCCGCCGGTGCGCTGCTTTTGGCCGGCGCAGTCGCCCTGTCGGGTCCGGCCGCCGCCGACTGGTTCGGAGGCGGCAAGCCGCAGCCGGTCGAGAAGCGCGTGCCGGCCTGCGACGACACCGCCGTGCAGGCCAAGCTCGTCCACTCCATCGCCAGCGCCGACCCACGCTACTACGGCGTGACGGTGAAGGAGCTGAAGCACATCGAGCAGTCGGCGCTGGTCGACAATCAGGACAGCCCGCTCGCCCGCCGCTACTGCACCGCCCGCCTCGTCGTCGACCCGCTGGCGGCCAACCTGCCGCAGGGCAAGGCGCCGCCGAAGAACGTCCTGTTCGGCGACGAGCCAGCCCCGACGCAGCCGCACGAGCGCTTCGCCTACTACATGGTGGAGGAGAAGGCGGGCTTCGTCGGCATCTCCTGGAACGTCGAGGTCTGCATCTCAGGGCTCGACCGCTGGCGCGTCTATGACGGCCAGTGCGAGACGGTCCGGCCGCCGCCGACGCAATGATCATCCGTCTCGCTGCGGCGGTCCTGCTCGCCGCCTTTGCGCTCGTCCTCGTCCCGCTCGCCGCCGGCCCGCTCGCCCCGACAGCGCGGGCGGCCGACGTCGCCGGCCGTTTCGACCACTGGCTGTTCGTGCTGTCGTGGTCGCCGAGCTACTGCGAGGCGGAAGGCGACGGCGGCAACCCCGAGCAGTGCGCGTCCGGTCGCCCGTACGGCTTCATCGTGCACGGGTTGTGGCCGCAATATGAGCGGGGCTGGCCGGATTTCTGCGCCTCCGCCGAGCAGCGTCTCGACCCCGACCTCGTCGACGAGATGCTGCCGCTGATGCCGAGCCGCGGGCTCATTCGCCACCAGTGGGAAAAGCACGGCACCTGTAGTGGCCTGTCGCCGGACGAGTACTTCGACCTCGTCCGCGAGGTCCGCCGGCTGATCCGAGTACCGGACGACCTGCAGCGCCTCTACGTCGATTCGATGGTGTCGCCGGCGGTGATCGAGCGAATGTTCCGCGGCGTCAATCCCGGCATGCCGGAGACGGCGATCTCGGTCACCTGCGACCGCCGGCGCCTGCGCGAGATCCGCATCTGCCTCGATCGCGACCTCGGCTACCGTGCCTGCCCGGCGGTGGAAGCCCGCGCCTGCAAGGCCGACTGGATCCGCATGCCACCGGTGCGGCCGGTGCCGCTGCGGTGAGCGCGCGCACACCCGTGATCCGCACCGCCGCGGCGCTGGCGCTGTCGGCACTGCTCGCCGGTGCCGGCCCGCTCGCCGCCCAGGCTACGACGCTGCCGACCGACCGGCCGGCCGAGACCCCGCCACAAGTGGAGACGGCGCCGCCGGCGGAAGTCCCCGCCGCCCGGCCCGACGCTGGCGACGAAAGCCCGGCCGCGGCGACGGCGGCCCCGGCCGCTGAGGCGTCGCCGCCCGCTGACGGCCCCGCGGTCCGGCCCGAGACCGCCGAAGATTCGCCGCCCCTGCCGCCGCCACTGCCGGCGTCGCTCGCCGGCGTGCCGGAGCCGGTGCTGGCGCTGCACGTGTCGACGACCTTCTGCGAGGACCCGTCGGGAGCGGCGCTCGCCGCGCATGCCGCCCTCGTCGCCCCGCTCGGCCCGACCGCCGTGCTCGTCGGCATCCCCTGCACCGGCGACGCCTCGCGCGCCGCCTTCCGCCTCTACGTGCTGGAGACCGGCGAGATCGGCGGCGTCCACGCGCAGTTCTTCGCGCTGCCCTCGAAGACGCTCGGCTGGACCGGCACCGAGGCGCTGTGGCGTCCTTCGATGGACGCCGACGGCCGCCTCACCGGCACGCTCTACGATCCCGGCGAAGGCCGTTGCGCGAGCCGCGGCCGCTGGCGCTGGAACGGCTACGCCCTCGCCATGGAGACGGCAGAGCTCGAGGCCTCCTGCGGCAAGGGCGACTGGCGAACCGTCTACCCCTGAGGCCGATCCAACCGACAGCGAGACCCTGCCGTGCCCCAGCTTCCCCGCACCTTCACCGACTACCGCGCCGCGCTGGTGATGGCGGTGCAGGAGGAGATCGCCGGCGAGGCCTATTTCGCCCGGCTCGCCGAGCTCCACCCCGGCCGTGGCAGGCAGGCGCTGATGCTGCTCGCCCGCATCGAGGCCGCCACAGCCGCCGCGACGCGGCCCCTCGTCGAGCGCCACGACCTCGCCCTCGACCCGCCCGAGGCCCTGCGTGCCGCCGGCCGCGCCGAGGCCGATCGCGACGGCGCGACGCCATGGCCGCAGTTCGTCGCCGCGATGGCGAAGAACTATCCGGCCTTCACCGCCGAATTCGAGCAGATCGCCGCCCTCGCCCCGCCGGAAGATCAGGCGCTCTGCGCCGTGCTCGTCGACCACGAGGTCGCCGCCGTCGACTTCGCCCGGCTTGAGGCGGCGGGGAATGCCGACAGCCTCGCGCCGCTGGAGGCGTTCCTGGCGCGGCACGGGGGGTGAGCCCGGCGGCGCCAACGCGAACGGTATGGCGCCGCGTGACCCCGCCCCCCCCTCTCAGCCGTCATGGCCCGGCTTGACCGGGCCATCCATCCCAAGTGCCACGCCGGCGTTTGCGTGCGCGATGGATCGCCCGGTCAAGCCGGGCGATGACGGATCGAAGGGTAAGCCGGGTGCGGGCGATGACGGATTGGAGGGTGAGCGGGGCCCGGCGGTCAGCCGCCGGCCAAAAGCTCCGCTTTCGTCAGCGTGAAGTCCGAGGCGATCCAGCGGGCTTCGGCGTCGGCGAGGCGGCGGCCGAGCTCTGGTCCAGCGGGCAGACCGGCGGCCAACAGGTCGCGGCCGGCGAGGGGAAAAGTCGGGGCCGTCCAGCGCTCCGGTAGAGCGAGCAGCCTCCGGCACCCGGCATCGTCCGCGGCCGCTCCCGCGTCGGCCCAGGCGAGAGCCACGCCATCGCGCCACGCCGCCGGGCCGAGCCGGTAGAGCAGCACGCGGGCGGCGTGCCCGTCGGACGCGTGTCCGTCGGACCCGTCGGCGCCATCACCGGCCTCATGAGCTTGCCCGTCGATGAGGGTGGCGTCCGCGGATCCACCGTCGGCGCCCGCAGGCTCACCGTCCGCGCCCGCCAAGAGGCCGCCGATCTCGCCCCGCGCCGCCTCCGCCGCGGCCATGCGGGTGCGCTCGGCGCCGGAGAGCTTCAGCCGCGCCGCCAGTCGCTCGACGTCCTCGGCCACGAAGGTCGACAGCGCCACCAGCGCTGGGGCCGGGGCGAGGGCGGTGCCCGTCGCCCGCACAATGTCCAGCCAGCGGGCGAAGCGGACGAGGCGCGGCACGCCGGCGAGCACGCGGTCGAGCACGCCGCACTCGGCCATGAAGGCGAGCGTCGCGGCAGCACCCGTGGCCTGCACCAGCTTGCGCATCTCCTGGGCGATGCGCTCGGCCGACAGTTGCTGCAGGCCGGAGAGGTTGCGCGTCACCGCGTGCATGCCTTCCGCGTCCGGGGCGCCGGTGCCGAAGCGGGCATGGAAGCGGAAGAAGCGCAGGATGCGCAGATAGTCCTCGCGGATGCGCTCGTCGGCGACGCCGATGAAGCGGACGCGGCGGGAGAGCGCATCCGCATAGCCGCCGACCGGATCGTGCAGCGTCCCGTCCGGCGACAGCGACAGCGCGTTCATGGTGAAGTCGCGGCGGCGGGCGTCCTCCAGCCAGTCGCTGCCGAAGGCGACTTCGGCGCGGCGCCCGTCGGTGGCGACGTCGCGGCGCAGCGTCGTCACCTCGAACGGCCGACCGTCGGCGACCACCGTCACCGTGCCGTGCTCGATGCCGGTCGGCACCACCTTCAGTCCGGCGCGGCGGGCACGTTCCGAAACCACCTCCGGCAGCAACGGCGTCGCGAGGTCGAGGTCGCCGTCCATCGGCTCGCCGAGGACCGCATCGCGGACAAAGCCACCCACGAGCCGCACCTCGCTGCCGTCCGCGATGATCGCCGCGACGACGCGGCGGAGCGCCGGGTCGGCGAGGAAGGGCGCACCGGCGAAGGAGGGCAGGGAAGGGTCGGCCGCGGCGCTCATTCGAAGCGGCCCGGCACCAGCACGCCGTCGCGCACCTCCGCCGGCCGGTAGGTGCCGCGCTCGGACTCGCCGAGGCTCGCCAGCAGCACGAAGCCGACCACCATCAGCACGAGCCCGGCCAGGGCGGAGACATAGACCGGCCCGGACGTCCAGTTTGAGCGGGCGGCGCTGCCGCGGGTGAACCACAGCCAGGCGGCGTAGATCGCAAACGGCGTCAGGAATAGGGCGATCTCGATGAGGGCGAGGCGCAGCACCATGCGGTTTCCTCTTCAGCCGGCGCCGTAGAGGCGCGCGTGCAGGGCGTGCACGATGCCGGCGGTGACGCCCCAGATGCGGCGGCCGGCATAGGGCATCTCGAACGTCCGCCGCTCCAGGCCGCGCCATTCGCGGCGCACGGCGAGATGGTTGGTCGCCGTCATCAGGAAGCTCAAGGGTACCTCGAAGACGTCGGCCACCTCCGCCGGGTTCGGCGACAGGACCGGGTCACCGGCGACGAGGGCGACCACCGGCACGACGCGGTAGCCGCTGGTGGTGATGTAGGGGTCGCCATAGCCGAGCGGCGTCACCAGGAAGCGCGACAGCCCGATCTCCTCCTCGGCCTCGCGCAACGCCGTGGCGACTGGGTCGGCATCGTCGGCGTCGACCTTGCCGCCGGGAAAGGCGACCTGGCCGGCGTGGGCCGGCAGATGGTCGGTGCGCTGCGTCAGGATCACGCCGGCTTCCGTGCCGCGTGCCACCACCGGGATCAGCACGGCGGCGTCGCGCAGGCCGGTCGCCAGCGGCACGCTCGGGTCGATGACGTGGTCGCCCGACGGCGGAAGCGACAGCACCGCCTCGCCGAGCCCGATCAGCCGCCCGCGCCGGGCGACGAGATCGTCCGTCGAGAACGGCGCCGGTCCGCCGGCGCCCTCAGGCGAGAGAGGCAGCGAGCGCATCGGCCGTCATCATCGGGAAGAACATGCCGTCACTCCAGACACCGAGATGCGCGGCGCCGTCGACGACCACGGTGACGGCCCGCTCGGCGAGCTCGTGCGCCACCGCCCGCGTCAGCCGCGCCTCCAGCCGCCCGCGCACCAGCACATAGGGCTTCAGCCCGCCGGTGGCAGGGTCGTCGGTGAAGCGCAGCGGCCGTGCCGCGCCGGCGGTGACGACATCGCCGACATTGGTGCGGAAGACGAGCCGCGTCGCCGCGCCGTCGCCCTCGGCGTGCATCTCGACGGCGAGGAAGGGCACGTCCTCGACGGTGATGCCGAGCTTCTCGACGGGCGTCACCAAGAGGTAGCGGCCGTCCGCCTCGCGGCGCAGGACGGAGGCAAACAGCTTCACCAGGGGCTCGCGGCCGATCGGCGAGCCGCCATAGTGCCAGCGGCCGTCGGCGGAGATCCTCATGTCGATGTCGCCGCAGAACGGCGGGTCCCACCGCTCCACCGGCGGCGCGCGCCCGGCGGAGCCTGCGCGGGCGACGAGCGCGGCGAGCTGCGGATCGGCGGCCGGCCCGGTCGGGTCCGGGCGGTCACGCGTCGTCTTGTCCGGCAGGCTCGTCACGGTGCACTCCCAGGGTGGCGATGCCGCTGGCGATGATGCCCGGTCGCCGGCCGCCGCCGACATCGCTCGGATCCGCGGCACCGCCTCCAAATGACGCGGCAGCCACGGGGGTGCAAGGGTCGCCCGCCCATTTCGCCGGGCAGCCGGCAAGCCGGTGTGTCGTGCCCGCCCTGCGTCGAATGCGCGCTGCGTGCGCCTGCGCCCGCCGTGGCGCCACGAAATAGCCGGCCTTACCCGCTCGGATGTTCTTTCGTGACGTCGCCGCGGTGGCGCGTTGGAACGAAGATTGCACCGTTTTCAGGCAGAGCGGGGCGTCCGGCGGCATCGCTCGGTTTCCGTGCACGAGGCGATTGTCGCGCGGGACGGGCGCGCCAGATAGCGTATCATCCACCCGTCGGTCGACCCTTGGGGGCCGCGGGCGGAGACGAGGCGAAACGCAGGCGGAGAGGCACGCGAATGAGCGCCATGACGATCGAGGCGGTTGACCAGGACGCCATCGTGCGCGACGCGGAAGCCGCCGTCGCCCGCATCGCCGAGGCCCGCACCGAGATCGGTCGCGTCATCTTCGGCCAGGCGGCGGTGGTCGAGCGGACGCTGGTGACGCTGCTCTCCGGCGGCCACGGCCTGCTCGTCGGCGTGCCCGGCCTCGCCAAGACCAAGCTCGTCGTCACCCTCGGCACCGTGCTCGGCCTCGAGGCCCACCGCATCCAGTTCACCCCCGATTTGATGCCGAGCGACATCGTCGGCTCCGAGGTGCTGGAACAGGGCCGCGACGGCAGCCGCTCCTTCCGCTTCATCGCCGGCCCGGTGTTCGCCCAGCTTTTGATGGCCGACGAGATCAACCGCGCCTCGCCCCGCACCCAGTCGGCGCTGCTGCAGGCGATGCAGGAGGGCCACGTCACCGTCGCCGGCCAGCGCTACGACCTGCCGAAGCCCTTCCACGTGCTCGCCACCCAGAACCCGCTGGAACAGGAGGGCACCTATCCGCTGCCCGAGGCGCAGCTCGACCGCTTCCTGCTGCAGATCGACGTCCACTATCCCGACCGCGAGGCCGAGCGGCGCATCCTGGTCGAGACCACCGGCGCCGGCGAGGCCGAGCCGCGCGCCGTGCTCACCGGCGAGGAGCTCGCCCGCTTCCAGCGCCTTGTGCGCCGCCTGCCGGTCGGCGAATCCGTCGTCGAGGCGATCCTCGATCTCGTCCGCTCCGCCCGGCCGGAGGAATCGCCGGAGGTAGCCGACATCGTCGCCTGGGGTCCGGGGCCGCGCGCCAGCCAGGCACTGATGCTGGCCGTGCGCGCCCGCGCGCTGCTGCAGGGCCGCTTCGCGCCGTCGGTCGACGATGTGGTGGCGCTCGCCGAGCCGGTGCTGCAGCACCGCATGGCGCTCACCTTCGCCGCCCGCGCCGACGGCAACACCGTGCGCGCCGTGGTCGAGCGGCTCGTGCGAAAGATCGGGTGAGGAGCAGCGGGTGGCGAGCCTCGCGCAGACGTCCACCACTGCCAACCGATCGTCATCCGCGCGCGGTGCTTCCCGCGTCGGCGAGGCGTTCGGCCTCGAGCGCCGCCTCGTCGACGCCAAGGGCCTCGCCGATGGCCTGCCGGACCTGCTGGTCGAGGCGAGCCGCGTCGCCCAGACGGTGATCGCCGGCTGGCACGGCCGCCGCCGCGCCGGCCAGGGCGAAACGTTCTGGCAGTTCCGCCCGTTCATCGACGGCGAGCCCGCCGCCCGCGTCGACTGGCGCCGCTCGGCGCGCGACGACCACCTGTTCGTGCGCGAGCGGGAGTGGGAGGCGGCGCACACGCTCTGGCTCACCGCCGACCTTTCCGCCTCGATGGTCTACCGCTCGAAGCTGTCGCAGACGACCAAGCGCGACCGCGCGCTGGTGCTGCTGCTCGCGCTCGCCGAGGTGGCGGCACGGGCGGGCGAGCGCGTCGGCCTGCTCGGCCTGTCGCGGCCGATCGCCAGCCGCAACGCCGCCGAGCGCCTCGCCGCGACGCTGGCGCTGGAGGCGGCCGAGGCGGAGGGGCGACCGGCCCTGCCCGAGCCCAACGACGTCCGCCGCTTCTCCGACGTCGTGGCGATCGGCGACCTACTCGACCCGTTGCCCGCCACGATCGCCTGGGTGGAGATGCTCGCGCGCCGCGGCGTGCAAGGCACGCTCGTGCAGGTGCTCGATCCGGTCGAGGAGACCTTCCCCTTCGACGGCCGCACCGAGTTCCGCGATCCCGAAACCGGCGCGCGCATCGTCGCCGGCCGGGCCGAGACCTGGGCCGCGGCCTACCGCATGGCGCTCGCCGCCCACCGCGAGGCACTGTCGAACCTCTGCCGCCGCGTCGGCTGGTCGCTCGTCGTCCATCACACCGACCGGCCGGCGTCCGAGGTGATGATCGCCATCCACGCCCGCCTCGCCGGCGGCGCCACGAGGGCCGGTTCATGATGGGCTTCCTGCCGATCGGCTTCACGGCACCGGCGGTGCTCGCCGCGCTGGCGCTGTTGCCGGTGATCTGGTGGCTCTTGCGCCTGACGCCGCCGCGCCCGCAGCGGGTGTCGTTCCCGCCGACGCGGCTGCTCGCCGAGATCGCCAAGCGTGAAGAGACGCCCTCGAAGAGCCCGTGGTGGCTGACGCTGCTGCGGCTCGTGCTCGCCACCCTCGTCATCCTCGCCGTCGCCGGCCCGCTGTGGCGCCCGGTCGGTCCCGTCGCGGCCGGGGACGGGCCGCTGCTCCTCGTCGTCGACAACGGTTGGGCGGCGTCGCATGACTGGCCGTCGCGCCTCGTCGCGGCGGAGCGCGCGCTTGCCGAAGCGGAAGCCGCCGGCCGGCCGGTGGTGCTCGCCGCCACCGCCGAAGGCCCGCGCCAGCCGCTCGCCCCCGATACCGCCGCGGCGGTGCTGGAGCGCCTCGGCGCGCTCAGCCCCCGGCCGTGGCAAAGCGACCGCGCCGGCCTCGTCGCGCCGCTCTCCGAGGTGCTCATGGCCACGCCGCCGGCGGCGGTGGTGTGGCTCTCCGACGGCCTCGCCGGCCGCGACGACGGCTTCGCCGACCTCCTCGCCGGCACCGGTGCCACCATCACCGTGGTCGAGGAGGCGACGCCGTCCACCATCGGCCTCGCCGGCATCGACAACGGTGCCGAAGCGCTCGACGTCGCCGTCCGCCGCCTGCCGTCGGCTGCGCCGGGAACGGTGACGGTCGCCGCCCACGATCTCCGCGGCTTCCTGCTCGGCGAGGCGACGGCCACCTTCGAGGCCGGCTCGGGTGCTGCGACCGCCCGCTTCGAACTGCCGGGCGGCCTGCGCAACGACATCGCCCGCCTCGACGTCGCGGCGAGCGAGACCGCCGGCGCCGTCCGCCTCGTCGACGAGCGCTGGCGCCGGCGTACCGTCGGCCTGATCAGCGGCGCCAATGCCGACCAGGCGCAGCCGCTGCTGTCACCGCTGCACTATCTTTCCCGCGCCCTCGCCCCCTTCGCCGACCTGCGCGAGCCGGGCGGCACCGACATCGCCGACACGGTGAAGCGCCTCGTCGACGAGGGCGTCTCGATCATCGTGCTCGCCGACGTCGGCACCCTCGTCGGCGAAGCCCGCGAGGAAATCGAGCAGTGGGTCGAGAACGGCGGCGTGCTCGTCCGCTTCGCCGGCCCACGCCTCGCCGAGGGCGGCGACGACCTCGTGCCGGTGCGCCTGCGCACCGGCGGGCGCGTGCTCGGCGGCTCGCTGTCGTGGGAGGAGCCGCAGCCGCTCGCGAGCTTCTCGGCCGAAAGCCCGTTCGCCGGCCTGCCCGTGCCGGCCGACGTGACGGTGAACCGCCAGGTGCTGGCCGAGCCCGACGCCAACCTCGCCCAGCGCACCTGGGCGAGCCTCGGCGACGGCACGCCGCTCGTCACCGCCGCGCCCTTCGGTGACGGCACCATCGTGCTCTTCCACGTCACCGCCGACACCGGCTGGTCGAACCTGCCGCTCTCCGGCGGCTTCGTCGAGATGCTGCGGCGGCTCGTCGCGCTGTCGTCGGCGGCCGGCGAGACGGCCGGCACGGCGGCGGTGCCGCTGCAGCCGATGCGGGTGCTCGACGGCGAGGGCCGCTTCACCGCGCCGGGGCCGGAGGTCGAGCCGCTGTCGCCAGGGGCGCCGCTTTCCGGCGACGTCGGCCCGACGCGACCGCCCGGCCTCTATGGCGCCGACGACAGTTTCCGCGCCGTCAACCTGCTCGCCGACGACGCCGTGCTCGCCCCGCTCGGGCTCGGGCCGCTCGCCGGCACCGCCACCCGCATCGGCTATGCCGTCGACGGGCCGATCGACCTCAAGCCCTTCCTGCTGACGGCCGCCATGTTGCTGCTCATCGCCGATGCCATCGCCGTCCTGGTCCTGTCGGGCGGCTTCCGCTTCCGCCGCTCGTCGGTCGCCGCACTCGCCGTCGGCGCCGTGCTCGCCGCGATGCTCGGCGCGAGCGACCCGGCCCGGGCGCAGACCACCGAGGCCGACGCCTTCGCCATGGAGGCCGCCAACGAGACGCGCCTCGCCTACGTCACAACAGGCGACGCCGCCGTCGACGAGGCGAGCCGGCTCGGCCTCGCCGGACTGTCGCGCTTCCTCACCGAGCGCACCGCGCTGGAGCCGGCCGAGCCGCTCGGCGTCGATCCGGGCCGCGACGAACTCGCCTTCTTCCCGCTGCTCTACTGGCCGCTCACCGAGGGCCAGGCGAAGCCGTCGCCGCAGGCGATGGCGCGCGTCGACGCCTACATGAAGAACGGCGGCACCATCCTGTTCGACACCCGCGACCAGCTCGCCACCGGCGGCTTCGGTGGCGTCGGCCCGGCGACCCTGAAGCTGCGCGAGATCCTCGATGGCCTCGACATCCCGCCGCTGGAGCCGGTGCCGGCCGACCACGTGCTGACCAAGGCGTTCTATCTGCTCGAGGAGTTCCCCGGTCGCTGGTCGGGCGGCCCGCTCTGGGTCGAGGCCTCGGCGAGCGAGACCGGCGAGGGGCGGCCGGTCCGGTCCGGCGACGGCGTCTCGCCGATCCTGATCACCTCCAACGATTTCGCCGGCGCCTGGGCGGTCAGCGACGCCGGCGACTGGCTCTATCCGACGGTGCCGGCCGATCCCTTCCAGCGCGAGTTCGCGCTCAGGTCGGGCATCAACATCGTCATGTACGCGCTGACCGGCAACTACAAGGCCGACCAGGTGCACGTGCCGGCGCTGCTCGAGCGGCTCGGCCAGTAGGAGCGGCTGTTGAACTGGTCCCTCGCCTTCGATCCGCTGCTGCCCATCTGGGCGATCGCCGCCCTGGCGGCGGCGGCAATGGCGCTGTCGCTGACGGCGCTGGCACGGCGCGTGCGCGGCGCCGTCGTGCGGCTCGCCGCCGGCCTCTGCCTGGCGCTCGCCCTCCTCAACCCCTCGCTCGTCGAGGAGCAGCGCACCCGGCTGACGAGCATTGCGGCGATCGTCGTCGACCGCAGCCAGAGCCAGGCGATCGGCGCGCGCGCGGCCGAGACCGATGCGGCGCTCGCCGGCCTCGCCGAGCGGCTCGCCGCCGTCGACGGCATCGAGACGCGCATCATCGAGGCCCGCCCCGGCAACAGTGCGGCCGGCGACGGCACGCGGCTGTTCGAGGCGTTGGCGAACGGTCTCGCCGACGTGCCGCCCGACCGCGTCGCCGGTGCGCTCTTCCTCACCGACGGCCAGGTCCACGACATTCCCGACGCGGCCGCCCGCCTCGGCTTCCAGGCGCCGGTGCACGCGCTCGTCACCGGCCGCGACGACGAGATCGACCGCCGCATCGTCCTCGAGCAGGCGCCGCGCTTCGGCCTCGTCGGCACCGAGCAGAGCGTCGATCTGCGCATCGTCGACGACGGCCCGACGCCGGCCGGCGGCGAGGTCCGCCTCACCGTGCGCCGCGACGGCGAGACGATCGAGGAGATCACCGCCCCCGTCGGCACCGGCTTCTCGGTGCCGTTCACGGTGGCGCATGGCGGGCCGAACATCTTCGAGTTCGAGGTGGAGCCGCTCGCCGGCGAGCTCACCGCCATCAACAACACCGCCGTCGCCGTCGTCGAGGGCGTGCGCGAGAACCTGCGCGTGCTGCTCGTCTCCGGCGAGCCGCACGCCGGCGAGCGCACCTGGCGCAACCTCCTGAAGTCCGACGCCGCCGTCGATCTCGTCCACTTCACCATCCTGCGGCCGCCGGAGAAACAGGACGGCACGCCGATCAACCAGCTGTCGCTGATTGCCTTCCCGACGCGCGAGCTGTTCTCGGTGAAGATCGCCGAATTCGACCTCATCATCTTCGACCGCTACCAGCGCCGCGGCATCTTGCCCCTCGTCTATTTCGACAACATCGCCCGCTATGTGCGCGAAGGCGGTGCCGTCCTCGTCGCCTCAGGCCCGGACTACGCCTTCGGCGACAGCCTGTTCGAGACGCCGCTCGGAGCCGTGCTGCCGGCGGAGCCGACCGGCAGCACCATCGAAGAGCCCTACCGGGCCGAACTCTCCGATCTCGGCCGTCGCCACCCGGTGACGCGCGACCTGCCGGGTGCGCAGTCGGAGCCGCCGGACTGGGGCCGCTGGTTCCAGCTCGTCGAGGCGGCGGCGAGCTCCGGCACGACGGTGATGAACGGGCCGGACGAGCGACCGCTGCTGGTGCTCGGCCGCGAGGGTGACGGCCGCGCTGCCGTGATGCTCTCCGACCAGGCCTGGCTGTGGGCGCGCGGCTATGAGGGCGGCGGGCCGCACGTGCCGCTTTTGCGCCGGCTCGCCCACTGGCTGATGAAGGAGCCCGAGCTCGAGGAGGAGGCGCTCAGGCTGTCGGTGCGCGGCGACCAGCTCGTCGTCGAGCGCCAGACGCTCGGCGACGCCGTCGGCCCGGCGGTGCTGACCGGGCCGGACGGCGCCGAGCGCACCCTGACGCTCGTCGAGGCCGAGCCCGGTCTGTGGCGGGCGACCGCCGAGGCGACCGGCGTCGGCCTCTACACCGCCGTCGAAGGCGAGCGACGGGCGCTCGCTCACGTCGGCCCGACCAATCCGAAGGAATTCCTCGACGTCCGTTCCACCGAAGAGCCATTGGCGGCGCTGACGGCCGAGACCGGCGGCAGCGTCCGCCGCATCGTCGAGGACGGCTCCGTCGAGCTGCCGCGCGTTACGACCCTGCGCCGCGCCGGCCGCTATGCCGGCGATGACTGGATCGGCCTGAAGACCAGTGAAGCGACGGTGCTCGAGGGCCTGACGCGGGTGCCGCTGTTCGCCGGCTTCCTCGGCCTGGCGATCCTGCTCGGCGCGGTCTCGGCGACTTGGGTGCGCGAGGGACGCTGACCGCGCGCGAGGGGCACTGAACGGGCGCGCGCGGGGCGCTGAACGGAACGCCGCTCCGTCAGGCCGGCCGATCACGACGCGTCATGCGCCGCCTGGGGATAGCCGTCGCGCGAGGCCCCGTGCCTGCCCGTCTGCGCCTTGGACGAGGGCGCAGGCGAGCAGCCGCGCCGGATCGACCGGGCCGGGCATCTCGACCTGCCCCGGCGGCACCGGCGCAAAGCCGAGCGGCCCATAATAGGGCAGGTCGCCGACGAGCAACACAAGTCGGTGGCCGTCCGACCGAGCGGCGTCCAGCGACGTGCGCACGAGTTCGCGGCCGGCACCACGGTTGGCGAAATGCGGCGCGACCGCCAGTGGCCCGAGCAGCAGCGCTGGGTTGTCACCGATGCGAATGCCGGTGAGGCGGACGGAACCGACGAGCCCGTCGCCGGCGATCGCCACGAACGACAGCCGCGGATCGTGCGGCACGCCCTCGCGCAGCCGGTAGGCGGTCTTGGCGAAGCGGCCGGGGCCGAAGGCGACGTCGAGCAGGCTGTCGATTTCGGGCGCGTCGGAAGGCGTCTCCGCGCGGATGACGAAGGGAACGGACATCATGGAGGACAAACCCGTGGGAGAGGGCTCCCGCGGGGCGCCAGTGCGCGCGTCAGGAGCCGGGGCAGGAACGTGCGGACGCCGGCGGCAAGCCACCCGTCACGCGTCGTCGTCGCTGCTGCAGAACCACGTGCCGTCCTCCCGGCCGGCCGCCACCGCGGCCTCGCCATCGTGAATGGTCGGCGGATACCACGCCGGCGCGGCGCCGACAAGCATCGAGGACCCGTCGCAACCGTCTTGGGTCGCCGGCACCCCCCTAGTTGTGGCGTCCCGGGAAAAGTTGGTGCAATGGCCGCACTGCGCGCTTAAGAGGACCCTCACCGGGGCCAGAATCCTTGAGGTCGGCCGAGACCGGGACGGGCTGGAGGGGCCACATAGCATGACACTCGATGTCGGGACGATCCTCGTCGCGAACATCGCAGGTTGTGCCGTGCTCGGCTGCCTGATGCTCGTCGACTGGTGGCAGAGCCGCAACACGCTCGAGCTCGCCTGGTGGGGCACCGCCTACCTCGTCGGTGCGCTGGCACTGATCGCCCTGTTGGGTCGCGGCCAGGCGGCGCCGGATCTAGTTTACGCCTTCAGCACGGCGCTGCTGGTGTTCGGTCACGGATGCCTGTGGATCGGCGTCCGCCGCTTCTTCCACATGCGGCTGCCGATCGGCCGGGTGCTGACCCTGTGCTTCGTCTGGCTCGCCCTGTCGCAGCTGCCGCTCGTGCAGCAGAGTGTGCCGACGCGGACCGCGATCGTCGCCGGCATGATCGCCGCCCTGAGCTTCGCCATCGCCTACGAGTTCTGGCGCAACCGCGCCGAACGGCTCACCTCGCGGGTGCCGGCGATGATCATCTGCGGTCTCAACGGGCTGTTCTTCGCCATCCGCATCCCGTTCGCGGAGACCCTGTTCTTTCCGGCAGACCTCGGCCGGGCGCCGATGCTCTATGGCGTGCTGGCGCTCGAAGGCCTGGTTTTCACCATCGCGTCCGGGTTCACCTTCGTCGCCTTGACGAAGGAGCGCGCCGAGGTGGCGCAACGGCGCGCGGCGACCATCGATAGCCTCACGGGCATCTACAATCGGCGGGCCTTCTTCGAGCGGGCCGAACGGCTCGTCCGGCGCTCCGAGGTCGACAGTCGGCCGCTCGCGGTGCTGCTGTTCGACATCGACCGCTTCAAGCAGATCAACGACCGCTTCGGCCATCCGGTCGGCGACCGGCTGCTCATCGAATTCACCACCATCGCCTCGCTCCTGCTGCGGCCGACCGACCTGTTCGGTCGCATCGGTGGCGAGGAGTTCGCGGCGATCCTGCCCGGCGCCCACCCCACGGCAGCGGCGGCGGCCGCCGATCGCATCCGCGCCGCCTTCGCCGCCGTCATCGTCACCGAGGGTGACGCCGACGTCCGCGCGGCCGTCAGCGTCGGCGTCACCGTCGTCGACGGCGAGGACGTCGGGCTCGACCGCCTCATCGCCATCGCCGACCGGGCGCTCTACCGGGCGAAGCACAAGGGTCGCAACCTGGTCGAGGTGGAGCTCGGACCCGGCTAGCGCCCCTGAAGCGGTTTCCGATCGGGTGGCATCACCTAGAGCACATCCTGCTCGGATCGAACCGATCCGAGCAACGAGGATATGCTCAAGCTATTGAATCTTGGGCGATTTCTGATCGATTGGATGATTCCATCCAATCGGAACGCGGTCTGGTTGATCAGACATCGCCGCAGAATGAAAAGCGCGCGCCCGTCCTCGGTTGTTGCCCGGCCGGCCTTACCGCAGCGCCTCGGCCGCCGCCCGGACGCGGCCGAGGAAGCGGGCGCGGCTGTCGTCGGTCGAGCGGTTCATGTCGTAGTGGGCGAGGTAGCGCACGCGCGCGCCGGGGCGGATGGTGGCGCGCAGCACGCGCGTGGCGAGCTTGCGCGGCGGGTCGCCGGCGAGGACGGCGCGCACCTTGTCGGCCCCGTAGGTGGCGACCGCCATCAGCGTGCCGATATTGTGCAGCGCCGGCTTCACCTTGCCGTCCTGCAGCTTGAACGACACCCCCGGCAGGAACACCCGGTCGACGAAGCCCTTGAGGATGGCGGGGTAGCCGAAATTCCACACCGGATGGACGAGCACGACGGCGTCCGCGCTGGTGAGCCGATGGACATAATCGGCCACGCCGACCTGGTTGTCGGGCACCGTGTGGTAGCCGAGACGTTCCGCCCGCGACATCACCGGCTCGAAGCCCTCGGCATAGAGGTCGCAGTCGTCGATGGTGTGGCCGGCGGCGGCGAGGCCGTCGAGCACGGCGGCATGCAGCGCCGCCCCGTAGCTCGTCTCGACGGGATGGGCGTAGAGCACCAGCACGCGCATGTTCGCCGCTCTCAGCGCTGCTTCAGCTCGATCTCGACGAACGCCATCATGCCGGGGCCGGCATTGATGACGTCGTGCTCGACGCCCTCTGGCCGCGCGTAGCTGCCGCCGGCGGTCAGCGGCACCAGCTTCTCGCCGGTGGCGTCGACGATCTTCAGGACACCGTCGACCAGCGGGACGACCACGTAGGGCATGCCGTGGCGGTGCCAGCCGGTCGCCTCGCCGGGGCGGAAGTCCCAGCGGGTGATGCGGACCGCGTCGTCGTCGACCTGCAGCGTCGGCGTCGCTGAGCCGGTGTGGGTGTGGTCGGTCATGGTGTCAGGCTCCGGTGGCGTCGGTGGCTGCTTCTAGGCCGGGGAAAAGATACGTCCGCTGCGCGGCGAAGTCGAAGTCGGGGTCCTCCCAGGCGATCATCTTGCCGGGATTGAGCAGGCCCTTCGGGTCCGCCTCGCGCTTGAAGGCGAGCTGCACCGGGTCGGAACGCTTCATGCCGCCCTCTTCGAGCGTGTAGCGGTGCGGGTTGAAGATCGGGCAGCCGTGCGCCTCGTGCAGGCGCATGATCTCCTCCAGCCGCTCCTCGGTGGTGTAGCGCACCACCGGCAGGCCGAAGCAGGTGATGGCGCCGTCGAAGCGGACGAACTCGAGGTGCCCCGGTACCTCGTCGCCGAATAGCGCCGTCATCTCCGCCACCCGCGCGAGATGGTCCGGCGCCGGATAGAGCACCTGCAGATAGGTGATCGACGGGTCGACGCGCAGGCCGCGCAGGGTCGTGTGGTTCCAGGAGAGCTCGTAGGCCGGCGGCAGCGCCTTGCGGTCCTCCTCCGAGGCGTGGTCGGAGCGGTAGAGGAGGGTGGCGCGATGGTGGCGGGCGACGAAGGCGTCGAGCGCCGGCATGGCGAACGGCGCCACCATCAGGATCGCCACCGACTGGTCGCGACGGATGAACTTCTGGTGGCGCAGGAAATAGTCGTGCGCCAGCGGCGCCGCCACCGTGCCGATCTCCTTCGTCAGCAGCCCGTCCTGCTTGGCGAGGCCGTCGCAGAAGTGCGCGGCCTCGACGAAGTCGTCGAAGCCGACGAGCACGTCCACCCAGTCATAGGCGGCGGTCAGCGGCATCTCGACCGCGGTGATGATGCCGGTGGTGCCGTAGGCGTGCGCCGCCTTCTGGATCTCGTCGCCGGACAGCTCGATGACGCGCGGCTCCGCCTCCATCGTCACGAGGCGCAGGCGCAGCACGTTGCCGAGGTCGCGCAGGCCGCCCCAGCGGATCGAGCCGACGCCGCCGGAGCCGCCGGCGATGAAGCCGCCGATCGAGGCGGTGCGGTAGGTGGAGGGGTGCAGCCGCAGTTCCTGGCCCGACGGCCGCGCCGCGTCGTCGATGGCCGACAAGCGCGCGCCCGCCTCGGCGACGACAACGCCGGGCTTCACCGCCGTGACCTTGTTCATCTCGGCGAGGTTGAGGATGAGGCCGCCCGACAGCGGCATCGCCTGGCCATAGTTGCCGGTGCCGGCGCCGCGCGGCGTCACCGGCACGCCGTGACGGAAGGCCGCCGCGAGCACGCGGACGACCTCCGCCTCGCTCCGCACGGTGACGACGCCGTCGGCGGTGACGTTCTCCAGTTGCCGCTTCAGCACCGGCGAATACCAGTAGAAGTCGCGGCTCTTCTGGCGGACGAGGGCGGGGTTCTCCTCGAGGCCGAGGCCGTCGAGATCGGACTTCAGCGCGGCGGAAATCGGCACGTCAGGCTCCTGTCGCGGCGAGCGCGGGGCGGGGCGCGCGGGATGGCGCCGGCATCAGGTCGTCGAGCTCGCGGTAGTCGGGCAGGCGCCGGTCGATCGGCTTTCCGTCGCGCAGCACGACGCGGTCGGACTGCGGTCGGGCATGCAGCTCCGTCCAGGTGCGGGCGGGGGTGAGCACGAGGTCGGCCGGCAGGCCGACGGCGAGCCGTCCGCAGTCGGGCCGGCCCATGATCTCCGCCGGCGTGGCGGTGACGACGCGCGGCCAGCCGGCGACCGGATGGTCGAGGTGGCCGATGCGCGTCGCCTCGCGGAACACCTCCAGCATGTCGAGGTCGCCATAGGCGTAGAACGGGTCGCGGGTGTTGTCGCTTGCGACCGCCACGGGGATGCCGCGGGCGGTCAGCTCGTGCAGCAGTGTGACGCCGCGGCGTCGGGGGGTGGCCGAGCCGCCGCGATCCTGCAGATAGAGATTGCACAAGGGCAGCGAGACGATGGCGAGGCCGGCGCGCGCGACCTTGTCCATGACGCGATGGGCGTCGTCGTCGTCCATCACCGAAAGCGAGCAGCAGTGGCCGCAGACGACCCGGCCGGAAAAGCCGGTCTCCATCACCGCTTGCGCGACCAGCGACAGCGTGTCGACGGAGGCGTCCATCGTCTCGTCGACGTGCAGGTCGACGCCGGCGCCGTGGCGGCCGGCGGCCTCCAGCACGCGGCGGATGTGGTGGGCCGCATCGGGGGCGGGGATCGTCACGCCGCCCACCGCCCCGTCGCATTCGGATGCGTAGCGGGCGAGCTCGTCGAGCAGCGCGTCGTCGGTGCGCTCGTCGAGGGGCATGATCGAGGACGCCTGCAGCTCGATGCGGCCGGCCCAGCGCGCCCGCATGTCGAAGAACACCGGCCAGGAGACCCTCTGCTGCGGCGCGATGGAATCGATGTGGGTGCGCACCAGCCGCGTGCCGTGCGCGTAGGCGCAGCGCAGCGAGAAATCCATGCGCCGGGCGACGTCTTCGGCCGTCCAGAATTCCTCGCGATCGTCGCGCGTGGCGTTCAGCGCGCCGTCGAAGCTGCCGTCCGGGTTCGGCCGGCGCGGCCAGATGTGGCCCTTGTCGAGGTGGGTGTGCATGTCGACGAAGCACGGCATCACCAAGCCGTCGTCGAGCGAGATGCTCGCCTCCTCGGCGCCGACCTCGCAGCCGGACGCCTCGATGGCGACGATGCGGCCGTCGGCGATGACGATGTCGGCGGAGGCGAGGCCGTCGCCATCCGGGATGAGGCCCGGCGCATCGGTGACGCATGCGACGACGGTGGCGCAGCTCAGCCTGAGCCGCGGCGCCGACGGGACGACGGTGAAATCGGCGGACATGGGACCCGTTCTTCTGGTTTCAGCGGTCGCGCGGCAGCGCGCTCTGGTCTTAGCGGTCGCGCGGCAGCGCGCTTTCATGCCAGCGGCGGAGCAACAGGTGGGAGACGAGGCTCGTCATCGCGAAGATGACGACACCGGTGAGCGACAACAGCAGCAGCGCTGCGAACAGGCGGGGAATGTTGAGGCGATATTGCGACTCGAGCAGCCGGAAGGCGAGGCCGGAGCCGGCCCCGGCGGAACCGGCGGCGAACTCGGCGACCACGGCGGCGATCAGAGCGAGGCCGCCGGCGATCTTCAGCCCGGCGAGGAAGAAGGGCAAAGCGGCGGGGATCTGCAGGTACCACAGCGTCCGCCAGCGTGAGGCGCCGTACAGCTGGAAGAGGTCGAGCAGGTTGTGGTCGACGCTCTTCAGGCCCGCCGTGGTGTTCGACAGCACCGGAAAGAACGCGACGATCCAGGCGCACAGGAGCAGCGCGAACTCGGTCGAGGGCGCGTAGATGAGGATAAGCGGAGCGATCGCCACGACCGGCGTCACCTGCAGGATGACGGCGTAGGGGTAGAGGGCGAGCTCGATCCACTTCGACTGCGCCATCAGGATGGCGAGTGCGACGCCGCCGGTCAGCGCCAGCGCCAGCGCGGCGAAGGTGGTCCACAGCGTGTTGAGCAGCGAGCGGCCGAGGATCGGCCAGTCGGTGACCATGGCCACCGCCACGTCGGCCGGGCTCGGCAGGATGTAGCGCGGGATCTGGTAGGCGATGACGATGCCCCACCAGGCGACGACGACGAGCCCCAGCATGATGACGGGCACGAGGATGCGCATCGTCCGCGAGACACCGCCGCTGCCCGCCACGCTGACCCGCTCGGCCGGTGCGTCCGTCGGGGACGACGCCATCGCCGCGGCCGGGGTGGTCTCGCTGGTGGCGCTCACAGGTGGCTGTCTCCGGCGGTGGCGATCGCCGCCATCAGCGCCCGCGAGGTCTCCTCGCAGACGGCATTGTAGAGGGGGCTCGTCCGGAAGCCCTGGCTGCGCGGCAGCGGCGCGTCGACGTCGATCGTCTCGAGGATCCGCCCCGGCCGCGCCGCCATCACGACGATGCGGGTCGAGAGGTAGGTCGATTCGAACACCGAGTGGGTGACGAAGACGACGGTCGTGCCGAGCCGCACCTTGATCGCCAGGAGATCATCGTTGAGGCGCTGGCGGGTGATCTCGTCGAGCGCCGCGAACGGCTCGTCCATCAACAGGATGCGCGGCCGCGTGACGAGGGCGCGGGCGATCGAGACGCGCATCTTCATGCCGCCGGAGAGCTCGCGCGGGTAGGCCTCGGCGAAACGCTCGAGGCCGACGAGGGACAAAGCCCCCACCACCTCGGCGCGGGCGGCGTGCCGCGAGACACCCTTCAGCCGCAGCGGCAGCCAGACGTTGGCGAACACCGTCGCCCACGGCATCAGCGTCGGCTCCTGGAAGACGAAGCCGATGTCGTGCGCGCCCGGAACGCCGCCGCCGGTGTCACGCGACCACTCGACGGTGCCGCTCGACGGGTCGGCGAGGCCGGCGATGATCCTGAGCGCCGTCGACTTGCCGCAGCCGGACGGGCCGAGCAGCGACAGGAACTCGCCCTGTCGCACCGTCAGGTCGAGGCCGGCTAGCGCCGTCACGCCGCTCGCGAAGCGCTTGCCGACGCCGGCGAGCCGGACGATCGGCGCAGCAAGGGGACCGTCCGCCGGGGATCGTCCCGCGGCGGACGGCGAAGACGCCAGGGCGGCGGCTTGCCCGCCGCCTTGCATCACTTCGCGAGGTCCTTGCCGACGCCCTTGCAGACGAAGGCGAGCGTGTAGGACTTGGTGTAGTCGATGTCGGCCTTGACGACGTTCGCCGCCACCATCTTGTCGAAGAACGACTTCTGCCGCGCGTCGGTCATGCAGCCGATGCCGCCAGCCTCCGCCTCGCCGGAGACGACGATGCCGTATTCCTTCATCTTGGCGATCGAAAACGCGATCTGGCCGTCGGTGATCTCGGGGTTGTCGGCCTTGATCAGCGCGTTGGCGGCGGCGTTGTCGCCGTAGAGGTAGTTATACCAGCCGATCGCCGAGGCATCGACGAAGCGCTGCACCAGGTCGGGCTTGCCGTCGACCATCGCCTGCTGGGTCTCGATCAGCGTCGAGTAGGTGTCGAAGCCGTAGTCGGCGAGCAGGAATTCCTTCGGCTTCCAGCCCGCCTGCTTCTCGATCTCGTAGGGCTCCGACGTGATGTAGCCCTGCTGGGCCGACTGCTTGTCGGCGATGAACGGCGCCGGGTTGAAGGTGTAGGGCTTGTACTGCTCGTCGCGGAAGCCGGGGAACGCCGACTTCATCCACTGGAAGTAGGAGGAGAAGCCATCCTTGCCCATGAAGATGGTGGGGAGTTTCGCGAGGTCCTCGAGCTTTTCCAGCCCCTGGTCGGGGTGGGTGAGGAGCACTTGCGGCTCCTTCTGGAAGATCGCGCCGACGACGAGCGTCGGGATGCCCTGCTCGACGGCCGAGAACGGCTCGAGCATGTTGCCGCCCATGTAGAAGTCGATCCGGCCTGCGATCAGCAGCGCCCGGTTGGCCGCCTGCGGGCCGCCCTGGCGGATCGTCACCTTCAGGCCGGCCTTCTCGTAGGTGCCGTCGGCGACGGCCTGATAGTAGCCGCCGTGCTCGGCCTGGGCGAGCCAGTTGGTGCCGAACGTCACCTCGTCGAGCGCCAGCGCGGGGCCGGCGGTGAGCGTCGCGGCGAGCACCGGCGCCGCGAAGAACATCTTTCCTCGGTTCATGTCGTCATCCCCTCTCGATACCGGCGGCCCGCGCCGTCTCCCGCCCCGCGTGCCCCGTCTCGATCGTCCGCACCCGGCGCACCACAGCCGGAGCGAAGGAGGCGAGGAGGCCACGCCTCGGTTCGCAAGACATGTGCCATGGCGAAGCGGCGACAAGGCCGTGGCGATCCTGTGACGGCAGCTTAGGGGATCGGTGCCGGCCACGGAAGCGCCAGAGGTGGCCGGCGTTGCTCCCCCGCAACACTCGGCCCGCGCCGGCGACCACCCCGGCCGCTGGCCTTGTCGCGCAACCCCCGGTCGGCGCACGATGGCGGAAGGAGACCCGAGGGCGCAGCGGGCGGGTCGGACCAGGAGAGGGTGCAGTCGTGCTCTATCGGCCTTTCGCTGTGCTGACGGCAGCCTTTCTCGGGATTGCGGCGCTTGTCGCCCCCGCCGTCGTCGTCCCCGCCGCCGCCGCCGACTTCAAGGTCGACGGCGAACGGCTTTATGTGTCGGGAGCCATCTACGGGCGCCACGAATTCGAGACGCTCTCGAAGCACGTGCGCGACAACCCGAAGGTGAAGATCGTCGTCATGAAGGACTTTTACGGCGGCACCGCCGGCACGGCGGGCTTCTTCAACTTCACCAAGTTCATCCGCGACAACAAGCTCGCGACGGAAGTGGACGGCGCCTGCTTCTCCGCCTGCGCCGTCGCCTTCATGGGCGGGGTGAAGCGCAGCGTCTCGCCGAAGGCCGATCCGAAGAATAGCTTCGTCGCCTTCCACGGTGCCTATTTTGGCGGCGGGGCGCCGGATCTCGAGTTCCGCGGCACGTTCGTCTCGGCGCTGCGCCGCTACTCCGGCGGTCGCATGCCCGAAATGGTCGCCCACATCGCCTACGCCATGCCGCCGGACGGCTTCCTCCTCTTCCTCGACGGCCGGAAGGTGAAGCCGAAGGACGGCATCTCGGTGATCGCCTGCCAGAGCAAGAAGGAAGTCGATACCGGTGCATGCACCGGCATTTCCGACATCGATTCCCACAAGGTTGGCGTCTACACCCACTGAACGCAACCAACCGGCCAGACCCGATCGCTCGTCGGCGCTCACGAAGATTCCGTCCGGGCGAGAACACGGTCCGGGCGAGCGATGCCAAGTCGCCACAGGGTGCACACCGAAGATGCGGGGGCCGCACCGGGGGATTGCGGTACAACCAGAGATCACGGAAGCTGATGTGCCGACGTCGTCGCGGAGCGAGGCGATGTCGGGCGATCCATGGGGGAACACACGTGCTGAAGCGTTGTTTCGCGGCCGCCTTGGTCGCGCTGTTGGTGTTGTTCTCTGCGCCACCTCCGGCCGCGGCGGCTGAGTTCTCGATCGACGGCGAACGGCTGACGATGTCGGGGACGATCTATGGTCGCCACGAGTTCGAGACGCTGTCGAAGCTCGTCCGCGAGAACCCGGCGGTGAAGATCATCGTCATGAAGAATTTCTATGGCGGCCGCGCCGGCACCGCCGGCTTCTTCAACTTCACCAAGTTCATTCGCGACAACAAGCTGTCGACCGAGGTCGACGGAGCCTGCGTCTCGGCGTGCGCGATCGCCTTCATGGGCGGGGTGAAGCGCAGCATCTCGCCGAAGGCCGATCCGAAGAAGAGCTTCGTCGCCTTCCACGGCCTCTACATCCGTGGCGGCAAGCTCGTGGAGAGCTATGAATCGACCTTCGTTTCGGCGCTGCAACGCTATTCCGGCGGCCGCATGCCCGCGAACGTCGCCAAGCTCGCCTTCACCATGCCGAAGAACGGCTTCGTGGCGTTTGTCGACGGCCGTAAGGCCGGCAGCAAGATTTCCGTCGTCGTCTGCGAGGACGGCAAGAAGTTCCGCTCGGGCGGATGCACGGGGCTCTCCGACGTCGATTCCCATAAGGCCGGCGTCTTCACGCACTGAGGACCCGTCCGCGACCGTCTTCCGCCCGTCCACGAGCCGCTCGGCGGCGCTTCAGCGCCTCCCCGCCCACACCGTGCCGCCGCGGTTTCTTCCGCGCGGCAAATGCACTAGCCTTCGGTGTCGTCCTCCTCCCGGACCGCCCGATGCTGCGACGCCATACGCCGCCGACGCTGCGACCTCCGTTCGCGAACTATGCCCATGCCGTCGGTGTGCCGGTGGGGGCGGAGCTCTTGTTCACCTCCGGCCAGCTCGGCATCGCGCTGGACGACACCGTGCCGGCCGACACCGAGGCGCAGGCGGACCTGTGCTTCGCCAACATCGCCGCCGTTCTCGCCGATGCCGGCCTCGGCGCCGCCGACGTGGTGCGGATCAACGCCTACGTCGTCGACCGGGCGGACTTTCCGGCCTACATGCGGGCGCGCGACCGCTTCATCGGGGCAGCGCCCGGCCCGGCCTCGACGCTCGTCATCGTCGGCGGCTTCACGCGGGCGGAGTTCAGGGTGGAAGTCGAAGTGGTGGCGGCACGCCTGCCCGCCGCGACCTGAGGGGATCGAGGGGAAGCGCATGCGGCTTTGGATCAGGGACCCCGTGGCGGTGTTGGCCGAGGGCGCCGAGCGCGGTCTGGTCGTCGAGAACGACCGCATCGTCGAGCTGGTGCCGCGCGGTGCGCACGGCCCGGCCGCGCCCGTCGACGCGACCTTCGACGCCGGCCGCCACGTCATCCTGCCGGGCCTCGTCAACACCCACCACCACATGTTCCAGACGCTGACGCGCGCCCATCCGGCGGCGATCAACAAGGAGCTGTTCCCCTGGCTGAAGGCGCTGATGCCGATCTGGGCACGCAAGGTGAAGCCGGAGCCGTTCCGCCTCGCCACGCGGCTGGCCTTGACCGAACTCCTGATGTCGGGCTGCACCACCGTCTCCGACCACCAGTATCTGTTCCCTGCCGGCCTCGAGGACGCCATGGACATCCAGGCGGACGAGGCGACTGCCATCGGCATGCGCATGACGCTGACGCGTGGCGCCCTCAGCCTGCCGCCGACCGGCGACGGGCTGACGGTGAAGGAGGCGATCCAGGACGACGACGTCATCCTCGCCGACTGCGAGCGGGTGATCGCCCGCTACCACGACCCCTCCGAGGGCGCCTTCCTGCAGGTGGCGCTCGCCCCGTGCGCGCCGTTCAACGTGACGCGGCGATTGATGGTCGAGACGGCGGCGATGGCGGAGCGCTGCAATTGCCGCCTGCACACCCACCTCGGCGAGACCCACGACGAGAACGCCTACTGCCTGCACCACTACGGCATGCGGCCGGTCGACTATCTCGGCGAGCTCGGCTGGCTGAACGAGCGCGTCTGGCTCGCCCACGGCATCCACTTCAACGACGCCGAGGTGGAGCGCCTCGGCCGCCACAAGGTCGGCGTCTGCCACTGCCCGACCTCGAACATGGTGCTCGCCTCGGGCCACTGCCGCACCAAGGAGCTCGAGGCGGCCGGCTCCCCGGTCGGGCTCGGCGTCGACGGCTCCGCCTCCAACGATAATTCCAACCTCATCGAAGGCGTCCGCCACGCCCTGATGATCGGCCGGCTCACCTATGACGCCGCCGCCGTCACCCACTTCGACGCCTTCCGCTGGGCGACCGAGGGTTCGGCCCGCTGCCTCGGCCGCGACGACATCGGCGCGGTCGCCGTCGGCAAGCAGGCGGACCTCGCGCTCTACACGCTGGAGGAACTGCGCTTCTCCGGCGCCGGCGACCCGCTCGCCGCCCTCGTGCTCTGCGGCGCCCACCGCGCCGACCGGGTGATGATCGCCGGCGAGTGGAAGGTCGAGGACGGCATGCCCGTCGGCGTCGATGTCGGCCGGCTGCGTGCCGAGCACGGCGCCGCCGCCAAGGCCTTCCTGGAGGCCATCTGATGCTGCCGCGCCGCCACTGGCGGGAGATGACGACGGAAGACTTCCGCGACCCCGACGTGGCGGGCTGGATCGCCGTCCTGCCGGTGGCGGCGATCGAGCAGCACGGGCCGCACCTGCCGGTCGCCACCGACACGGTGATCGCCGAGGGCCAGATCGCTCGCGTGCTGGACCTGTTGCCGGCCGACCTGCCGGTGACCTTCCTGCCGGTGCAGGCGATCGGCAAGTCGAACGAGCACATCGCCTCGCCCGGCACGCTGACGCTGTCGTGGGAAACGGCGACGCGTGCCTGGATCGAGATCGGCGAGAGCGTCGCCCGCGCCGGCGTCCGCAAGCTCGTCATCGTCAATTCGCACGGCGGCAACGTGCCGCTCGTCGACATCGTCTGCCGCGAGCTGCGCGTGCGCTTCGACATGCTCGCCGTGCAGACCCACTGGGCCCGCTTCGGCCAGCCCGATGGCGTCTTCCCGGCGCACGAGTTCATCGACGGCATCCACGCCGGCGACATCGAGACCTCGCTGATGCTGCATCTCGCGCCGGAGCTCGTGCGGATGGAGCGTGCCGAAGTCTTCCGCTCGGCGCAGACCTCCTACATCCAGGAGTTCGTGCACCTGCGCGGCCACGGCCCGCACGCCTTCGGCTGGATGGCTCAGGACCTCAACCCGACGGGCGCCGTCGGCGATGCCTCCGTCGCCACCGCCGAGAAGGGCGCCGCCTCGCTCGACCACGCCGCCCGCGGCTTCGTCGACCTCCTCGCCGACGTCGATCGCTTCGACCTCGCCCGCCTCTGGTCCCCGGCGGGCTGACCGGCGCTCAGGCCGGCGCGGCGAGCGCTCCGGCGAGCGGGGCGACGTCGGTGATCGCGTAGACCTTCAGGAGCGACTGCCGCCCCCGCACGGTGATCTCCTCGACGCGCGTCGCGGCGAGCTCGACCTTGGCGGCGTGAACGACGGCGTGCGACACCACCAAGACGGCGCCGTATTCCTTGGTCAGCGTCTCCAGCCGGCTCGCGGTGTTGACGGTGTCGCCCAGCGCCGTGATGCCCGCCGTGGCACCGCCACCCGCTGCGCCGACGCGCCCGAGGATCGCCGGGCCGACGTGGATGCCGATGCCGATCCGGAGCGGCGCGCCGAGCTGCGGGGCGAGCTCGCGGTTGAGTTCGGCCATCGCGTCCTGCATGCGCACCGCGGCGGCGAGGGCCGCGCGGCTGCCGGCGGCGGGGCCGTCGGTCATGCCGAAGATCGCCATGACGCCGTCGCCGATGAACTTGTCGACATAGCCGCTTTCGGCCCGGATCGCGCGCGCCATCGCGTCGAGATAGCGGTTGAGGATGAACACCACGTCGTAGGTGAGACGCCGCTCCGACAGGCTGGTGAAGCCGCGCAGGTCGACGAACAGCACCGCCACCGGCTGCTCGACGCCCCAGTGATAGGCGTCCTGGCCACCGGCGGCGATCGCCGCGCCAGCCGTCTCGCGGGCGGGCAGCAGCGGCTGCACGGTGAGGTCGGCGGTCGGTCTGAGCTGGCAGGCGAGGCGAACGCCGGCATCGGCGCCGATGCGTTCCAGCACGGCGCGCTCCTGCGTCCCCGCCTGCGGCTGGCCGTCGAGGCCGTCGAGAACGCGCGTGCGGCAGGTCGAGCAGCGCGCCCGCCCGCCGCATACGGCGGCGTGCGGGATGCCGTTCATCCGGCTGATCTCGAGCAGCGACGGACCCGGCGCGACGCGCACCACGCGGTTGCCCGGATAGGTGATGGCGAGCCGGCGCGCCCGGCCGATCGGCAGCAGGCGCGCCGCCATCACCAGCAGTGTGATCGCGAGCACCGTGCCGTAGGCGGCGAGCGTCGCGTCATAGACGGCGCCGGCGGTCGCCATCTGCGCCGGCGTCAGCGTGCCAGTGTCCTGGCCGAGAATCCAAAGCCGCCGGGCCGCGTCGACGAAACCCCATTCGGCCAGCAGCGGCACCGCCACGGCCGACACCAGCAGCGCCGCCCGCCAGCGCTGGTACCAGGGGCGCAGCCGCAGCCAGAAGTGCAGCCCGATGCAGCCGTGGATCCAGACCGCCAGCATCGCCAGCGTCTGCAGGAACACCTCGCCCGGCCACTGCAGCGACAAGACGTGGGTGTAGCTGTCCTCGACCCCTGCCAGGATGGCGAGGCCGGCGGTGCCGACGACGTGCTTGGCGAGCAACAGCGGGATCGCGAGGCCCAGCACGAGCTGGATCGCCTCGGCCGGCGGCATTCGGAGCGTCCGCCGTCGCGCCGTCTTCCACAGTGCCAGAGCGACGTGCACGACCAGCGCGCCGACGAGGAGAACATAGCCGGCCGGGGAGCGCCAGAAGCCCGTCCGCCAGGCCTGCGCCTCCTCCATCAGCCCGACGGACCAGATGCCGAGAGCGTGATTGAGGAAATGGGTGAGCGCGAAGGCGAACAGCACCAGGCCGGAGGCGAGGCGCAGTCGCTGCGGGGCGAGCCATGCGCGCAAGTGCCGGGCGAGCCGGCCCGCCGCATCGCCGGGCTCCGCCCCGCCGTCCGTCGCCGTCATCGACCACTGCCTCGCCAGACCGCGCCCGTCAGGCCGCGACCACCCCGTCCTCGACCGTCGCCCGCGCGAACGGATAGACGTAGTTCGGGTCGGGCAGCACCACCTTCGCCCGCTTGCCCTCGTAGTCGCAGCGGGTCAACAGATCACGGATCAGGTTGAGGCGGGCGTTCTTCTTGTCGTTCGCCCGCACGATCGTCCACGGCGCCACCGGGGTGTGCGTGCGCGCCAGCATTTCGTCGCGCGCCCGCGAATAGTCGTCCCAGTGCTTCAGTGCCATGTCGTCGATCGGCGAGATCTTCCACTGCTTCAGCGGGTCGCGGCGGCGATCCTCGAGCCGGCGCTTCTGCTCGTCCTTGTCGATGTCGAGATAATATTTGAACAGCCGGATGTTCGACTGCACCAGCATCTGCTCGAAGAACGGTACCTGGCCGAAGAAGGTCTCGACGTCGGCCTCCGTACAGAAGCCCATGACGCGCTCGACGCCGGCGCGGTTGTACCAGGAGCGGTTGAAGCAGACGAACTCCTGGCCGGCCGGCAGGTGCTCGATCCAGCGCTGATAGTACCATTGCGTCTGCTCGCGCTCGGTCGGCTTGCCGAGTGCGACGGCGCGGCTCTCGCGCGGCGACAGGTGTTCCATGATGCGCTTGATGCTGCCGTCCTTGCCGGCGGCATCGCGGCCCTCCAGCAGCACCAGCAGCTTCTCGCCGTCGGCGATGATATGGCGGTGCAGCTTCACGAGCTCGACCTGCAGCTCGTAGAGCGCGTCCTTGTAGCCGCCATTGCCCTCGTCGCCGTTGGCGATGTCGTCGTCAGGCCGCTTCGCCGCCTTCTTGCTCTTGCCCAAAAGCCGTTCCCCCGGTGCCGTGCCACAGGTGCCGGCGCCCGGAGCGCCCGCACAACTTTTCACCATTTTGCCGGCGCCCGGAGCGCCCGCGCAATTTTTCCACTCGCCTGCCGGCACCCGGAGCGCCGGCGTTCTTTCCAATTCGGGCAGGTGCCTAGAGCGCCTGCACCTCCTTCACCTCCGGCAGGTAGTGCCTGAGCAGGTTCTGGATGCCGTGCCGGAGCGTCGCCGTCGAGGACGGGCAGCCGGAGCAGGCGCCGCGCATCGACAGATAGACGATGCCGTCGCGGAAGCCCTTGAAGGTGATGTCGCCGCCGTCCTGGGCGACGGCCGGACGGACGCGCTCGTCGATCAGTTCCTTGACCACGGCCACCGTCTCGGCGTCGGCCTCGTCGAAGAACTCGGCGTCCTCCGCCGGCGCGGCGGCGTCGGTGGCGAGCACCGGTGCGCCGGACTGGTAGTGCTCCATGATGGCGCCGAGCACCGACGGCTTCAGGTGCTGCCACTCGCCGCCCGCCGTCGTCACCGCGACGAAGTCGGAGCCGAGGAAGACGCCGGCGACCTCGGGCAACGAGAACAGCCGCTCGGCGAGCGGCGATTCGTGCGCGGCGTGGGCGGTGCGATAGTCCCGCGGCTCGCCGTCGAGCACGGCGCGGCCGGGCAGGAACTTCAGCGTCTGCGGATTGGGGGTGGTCTCGGTCTGGATGAACATGCTGGAATCCTGGTTCAAGGCCCGGTCCCTGCGGGGGGCGGAACGGCCATGGTGCCGGTCCGCCGGGACGGCCACGGGCATCGCGGCGCGGGTGGCGTCGCGGCACTAGGGCCAACGTCAACGTAATCCCTCCACCGGCGGCTTCAAGTAGCGTGCCGTCGGCGGCGGGCCGGGTCATGCCCGATCGACCGCTCAGGCGAGCGCGACGATATCCTGGTCGGAGAGCGTCCCCGGCACGATGGTGATCGGGATCGGGAAGCTGCCGGAGAGCTTGCCGGCGAGCGAGGAGACGAGCGGCCCCGGCCCCTCCTTCTCGGTGCCGGCGG
>JAESGX010000203.1_pt1 | contig 40108 bp, 31 predicted proteins | sample 9269801 | NCBI WGS metagenome assembly JAESGX01 (sample SAMN16773122, study PRJNA677054) | algae metagenome | isolation source: Pleurocapsa minor GSE-CHR-MK-17-07R and co-occurring heterotrophs from wet... | place: USA: Lower Calf Creek Falls, Grand Staircase Escalante National Monument, UT ... | reverse complement strand
TGGCGTCATGCCTGTTCTTTCGTCGGCCTTACCCCGCCAATCGTCCAAGCGCTATTGCAAGCCGACGCGGCCCGGCGCATTGTCGAATCGCGGCACGGATGCGCCTAACCCCGGATCCACCGCCCAAGCGTTGTTCCTCTCGCATATCAAACTGGAGGTGGATCATGGTGCGCACCCTGCCGTCGAATACCGGAACCCGTCCCGACCCGTCCCGCATCCTGGCCCTTGCGGCTGCGATCGCGATTCACGTGCTGGCTTTTCTGCTGCTACTGGTGCCGATGACCGCGCCTCAGCTCGGGGTGATGCTCGAGAAAACCGAAACTCCGCCATGGGTGCAACCGATCGAGGTGGTTCGACCGCCCATTCCACCTGAGATAGTCTCGATCAGTCAGCCGACCCAAACGCCGCAAGCCGCGCCCCGGGTTGTTCAACAGGTCGAAACGCCTGTGGTCGAACAGATCATTGTCGATGACGGCACTATCGCAGCCGATCCCGCGCCCGATACTTCTTCAGTGATCGCCGATGCCACGACCAGCCTCAGCACTCCGCTGACCGGCGTACAGCTGGAATACGAAACCGCCCCGCCGCCGCCTTATCCATCGATTGCGGCACGCAGTGGCCTGCAGGGACAGGTGCTGCTGAAAATCCTGGTGGGCACCGACGGAAAACCGCTCGACGTGCAGGTTTCCAAGGGCAGCGGCCACCGCATCCTCGACGAAACGGCCAAGCGTTTCGTGCTGAAGCACTGGCGTTTCAAGCCGGCCATGCAGAACGGCCAGGCGGTGCAGGCCTACGGACTGGTGCCGATCGACTTCACGATGCAGTGAGGCTTCGCGACCTTTCCTCAATCGATTGAGGAAGGGCTCCGTTTGATCATCAGCCAGATTAGAAACTAGCATTGGTAAGGATCAAGAGATGCATTTTAAGATTATTTTTACCTGACCCGAACATCACCATCTCTATTGAATACGAGTTAGCGCCTGCGTGGGAATTCTAGAAAAAATTCTTTTTCTACATATGTTGATAGCGGGCTGCTTGGGCTTGATGGCGCTTAAGTACGTAGCCGCCTGGAAGCTCTCAACTGAATCGATAGATAGTCCGGAATTTACGACACGCTGGCTCTATCGATATCTGATTTTCTCATTTTTTTTCCTTATCTCGTTTTTATTTATTACACCCTTCATGGCACTGCAGCTGTTTAAGATATCGGGCTTTCTGGAATTTGGGCGCAATCACTCTTGGCTCATCTTTTCTCTTAACATCCCGCCAGCTGCACTTCTCTACTACTTGCATCGAAAATTCGTGATTAGGTTTGATCGTGCAAAGATCAAAGGTCGTAAAAAATTGCGCGCAAAGCTTGCATCACAGGATGAGCGCTAACAATGCACAATCTCGCACGAGACATGGCGATTCATCCATTCCGTTTGAGCGCCGTTGATCGAGCGGCGAAAGCGGCCAAGACCGACGATCACGCTCGGTGATATGGATGATTGGCCAGCATCGCCGCTGCGCGATACAGCTGTTCGGCCACCAGCAGGCGGGCGAGCATGTGCGGCAGGGTCAGCGGGCCCAGCGACCAGGTTTCGTTGGCCACCGCTAGGACTTCCGGCGCATGGCCCTCGGGGCCGCCGATCAGGAACGCCAGATCGCGGCCCTGCCCGCGCCAGTGCTGCAGGCGCTGCGCCAGTTGCTCGGAGGTGTGCGGTTTGCCGGTGGCTTCAAGCGCGACGACATGCGCGCTCTTGGGCAACGCGGCGAGAACGCGCCGACCTTCGTCCTCGATCGCGCGCTGCGGATCGCGGCCCTTGCCGCGCAGGCCTGGCTCTATCTCCATCAGCTCCAGCGGCAGCCAATGCGACAGACGCTTCTGGTATTCGGCGAACCCCTGCGCGACCCACGCGGGTGCGCGCTCGCCGGTGGCGATCAACCTGCATTTCATCGCCGGATGATAGCCGGGCCGCGGACACGCGACATGCGCGTGTCATGCAACGGTTACATGCGGCCACTAGCTTCTCAGGCTCCCCCAGCCAGCAGGAGTCGCAAGATGGATGTGTTAGATCCGGCCCGCCGCCAGGTCCTGAAAGGTAGCGCCGCCGCCATGGCGCTTGGCGCCATCGGCAGTCTGGGCGCGCTGTATTCGCGCCAGGCGCTCGCCGCCACCGACCCGGTCAGAAACTCGCCCGTTGCCAGCCGTTACGGGCCGCTGGCTCCGGTCAACGACCTCGCCACCGGGCTGCCGCTGCTGCAGCTGCCGCGCGGCTTCAGCTACCGCTCCTTCGGCTGGACCGGCGACCGCATGGACGATGGCCAGCTCTGCCCCGGTAGTCACGACGGCATGGCGGTGGTCGCCACGCGCGGCGGAAAACGCGGCCGCGGCTACCGGCGCGATGCCGAATACGTGCTGATCCGCAACCACGAACGCGGCGCGGCCACGCCCATCCAGGCGCCGGGCATGTACGACACCGGCGACATCGGCGGCGGTCAGTTCGCCGGCGGCGGCACCACCACGCTGACCTATCGCGACGGCGAATGGGGCGACCTGGAGCCCAGCCTGGGCGGCACCCTGGTCAACTGCGCCGGCGGCCCCACGCCGTGGGGCACCTGGCTGACCTGCGAGGAAATCAAGACCAACCTGACCTCCAGCACCGGCCGCAAGCACGGCTATGTATTCGAAGTGGATCCGCGCAGCGAGCGCACCACCGGGCGTCCGCTGGTCGGCATGGGCCGCTTCAGCCATGAGGCTGTGGCCGTGGATCCGCGCACCGGCATCGTCTATCTGACCGAGGACGATCGCAACAAATCCGGCCTGTACCGCTTCGTTCCCAACGACCGCTACGGCCGCTGCGGATCGCTGGAAAACGGCGGCCGCCTGCAGGCCGCGCGCGTGCGCGGGACGCCCAATGCCGACCTGATCGTGGCCAGCATCGGCACCGAATACCAGCTGGAATGGGTGGATATCCCGGATCCGGATCTGGACTCCATCGCCGCGCCCAGCGGCTTCCCGGATATCTCCACCGGCGACACCCTGAGCGGCCCGTTCGCCCAGGCCTGGAGCGAAGGCGCGCTGCGCATGAGCCGCGGCGAAGGCATCTGGTACAGCTACGGCAAGATGTTCATCGTCGACACCAGCACCGGCACGGACGGCACCGGGCGCAAGGGCCGCGGCAACGGCTCGGTGTGGGTGCTGGACCTGTTCAAGCAGACGCTGCGCGCGCTGTTCGTCAGCGGCGATCAGCTGGCCGCGAACAACCCGGACAACATCACCGTCAGCCTGCGCGGCGGCGTGCTGCTGTGCGAGGACGGCGGCGAGAGTCCCGACGAATACGGCCCAGGCGCGCGCCTAGTGGGTCTGACCCGCGCCGGCGAATCGTTCTATTTCGCCAAGAACAACGTGCAGCTCACTTCGCAGCAGATCGGCGACGCGGGCAAGGTCATCGCGGAAGGCGACTACCGCGGCAGCGAGTTCTGCGGCGCGTGCTGGGATCCCGCGTCGCGCACGATGTTCGTCAATATCCAGACGCCGGGGATCACCGTGGCCATCAACGGGCCTTGGGAACGCGGTCCTTTGTGAGGTCTGGCGAACGCAGGCCATAAACGACAACGGCACCTTCGCGGTGCCGTTGTCGTATGCGCAAGCGTGCGCTCAGTAGCGATCTTCGGCCTCGACGCTTTCCTCCGGCGGCTGATCGCCCACCGTCCACAGGCGCTCCAGCGCGTAGAACTCGCGCACCCGCGGCAGCATCACGTGCACGATCACATCGCCTAAGTCCACCAGTACCCACTCGGCCTCGCGCTCGCCTTCCACGCCCAGCGGCATCACCTGGAGTTTCTTGGCGAACTTGACCACTTCATCGGCGCTGGATTTGACGTGCCGGGTGGAGGTGCCCGAAGCGATGACCAGATAGTCGGCGACGCTGGACTTGCCGCGCACGTCGATTTCCACGACGTCCTTGGCTTTGAGTTCCTGCAGCGCGGCGTGCACGGTAGCGAGCAGTACGGGCACGGACGGCGGCGGGTTGGGCAGACGGGTCTTGATGACTTGCGCTTGGCTGGACAAAGTGGGGCGTGCTCCTGAAATTGCCGCGAATTATAGCGAACCCTGGACGCCCGGCCGTGCGTAGAGCCCCTTTTCTGCAATGAAATCCGCCACCGCGCGCGGAACCAGATGCCGCCAGGGCGCGCCGGCCGCGATCAAGCGACGGACTTCGCTGGCCGATTCGGCATGCAGCGGCTGATCGAGCCTGAACACGCTACCGGCGGGGCTATCGCGCAGCGTCTGGGCGTCGTCCGCCCAGCGGCCATGCAGCAGATCGGCCAGTTCATCCGGCAGGGCCGCATCCAACGGACTGCCGGGACGCTGCGCCACCACGAAATGCGTGACTTCGAACAATGCCCGCCATTCGTGCCAGGTCGGCAGGCCGCGAAAGCTGTCCGCGCCCACCAACAGCGCCAGCGGGCGCTTTGGACCCAGTTCGGCGCGCACATCGCGCAGGGTGTCGATGGTGTAGGAACGGCCGTGGCGCCGCAGCTCGCGGCGATCCACGCGCAGTCCGGCTTCGCCGGCGATGGCCAGCTCCAGCATCCGCGCGCGCTGCGCGGCAGCGGCGCCCGGCGGCTGGCGATGCGGCGGATCGCCTGCCGGCATCAACCGCACTTCGGTCCGCAGCGCGTCGCGCGCGGCAAGCGCAATGGCGAGGTGCCCGTTGTGCACGGGGTCGAAGGTGCCGCCGTAGAAGAGGTTCAGCATTTATTTGGGAGGTGGGAGGCGGGAGGTGGGAGGTGGAAAAGCGGAGTTGCTTCGTTCGTCATTCCAGCGAAAGCTGGAATCCAACTTGATCTTGCTCTAATTGTGTACGTCCGAGCCAAAGCGATCTGGATTCCAGCTTTCGCTGGAATGACGAACAAAAAAGCAGACTTGCTCCCTCCTCCCGCCTCCCTCCTCCCTTATTCGCCCTTAACCAGCAACCGCACCGCGCGCGGTTCGGCGATGGCCAGCATCAGCCGTTCCAGGGCTATCCAGGCGTCGCCGTCGGCGCGGCCTTTGGCGATGCGGTCGATGCGCGAGGCTTCGGCCAAAAAACGGTCCCAGCGCGTCGTATTGGCGTGACGCTGCAGGGCGCGCTTGAACGGCGCCTGCTTGCTTTCCCAGATGCCCTGGCTCTTCATTTCCGCGCCCAGGTTGCCGCCGCGCGCCTGCGCGCGCGCCAGCGCGGCGGTGCGCAGCAGCTCCTTGACCACCATGGGCATCAGCCCGGCCACCACGTCGCCTTCGGCGCGCAGCCCCGACAGCATGCGCGAAGCCTGCGCGGCCTGGCCGTCCAGCATCGCGTCGGTCAGGCGGAACACGTCGTAGCGCGCGGCGTTGGCCACCAGCGACTGCATGCGCTCGGCGTCCAGCGTGTCGCCTTCGGCCAGCAGCACCAGCTTGTCGATCTCCTGCGCCGCGGCCAGCAGATTGCCTTCCACGCGCTCGGCCAGAATCCGCACCGCTTCGCGGTCCGCGCGCAGGCCTTTGGCGCGCAGGCGGCTTTCGATCCAGCCGGTCAGTTCATGCGGCTTGACCGCCCAGGCGATGGCGACCACGCCAGCTTTGGCCACCTCGTCGGTCCACTTGCCGTGATGGGCCTTGCTCCATTCGCCGGCGGTGATCAGCAGGATCACGTCCGGTGGCGGGTCGGCGCAGAAATGGGCGATGGCTTCGCCGCCGTCCTTGCCCGGCTTGCCGCCGGGCAGGCGCACTTCGATCAGACGCCGCGGGCTGAACAGGCTGGGCGCGTTGAACGACGCCTGCAGCGTGCCCCAGTCGAAGTCGCGGCCATCGGCGTCGAAGATCTCGCGCTCGCCGATGCCCTGCGCACGCGCCATGCGGCGCACCGCGTCGGCGGCTTCCTGCACGCGCAGCATTTCCGGCCCCGCGATCAGGAAAACCGGATGCAGCGCGCCGTCATCGGGCAGCGCGGCCAGGCGTTCCGGGGTCAGTTCCACCGGCGTGCGCCCACTACCGGGGGGAACTCTTGTCCTGGCTGGCGTCGCTGTCGACGCTTGCCTCGCCGCCCAGGATCACGCCGTCCACGCGGCGCAGGATCGAAGCGGCCATCTCGCGGCGAAGTTCATCGGCCAGGATTTCGCGCTCGGTCGCGGTGCCGGTGGAGTTTTCCGGCGGCGACACATAGTCGCGCGACAGCTCCACCACCTGCTGCGGCACCAGCACGCTGCCGTCGGCCTTGGTGAACATGAACACCGCCGCGTAGCGCAGGCTGAATTCCTGGGCGCGGCCCTGGGCGTCGATGGCGATAGGCAGATCGCCCCAGCGCTCGGACAGGATCTGCAGGGTGGCGACATCCTTGGCGTCCTCGGCCGCGGCCACCGCGCCGGAGCTCTCGAGTCCGTCGCCGACCGCCTGGGCCAACGGGCTGTACTGGGTGGTGGAGGTGACCCGCACCGGCCCCAGATCCGCGGGCAGCGCGATCTTGTTACGCAGGTGGAAGCCGCAGGCCGACAGCGCCAGGACGAATAACAGAAGGAACGGTGAAACCGCCAGCTGGCGCAACGCAGGGAGTCTGATCATGCGTGAAGTCTGGACGACCCCGCCATGGGCGGCAAGTGCGAACCCGGATGACAGGTGAATATGCCCATGAATCGCGCGCACCGGCTGGGAAAGGCCTCCGGCCGCAAGCTGTTCCTGGTTTGTCGGGCAAAGCTCGCGGCCGGAAGCCACTCCCACGCAAACCGCATCACGCCGCAACGATATTCACGATCTTGCCCGGCACCACGATCACCTTGCGCACCTGCAGGCCCTGCATGAATTTCGCGGTATTGGGCTCGGCTCTTGCTAGCGCCTCGACCTGATCGCGCGGCAGGTCGGCGGCGACCTCGATCGTGCCGCGCAGCTTGCCGTTGACCTGCACCGCCAGCACCACCGAATCGCGCACCAGCGCGGCAGCGTCGTGCTGCGGGAACGGCACGTCTTCCAGCAGCGTTTCCGGATGCCCCAGCGCCTGCCACAGCGCATGACTGGCGTGCGGGGTGATGGGATTGAGCAGCAGCACCGCCGCTTCCAGCGCTTCCCTGCGGATCGCGCGGCCGCTGTCGCTGGCGTCGTCGAACCTGGACAGCGCATTGGACAGCTCCATCACCGCGGCGATGGCGGTGTTGAAGCTGTGGCGCTGGCCGTAATCCTTGCCGACCCGCTCGATGGTTTCGTGGGTCTTGCGGCGCAGGGCTTTCTGCTCCGCGTTCAGTGCGGACACGTCCACCGCGCCGGCGATGCCGTCGGCGGCGTGCTTCTGCACCTGCACCCACAGGCGGCGCAGAAAACGCGCCATGCCTTCCACGCCCGCCTCGTTCCATTCCAGCGACTGCTCGGGCGGCGCGGCGAACATGGAAAACAAGCGCACCGTGTCGGCGCCGTATTTGCCTACCATCGCCTCCGGATCCACGCCGTTGTTCTTGGACTTGGACATCTTCTCGCTGCCGCCGATCTGCACCGGCTGGCCGTCCGCGATCAGTTTGGCGCCGGTCGCGCGGCCACGCTCATCGCGCGTGATTTCCACGTCGGCGGGATTGATCCATTCCCGATTGCCTGTTGCCGATTCGCGGTAATAGGTGTCCGCGATGACCATGCCCTGGCACAGCAGATTGGTGGCGGGCTCGTCGCTGTCCACCAGGCGCGCGTCGCGCAACAGCTTGTGATAGAAACGGAAGTACATCAGGTGCAGGATCGCGTGCTCGATGCCGCCTATGTACTGGTCCACAGGCAGCCAGTAGTTGCCGCGTTTGTCCACCATGTCTTTCGCGCCGGGCGAGGTGTAGCGCGCGTAGTACCAGCTGGATTCCATGAAGGTGTCGAAGGTATCGGTTTCGCGCTCGGCCGGACCAAAGCATTCCGGGCAGGTGGTCTTGCGCCATTCCGGATCGGCCTTGATCGGCGACTTCACGCCGTCGAGGGCGACGTCTTCCGGCAGCACCACCGGCAGCTGCGATTCGGGCACCGGCACCGCGCCGCAGTTTGCGCAATAGATCACTGGAATCGGGCAGCCCCAGTAGCGCTGGCGCGACACGCCCCAGTCGCGCAGGCGGTAGTTCACCCGGCGCTGGCCCTGGCCCTTGCGCTCGAAACGTTCGGCGAAGGCCTCGAACGCGCCGCGGAAATCCAGCCCGTCGAATTCGCCCGAATTCACCAGCTCCAGATCGCCGCGGGTCTTGTCGGCGTACCAATCTCGCCAGTGGTCCGCGTCGTAGGTTTTCTCTTCCTCGGTCTTCGGCGACTTCAGCGCGATCACCTGCTGGATCGGCAGCGAATACTTGTGCGCGAACTCGAAATCGCGCTGGTCGTGCCCGGGCACCGCCATCACCGCGCCGGTGCCGTAGCCCATCAGCACGAAGTTGGCGACCCACACCGGCAGCCTGTCGCCGGTGACCGGATGGACCGCGCGCAGGCCGGTGTCCATGCCGCGCTTTTCCTGAGTCTCCAACTCCGCTTCGGACACGCCGCCGTGCTTCAGCTCATCCAGAAACGCGGCCAGCTGCGGATTGGCGGCGGCCGCCTTCAGCGCCAGCGGATGTTCGCCGGCGATGGAAACGAAGGTCACGCCCATCAGCGTGTCGGGGCGCGTGGTGAACACCGTCAATGGTTCCTGCCCTTCCACCGCGAACTTGATTTCCAGGCCTTCCGAGCGGCCGATCCAGTTGCGCTGCATGGTCTTGACCGATTCCGGCCAGCCCGGCAGTCCGTCCAGGCCGTCCAGCAGTTCCTGCGCGTAGTCGGTGATGCGCAGGAACCACTGAGGGATCTCGCGTTTTTCCACCAGCGCGCCGGAGCGCCAGCCGCGGCCGTCGATCACCTGCTCGTTGGCCAGCACGGTCTGGTCCACCGGGTCCCAGTTCACCACCGAGTGCTTGCGGTAAGCCAGACCTTTGCGCAGCAGGCGCACGAACATGCGCTGTTCGTGCACGTAGTAGTCGGGCTTGCAGGTGGCGAATTCGCGCGACCAGTCGATCGCATAGCCCAGCGACTTCAGCTGGGTGCGCATGTGCTCGATGTTGGCGTAAGTCCACTTGGCCGGCGCGGTGCGGTTCTTGATCGCGGCGTTCTCGGCGGGCAGGCCGAACGCGTCCCAGCCCATCGGCTGCAGCACGTTCTTGCCGGTCATACGCTGATAGCGGCTGATCACATCGCCGATGGTGTAGTTGCGCACGTGGCCCATGTGCAGCGCACCGGACGGATACGGCAGCATCGACAGGCAGAAGAACTTGGGCTTGTCGGAAGTTTCGTCCACCTCGAACGCGCGCCTGCCGTTCCAGTAGGACTGGGCGGCGGATTCGACGGATCGGGGGTCGTACGGCAGGGGTTCGGCGGCGGCTGACATGGGTGCGTGCGGTGCTGCAACGGCAAAGCGTGCAAGGGTACCGCAGTGCACAAAGCACCGCCAATGCAGCCGTTATGATGGCCGCCCCAACTGGAGACGCTCATGTCACGCACGCACCTCGCCGTCCTGCTCAGCGGCCTTTGCGCCTTGCCCGCCGCCGCCGCGGAACCGCTGGCGCTGCAGTGCGGCCAGGTTTTCGACTCGCGCACCGGGCGCCTGCTGGATGCGCGCACGATTATCGTGCGCGACGGCAAGGTGGCCGAGGTGCTGGCCGGGCACGTGCAGTCGCCCGGGGCGCAGGTGGTGGATCTGTCGGACCGGACCTGCCTGCCCGGCTGGACCGACCTGCATGTGCACCTTGGCTCGCAGTCCAGCCCGCAGAGTTATTCGGAGGGCTTCCGCCTGGACGACGTGGATTTCGCTTTCCGCAGCGTGGGCTACGCCGAGAAGACCCTGATGGCCGGCTTCACCTCGGTGCGCGATCTGGGCGGCGACATCAGCCCGCATCTGCGCGATGCGGTCAACGCCGGCCTGGTGAAGGGCCCGCGCATCTTCGCCGCGGGCAAATCCATCGCCACCACCGGCGGCCACGCCGATCCCAGCAACGGCGTCAACAGCGAACTCGAGCACCTGATGGGCCCGCCCGGCCCGACCGAAGGCGTGATCAATTCGCCCGACGATGCGCGCCAGGCCGTGCGCCAGCGCTACAAGGACGGCAGCGACGTGATCAAGATCACCGCCACCGGCGGCGTGCTGTCGTACGCGAAATCCGCCGACGCGCCGCAGTTCACGGTGGAGGAAGTGAAGGCGATCGTGGATACCGCCAAGGACTACGGCTACACCGTGGCCGCGCACGCGCACGGCGCCGAAGGCATGAAGCGCGCGGTGCTGGGCGGCGTGACCAGCATCGAACACGGCACCGAGATGACCGACGAGGTCATGCGCTTGATGAAGCAGAAAGGCACGTGGTACGTGCCCACGATTTCGGCCGGCCGCTTCGTCGCGGAGAAAGCGAAGATCGACGGTTACTTCCCCGAAATCGTGCGGCCCAAGGCGGCGCGCATCGGCGCGCAGATCCAGCAGACCGCGGGCAATGCCTACAAGAACGGCGTCAAGATCGCCTTCGGCACCGACATGGGCGTGGGCCCGCACGGCGACAACGCGCGTGAGTTCCTGTACATGGTCGAAGCCGGGATGCCGGCGGCCTACGCACTGCAGTCAGCCACCATTCGCGCCGCGGAAGTGCTGGGCCTTGAGGACCAGGGCGTAATCGAATCTGGCAAGCGCGCCGACATCATCGCCCTGCCAGGCGACCCGGTGGCCGATATCAACACTGTGCTGAAGGTGGATTTCGTGATGAAGGACGGCGTGGTCTATCGGCAGCCGGTGCGCGAAGCGGCACCGTAAGCAAGCCATCGCGCGGTAGTCCTTGCGGCGCGTTGATGTGTAGGAGCGGGCCTTGCCCGCGACGCTCTTTGGCGATGTGCATGAAGAGCATCGCGGGCAAGGCCCGCTCCTACAAAACGTGATCGCAGCCGGTGCTGTCCGTTTCCCCAATGCGCCCGCGTTGTTTGCGGAACAGGGGCAATACCGCGCGCAGCCGGGCTGCGAGGGGATGGCTGCATGGGCGGGCAAGGGACTTCGCGACGGCGTTTCCTGCAGGGCGTAGGCGCGGGCGCGGCTTGCCTGGCGCTGGGCACATACTCCAGAAACGCCTACGCTGCCTGGGGCGACATTCCTGCCGGCATATGGCCCGCGGGCCCTGCGATCACGCCGAAGAAAGTGCTGGAAATCCACCTCTACGGCGGACTCTCCGCGTGGGAAACCTTCTACCTGCGCGACCTGGGCAGCGGCGCCGGCTGGCGCGGCTTCGCCCCGGGCGGCGCCACCGACGACTTCGGCGATGTACTGTGGAATGCGGCCGCCGGATGCGGCACCGCGCCCTCGCCTGCTGCGCAGACGCAGCTGTTCGACAACAGCGATCCGGCGCATACGCTGCTTTTAGGTCCCGCTACGCAGCCGCTGTGGGCGCCGGCGATCCGCAACCGCATGCGCGTGATCGTGCAGGCTCACGACCTGCTGCCGCACGAAGCGGCCATTCCTTACGTGCTGTCCGGCTTCCGTCTGGGCAATCCGAAACTGGCCGGCCTGGGCGCGCCCATCCAGCGCCGCGCGATGGAGCTCGACCCGGCGCGCGCGGTGCCGTTTTCCTACGTCTGCCAGCCGTCGCTGCTGAGTTTTCCCGGCGACAATCTGCAGGCGATGACCGCCACCGGCATGCACGACGGCGCTTCGCGCCCGGTGCTGCTGAAGATCGGCGCGGCCAGCGATCTGAACGCGCTGCTCGGCCGCACCGGCATGACGCCGGAGGCCGACCGCCTGGCCGAACAGTACCGCGAGCAGTACCGCGACTGGATGCGTTACCACGGCAGCGGCCCGCCGCTGCGCTCGAAAGGTTTCGCCGACTACGCCTCCAGCCTGCAGTCGGTGCTGCGCGCGGCCGATCTGCAGGGCGTGCTGGGTACCGCGCCGCTCGCTTTGCGCAACGACATCCTGTGCGCCAGCGTGAGCGGCAGCAGCGTGGCGGGCATGGACAACGTGCCCGGCACGTCGCTGCGCGTGGCCGCCAGCCTGCTTTCGCACCCCACTTCGCCGGCGAGCTACGTCTGCGTGACCGACGCGGGGCTGCGCACCGCGTCGGGCGGCGGCGGGTACGACACGCACTCCTCCAATCACGTGCTCGATATCGCGGTGAACCTGCGCAACACCCTGGGCACGCTGGCCGAACTGATCACCGCAGGCAGCATCAACCTGGATACCACGCTGGTGGTGCTGACAACGGAATTCGGGCGCACGCCCAACCGCAACGGCAACGGCCGCGACCATTGGCCAGAGGGTTTCGTCAACGTATTGATCGGCGGGCCGATCACCGCCTCGGCGGTGGTGGGTCGCATCGCCGACGCCGACGGCCGCGCCAGCTTGGCCTACAACGCGTCCGACGTGCGCGCCGCCGCGTTGATGGCGGCCGGCATCTATCCGTTCGCGGAAGGCTTGTTCCGGCTGGGCGATATCTCCGCCAGCCTGCGCGCGCCGGCCAGCGAGGAACAGACCGCGCGCAATATCCGCGCCACGTTGTTGGGCATCGCCTGAAACACGGACCGCAGACGGAGATTTCCATGCGCCGCTCGCCAATGTTTTACTTCACCGCCGCGTTCACCGGCCTGCTGCTGATCCTGATGGCCGCCTGCGTGCGCCAGCCGCGTCCGGACGATGCCGGCGACTACGCCTTCGCCCGCCAGGTCATCCCGAAACTTTACGGACGCAAGGCCAAGGGCTTTGATGAAGTCAAACTGGTCGGCGACCTCAGCACCGTGTTCGGCCGCGAAATCGCCCTGCGCGCGCTCATGGACCAGCCGGATTTCGCCGAACACTGGAGCGAAGTGCTGGTCGACCGCATGCGCATCAACCGCACCGGCAGCAAGAGCCAGGCCAGCTGTTTCCCGGAAACGCTGACCGCCGCCGCCGACAATGCCGATCTGGCGCGCTGGATCCGCGACCATTACGCCAGCGCCAGCGGCAGCGCCGTGTGCAGCGGCGGCAGCTGCGGCAACTTCACCATGAGCGACGTGCTGCGCTCGTCGATCAAGCTCGACGATCTGTCGCCCGCCTACCGCGGCTATCTGTTTCCGCTGATCGACAAGCCGCCGAGCGGCGCGGAGATCCAGGAGCACAACAAGCGCAGCGATTTGTTCAAGAATTTCGAAACCATCTACCTGGGCCGCGGCAACACCTGCCTGGGCTGCCACAACAGCGCCTGGTCGATGTCCGGCGCGCAGTCTTATTGGAATCGCACTCACCCGATCCCGGTGCTGCCGGAACTGGCCGTGTACGGCTCCAACGTGGGCCGGCTGTCGCGCGAACTGGAATCGATGATGCGCACCGATGCCGCCAGCGGCGCGCACCGGCCATGGGGCATGTCGACCAGCTGCGGCACGTATTCCCCCACCGTCGGCAACGACACGCTGCTGGGCGCCAGTGAAGTCGCCTACCTGGCTGGCGCGCACGGCAAGCAGGGCAGCGTGTTCGACATCGACCGCCAGCTGCGCGACGGCATCGATGAAATCGCAGCCAGCGGCCTGCAGCGCAGCACCTCCGCGCAGACCACTGCGGCATGTTCCGTGTGCAGCACCTGCACGGCCACCACCGAGCCCACGCTCAGCACCACGCAGATGCTGCAGGAGCAGGCCGCCGGCGCGATCCTGGGTTCGTCCACCTGCACCGGCTGCCACGCCAGCAACGCCGGCGGCCTGCTGATGACCGGCGCCGACTGGAAGAGCAATCTGGTGCGCGCGGCCTCGGGCAGTTCGAGCCTGCAGCGGGTCAAGCCTGGCGACGCGGCCAACAGTTACCTGATGATGAAAGTGCAAGCATGCACAGGTGCGGGCTGCCCCGCCGACACCGCGCAGATCGCCAACGGCACGCAGCGCATGCCCTACGGCGGCCCGTACCTGAGCATGACCCAGATCGCCACGCTGCAGAACTGGATCGACGGCATGCCCGCCGATGCCGGCTGCGGCAGCTGCGGCGGCAGCCAGGGCATGTGCGACGGCGTGCGCCGCGAACTGGACCCCGACCAGGCCCTGGCCCTGCTGGTTGGCGCCAACACGGTGAATTCGATCTGGTCCGAGGTGATGGGCTATCCGCTGCCGATCGATAACGGCTTCCCACGCAACGACCAGCAGCGCAACGTGCTGTGGAATCTGACCGAATTCAACTTCCTCAACCGCCACTGGTCGCCGCGCGAAACGCTGATCGCGATCTTCAAGTTCCGTTTCTACAACCGCCTGCCGCCCAGCGCCAACACCGGCGGCACCGGCTACGAAATGAGCATGCTGTTCGACCCGTGGGTAGAGGGCGACCCGCGCATTCCGCCGCAGGCAGTGGACGGCTGGGTGCCGGGTGGCGCCGCGCCGACCCCGGATGCGAGCTACGCGGCCGCCGATCATCCCGAGCGCCACCACAACGCGATGACCGAAGTCGTGCATCGCTATTCCGCGCGCAACCTGCTCAATTCGGTATCGCGCGCGATGGCCTGGCCCAGGCCCAAGCGTTTCCCTAACAGTACCTACCCCAGCGCCGCGCTTGCGGGCAGCATCGGCCAGTTCATCAAGGACGCCGAGCCCGGCTTCCGCGGCACCGACATGCAGGGCCTGCTGGCCTGGGAAAACCAGCTGGGGTTGTGCGCCAAACCCAATCCGGGCGATACCGACTGGATCGACCGCCTGCTCACCGCGCGCAGCACTTTCGATACCGCCAATCCCGCCGACCCGATCACCGTGCGCGATTTCACCCAGACCATGCGCGATTGGCTGATCAACGACGGCGAACTGCGCGGCGCCGCGGCCACCGATACGCCGGACAGCGAGACGCAGCTGATCGCCAACCTGTTCGGCGTGACCGGGCTGAATGCCTCGGCGGGCAGCGTGGCCGATTTGCCGGGCAAGGCGCGCAAATACTGCGGCCTGCTGCTGAAATCGCCGCAGTTCATGCTGGCCGGCATCGTCCCGACCGGGCTGGGCAGCAAGCCGCGCCTGAAAGTCTGCAACGCCGGCGACGACTGCAACTACCGGGCCATGTGCAACGCGCTACGCCCCAGCCTGGGCGCGCAGACCGGGCATACGATCATCTGCGGCGCCGATTCGGTCACCTACATCCCGCGTTTGCGCGAGCCATTGCTGACCGAACTGTTCCCGAAGAAGTGGCTGTGGGGCATCGAAAAGGCCTGCTGGCGCGGCTGCCAGACCATCGATCGCCTGCATCTGGACAATCCGCGCGAACTGGAGCGGCAAGTCGCGCCGCAGCTGGTTCCGGAAACCGCCGCAGGCACCCTGCCCACGGACTTCCCCATGGAAATACGCAACGGTCGCATTCTGGTCATGGGTTTGGCCGGCGAAAAAGTGGAAGGCGCGAAAGGCGTTTCCCGCCTCGGCCGCGGCGATCGGGACGTGCAGCAAGGACAAGTGCTGGCGGCGGGCGAGCTGCTGGTGTTCGAGCCCAAGGGCGAGCTGAAGGTCGGCGAGGATGCGGTGCAGGCGCCTTCGCTGGCGTTGCCGCATCTGGCCGCGAAGTACAAAAAACTGGAGCGTGCGGCCACGGCGCCGCTGATCGTTTACGTGGTCGGCCGCGAACGCCTGCATCCCAAGGCGAGCGCGCTTGCCCCCATGGCGCCGCCGCTGCGCTTGATCCAGCAGCTGCAGGGCGCCGAGTGGATGCAGCACGGCTCGGCCGGCCGCGCCCTGGTGGAACCCGACCCGCGCGCGCGCCTGGATACGCCGGAGCGGCAGCGCTACTGGCAGGAAGCCAAACAGCGCGAGGCGGAGGAACAGCGCGCGAAGCAGGCGAGCCGGGCGCCGTCGGTGAAGAGCGAGCCGTGAGGAACTGAAGCAAGAGCAACTCTCCCCCAGCCCCTCCCTGTCAGGGAGGGGAGTAGTTCAAGGCAGTCTGCTCACAAACTTTGCGCTGCAGGTCGGACATACGTCCAGCAGCGACAAAACCAGATCGCATCGCATACGGCTCCCCCCTGACAGGGAGGGGTTGGGGGAGAGTTGCTCTTCACGTTGAGGTCTAGCAGCTAATCAACCCGCTCTGCTTTTCCCGGCAACGATCAACCAGAAGAACCAAAAACCGAACGCAAAGCGCTGAGCGATTCCCGCTGGCACCAGCTCGCCCAGCGCAAACGCAGAAATCAGAACACCCACCGCCGAGAACAAACTGATCCCTGCAAACTTTTTCCAAGCGCGCTGGCCCCACAGGGACACGCCCAGCAGCGCCGCGCCCGGCACAAACGCCACGCACCACAGCATCCACGCGGTGGCATGGGCGCGGTTGCCGTCGCTGTCCAGATCGCTTGCATCCAGCGGCCACAGCCCCATCGCGATGAAGCCCAGCGCCGACAGCAGCACCAGCTGCGCGCCGATGCGCGATGGCCACGCCGCGTCGTCCGGCAGGCCGCGGCGCAGCGCGATGGCCACCACACCCGCCAGCAGGCCGGGCAATACGAAGCCGATCAGGTTGAACGCCAGCGCATGCGGGATACCCATCGCACCGAGCAGCGCCACCGGATGCTGCGACTGAAGATATCCGGGCAGCGCAGCGCCGAAACCCGGTACGGCACCCGCGAACAGCAGCGCGGCGGCGGTGCCGGCATGGTGCGACGCGCGGCTTATTCCGTTTTCCATCGAAACACCTCCTCCACGCCCACGCCGAACGCGCGCGCGATGCGAAAGGCCAATTCCAACGACGGCGAATATTTACCCGCCTCCAGCGCAATGATGGTCTGTCGGGTCACGCCGCAAGCCTGGGCCAAGGCTTCCTGGGTCATTTCGCCGCGTTCGAAACGCCAGCGACGGATCTCGTTGGCCAGCGGCGTGCCGGTCATCGGCGATCGCGCCAGTACATCGCCACCGTCGCGGCGTATTCGCACAACCAACTCCACATCAGCGCGAACACCAGCAGGTTGGCGATCATGAAATGCGTCGCCCACTGCAGCTTTTCCGCCGGCGAGACACCCAGCATCACCGCGAACCCGATGATGCTGAAGACCAGCGCGCCGCGCGCCCAGCCGCTGGCCTTGGTTTCGATATCGCGGTCGCGTTCGTCTTCCTGCACCACGCCTTTCCAGCGCGCGCCCATCACGCTGGACAGCACCGTCCAGGCGATCAGCAGCAGCACCAGATTCCGCGCGACCGCACTGGCTTCGGGGTCGCTCCACCCTGGGCCTGAGCCAAATACCCGCACCTTGACCAGAAAATAGACCACCGCCGCCAGCGTGAATCCGAATCCCACCCAGGCACGCCATTCGCCCGGCGAGATCGCCGCTTCCAGCCCGCTCCGCGGCACGCGCGAAATGCGGTAAAGCGATACCCAGGCGATGGTGATCAACAGCACCATGCCTGCCTTGCCGGAATCGAAACCCAGCACTTCGTCCGGCCCCGCCAGCAACAGCCACAAGGCCAGCCCAGCCGTGATCAGCAAACCAACGAATTCCCAGCGACGCAGCATCATGACGTAACCCAAAGCCGACTAAATGTAAAATATAATTTACTTATAGATTCGCTAGTGTCAAGTGCTTTTTACATTGTCTTGTATCGTCGGCGGCAGGCACCATCTCCTCCTCCGCCAGACTCCCGATCCCCACGAGCCCATCCATGTCCGATTCCGCCCACGTTTTCGATGCCACCACCGAGACCTTCGAGGCCGAAGTCCTGCAGCAATCCATGCAAACGCCGGTGCTGGTGGATTTCTGGGCGACCTGGTGCGGGCCTTGCAAGACCCTGGGCCCGATCCTGGAAAAACTGGCGGGCGAGTACAACGGCGCGTTCCGCCTGGCCAAGGTGGACGTGGACAAGGAGCAGGAGATCGGCGCGGCGTTCCAGATCCGCTCGGTGCCGACCGTGTTCCTGGTCAAGGGCGGGCAGATCGTCGACGGTTTTCCCGGTGCGATCCCGGAGGGCCAGCTACGCGAGTTCCTGAAGAAGCACGGCGTCGAACCCGGACTGGCCGCTGACGACGCCGCCGAGCCGGAAGAAATCGCTCCGCTCGACCCGCACGCACAGGTACTGACGCTGCGCAAGGCGATTGAGAGCGAACCTGAGAAGCCGGAGCTCAAGCTCGATCTGGCCCTGGCCCTGCTCAAGATCGGCGCCGCTGCGGAAGCCGAAATCCTGCTCGACGCCCTGCCCGCCAACCTGGCCACCGACGAGCGCGCGGTCCGCGCACGCGCGCGCCTGGGTTTCGCGGCGCTGCTGAAGGACGCGCCGCCGGTCGAAGTGCTGGATGCCGCCCTCGCCGCCAATCCGGACGACCTGCGCGCGCGCCATCTGCTGGGCGTGCAGCAGCTGATGACCGGCAAGCCGCAGGCCGCGCTGGAACAGTTCCTGGAAATGCTGCGGCGCGACCGCGCTTACGAAAACGGGCTGGCGAAGAAAACGCTCATCGACGCCTTTCGCGTGATCGAGGACGAGGCGCTGGTGGGCCAGTACCGCAGGAAGATGTCGTCGCTGCTGTTCTAGGTTCTTTCCGCCCGCAACGCGAGCGCAGGCGCCGACGACTTCTCCGGACTTTTTCATGAAACCCAGCACCCTGCGCCGCGTCTTCAATTTCTGGCCGCCGTTCCTGCTCAGCGGCGTCCACGTCAGCCGCATCTCCCACGACTGGCGCCACGCCCAAGTGGAGCTGCGCATGCGCCCGTGGAACCGCAATTACGTGGGCACCCATTTCGGCGGCAGCCTGTTCGCCATGACCGACCCGTTCTGGATGATCCTGGTGATGCGCAGCCTGGGCAACGACTACATCGTCTGGGACAAGGCCGCCGAGATCGAGTTCGTCAAGCCCGGGCGGGGCACGGTGCGTGCGCAGTTCGCGGTGACCGACGCGCTGCTGGATGAAATCCGCACCGCCACCCGGGACGGCGGAAAATACCTGCGCTGGCTGCCGGTGGACGTCATCGACGCGCAAGGCGACGTGGTCGCCAAGGTGCGCAAGCAGCTTTATGTGCGGCGGAAGCGCGACAAGGATCGATGACGGACGAATAGTCGGCATCGGCTATCGTTCGCTGCGAATCAGGGCGGCGACCGTGGGGCGACTGCGAGGTACGCTGGCAACCGAACCTGCCAAGTCTTGTCGGCGCGCTGGTCGAACATGTCCACGACGAGGAACTTGCCGTCGTCCGTGAGTCTGGCTTTCCGGCTTTCGCTCCCGAATTCATGAGGCATCGCCTTGAGCTTCTCGGCGACGGGACGCGCATCTCCGGCGTTCGCGCGCAGCCACAGCAAGGCGCCGACCAAGCGCAAGCGCGCCCCGGAATCCTGCAGCCTCAGCTGATAATCCGAATAAGCGGGCGCAGCGATCTGATTGAGGATGCAGCCCATCGCGTTATCCACGCATTGCAAGGACCACAGCCGATAATCGTTCCCGGGCGACAGCCCTAAACGGACAGGCTCGTCCTTTTGCACCAGAGCCAACGTATCACGGCTGCACGACCGTGCGAGATTGGCGGCCGACTGGGCGATGGTCTTTTCTTCGTTGTAAGTCAACGCGAGCTGCACAGCACCCACCCACGATTCGTTTTCTTCGCGCCGCATGGATGCGCGGAACCCGCTGGAACCGAAAACGAACTCACCCCGCATCGGCTCGCAAACGCTCAATTCTTCAATGCCAGGCGCAACAAACGCAGACAGGCAGCCATTCGGCAGCGGATACTCCGCGGGCAGGCGCGAAAGCATGTCGGTAAAGAGATAAGCGCTGCCCCGCAGCATTGCTGCCCCAATCATGCTGCCGATCAGGTTGTCGCCGCTGCGCGTCAGCATTCGCGCAGTCGAAGCATCGCGGCAAGTAGCGGCAAGCGCCTCATCGACCTTGCCCGAGACGAACAGGTAAGCGCTCTGGGTCATGGTTCGCGCGAGCAACTGATAGGCAGGAATCGGCATATCCAAGCCGGGAGCGAACAGGTTGCGGACGTAGTCGTACTCGGACACAGCGATCACCCGCTCCAGCAGCGGCGCGTCCTCGGCCAGTTCTTTTCCATACATTTTCTGATCAGCGGCCACCTTGTCCAGACAATCGTCATCGCGCCAACCGCAATAAATGGAGCTGCCTTCACGCCGCACGCCTGGATCCGGATAGCGGGATTCGGCGACGCTCACGAAAGGCGCGTGCTTTTTCCCTTCCGTATCGGCGGCCCCTGCCAAGACAAGCGGCACGTAGCGCGCGACGTCTTCCGCGGTCAGCGACTCCCGTTGCGCCGCGGGCACGGCATAGGGCATCACCCAAAGCGCCGCGAAACCGTTCCGACCCGCAGGCTGCGCCCTGGCTTCCATTGTCCGCACTGCCGCGCGCTGGGCCTCACTGGGGCCTTGCAGGCGGGCAACGGTGAAGATTGCCATCGACGCCAACAACAGCATTGCCAACATCACGCCCAGCCATTTGAATGCACTTGTCATCTTCATTTCCATTGAACTGGCGTTTCCGGAACACCGGTCTAAATTCGCACGGCCAACGGCTGGCGACAAGTTGACGGCCCGCATCGGCTACGATATCGGTCATGACTGACGCCAGCCTTCCCAGCCATCGCCACTCCCTGCAGAAGCTCTTCCTCACCGGCCTGCTGACGCTGCTGCCGATCTGGTTGACGTGGGTGGTGATCAAGTTCGTGTTCGTGCTGCTGTCGGACATCAGCAAGCCGCTGGTCGGGCCGTTTTCGCAGCGGATCGCGGGCTCGTTTCCAGAGGCGATGGGCTGGTTCAACGCGCAGTGGGTGCAGAACGGCATCGCTCTTTTCGCGACGCTGCTGGTGATCCTGGCGGTGGGCGTACTGACCCGGCGCGTGATCGGGCAGCGCCTGCTGGGCTGGTTCGAGCTGCTGGTGCTGCGCATCCCGCTGGCCAGCACCATCTACACCAGCGCGCGCCAACTGCTGGATATTTTACAGACCAAGCCGGGCAGCACGCAGCGGGTGGTGCTGATCGATTTCCCGCACAAGGAAATGAAATCGATCGGCCTGGTGACGCGTGTGCTGAAGGAAGAAGGCACCGGCCGCGAGTTAGCGGCCGTGTATGTGCCCACCACGCCCAATCCGACCTCCGGCTATCTGGAAATCGTGCCGGTGGAGTTGCTTACGCCCACCGACTGGACCGTGGACCAGGCGATGAGCTTCATCATTTCCGGCGGCGCGGTGTCGCCCGCATCCATCCCTTTCACCCGCGCGGGCGATCGGTAGCCGATGGCGGCGCGCACCCTGGACGATCGCGCGGTGCGGCTGTTCATTGCGCTGGCCGCGTTCTTCTGCGTCAACGCGGTGCTGGCCGAATTCATCGGGGTCAAGATCTTCGCGCTGGAAGACACGCTGGGCATCGCGCCGCTGGAATGGAACCTGTTCGGTCAGCGGGGCTCGCTGAACTTCACCGCCGGCACGCTGCTGTGGCCGATGGTGTTCATCCTCACCGACACCATCAACGAATTCTTCGGCCGGCGCGGGGTGAAGTTCATTTCCTGGTTGGCGGTGGCGCTGATCGTCTACGGTTTTCTGTTCGCGTTCGCGGCCATCGCGCTGGCGCCCGCGAGCTGGTGGGTGACGGCCGCGCAGGCGCAGGGCGTGCCGGATTACCAGAAAGCGTTCGCCGCGATCTTCGGCCAGGGCATGTGGACCATCGCCGGCTCCCTGGTCGCTTTCCTGCTGGGCCAGCTGATCGATGTGACCGTGTTCCACCGGATCCGCAGCGCCACCGGCGAGAAACACGTGTGGCTGCGCGCTACCGGCTCCACCGCGGTATCGCAACTGGTCGACAGTTTCGTGGTGCTGTACATCGCGTTCGTGCTGGGGCCGCAGAAGTGGCCGACGTCGCTGTTCCTGGCGGTCAGCACGGTCAACTACGCGTACAAGATGCTGGCCGCGATCGCGCTGATCCCGCTGCTGTACCTGATGCGGCGCGGCATCCGCGCGTATCTGGGCGCAGCGCGCGAGCGGGAGCTGCGCGAGGAAGCCGCGGCCGATTGAGCCTTGTAGGAGCGGGCCCTTGCCCGCGATGCTTTTGCGCTCTCAGACGAAGAGCATCGCGGGCAAGGCCCGCTCCTACAAAAAGCCGCAGCGTGACTTTCGTCGCTGGCGCGGGGCGCGCGCATGCGGCACTCTCGGCGGTCACGACCACCGGATGCCCTGCGATGACCCGTCTGCTGCCCAGTTTGCTCGCCCTCGCCACCACCGCCGTTCTGCTTGCCGCCGCGCCGCAGGCAGAAGCGGCGAAAAAGAAGCAAGCAACCGAAACCACGCAGGTCGCCGAAACCAAGGCCGCGCGCCTGGACGCGCTGTATGCGCAGTACTGGGAAGAATCGCTTAAGCTCAATCCGCTGCAGGCCACGTTCCAGGGCGACAGCCGCTACAACGACCAGCTGCCGAATTTCCTGTCGCCGGCTTCACGCGATCAGACGCATGATTTCAACACCACCTGGCTGAAGAAGATCGAGGCGGTGGGCCCGCAAGGCCTGGAAGGACAGGCGCTGCTGAGCTACCAGATCTTCGTGCGCGACGCCAAGAATGCGCTGGAGGGCGAGAAATTCCCGGGCTGGATGCAGCCGGTCAACCAGTTCTACAACATCGCCAGCATCGCGGTGATGCTGGGCTCGGGCACCGGCGCGCAGCCGTTCAAGACCGTGCGCGACTACGACAACTGGGCCAAGCGCGCGGCGAAAATGCCGGCGATCTTCGACCAGGCCATCGTCAACATGCGCGAAGGCGTGGCGGCCGGCGTGGTCCAGCCGCGCGCGCTGATGGAAAAAGTGGTGCCGCAGCTGGATGCGCTGATCAAGCCAAAGGCCGAGGACACGCTGTTCTGGGGGCCGGTGAAGAATTTCCCCAAGGACTTCAGCGAAGCCGACAAACAGCGCCTGACCGCCGACTACCGCAAGATGGTCGAAAGCCAGCTGATGCCCGCGTACCAGCGCCTGCGCGCTTATCTGGTCGACGAATACATGCCTAAGACGCGGACCACGCCGGGCATGGATGCGCTGCCGAACGGCGCGGAGTGGTACGCGTTCAATGCGCGCCAGAGCACCACCACCGACATGAGCCCGGCGCAAATCCATCAGCTGGGCCTGGACGAAGTGGCGCGTATCCACGACCAGATCCGCGGCGTGATGAAGCAGGTGAAGTTCAAGGGTTCGCTGCAGGATTTCTTCAAGTTCATGCAGAACGACAAGCGTTTCAGCTTCGAGAGCGAGGAAGCGCTGCTGGCGTACTACCGCGGACTGGAGGACAAGATCGACGCCAACGTGCCGAAGCTGTTCTCGTTGACGCCGAAGGCGCCGTTCGAGATCCGCGCGGTCGAGCCTTACCGCGCGCAGTCGGCCGCCGGCGGTTCCTACATGTCGCCCAGCGAGGACGGCACGCGCCCGGGCATCTTCTACGTCAACACCTACGACCTGCCCACGCGCAAGACCTGGGATGCCGAGGACCTTTATCTGCACGAGGCGATTCCCGGCCATCATTTCCAGCTGGCGCTGCAGCAGGAGCTGACCGGACTGCCGAAATTCCGCCGTTTCGGAGGCGAAACCGCGTTCATCGAAGGCTGGGGACTGTATGCCGAATCGCTGGGCAAGGACCTAGGCGTTTACGAAGATCCGTACAACTATTTCGGCTACCTGCAGAACGAACTCTGGCGTGCCATCCGCCTGGTGGTGGACACCGGCCTGCACAGCAAGGGCTGGAGCCGCGAGCAGGTGATCCAGTACATGCTGGACAATTCCGCGGAAAGCGAAACCCAGTCCATCGCCGAGGCCGAGCGCTACATGGCCATCCCCGGCCAGGCGCTGGCGTACAAGATCGGCGAACTGAAAATAAAGGAAGTGCGGGCGAAGGCCGAACAGGCGCTGGGCGACAAGTTCGACATCCGCGAATTCCACGCCGAAGTGCTGAAGGACGGCTCGGTGCCGCTGGAAGTGCTGGAAGCGAAGATCGACCGCTGGATCGCGGAACAACAGGGCTGATCCGCGGTTGAAGCTGTAGGGGCGAAGTGAGTAGCGACGGCTAACGCCAGGTTGTTCGGCGGGTTTTCGGGCTAATCGTTGCGAAGGTCGCGACTTGCGTCGCTCCTGCAAAAATCGGGATTCAACACAGGTCGGCGATGACTGCTTTCGCCGCGTTGTGACCGGGCGCGCCGGTGACGCCGCCGCCCGGATGGGTGCCCGCACCGCACAGGTACAGGCCGGGAATCGCGCCGCGGTAGTCGGCCTGCCCCAGCATGGGGCGCGCGCTGAACAGCTGGTTGAGCGAGAGCGCGCCGTGGAAGATGTCGCCGCCGATCAGGCCGAAAGTGCGCTCCAGATCCATCGGCGTCAGCGCCTGCCGGCCCAGCACCGATTGCCCGAAGCCGGGGGCGAATCTATCGACGGTGGCGATCATCAGGTCGGCGACTTCGTCGCGATGGTCGTCCCAGCTGCGCCCGTTGGGCAGCTCCGGCGCGACGTGCTGGCAGAACAGGCTGGCGACGTGCTGGCCCGCGGGCGCCAGGGTGTCGTCCAGGGTCGAAGGAACCAGCATTTCCACGATCGGTTCGCGCGACCAGCCGTAATCGCGCGCATCGCGGTAGGCGCGGTCCATGTAGTCCAGGTCGGGAGCCAGGATGATGCCGGCGGTCAGGTGGTCGCCTGGGCCCGGCAGCGCGCTGAAATCCGGCAGCTTCGACAGCGCCACGTTCATGCGGAATGTGCCGGAACCGCAGCGCCAGTGGGCCATGCGCTCGCGCGTGGCGGGCGGCACCGCATTCTGCGACAGCAGCTGCTGATACAGCAGCTTGGGATTGACGTTGGCCACCACCGCGCGCGCGCGCAGGGTTTGCCCTTGTTGGGTGATCACGCCGGCGGCGCGGAATTTTTCCACGATCACTTCGCGCACGCCGCTGTCGGTGCGGATCCGCACGCCGGCGGCCAGCGCAGCCTTGGCCATGGCCTGGGTGATCGCGCCCATGCCGCCCACCGCGTGGCCCCACGCGCCTTTCACGCCGTTCACTTCGCCGAACACGTGATGCAGCAGCACATACGCCGAACCCGGCGTGTACGGACTGGCGTAGTTGCCGACCACGCCGTCGAAGCCCAGCACCGCCTTGATCGGCGCGCTCTCGAACCAGCGGTCCAGATATTCGGCCGCCGAGATGGTGAACAGGTCCAGCAGCTCCTGGCGTAGGGTTTCGTCCAGCGCATGCAGACGCTTGCCCAAACGCCCGGCGCGCATCAGCTCCGGCAGAGCTTTCCACCAGCCGCTATCGGTGACGTTGGGCGGCGGCTGCAGGGCCAAGGCGCGCAGTACGTCGGCGATGGCGTCCAGGCGGCGCTCGTATTCCGGCAGGCGCTGCGCGTCGCGTTCGGAAAACTTCGCCACCTGTTGCTGGGTTTCGCCGCCGCCGGTGAGCAGGTAGCGGCCGTCGAGCAGCGGCAGGAAGTTGTTGCGCCTGCGCTGCACGATGCGCAACCCGTGCGCGTGCAGCTCCAGGTCGGCGATGACCTTGGGCTGCAGCAGCGACACGGTGTACGCGGCCACCGAGTTGCGGAAACCAGGATGGAACTCCTCGGTCACCGCCGCGCCGCCGACCACGTCGCGCCGCTCCAGCACCGTGACCTGCAGACCGGCCTTGGCCAGATACGTGGCGCAGACCAGGCCGTTGTGGCCGCCGCCTACCAGCAGCACATCGCAGTCGTGGGACGCCTTCGCCATGCCTTAGCTCCGCGGACCTCGACGGCCCGGCGTTTGGGTGGATAATCCGCCGAAGCCCGGCGCAACGGAACTTTCGACCGAAACAGGACACTCGTCTTCAAGCGCGTCATTTACAATCGTGAAGAATAGGGCAGCAGCGGCATCATGGGTATGGCGGGACCCCTTCCGGATCGATCGTGCCGCGCGCGGATCATGCGCCAGGCCTGCTGCGCGCGTTTTTTCACGCCCGCCGATGTCCGCTTTGCAAGCCGGGTTTCGCGTTTGATCGCGTCAGCGACGTCGACGCTGTGACCGCATCCAAGCCAATGGCGATGCAACTGCATGCGCGATTGCTGGCCGCGTTGGCGGCGGCCGCCGTAGTGACCTTGCTGGTGCTGTCCGGACTGACCTGGCGCGCCGATGCCTGGTTTTACGATGCGCTCGGCCGGCAAGAAGCGGACGCCGCGGACGACCGCGTCCTGCGCGTGGCCATCGACGAAAAAAGCCTGGCCGAACTCGGGCGCTGGCCCTGGCCGCGGCGTACGCATGCGCAGTTGATCGATCGCCTGACCGCGGCCGACGTGCGCGGCGTGGGCCTGGACATCCTGCTGTCGGAACCGGCCCTGTTCGATCCGGAAGGCGATGCCCTGCTCGCCCGCGCCCTGAGCCGGAACGGCAAAGTGGTGCTGCCGGTATACGCCGAAACTCAGGGCGAAGGCGGCGCCACCGTGGAGTTGACGCCGATCCCCGAATTCGCCGCGTCGGCCGCCGCGCTGGGGCATGTGGACCGGCCGCTGGATCCCGACGGCACAGCGCGCAGCGCCTACCTGCGCGCGGGCGTGGGTGCGGCGCGCTGGCCCGCGCTTGCATTGGCCTTGAGCCAGCTTGGCAACGAAGGCGTTGCCGACGACTCACTGCCGGGGCTGCGTATCCCCTCTGTCGCCGCGTCCGCCCCAGAGCGCTGGTTGCGCGACTACAGGGTGCTGCTTCCGCAGAGCGGTCCGCGCGATGCGGCGTCCCTGGTTTCCTATGTGGACGTGGCGAACGGCACCGTGCCGGCCGAGGCGCTGCGCGGACGCTGGATCCTGATCGGCATCACCGCCGCCGGCATGGGCGAAGAAGCGGCGATTCCTGAAATCCGTGCCGATGCCGGGACATCGCGCCAGTCTGCGCTCGACTACCAGGCCGATACCCTACGCATGCTGACGCTGGGCGACGCCGTGACGCCACTGACTGCGCTGGCGCAGATCCTGCTGTCGGTCGCCTTGGCGATCCTTCCGCTGCTGCTGTTGGGACTGCCGGGCATGCGCACGCCGTGGCGACCGCTGCTGATCGCGACCGCGTCTGCGCTGCTGCTTGCATGGCTGCTGCTGCGGTTCGGGCAATTGTGGTTTCCGCCGGTAGCCGCGCTGTCCACGCTGGCGCTGGGCGCGCTGCTGTGGCTGTGGCAAGCGCTGCGCCAGAATCAGCTCCAGGCGCAATCGGATCCGCTCACCGGTCTGCCCAACCGCATCAGCTTCGACGCCGGACTGGAGCAGGAGCTGCGCCAGACCCAGCGCGGCGGCCAGCCGCTATCGCTGCTGCTGCTGGACGTGGACCACTTCAAGCGCTTGAACGACGAGTCCGGCCACGCGGCCGGCGATCAGGCGCTGCGCGCACTGGCGGAACTGCTGCGCGCGCGCGCGCGGCGCCCGCGCGATCTGGTGGCGCGCCTGGAAGGCGACCGCTTCGCCGTGCTGTTGCCGGAAACCACGCCACAGGCCGCGGCCGCCATCGCCACCACCATCCATGTCGATCTGGCCAATATTTCAGGCCGGCGCAGCGGCCACGTTCGCGCCCTGCCCTTTACCGCCAGCATCGGCATCCACACCAGCCGCGGCGACGACCAAGCGACCGGCACCGATGTCTACGAACGCGCCGACGCCGCGCTGCAGCAGGCCAAACAGGCCGGCCGCAACCGCAGCTTCAGCCACAGCAACGAAAGCGGCTTCGCCGCGGCGTAAACCCCAAAAAAAAAAGCGGCGGCTCAACAAAAAAACCGACGGAACCTGTGCTGTTCGCGGCCGCGGTCGCTTATCCGCTTTTTTCGCCCCGATGCGCGTCGAACGCGTTGCCGGATGTGCGGCATCCCCAATTCGCGCTCGTGGCGATGGATCGCATGCGGCCCCGGGCATGACCTTCGACACCCCCTGATCCGCCGCCGCAGCGTTACAGTCCGCGCACGCTCCGCTCTGGGGCGCCCTTTTCGACGCCCTGCGGGGCCGGAGCCACCTGTGATTCGCAAACCCCAGATTCTGCTGTTGTCCTTGGCCGTGACCGTCTCGCTCGCCGCCTGTTCCAAGCCCAATGAGGCCGCCGCGCCCGCCGCGGGGGCGGAAACCGCCGTCGCCGCGCCCGCCGCGCTGACCCTGGACGAAGCCAAGCTGCCGCCGGTGAACCGCTTCCTGGTCGCCGATCTGGACACCGGCAAGAACGCCTGCACCGATTTCGCCGGCTACGCCAACGGCAAGTGGCTGGCGGCCAACGCCATCCCCGGCGACCGCGCCAGCTGGGGCGCGTTCGAGATGCTGGACGAACGCTCCACCGCCGCGCAGCGGCAGCTGGCCGAACAGGCGGCGGCGATGGCCAATGCCACCGGCGTGGAAAAAATCGTCGGCGACTTCTGGTCCACCGGCATGGACGAAGCCAGGATCAACGCCCAGGGCATCGAACCGATCAAGGCCGAACTGGCCGCTATCGACGCCCTGAGCGACAGGGACGCCATCGTCGGCTATCTGCGCAGCAGCGCGGCCAAGGGCCAGAACGTGCTGTTCGGGTTCGGTTCGAATGCCGACTTCGACGACTCCACCATGAATATCGCTTACGCCTTCCAGGGCGGTCTGGGCCTGCCCGATCCGGAGTACTACACCAAGCCGACCGCAGAAAACAAAAGCAAGCTGCAGGCTTACCAGACGCACGTCGCCAAGGTGCTGGAGCTTTCCGGCATACCGATCGCCGAGGCGATGGAGCAGGCCAAGGCCGTGGTCGCGTTCGAATCCCGCCTGGCCAAGGCCTCCAAGACCAGCACCGACCTGTCGCGCGACAGCAAGCTGTATCACAACCCGGTCAGCCTGGCCGACGCCGACAGGCTGACGCCCAATTTCTCGTGGACCGAATTCTTCGAGTCGCAGGGCGTCGCCCCGCAGGAAAAATTCTCGCTGGCCATTCCCGCTTTCCACCAGGAAGTGAGCAAGATGCTGGGCGACACCGCGCCGGCCACGTGGCGCAGCTATCTGCGCTTCCACACCGTGGCTAGTGCTTCGCCGTACCTGAGCGATGCGTTCGTCAACGAAAACTACAACTTCAACGGCAAGGTGCTGAACGGCCAGAAGGAAATCAAGCCGCGCTGGAAGCGCGTGCTGGACACGGTGGAAACCCAGGCCGGCGAAGCGCTGGGCCAGATGTACGTGAAGGTCGCCTTCCCGAAAGAATCCAAGGCCAAGATGGAAACGCTGGTGGGCAATCTGCGCACCGCGTTGAAAGCGCGCATAGAAAACCTGGAGTGGATGAGCGAGGAGACCAAGCAGAAGGCCATCGCCAAATGGGAAACCTTCACGCCGAAGATCGGCTTCCCCGACAAGTGGCGTGAATGGACCGGCCTGTCGACCGGCCGCGACAGCTACATCGGCAACGTCATGGCCGCCAACGAGTTCAACTACAAGTGGAACCTGGGCAAGATCGGCAAGCCGGTGGACAAGACCGAGTGGGGCATGAGCCCGCAGACGGTCAACGCCTATTACAACCCGCAGCAGAACGAGATCGTGTTCCCGGCCGCGATCCTGCAGCCGCCGTTCTTCGATGCCAACGCCACCGACGAAATGAATTACGGCGGTATCGGCGCGGTGATCGGCCACGAAATGAGCCACGGTTACGACGACCAGGGCGCGCGCTTCGGGCCGACCGGCAACTTCGAGGACTGGTGGACCCCGGCGGACACCGCGGCCTTCAAGAGCCGCACCGGCAAGCTCATCAGCCAGTTCGACGGCTACAAGACCGAGGCCGGCGGCCAGGTCAGCGGCACGCTGACCCTGGGCGAGAACATCGCCGATCTGGGCGGCTTGGCCACGGCCTACGACGCGATGAAAAAGGCCACCGAGGGCACGCCCGATCCGATGACCGACGGCCTGACCCGCGACCAGCGCTTCTTCCTCAACTGGGCCACGGTCTGGCGCCGCAACTTCACCCCGGAAAACCTGAGCGTGCGTCTGAAGACCGACCCGCACGCGCCGGCCAACTTCCGCGCCATCGGCGCCCCGTCCAATCTGCCCACGTTCGCCGCCGCGTTCGCGTGCAAGGCCGGCGATCCGATGGTGCGCGCGGAAGACCAGCGGGTTGTGATCTGGTAGCAGATCGGCCACCGCAACAGCGCGAAGGCCCGGCATGTCCGGGCCTTCTTTTTGGCTTCGCCCCCTTTTTCAAAGGAGGAGGTTCCAGCAAGCATTCTCACTAGCGGTCCATTCTGCGGTCCACATTCAGGGCTTCACCTGGCGCGCTTGCTAGAATCCGCGCACTTCATCGCCTTGGAACCCCCTGATGCCGCATTCGCGCCTCGCTCTCAGCAAGCCTGCCCTGCTCGCCTTCGCCCTGGTCGCCGCGCTCGGCGCCGGCGACGCGGATGCCGCCAAGAAGAAGAAAAAAGCGGCCAAGGCGCCGGCGGTGAGCGCCGAATGCACCGATTTCTACGCCAGCGCCAACGACGCCTGGTTGAAGGCCAACCCGCTGCCGGCGGGAAGCAGCGCCCTGACCGCACTGGGCCAGCTGCGCGAACGCAGCCAGCAGCAGCAGCGCGAACTGCTGGATGCGGCCATGCAGAGCCCGCAGGGCAACGTACAGAAACTGCTCGGCGACTTCTGGGCCAGCGGCCTGGATGAGGCCGCAGTGGAGCGCGACGGCGCCAATCCCATCGCCCCGCTGCTGGACCGCATCAACGGCATCAAGCGCGCCAAGGATGTGCCGGCGGCGATCGCCGCGCTGCATCAGGTGGGCATCCCGGTGGCGTTCAATTTCAGTCCGGACGTGGACCTGCAAGCGCTGGACCGCCACATCGGCTATTTCTCGCAGGGCGGCATGGGCCTGCCCGACCCGGCCTATTACACGCGCCAGGATCCGGAAACGCGCGAACTGCTGGGCCGCTACAAGAACTACGTGAAGCAGACCCTGGCGTTGACCGGCACCAAGGCCGAGAAACTCGATGCCGAAGCCAACGCCGTGATCGATCTTGAAACGCGACTGGCCATGGCTTCCAAGCCGTTGACCGAGCTGCGCAATCCGCTGGTCAACTACACCCCGGTCGCGATCAAGGAGTTGGCCAAGCCGTACAAAAACCTGCAGCTGGATGCGTTCCTGAAAGCGCAGGGCGTCAACGACGACACCGTGTCGATGGCCAACCCCGCCCTGTTCGCGCAGCTCAACACGCTGATCACCGGGCTCAAGCCCGATCAGTGGAAGACCTATCTGCGCTGGCAAGTGGGCAATGCGATGGCGCCGTATCTGGCCAAGCCGTTCCGCGATGCCGAGTTCGAATTCCGCGGCCGCGTGCTGCGCGGCGAAACCGCGCCGGCGCCACGCTGGCAGCAGGTGCTGGGCGCCATCAACACCGCCGCTGGCCCGATGCTAGGCCGCGAATACGCCGCACGCTATCTGCCGGACGCGAGCAAGCGCAAGGCCGAAACCATCGCCGAGCAGGTGCGCGACGCGCTGGGACGCGGCATCGAACGCAATGCGTGGATGAGCACGCCCGCCAAGGCCGAAGCCAAGGCCAAGCTGGGCAACCTGAAGATCGAGATCGGCGCCCCGCGCCGCGACCTGGACTACAGCGTGCAGCCGATGGGCCGCGGCAGTTTCGGCGGCAACATCCTCATCGCGTCCACCTGGCGCCATCGCGAGGAAATGAAGCGCATCGGCAAGGGCAACGCCGACCGCCGCTGGGACGTGCTGCCGCAGCAGCCCGCGCTGGCCTACGACCTGGCGCAGAACCGCCTGATCGTCACCGCCGCGGTGCTGCAGGCGCCGGTGTTCGACGTCAATCGCGGCGACTCGGCGCTGTTCGGTTCCTACGGCGCGCTGGTCGGGCACGAACTCAACCGCGGCTTCGACAGCAAGGGCCGCATGATCGATGCCAAGGCCGAACTGCGCGACTGGTGGACCCCGGCCGACGTCAGCGCCTGGAACGCCCTCGGCGCGCGCGTCTCCAGCCAGTACGGCGGCTACGCCTATCCCGCACTCACCAACGCCAAGGTCAACGGCACGCTGACCATGGACGGAAACCTGGCCGACCTGGCCGGCGTGGAACTGGCCTGGGACGCCTTCACCCTGGCCCAGCTGGCGCCCAACCAGGGCGCCAAGCAGACCCTGTACAAATCCTGGTCCGAACTCTGGGCGCAGCAGCTCGCGCCCACCGAAGCCGCCCAGCGCATCGCCACCGACGTCCACGCCCCCGGCCAGTGGCGCAGCAACGGCCCGCTGGCCAATCAACCCGCCTTCGCCGAATCCTTCGGCTGCAAAGCCGGGCAACCGATGCAGCGCAGCGAGGCGGAGCAGATCAAAATCTGGCGGTGAGCCTTACTTGATCGCAATCGAAAACGGCGCCCGTACAGGCGCCGTTTTTTATTCCGCGGGGAAATCCGATGCAGGGGCAAAGATGCGCTTCATCGCACGATCCGCGGCCGCGGCGGTTTCGGTTTTCCGAACGGCGGCTGCCCGCGCCAGTAGCGGATCAGCAGCCAGCCGAACAGCATGCCGCCCAGATGCGCGAAATGCGCCACGCCCGGCTGCCAGCCGGTGAAGCCCAGCGTCAGCGCGATAGCGCCGTACACGATCACCAGCGTGCGCGCCTTCATCGGGATCGGCGGGAACAGCAGCATCACGCGCTGGTTGGGAAACAGCATGCCGTACGCCAGCAACAATCCGAACACGCCGCCCGACGCGCCGACTGTGGGATAGGCGGGGCCGCCGCTGGACATCGTCCACCAGCCCACGATCAGCTGCAGCACGCCCGCGCCGGCGATGCAGACGATGAAATAGGTGAGGAAGCGGCGGTTGCCCCAGGTGTACTCCAGCGGTGCGCCGAACATGTACAGCGCCAGCATGTTGAACAGCAGGTGCATGAAGCTGCCGTGCATGAAGCCGTAGGTCAACAGCTGCCAGGGAAAGAATTCGCGCGACGTCGACGAAGGATCGTAGCTGCCGTCGCCGAGCGGCCACAGCATCAGCGCGCTCAGCGCCGCATCGCCGAGCGCCATTTGCAAAAGGAACACCACCACGTTCGCGATCAGCAGCGCCTGGGTGACGGGGGGAAGTCTGGGGGACATATGCGATCTCGTGTTTCGGCGTTCCCATCATAACGGCACGCGCCGCGGCGTCAGTCGAGTGCGCCCCACACCTGTTCGTCAACGGTCGGCGCGGCCTTGCGGTTGCGCACGCGGCCGTTGACCACGGTCACGCCTTCCGCGCGCAGGCGCTGGCATTGTTCGCGGAATCCCTGGGAGCCTTCGGGCAAGGCGATTCTGCCGTCGGAGCGCAGCACGCGATGCCAGGGCAAGTCCGGATCGGTGTTCTCGCTCAGCGCTTTCGCGGCGAGGCGCGCGCGTCCGGGCAGGCCGGCGCGGCGCGCCACTTCGCCATAGCCGGCGACCTGTCCGCGCGGGATCGCGCGCACCGCGGAAAGTATGCGTTCGGCGGGAGACTTGGCGGCCATGAGGGATTAGCATAGCGGCCGCGATGCGAGGGAGCACGACATGCAGAATTTCGAACAGATCCGCGGCCACCTGACCAAATCCGGCTACAAGGTGACCATGCAAGAACCCTACGTGGCGTGCGTGGAGCTGTCGCTGGACAGCGGCAACCGCCATCAGGCGATCTTCCTGTCCGAACTGGGCAACGACGACGAGCGCGGCTACCTGCGGGTGAGCACGGTGATCGCGCCGATCACCGGCGTCGATGCGCGCCGCGCGCTGAAGTTCAACTGGCAGAGCAGCGTCGGTTACCTGGCCATCGGCGAACTGGACGGCGTGCCGTATCTGCAGCTGTGCGAGAACCGCCCGTACGACGGATTGACCCCGGCGGAAGTCGACCGGCTGGTGCTGGAAATCGGCGGCCTGGGCGACAACATGGAGCGCGCGCTGTCGGCGGAAGGCGATTTGCTGTAGCTCCGTCCGTGGCGCGAGCGGCAACCCGGCGCAATGCGCGCCGTATGCTCGCTTGGGCGCGCCGGAAGCATTAAGGATTGGTGAGGAATACGCCTGGCTCCGCTGTAGACAAGCGGCCGAAGGCCGCTCGCGCTTCTGCCAGGCAAAGCCACCGGCGGGTTTGCTAGACTCCGCACCGCGCTCAGGCGCACCTTATGGAAGACGACCCTACGCAATCCCACGACGCCCGCACGACCGCTGCGCGGCGTCCCCCAGCAGCCGCCCGCCCCGGCCGGAACCCCCCGCGTGCTTGAACTGCTGATCGTCGCCGCGCTGATCGTGCTCAACGCTTTCTTCGCGCTGTCGGAGATGGCGCTGATGACCTCGCGCAAGCTGCGCCTGAAGCAGATGGCGCAGGACAGCCGTGGCGCGCGCGTGGCCCTGGCCCTGGCCGAACACCCCGACAACCTGCTGTCCACCGTGCAGATAGGCATCACCCTGATCGGGGTGCTGGCCGGCGTGTTCGGCGGCGACGCCATCGGCGCGATGATCGCCGCATGGCTCACCGGCGTGTGGCCCAACGCGGGCGAGTACGCCGCGCCGATCGGCATCGGCACCGCGGTGACCCTGATCACCGCGAGCTCGGTGATCTTCGGCGAACTGATTCCCAAGCGCCTGGCCCTGACCAACGCCGAAAACATCGCCGCGGCGGTGGCCATTCCGCTGGACTGGCTGTCGCGCATCGCCCGTCCGGTGGTGTTCGTGCTGGGCGCGATCAACCGGCTGGTGCTGCGCCTGTTGGGCATCCACGACGGCGATCGCAACGCGGTCAGCGAAGAGGAGATCCGCCTGCTGCTGAGCGAAGGCCACGCCCAGGGCGTGATCGACGTGGACGAACGCAACATGATGCACCGCGTGCTGCGCCTCGGCGACCGCACCGCCGACAGCCTGATGACCCCGCGCAAGAAGATCGTATGGCTGGACCAGTCGGCCAGCTACGAGACCAACACCACGATCATGCGCGAATCGCAGTTCTCGCGCTTTCCGGTGTACCGCGGCGGCGATCAGGACGTGATCGGCGTGCTGGAGGTGAAATCGCTGATCGACCGTTTCGCCGAAGCCAATCCCGAGATCTTCCGCGTGCTGCGCGAGCCGCTGTTCGTTTCCGAGTCCACGCACGCGATGAAGCTGCTGGAGATCTTCCGCGAGGAGCAGCAGTCGCTGGCGCTGGTGGTGGACGAATACGGCGAGATCCAGGGTCTGGTGACGCTGAGCGACCTGATGGGCGCGGTGGTCGGGCGTCTGCAGTCCGCCGAAAACAGCGACGACGACGCGCTGGTGGTGACCCGCGCCGACGGTTCGCTGCTGGTGGACGGCTCGCTGCCCAACGACGACCTGCGCGAACTGCTGGGCGGCGTGGCCCTGCCCGACGGCGACGAAGCCGACTACAACACCATCGCCGGCCTGGTGATCGAACAGTTCGGCCGCATCCCGCATGTCGGCGAGCATCTGGAATGGGCCGGCTGGCGCATCGAAGTGGTGGACCTGGACGGCGCGCGCATCGACAAACTGCTGCTGCAGAAACTGCCGGAAAACGACGATGACGACACCGGCGCCTGACTCCGGCGCCGCGGACAGCGAGCCCAAGCAGCCAGCGGCCAGCACCCGCGCGGTGCTGGATTCGTTCGCCGAGGGCGACCCGGACGATCACCTGCGACTGGGCGACCTGCTGTCCGGGCTGCGCCAGACCGCGTTCGGCATGCTCCTGTTCGTCGGTGTGCTGCCGGCCTTCATTCCCATTCCCGGCGTGGCCGGCGCGATCAGCGGCCCGCTGGTGATGCTGATCGGCGCGCAGCTGCTGGTCGGCCTGCGCAAGCCCTGGTTGCCGGACTTCCTGGCGCGGCGCGGCCCGCACCGCAAATCGGTGCAGCGTTTCCGCAACATCCTGGCGCCGTGGCTGGGCCGGCTGGAACGCGCGGTGCGCCCGCGCATGGAAAGCGTGCTGGACCGCGGCCTGGCCAGCGCCTTCACCGGCCTGCTGCTGGTGCTGCTGGGCCTGCTGCTGGCCCTGCCGATCCCGTTCACCAACTATCTGTTCGGCGTGCTGTTGCTGCTGTTCGTGTTCGCCCTGCTGGAGCGCGACGGCGCGCTGATGCTGGTCGCCTGGCTGGGCGGCGCTATCGCGGTGGTGGTGTTCGGCTTCATCTCCGGCAATCTGGTGCAACTGCTGACGCGCCTGGCCGACGGCTGGCTTTGACGGAAGGCGGGGGTTTGACCCGCTTTCCGGGATATCGCAACGGCCGGAAGGCGGGTCGAGACCCGCCCCTGCGCATGTCGCCCGCCGCGCGCGGGCGGATCGACTTGGCGCGGATACGCGCGGAACCCGCGGATGCAGCGGAAACTCGCGGCGCGACGCCGCCCCCGCCACCGGCCGGCGGCTCAGATCAGCAGCTGCGCGAACTCCGCCGCGCTCATCGGGTGGCCCATCCAGTAGCCCTGCGCCAGATCGCAGCCGCGTGCGCGCAGGATGTCGAACTGCGCTTCTTTTTCCACGCCTTCGGCGACCACGGTGATGCCCAGCGAATGGGCCATGGCGATGATCGCGGTGGTCAAGGCCAGGTCGTCCGGGTCGCGCTGCATGTCGGCGATGAAGCTGCGGTCTATCTTCACCCCGTCCACCGGCACGCGGCGCAGATGGCTGAGCCCGGAGAAACCGGTGCCGAAATCGTCCAGCCATACCTTGACCCCGGTGCGGTGCAGCTTGGCCAGCAGCGCGCTGGCGTGCGCTTCGTCGCCGATCACCGCGGTTTCGGTGAGCTCCAGGTGCAGGCACGACGCCGACAGGCCGGTGTCGCGCAGGCATGAAGCCACTTCTTCCGGCAGATCGCCGCTGCGCAGCTGCCGCGGCGATACGTTGACCGACACGAAAATCGCCTCGTGCGGATCCTCGTGCGCGCGCCAGCGCGCTGCCGTGGCGCAGGCCGCGCGCAGCACGCGCGGGCCGATGCTTTCGATCAAGCCGCTCTGCTCGGCAACATCGATGAACACCGACGGCGCGACCACGCCCATTTCCGGGTGCTGCCAGCGCAGCAGCGCTTCGGCGCCGACGATGCGGCGGTCGGCGAGGCGGAAGATCGGCTGGTATACCAGGCTCAGCTCGCCGCGCTCCCAGGCGCCGCGCAATTCCTGCTCCATGTGCACGCGCCGCTCCACCGCCTGGTCCATGGCCCGGCTGTAGAAGCGGTAGCAATTCTTGCCGGCGACCTTGGCTTGATACATGGCGATATCGCCGTTCTTCATCAGCGCGGTGGCGCCCGACGCGTCTTCCGGGAACAGGGTGATGCCGATCGAAGTGCCCAGGAACACCTGCCTGCCCTCCACCACCAGCGGCTGGCCCAGCTCCTTCACCAGCTCCTCGGCCAGCTGCGTGGCGGCGGCGCGCACATCGCCGTTCTGGATCAGAATCACGAACTCGTCGCCGCCAAAACGCGCCAGCAGCGCCTCATCGCCGCCCAGGCGTTCCACCACATCGCGGATGCGATTGGCGAACTGCACCAGCACGTCGTCGCCGGCTTCGTGGCCCAAGGTATCGTTGACGCGCTTGAAGTCGTCGATGTCGGCGAACAGCAGCGCCAGCTGCCGGCCCGCGCCGCGCAGCATCATCAGACGGTGATCGAGGCTCTCGCGGAACGCGAGGCGGTTGGTCAGGCCGGTCAGCGCATCGGTGTAGGCCATGCGCCGCACATCGCGGTCGTGGCGCGCGATGCTGTCGTTCATGTCGCCGAACGCGCGCACCAGATCGCCGACCTCGTCCTGACGGTCGCTGACCAGATGCTTGGCGTCGTAGTTGCCGGTTCCGATCGCGTTGGCCGCGTCGGCCAGCTGCCGGATCGGTTTCACCAGCGTGCGCTGCAGATACCAGGCGATGGCCAGGCACACCCCCGCCAGCGCGGCCAGCAGCACGATGAACCAGCCGCGATGGCGTTCGCCCAGTTCCTGCAACCGGCTTTTCAGATTGCCGGCGGCGCGTTCTTCGCTGGCGCGGATTTCCGTGAGCGAATACCCCACGCGCACGCCGCCGATGCGCTGGTTGCCGATGCCGACGGGTTCCGACACATCCATCACCTGCGGCGACCACTGCGTGAGCAGCTGCGCGGAAGCCACCGCCGCCGCCGCCAGCGGATCGTTCATGGGCTGGCCGTAGGCGGCGATGTCGTAGGAGCCGTCGTGCACGATCTTGCCGGCGGCGTCGTAAACCAGCACGTAGGCCACGTCCGGCTGGCGCGACGCCGCGCGCACGGTGATGCCGATGGCGTCCAAGTCGGAAAAGTACAGGGGATTGGTCAGCGAATCGGCCAGCTGGTCCACCATCGCTTCGCCGCGCCGGTTCAGGGCATCGGCGGCCATGGTCTGCATCGCCTCGCGGCCCAGCACGTCCACCTCGCGCTGCATCGTCGCCTGGCGCTGCAGCAGCAGGCTCAGCAGCGCGAACACCACCGCCATCGCGATGGCCATCGCCACCAGGAACCGCGCCTGCAGGCCGAAGTGGAACTTCTTCATTCCACGTGCTCGCGCACGCGCGCGGCGCCGTCGCGCAGCCTGTCCAGGCCGCGCTGCGACTCCGCGTCCACCGGCAGGAAACGGGTGGTGCGGAAGAACAGGCTCAGCGCTTCGCGCGCATCGGGGTCGTGCGCGGCCTGCAGCAGCACCTGGCGCAGGCGCGCCTCCACTTTCGGATCCAGATCGCCGCGCACCATTTCCAGCGCGCGCGGGTAGTCGGGCGTTTCGTAAAGGACTTTCAGGTGCTGGCGGAACGCCGGCGGCATGCGCCGCGCGTCGTTCCAGTCCTGGCTGCTGAGCACACCGGCGTCGACCAGGCCCTTGTCCACCCATGCGGCGATGTTCAGCTCCGAACGCGCGAACACATAGCCCACCGAATCCGGCGTGGGCCGGTCCATCGGCGACAGCAGAATCTCCAGCCGCAGGCCGCGCTGCAGCAGGGTCGCCGCCGGCACCAGATAGGCGCTGGTGGACCCGGTGCCCTGAAAGGCGATGCTGCGGCCGGTCAGTTCGGACAGGCTGCCAATGCCGCTGTCTTTGCGCGTGAAGAAAATCGTGTGGTAGCGGCTGACCCCGCCGCGCTCGGTCAGCAGCAGCGGCTTGGCGCTGGCGCGCTGCTGCAGCTGCATGCCGGTGCCGGAGGTTTCGGTGACCCAGTCCACGCGGCCGCGGCGCAGGTAGCTGGTCATCTGCTGCGCATCGCGCGCCATCAGGATGCGTCCTTCGCTGATGCCGACTCCGCGCATGCGCGGCACCACGTAGTCCAGCAGCGGCTTGAGCTGTTCGTAGTGGGTCTTGGGATCGTCGCTGATGCGGCCGATGACCAGCACGCCGGCGTCGTCGGCCGAGGCCGGGGCAGCGATCGATACGCCGGCCGCCCCCAACAGCGCCAGCGCCAGCCCAAACCAGGTAATACGCAACGTCGGGCCCCACGCCTTGACCACAGCCATCAGCCTAGCCGAAAAGCCGCACCCGGGGTAGGAGCGGCCTTGTCCGCGGCATTCCGAAGCGGCATTCCGAAACCGACCGGCGACATCCGTCGCGGGCCAGGCCGGCCGCTACCTGCGGAGGTTATTTTTCCGCGGCGAGCCGGGCCATGCGCTGCGCGTCGGCCAGGATGCCGCGCAGCAGCCGCACTTCCTGCTCGCTCATGTCCGCGCGCAGGAACAGCCTGCGCAGCTTGCGCATCGCAGACTCCGGCGCCCTGCCCTTGTGGAAATCGATCTGCTCCAGAGTGTCGCCGAGCTGGGCGAAAAAACCTTCGAGCTGCGCGTGCGTAGCCGCGGGGTCGTGCTGCGTTTCGGGCGCAGGCACGGGCAGTGCGTCGGCGGCCAGCAGCGCCACGCGCAGCTCATAGGCCAGCACCTGCACGGCCGCCGCCAGATTCAGCGAGCTGTATTCGGGATTGGCCGGAATATGCACCGCCGCATGGCACAGCTGCAGCTCTTCGTTGCTCAGGCCGGTGCGTTCGCGGCCGAACACCAACGCCACCGGCGCCGCGCTGGCCTGCGTGGTCGCGCGCGCGGCCGCGGCGCGCGGGCTGAGTTCGTCCAACGCCACCCGGCGGCTGCGCGCGGTGCAGCCCAGCACCAGGCCGCAGTCGGCCACGGCTTCGGCCAGCGTGTCCACCACCTGCGCTGCGGCCAGCAGATCGTCGGCGCCGGCGGCGCGGCGGAACGCTTCGTCGGCCGGATACTGCTCCGGCGCCACCAGCACCAGCCGCGACAGGCCCATGGTCTTGAGCGCGCGCGCGGCCGCGCCGATGTTGCCCGGAT